>Ga0163150_10007919_pt1 | contig 12266 bp, 11 predicted proteins | sample OliLakLV19P2IB_FD_148628 | JGI IMG/M metagenome (GOLD analysis project Ga0163150, IMG submission 148628) | Freshwater microbial mat bacterial communities from Lake Vanda, McMurdo Dry Valleys, Antarctica - Oligotrophic Lake LV.19.P2.IB | ecosystem: Environmental > Aquatic > Freshwater > Lake >...
TGAAAAGAGTATACTAATTATATGTATTTAATAGCATTAATGTTAATTCTGGCTGGTGCCTTTATATATGTAGCTCATTCAAAGAAATGGTTAGTAATATATCTTGGCTACTCAGCAACACTCTATTTATTGCTGTCATCACTCGAGGGATTTGCTGATGCAATACCAGATAATTACCAAATTAAATTAGCCTTTACGATTACTAATACGATTGTGGTCTTGTTACATATTCCATTGATTATGAGATTATCTCAACTAGATATCAAAAATTTTCGGGTTAAAAAAGCTAGAGAAATATTTGATAAAGATGTTTCCCATTTGCATGACGACAAATTACATAAACATTTAGGTCACTAACTTACCGTCAACGGTATTGAAGTTGTGCCTGTATTTTTGTTAATATATTCTATATGAAGAAGTTAATCAGACCAAAGCAGGGCAGAGTAATAGCTGGTGTTACCTTATCCTTTGCAAAATATTTTAATATTGATGTGACTATAGTACGTTTAGGATGGGTAATACTTTTACTACCTGGTGGGCTACCTGGGATTGTCCCTTACATAATCTGCTGGCTCGTAATTCCTTCAGAGAAATAACATGCGCGCATTGCTGAATAATTGTACTAAGTGGTTCTACTTAGCGGTAATACTTATTATTCCATTACTCACACCAATATTTGTGAACATTGGATATGAAGAGATAAAAGTATTAATTTTTTTAAAGGTTGTTTTGGGATTGGCTATTATATTTGCAGTAACAATTTCTTTAACTAAAACTAAACTGAGATTTCATCCAATATTTTATATTTGTTTTGTGTTACTTATCATAATGCTCGCGACCAGTGTAACAGGTGTTAATCTGAGCCAAAGTTTTTTTGGAGTAAGACCATATCTGCAGGGAATTATAACCTTTCTTTTTCTGACTATTTTCAGTTTACTTTTGTATTTCCAAGGAATATCCAGTCAGTTAATAAAAAGAACTGTAATACTCTCAACGGCCTTAGTTGCAATTGTAGCAATCATCCAATATTTTCAATTACAAACTGGAGCAATAATTCCCACCTATGCAGGAAGAGTTGTTTCAACATTTGGTCAACCAAACTTTTATGCTGGATTTCTTGTAATCACCATGCCGTTTCTGCTTGAACAAATAATCCAATCGAAAAGAATTGAAAAAGTATTTCTCCTTGCTGCCCTAGCGTTAAATAGTGCGGGGATTACGATAAGTTTTTCAAGAACAGCAATTATTTTAGCCGCTTTGCTTGTATCAATGTGGTTAATTAGAAACGTAATCAAAACAAAAGTTCTGAAACTAGTCATGATTGGAGTTTTAGTAATAGGACTATTTTACGCATTAATTCCATCAAGAATTTTAGAGGATGAATTAATCCAACCTTTTAGAAACCAAACAGTCGAATTTTCAAATGTTCAAAAAAGATACTTCATTTGGCAAATAGCACTTGAACAAATAGGCAGGCGTCCATTACTTGGATACGGTCTCGAAAATATTGATGAAGCATTACCAAATGAATATGATTTCAATCATCCAAAACCCGCTTTTTATCATTCAATAAAAGACCTAACCATAGACAACACTCACAATTTATTTCTTAATCTTTTATTGTGGGGTGGAGTAGTCTTAGTTATACCCTTTATAGTTTTGCTAGCAATTTTATATAAATCAACAAAAAGTCTGACCTTAAAAGTTTCTCTTTCTATTTTTCTAGTCTGGTCGTTCTTTCAAAATCTTTCACTTGTTCATTGGCTATTTTTCTATATTCTGATTGCAATGATTGCAGCAGAAGCGAAAGAGTCTATTGACGCTACAATTAAAAAGAAAGTACAGTTAAGTGAGAAATAAATGAATAATTTACTGCCAAATTTGAGAAAGAATAGTTTGAACGAAAACGGGTTAATCCATATCGTTATTATCATAGTCATATTAGTCGCACTGGCACTTGGCGTATATCTTGTTCAAACTAGAACAAACATTAATCCCTTTGCTCAATCAGTATCTGGTCCAATTTCTGGTCCTTTAGGGGATTCAGATAAAGACAGCTTCACGGATAGTCAAGAATTCTTTATGGGGACAAACCCTAATGTTGCTTGTCCCACCTCCTCAATAGACAACGCGTGGCCAGTTGATGTAAACAACGATAAAAGTATAAACGGTGGGGATGTAAGCACCTTAGTCCCATACATTAACGGCTCAAAACCATATAACAAGCGGTATGACTTAAATCAGGATGCAGTGATCAGTCAAGGAGATGTATCAGTAATCCAAGCAAATTTCCTTAAAACATGTGAAGCAATAGAAAAAACTGCTGTAATTCGAATATCTCCAAAGACAACTGCTAAATTAGGTGATGAAGTTGAAGTTTCAGTTTTTGTGAGTGCTTATACGGATCCAGTTAACTTAGTCTCTGCTCAAATTAATTATCCTTCTGACAAACTTGATGTAGTAAAAGTCGTTACTGATAGTAGTGGAAATACCGCTGAAGGTTTTAATACCTTGTATGAAAAATATGTTGGGAATGGTCAAATAAGTATTATTAAAGGGAGCACTAATGGTCTAACTACAGGAGGTCCAAACAGTGGGGTTACTTTTGCACGAATAACCTTCAAAACAAAAGCATATGGTGTTTCCAATATCACCCTTAACAAAACAACATCAGAAATCTTAAGAGTAAAAGATGGTGCAAACGTACTTAATCCAATCAACGACAGCGCTTATGAAGGTTCGATAAGTGTCTATCCTCAACCAACTCCTACACCAGCGGTGAATCCAAAGCCATTTCCTTCTGACGGCTGTATGACGAGTACTCAATGTAAAACAGATCAAGATTGTAGACGTATGGCACCATATCCAGGCAATTGTATGGATCAAAATATTGCCTGTGCCCAAGTAATAACTAAAGCTTGTTACACCCTGATCGAAAATAATACCGCGCCGCAAGAAATATGTGCTGACTTTTCAAACCCTTGTGTAGTGCCTCCAGGCTGGCATAAACCAGGAGAAGTAAGACCAACGCCTACACCAACTGCTTGTTTACCACGACCTATCATAGGCAAAACGACAGTGATGACAGCGCAAGGATTGAAGGTAACTTTGACTCCTGGAACAAATGGTAACACCTCCACAAATCCAATTAGATCAATATCTTTTACATCCTTTGATAACGCATCAGTCACAATCGATGGCAAATTCTACACTCAGCCAGTTACTCACCAGATTAGTAACTCTGGTGGAACCCAAGATATAACTTTTTTTGTTAATCAGGTAGCACTAAATAAAGCATCAACAGTTCAGATGAAAGTAAATGATACTTGTGGACCGTATGATTTATTCTTCGGTGGCGGAACTCAAGCTGGCTGGCCAACAACCATCCCTCCACAACAGACACCAAACCCAACTACCCAAGCAACTGCATCCGCATCAATAGCACCAACCATAGCTTGTACTATCACTAAAGCACAATGGGTTGGAAACAATGGTATTGTGCCTTCAAACACAACTGCAAAGCTATTGGTTGAAGCAAATGGAAACTGTATCAGCAAAAGAATTATCTTCAATATCTGGGAGGATGATGGGCTTTTGGGTGCAGATCCTGTGCTAACAAATCCGCAGGAAGTTTTCTTAATTAGTAACGGTCAGCCTAATCAATATTATGGCACCACAACGTGGAGAACTGAATTCCAGGAAGATGGTCCATTTGGTTCAAGCTATCCACCTGAGTTTTCATTTGAAGCAACTATTGATGGTGAGAAAAATCGACTAAGATCAACGAATCAATTATTAGTTGCAAGAGAAATAGGAGCACCAAGTCCAATTGAGGGAGACACAAATAAAGACCAGCAAGTTAACTTAAAAGATATTTCCTGGATGCTAACTTTCTGGGATAAAAAAGTAAATGATGAGGCTCTTGATATTGATGGAAATGACAATATAGTTAATAATTTTGACATGACAAAATTAAAAGGTATCCTTTTACAGCGGGGAATATTGAGACCTATTCCGTAGTAGTTTTTGTGCATTTTCCAACCGAGAACTGAAGCTGGAATAGCTTGTTGGGATAGGCTAAAGTTACTTACAAAAAGTTTACATAACTCTTGACATTGCCTTACATCTTTGATAAAGTCCGCCATACGTATCAACAAAAAACTTCATCTAATAAATGAGATTTTTAAAAGATTACACTGCCCCATGATGACAAAGCTTACTCAAAGTCTGAAATCACTTTTCCCCTGGAATACTTCCGAAAAAGAACTGAATGTTTCGCTTAAATCCCAAACAATTTTAACCAAGAAAAATGGAGCCCATTTTTTGCTGTACACAATCGCAGGATTTTTATTTGTAATGGCAGGAGCAATAACGACCATCACCATAAATAGTCTGGCGAGTAAAACATTGGAGCCATTATCACAAGCTCAAACAAAAAAAGGTTCTGAAGTATTTGGATTTGCACCGCACTGGACATTTAACAGATTAGATAATGTTGATTTTGAAGTACTTACTACATTTGCTTATTTTGGTGTTGAGCTAGATAAAGATGGTAATTTAGATCGCCTGGGAAAAGGCTATGAAGTGTTTAAAAGTGAAAAAGCCACTGAAGTATTTGAAAAAGCTCACCGAAATGGGACACGCGTTTTATTGACTATAACCCAAATGAAAAATGAACCAATCCTTGCCTTTCTTGATTCTCCAGCAGCTCAACAAAATGCAATTAACCAAATTGTAGAGGAGGTAAGCAGTCGGGGAATTGATGGCATAAATATGGATATTGAATATGTTGGAAATCCAGGTTCAGAATACCGTCAAAAATTCTCAGAATTCATGTCTGCACTAAACAACCAAATGGATGCCCAAATTCCAAATTCATACCTAAGTGTTTCAGTCTATGCATCAGCCATGAAGGAGCCCAAATTATATGACATTAAAAGCATTGGCAAAAACGTTGACAGTGTGTTCATGATGGCCTATGACTTTGCCACAACAGGTTCAAGTAATGCAATTCCCACAGCACCATTATATGGCTATAAAGAAGGTACATATTGGTATGACATTTCGACTGCAGTAGATGCCTTTACTGAGGTTATGCCAGCTGAAAAGTTAGTCCTCGGTGTACCATGGTATGGCTATAATTATGCAGTAAAAGAACCAACAGTAAAAACTGCAACCAACAAAGGGTATATCAGTTACTACAAAAAAGGACGTAAAACATATAGTCAATTTAATGCCTATAAAAATTATGCCCAAACCTATTCAATCGTCAATAACAGAGTAAATGCGCAAACAGAAGGCATTACCCAGTTCCAAGAAGGTTTTGATGAGATGGGAAAGGTTTCTTGGAAAGCCTATTATGTGCCTTCAGATGGAACATGGCGGATGATATTTATCGATGATCCAAAATCATTAAGCTATAAATACGACTTTGCTAAAGAGAAAAAATTAGCTGGAGTAGGGATGTGGGCATTAGGTTTTGAAGATGGTCAACCAGAAATGTGGGCATTACTTAAAGAAAAATTTGGTACCAAGAACTTTGCTGATGCCAAATTGGTAACAGGGAAAATTAACTAATGAATGAAATAAAACAACTACTCCAAAAACATAATTTAACTGGTTTAGCTAGAGTATTCTTGATGAGTTTGACTGCTGGATTTTTAATGGTAATACTTCCAAGCCTTGGGCTAAATAAACTCCTGCCAGAATTAGGAATCCTTAATGCAAAAATTGCGAATCCTATGCCTTTTGCAAAAGATCCATTTGAAAATATATATCCAAAACTAGAAGCTAAAGATAACAATTATAGCTTGCAAAAAGAAGCACCAACAGTACTTGCAGCAACTGCAATTGCCGCAGATTATGAATATAACCAACTCAATGCGTATGCAGTTATTGATTTTAATTCAGGCAAAGTTATTGAATCTAAAAATCTATCAGAAGAAGTTTCAGTCGCATCACTCACAAAAATTATGACTGCAGTAGTGGCTCTTGATTTAAGTCATCCGACAGATATATTCACTATTTCTGAAAAAGCTGAAGCTATGATTCCAACAAAAATTGGAGTAGTAACAGGTCAAAAGATGACCCTAGAAGAATTATTAAATGCAGCGATATTAACTTCTGCAAATGATGCAGTCCAAGCAATCAAAGAAGGAGTAGACACTCAATACGGTAGTGAGATATTTATTAAAGCTATGAATGAAAAAGCTAAATTCTTAAAATTAAGTCATACTAACTTTAATAATCCCCAAGGCTTTGATGCAAATGATGCAGTCCAAGCAATCAGAGAAGGAGTAGACACTCAATACGGTAGTGAGATATTTATTAAAGCTATGAATGAAAAAGCTAAATTCTTAAAATTAAGTCATACTAACTTTAATAATCCCCAAGGCTTTGATGCAAATGATCATTACAGCACTGCAGAGGATTTAGCGATTTTGACCCATTATGCATTAGTAAATTATCCTTTAATTGACGAATTATCTAAAAAAGAATATGCATTTTTAAAAGAGAGTAGTAATCACAAACAATTTGATCTCTATAATTGGAACGGTTTATTAGGCGTCTATCCAGGAGCATCTGGTGTCAAAATTGGTAACACCGGAAATGCTCAAAAAACAACTATAGTGACAGCAGAACGTGAAGGAAAAAAGATCTTGGTGGTAGTGCTTGGAGCACCGAGTGTGCTAGATCGAGATATGTGGGCTGCCGAGTTACTTGATCTAGGTTTTGAAGAGGAATATGGACTCAAACCGGTAAAGATTACTAAAGAGCAATTAAAAGAAAAATATAAAACCTGGAAATATTGGACAGAGTAATTAAGTAGTGTAGCTCGATTGGTGATCAATCAAGCCGCATTACAAAGAGTGCTATAATAAAAGGAGGGGAGAATGTCTTGAAGACATTTGAGTAAATTAGATGAATGAAATAATAATCAAAATCTTAATTGCAATCGGTGTAGTCAAACCTGCTTTCATAAAGTCCAGATAAACTCGGCAAAATACGGTCAATCTTTTTCAAAACAATCAATTCTGCGTATCTAATTTGTGAATTTAATCATTTTACTTGTCAAAACAGTAGTGATATTATAAGTAGATGCAAACAGTAACACCTGAACTTATCGCCGGTAAAAAAGTCCTGCTCCGTTTAGATATTGATGTCCCAATTGAAAATGGCAAAATCCTTGAACCATATCGTTTAGAAGCTGGTCTTGAAACACTTAAACTCTGCTTAGAACATGCGCAGTCAGTCATTTGCATGGGTCACATTGGCAGACCTGGTGGGGTCGAAGTTCCTGAGTTGTCGGTTGGTCCAGTTGTCGCGTGGTATGAAGAGGCGCTAAAAGATTTGCATTTGCCTGAAGGCAAATTTAATTTTTTAGAAAATCTCCGTTTTGAAAAAGGCGAAGGTGATGCCTCAATTGACTATGCAAAGGAAATAGCTGCAATGGGTGACTTCTTCGTATTTGAAGCATTTTCTTCTCATCGTCCTGCCGCATCTACAACGGTACTCCCATCGCTAGTACCTCATGCGGTAGGCCTTCGTTTTGCAAAAGAGGTCAAGGAATTAACCAAAATCCGTGAGAACCCAGAACGACCGCTTGTGGCAATAATAGGTGGCGCAAAAATAGAAGATAAATTAAGTGTGGTCGAGGAAATGAGTAAAAAAGCAGATGCTGTATTAATTGGTGGAAAACTTCCGCATGAGATTAAAGAAAAGGGAATAAATTTTCCAGGCAATGTGCTAGTGGCGCGCATGAGTTCATCAGGATTTGATTTAGATCTAGAAGTTGCCCAAAAGTTTGCTGATGTTGTAAAAGCTGCCAAACAGGTCGTATGGGCAGGTCCAATGGGTAAGTATGAAGATGAAGATCAAAGAGCAGGAACAAAAATATTAGCAGAAGCAATTGCTGAAGCAGGAGTTTACGCAGTAATTGGTGGAGGCGATACGATAGCGGCCTTAAGTGGCATCAACATGTTAGAAAAAATGGGATTCGTATCTACAGGTGGAGGAGCAATGCTGTTGATGCTTGCAGACGGTACACTCCCTACAATCGAAGCACTTCAATAAGTTAAGCTATTCGACTTTAATAGAATTTATGGCATAATAAATTCATGCAACCGTTCTACTATTTATCAAAAAATATAAACGCCAAAATGTTAAGTGGCGCACTCGTTGTGTTAGCCCTCGCATTATTTATTCCATTCTCAACATATCTGACTCAACAGCGTGTCTCAACCACTCCTCAAGCAGGAAGCCAAGTGAAAGTACAAGAAACAAGTATTACGCTCACTCGTCATCAATTTGATTGCAGTAAAGGAGATCCGCAAAATGGAGTTAAAGCAGAAGCAAATTGTAATCAAATCTCACCAGGTAAAATATTTGCAGTTGACGTTCAAGTGCGCTCAGATATTGATGCAGCTAATTTAGTCAGCATGCGACTCAATTATAAAAACAATCTAATTGCTGTTGAAAAAATAGTAACTAAAGCTACTTCATCAAATGAATCAACCAATGGTCAACCGAAAATAGCAGGTGATTTCTTTATTAACTCATGGATAAATCAAAAATATAATAATGAGCAAGGTTCACTCCAATTAATAGGTGCAGTTCCTACGCCAGGATTTATTACGATGAAAAATAACCCTCCAGCCACTATGGCTCGAATTTATTTCAAAGCACTTGCCACTGGACAATCAAATGTAACTATTGATGATAGTGCCACAATCTTTCGTAATGCAGATAATGTGAATATTCTAAAAGATACCCGTGATGTAAGTATTACAGTCAAATAATCTAGCGCACTTTCAATTCTCATAGCTGAAAAGGTATTATATAAGAAGCAAATAACAAACCAAAAAAATGAAGCATCTGCACTATATACTATCTGAACGAGGATTTACTCAATGGCTTATTCTTATTGTTTTGATGCTGGGCATTGGAGTTGGGGTCTGGGTAGCTCAAGTACGTACTAATTTAGTTCCACAAGCTGCAGTCGAAACGTCAGTCCAAACTAATGCAATAACATTGAAACTAAAGGAAGTGGTTGAAATTAACAAACCATTTAACCTAGAAGTTACAGTCCGCAGTGATAGCGATCCAGTCCGTTTAGTTACAGCCCATCTCAAATATGACCCAAACGTAATAGAGCTAATCAAAGTAAACATTCCAAGACCAGCCACACAATCAGGTGTGATTTATGCAACTGCCTCAGCCCAACCGATAAAAGAGCCAGTAATATCTCAATGGCTCGAAACGTTGTTTGATAATAAAAGTGGAAGTGCAGCGATTACAGGATTGTTGGACAATGGAGATTTAAAGACAGAGCAAAATAAAGATCCATTTTCATTTATTACCATAACTTTTAAAGCTAAAAAGTTGACGCCAACCGAGATTAGCGTCGAAAGTAGCTCACTATTATTACGGGCCGCGGATAATGCAAATATATTAACCAGAACTGAAAATATAAAAATTGAACCAAGAGAAGCGACTCAAAGTGCAACTAACTAATATGGAAGAATTACCAAAATTATACACCGAAGGACAGCCAGATTCGCAAAAACGCAGTAAAGTTGCAATAGCGGTAATGGTGCTAGTATTACTTGCCATGCCAGTTGGAGTTTTTCTGACCTTACGTTCACAAGACACCAGATCACAGGCCGCTCCTAACGAATCTCGAGTACCTGAAACAGCAATTGCGCTCGTCTCAAGAACACCTTCTGTCAACAATCAGTCAGTATTTCCAGTAGATGTTATTATCCATTCTGACCAAAAAGCCGCAAACATCTTTGCCACACGTTTAAGTTTTGCAGCGGACACGCTGGAAGTTATATCCATCGCACCCTCATCACCTGATTTGAATGATACGAAGAAAGTATACCCCGCTACAGAATGGATCGATGCCTCGTTTAACAATAGTGAGGGCTTTGTAAATCTTATCGCTGGTGTGCCCCAAGTTGGATTAAAAACGAATCCAGCTGATCCAAATGAACAAATCCTGGCAACCATTTACTTTAAGGCAAAAAGAGGGGGCACAGATACTGACATCTTATTTCAGGAAGGGAGTATGATTCTTGATACCGAAGAAAGTCAAAATATTTTAGCTAAAGCCCAAAGTTTAACCCTTAAGATAAATGACACTATTGGTGACTTCACAGATCAAAACTTTAAAGCCCAAGCAGAACAATATAAAAATACTGCATCAACCTCAGCAACTTTCAAAATAGATACCCCAAATGGTGGAGAAGTACTCCCGTATGCCAGTGCAGTCAATATTCGCTGGAGCAACAACACTGAGGCAACTGCATCTGCAAAAAATAATCAAAATGGACTTCGGACAAGTGTTTCTGTAGCTATTTTACTCAACGATACATTCCTTGGATTTTTAGATACTGTAGCAGATACTGGATCATATATTTGGAACCCGGCAAACACATTACCACAGACCTTTATTAGACCAGAAAACACCTTTAAGATTGAAGTTGAAAAAACCAATCCTCAAACAAATCAAAGGGAAAAAGTTGTGTCGAAGGGTCCTTTTAATATCACTCTCAATCCTTCTACATCAGCTCAACTCTTAAGCGCAGTCACCTTATCATCAGAAAAAACTGATGTTAACAGTGACACAGTAAGGGACTATAAAGATGCATCCTTTATACTAAGAAACTACTTTGCACCAGTTACCGAAAAAAATCTAAAGGCTGATTTTAATAATGATAGGGTAATTAATGCAATTGATTTGTGGTATTTGAAGCAATCATTTAACATTAAATAACCCTATAAGAAAACATCCCCTTGTACAGAATCAGAACTCATGATAATCTAACAATCGTATGATCAAAGTAGCAATTAATGGATTTGGGCGAATTGGCAGAAACGCCTTTAAAGTCGCAATCGAAGAACATCCTGACCAAATTGAAATCGTTGCAATAAACGATTTAACTGAGCCAAAAGTACTAGCTCATCTTCTTAAATATGATACAGCATATGGACCTTGGGATCGTGAAATTAGCTCAGATGAAAAGAATATAATAATTGATGGTAAATCATATCCAGTTCTTGCAGAAAAGGATCCCTCACTTTTGCCATGGGGAACTATGAATGTTGATGTAGTTATTGAATCAACAGGTAGATTCACAAAACCAGAAGATTTGAAAAAACATCTCGATGCAGGTGCTAAAAAAGTAGTCTTATCTGCTCCATCAAAAGGTGATATCCCTACATTTGTGCTTGGCGTAAATGGCGATAAATATGCAGGTGAAACAGCAATTAATAATGCATCGTGCACTACTAACTGTATCTCACCAATTGCTTCAATCATTCACGAAAAATATGGCATCAAAAAAGCAATGATGACTACCATTCATTCAATAACTGCTGAACAAAATCTAGTAGACGCACCACCTCCAGGCGGTAAAGCAAATGACTTGCGTCGCGCTCGTGCAGCATATGCAAACATGATTCCAACCACAACTGGTGCAGCTATCGCCACAACAGAAGCAATCCCAGAACTTAAAGGTAAATTTGACGGCACATCAGTCCGTGTTCCAACAATCGTTGGTTCACTCGTTGATTTCACCTTTTTACTTGATAAAACCGTAACAGTTGAAGAAGTAAATCAAACCTTTATTGATGCTTCAAATTCACCACGATTTGAAGGAATCCTAGCTGCAACTGATGAACAGTTAGTTTCATCTGATATTATCGGTCGACCAGAATCAGCAATCGTTGATTTACTTTGTACTCAAGTAGTAGATGGCGACATGTTAAAAGTAATGGCTTGGTACGATAATGAATGGGGATATTCAAACAGATTAGTTGAACAAGTAGTTGCAATCGGAAATTACAAAGGCATAGCTCCAACACCTGAAACAGAATCATCTCCAGCTGAAGAAGCTACAGAAGCACCAATAACATTAGAAGAAAGTGCTCCAACAGCAGGTGAACAACAAGCAATGGCAGCAGAACCTGAAGCAGTTGAAGCACCAGCAGAATTATCTACTGACTTCCAACAATCAGTCTCAGAAGCTGCAAATACAATTGAAGACAATATGCATAGTATGACGTCTAACGACGATAAAGAAACCACTCCTTAGTGCTTTAATATATAAACATAACGAGAATTTGCGCATACGACTCGTGAAAGAATAAGTGTTCAAAACTTACATAATCTAACAAAACTTATGATCCAATTATCCCAGATATAGTACAATGCAAAAATGCTGAAAAAGGTGTTAAAGATCTTTATTGATAATTATCAACCC
>Ga0163150_10007924_pt1 | contig 12257 bp, 11 predicted proteins | sample OliLakLV19P2IB_FD_148628 | JGI IMG/M metagenome (GOLD analysis project Ga0163150, IMG submission 148628) | Freshwater microbial mat bacterial communities from Lake Vanda, McMurdo Dry Valleys, Antarctica - Oligotrophic Lake LV.19.P2.IB | ecosystem: Environmental > Aquatic > Freshwater > Lake >...
ACTCCGTTGTGCGCGTGACTTGCTGTTTGAGAAGCCGAAGCGGGAAGGCGATCAGACGAGGATTACGCAGTTGAGCAGACAGCGATCGGGCGGGGAGAACACCGGCGGGATGGGTTCCGCTCTGTACGGCGCGACCGCATCGGCCACCAGCGGGAGTTCGATGGCCGCGCTGATCCCAATGAAGTCCGTGGAGAGGAATTTGAGCGACGCTTCAATAGCAACGTCCGAGACGGCAGCGGCCGCACAGCCGGCATGCTCGGGCTGCTGCGATTTCTGGGGTCTGGGACAGGTCTTGTCGCAGCAGCCCGGAGAAGGCTTGGCGGCGAGCTGGTTTGAACACGCCATACAGGCGCCGCCCGCAGCTACCAGAAGCAGCACGGTGACAAGGGCGAAGCTGACGATGTTGCGCAGCACGTAGATACTCAAGACATAGCAGCTTTATGGCCAAATTGTCCAGTGCTTGTTTCTGGGTACTTACAAGCAGGGTGGTGGGAAATGCCAAACTTTCAGTACGAAGGACACGGGTGATTCCGCCCAAGGACGGTCAAATAGCGGAAGAGCTCGCAGCTCACAGTGCGGCTCAACTCGAAGCCTGTGGCGGACGCTTTCCGCCCCGTCTGGCCATCCATCGGACCGCCCCGGAAAGCGATCGTCGCCGCGCCGGAGTTGTAAGTGTAGGCGCCGGCTTTCTTCTGGTCGCCATCGAGGTACGAGCCGTCGCGCTGCAGCGTGAAGCCGAACATCAGACGGTTGCCGACGCCGTAGCAGGCCCACTCGCCCATCGGAAGTGCCGAACTGCCCGTGGATGCGGCCGGCTGGGCGGCTGGCGCGGATGTAGCAGGGGCCGCCGTGCCCTCGATGGTGGACACCGGGATGCTCGAAACGCCTGAGCGCGCCAGTCGCGAACCCGTCTTTCGAAAGGGTGATGGTCCAATTGTCCATATTGGCGATGCAGGTCTCGCCGTAGAACTTGTTAGCGGGATAGCAAGGCTGTAGTCCGCACCAGTGCGGTTACCTGATACGGGTACTGGCCGCGGTTCGGCGTGCCGGCGCGCACAGCCTGGAAAAGCACGTTGCGCTCAGTGAAGGCCTGACGCCGAGCCTGGTTGCTTCTCGAGAGTCTCGCAGCCGAAAATCATGCAAACAGCGATCGGCTTCATTGTTTTGGTGGTGTTCCCGTGGTCCGGCGGTAAATCGTTTCGAAGTCCGCCTTGGACCCGCCGAAAGTAACTCCGCTCGACGTGGATTGGCCGGGGACGCGACTTTCGTTCGGCATCCCGCGACGCTGATCGGGATCCGTGGCCGTGCTCTTGGTTTCCGTCTTCACGCGGCTGCTGGTTTGCGGCGGCCGGTAGTCAATGCGGTCGATCTTCTCTTTGGGAATCGCCACCTGCTCGTTCTTGAGAATCACGATCAGATTCTCGTCGGTGGCCTCGTCCAGTTTCGCCAGCACGGGTTGCCGCTCCCCGGCTTTGGTGACGCGGAGTTCGGTTCCTGTTTTCAGCTCGCGCACCTTGGTCCACGAGTTATCGACGGCGAACAACGGCAGACATAAGGCGAGTGCGATCCCAAGTTGGATCATATGATTTCGGACCTCTGTTGCCGAGTGTATCAACTCCGAAACTTCAGTTAACACCGGCATCAATCACGGGGCTTGATCAATAGCGGGACGAGGTAGTCCTGTGCGATCCTCTCATTCCGGATGGACTGCCAGCTTGAAAATGCGGTTACTGCTGTCGCCACTTCCCGGAGCGCTTCCGTTTGAGTCCAAACGACGGCATAGTCGTAGTCGGCAGTCTTCCGGCTGTCCTGTAACTGACCGAATGCTTGAGCCACAGCCCTGAGGTTCTCGACTACTATTGGGTCTTCTCCAAGAAACGGAAATAGCCTGGAATTACAAATCTTGCCTGAGACCTTCTTCATCACGGAGTGTTCAAACATCCTGCCTAATGCGTCCCTCGAACTTGCGAGGCTCCAGTGCGCAATCGTGTCGCTGATTAGCAAATGGAACAGCGCATAGTAGGCCGCCGAAACGGACCGTCGCAGATCCGCCTGCGTGGGACTTGCCGGATTCTTGCTGGCTAGATCGAACGCCTGTTGCAGCAGGTCGTCATGGAAGGCCATGTCCGCTCAGGCCCAAGCCGGATCGTCGCGCGCCGCTTGCTCCGACTCGCTCCGAAATCTGAAGTACGGGTACAAGCCCCAGTTTTCTATCGAATGCAACTCCTCGAAAAAAAACCTTGTGATCTTCCCAGATACGTCGCCCAGGGTCTCAAAGCGACTGGCCTGTTCGGTTAGAACGATGCGGAAATAAATGGCGGGTTCGTCGCTCGTGTCCGGCCGGATACTATACCGGACACGAACGACTTCAGGGCCAAGTTTTTGCGTGGCTCGTTCGACTGCTTTCGCGATCTGTTCCTGATCGATGTACCCGGTCGGCACCAATTGCATACCATCATTTTATCCCACCCGAACGCCTCAAGACATTACTGCACGGCGAAGGTGCCGAAGATCACGCCCACGTCGCGGCCGTCGGGAAGGCGTGTGGGACGGTCCACCGTGATGACGATCTCGATCGTCTTCGCCAGAGCCAGAGCGCGGTCGATCGGGTAGGTGTAGGTGAAGGGCTGATTGCCGGTGGCGAGCTTTTCACCGCCGAGCTTGCGACCGTTGGCAGTGAACGTGATGACGATAGGGCCGGCGGCCACGGTGGGTTGCGGGCAATAGCCCGTGATCACGAGCCTCGTCGCGTCAGCCGTCCGCGCTGAGATCTTGACCGTCGCCTTCGGGCCCATCCAGCGGAAGCGGTTCTCGATTGGGAACCAGCCTTCGCCGAGACTGCTGGACGATGCTTCGAGTCCGACATTGATGAACTCATCGGTGCCCGGCGCGTTGCTCGCCGTTGCCTTATAGTCCGCGGTGATGTCGGCGACGCCGCTGTCGGTATAACGAATGACGTAGGCCTGCCCCTGCGCAACGGCGCGCGAGGCCAGACCGGGCGAGATCACGTAACGGTCGAGCCCCGCTGCTCCGCCCTCGGCTCGAATCGCCTCTTCCACGCCGGGTAGCAGGTAGGTGTTCTGGATGCCGAGGAGGCGGAACGGCTGGTCGTTGAAGCCCATGAGGTAGAGGTCGCGATCGACGCCGCTGAGCAGCACCATCTCGCGCGGACTGCGACGGAAGATCTCGGCGACGCCGGTGAACAGCGTCTTCATGCGCCCGCTCTGCACAAATCGCCACGTCACGATCGCATCCATTTGCATGTAATGCCCCGTGCAGTAGCCGGCCAGCAGCAGCGTCGCAACGGTGGCGAAAACACGGGAGTGCTTCCAGGCCGATGCCACCATCCAACCGCCGAGCAGGCATGGCCCGACGACGGCAGCGGTGAGGTAGTAGTCGGTGATGTGGTTCTTCAGCGGCACGATCGGCGCCACCACGATCGCGAACCAGCCGAGCAGGAACAGCGCGAGCCTGCCGCCCGCCACCCATGCGAACGCGGCGATCGCAAAAGCGATGAGGCCCGTGACGATGTAGCCCGCCATCGCCCACTCCGGACCCACCAGCCCGCGCATACGGCTCGGGCCAATCGCCCAACCCGCATATCCGCCGAAAGTAACAAACAGCGTGCTGTCGAAGTAAAGCCGGTAAATCGGCGAATCAGAATGCGGCACCAGCGTGTAGTGCGCGATGGCGAAGGCTACGGACGGCAAGAACAGCGGCAGCACTTTCACCAAATGCCGGCGGGCGCGGAAGAACGCGTAGAGTGCGGCGATGGCCGGGTACACGACGTTCAACTCCAGCACCCCAAAGCCAAGAATGAAGATGATCCACTGAAGCGCGTTGTACCGCGTTTGCCCCGTCTCGATCCAGCGCAGCAGGCAGTAGAAGGCCGAAAGCAGCACCAGCGTCCAGAGGATTTCGTTGTACGCCGAGAGCCATAGCATCGGCACGGTTAGCGCCGAGTTGAACAAGTAGAGGATCGACGCGGCCACTCCGGCCAGCGGCAAGCCGGTGAGCTTACGCGCGATGACCGCGATCAAAGAGAGGTTGGCAAACTGCGTCGCGAATACGACGATCTTGAAAGGAATCACGTTCATGCCGAAAGCCGATGTGAGTCCGAGAAAGAAGACGCGCTCGCTGAAGATGCGCACCGTCCCCTGCGCCTGGGGGCGGAAAAGCGGCTTCCAAACTCCCTCGGCGGGGACTTCAAGCGGCAGGCCGAGCCACGCGAAATCGTCCATCGAGAACCAGGTGAGGAAGGCATAGCGCCAGACGATCCCGCACAGCGTCCAAAGTCCCACCGTGTACAGCGCGAGGCGCCAGACCTTGCCTGACGACGCGGCCCCCGGGCTCATTGCCTGGCTTCGAACCCGACCATCGACACGATGACGCCTAATTCCCGAATATCGCCACCGGTTCCGGCAGCCGCTTTATCGAGAGTGAACTCCACTGTGACGGAATCGCCCCCGAGCGCCGATGCTGGAACGTCGCGCGTGTAGCTGTAGCGGCCCGGCTTTGAAAAAGTTTCAGGAGCGAGCTCGATGCCGCCAATCCTGGCCGAGAGCGTCTGCGCCCCCACGCTCTTGGCGATCGGCTCCGAGATGGCAAGCTGAAGCAGAAGCGTGGCGCCCGTCTTTGCGGCATTGGCCGGCGGCTTCAACGTCACCGCGAACGTCTTCTGGGTCCAGCGCCAGGACGACTCGATGGTGTGAAAGCCGCGGATCAGTTGCGGGCTCGCGTTCGGGTCTGAGGTGTGCAGCATCGTTGCCATGCCGCCAGACTGCTGCTGTTGTTGCCGCTCAGCGTCGGCGCGCTTCTTGCGCTTGCAGGCGGAGGGGACGATCAGTACCGAGATAATCAGGACGCTCGTGAAGATTAATCGCCGCATTTTTCCACTTGGACAAGACAGCTGTAGAACGAGGCTCCGCCGCCGATGTCGGTGAGACGGTCGGACGTGAGGACGTTCACACCGCGGCCCTCGGGCGCGCGCTTGTTCCACCTCACCGAAGGCACACGCACCACGCCCTCCCGAACAGCGCCGTTCACCTGGGCGGTGAGCATCAGGCTGCCGCGGTCGTTGAACACACGCACTCGCTCGCCATTCACGATGCCGCGGGGCGCAGCGTCGGCGGTGTGGATCGCGACGAAACTGGTCTGTTGATCGACAGCGTCGCGATTGCCGAACGTCGAATTCATGCTGTCGTCGTTCTTTGACGAGACCATCTCGAGCGGGTAGCGCGCTCGCAATCCGGCATCACCCAGACGCGATTCCACCGGCGGCACGTAGCGCAGCGCTTCCGCCCCAAACTCCGCCCGTCCGCTCGCGGTGCCGAAGCCTCCCTCGGCGAAGGGCAGAAACGGTTCACCCTCAGCCGAGGCGTTCAGCCGTATGAAATGCTCACGGTCGAGCCGCTCCAGCGTGATGCCCTCGAGAAACGGATGCCCTGAATCCAGCGTCGCGCGCATCATGTCGTCCTCGCTGTCGCGGAAGCACGAGTCGTCGAAGCCCATGCGTTCGGCCAGCATTCTGAAGATCTCAACGTTCGGCTTGGTCTCGCCTGGGGCGGGAAGCGCCGGGCGCGCGAGTTGGAGGAATAAGTGGCCGTAGGCGAGATACAGATCGGTATGCTCCAGAAAGGTCGTAACCGGCAGCACGATATCGGCGTGATCGGCGGTGTCGGTTTGAAATTGCTCGAGCACCACGGTGAACAGGTCCTGGCGCCGCATCCCGCCGAGCACCAGGTTCTGATTCGGCGCGATGGACGCGGGGTTCGAGTTGTACACCACCAGCGCCTTCACCGGCGGATCGTCCAGTGACGTGAGCGCCTTGCCCAGCTCAGACATATTTACGACCCGCGCCTCGCGGCCGATCGCCGAGCGCCGCTGCAACTCAGGCATCTCAAGCGCCGCGCGATTGAAGTGGAACATGTGCGACGTGGAAAGCTGGAGTCCGCCGCCGGGCTCGCGCCACGATCCGGTAAGCGCCGGCAGTGTGGCGATGGCGCGCATTGCATTGCCGCCGCGCTCGCTGCGCTGCACGCCGTAATTCAGCCGGATCACCGCGGGCTTTGTAGTGGCATACTCGCGCGCGAGCATCACCACGTCGGCCGCGGCAATGCCGGTGAGCTGTTCAACATGTGCCGGCGTGTACTCGCCGGCCAGTTGCTTCAGTTGCTCGAAGCCGTTGGTATACCGTTCGACGTAATCGGCGTCGATCAGCCCTTCGCCGACGATCACGTGCACCAGGCCGAGCGCGAGCGCGAGATCGCTGCCGGGGTAGGGCGTAAAGTGACGATCGGCCAGCTTCGCGGTGCGCGTCGATACCGGGTCTATCACGTAAAACTTCGCACCGTTGCGGCGAGCCTCCACGATAAACGGCCAGAGGTGGACGTTGGTGCCGTGGATGTTCGCGCCCCAGGCGATGATCAGCTTCGAGAGCCTGAACTGTTCGGGTTCGGTGGCGTAGCGCAGCCCGTGAGTAGCCGTCATCGCGGCCATCCCGGCGCTCGAGCAAATCGTGCGATCCAGTTGCGACGCGCCCAGCCGGTGGAAAAAACGCCGGTCCATGCCGTTGCCGTTCAGCATCCCCATCGTGCCGGCGTAGCTGTACGGCAACACTGCTTCAGGTCCAAACTCGGCTGCCACTTGCTTCAGCCGCGCCGCCACGGTGTCGAGAGCCTCGTCCCAGCCGATGCGTTCAAACCGCCCCTCGCCCTTGGCGCCGGTGCGCTTGAGCGGATGGAGCAGACGCTGCGGCGAATACTCACGGTCAAGATACTTCGCCACTTTCCCGCAAAGGAACCCGCGAGTCACCGGATGCGCCGGATCGCCTCTCAAGCGCGATCCCAATCCCCGCTCGTCGACATTCACCAGCAACCCGCAGGCGTCCGGGCAATCGAGGGCGCAAACCGAGTGGCGTACCGGCATATCAGATCAACTTTTTCCGCTTCGCTTCGTAGGCACTGAAGCGGTCTGAAAACTGGTCGTATCCCTTGCGCCCCATCAGCGCGAAGGTGTACTTCTTGCCCAGTTCAACGCCTTCCTGATCGAAAGCGTTAATGTCCAGAAGCTCGCCCATGTAAGCGGTCTGGAATTCCATCAGCTGCATAAACGCCCCGAGATGCTCCTCGTCCACCTTGTCGAACATATAGGTGCAGTTCGGGCGGCCCTGCTCGGTGAGCGCGGCGGCGGTGGCGCGACGTTCGGCATCGATCAGCTTGGCCAGACTCTGTCCGGCAAGATAGTCGAACCCCTCGTAGCCCAGCTTGGTTTTCGGGATGCGGCCGGAATCGGAATGCCGCCCCACGCCCCAGAAGCTGAACACCTTGTCGTTGGGGCCCTCCATGTAAAGCTGCACCTGCGAGTGCTGGTCAGTGGTGCCGAGCGCCGCCACCGGCGTCTGGCCGATATGAACTTCAGCGCCCGATCGGTTGCGGGCCTTGCCCAGCGATTCGGCCCACAGCTGCCGGAACCAGAACGCCATGCCCCACAGCCGGTTGGAATACGGGAACGCGACGTGGATGGCTTTCTTCCGCTGCGTCATGATCAGGTAGTTCAGCAGCGCCGACCGCAACGCCAGATTCACGTCCAGCGAATCCGTCCAGCAATCGTCGTTCATGCGCGCCGCGCCCTTGAGCACCCGGCGTACATCGAAACCGGCGAGAGCCGCGGGCAGCAGTCCCACGGCCGAGAGCACGCTGAAGCGCCCGCCGACATTGTCCGGCAGGTGGAACGTGACGTAATTCTCGCTGGTGGCAAGCTGCTTCAGGTCGCCCTTGCCCGCCGAAGTCACCACTGCGATCCGCTCACCGGCCCGCTTGCCGAGCTTCGTGATCAGCCAATCGCGCACGATCAGAAAGGTCGCGACAGTTTCGGCGGTAGAGCCCGATTTTGCGATCACCACGGCGATCGTCTTTCTCGGGTTCATCGATTCGAGAGCCCCCGCGATGAACGTCGGGTCCACGTTGTCGAGAATCACCAGCCGTGGATTGGTCGCCGAAAACTGCGGTTGGATCGGGTGCGGACCTCGTATACCGCAGTCCAGCGCCCAGCTGCCCAGGGCACTGCCGCCGATGCCGATGAGACAAATGGTGTCAAACGAGCCGCGTACCCCGGCCGAGAACTTGAGGATCGCCTTCACCGTCTCGGTTTGAGTGGGTAGGTCGGGGAAGCCGTAATGTCCGTGAGCATAGGCGGTACGGAATGCGTCAAGCGCATCCGCCGCCGCCGATTGTGCCTGGGTGATCTCGTCACGCGTGAGACCATTCTGCTCGCCGACCATTTCGGCAAGGAGATTGGTGGAGTCGAATCCGATTGCCATCGGATTTCAGGATAGCAATCAAACGCAACGGTTTGAAGTACTTTGGACGCTAAGCAAACATTTTTGTGGGTTTGCGTGCTACGAATGGGGTCAAAACGTACACAAACGACGCCAATGAACGCGAAGTTACAGTACTCTTACGCGCAACGGAAGGTCGGAAGGATTACTCCTGGTGCGACTGATAAGGCGATGGGAAGGTCTTTGAGATGTGGTCGTGCCACGTCAGGCTTTCTTCGTCTACCAGGGCCCACACGAGTCCAAGACCCGCCGCCAGCAGACTGAGGCAACTGCCCACCAAGCGTGAAACCCGCTGCTCGCGGTCGGGTATCTGGCCGTCAAAGTTCACCAGGCGAAGCTGTGTCCACTGCATTCCGGCCGTGTCGCCGCCACAGATGCAGAACAGAAAGTGATAGAACAGCCCGAGAACAGCCGCGATTCCCGCGAATAGCCCCAACGTGTGCTGGTTGATCAACATTTCGCCGCCGGCGAGAAGAAACGTCGCCAGAAACAGGCCAAGCGCGGCCAGGATCATCGCGGTGTCCAGTAGGCTTGCGAGTACGCGATGCACCGGCAGCGCAACCGGAGCGTCGCAATAGATAGCCGTCTCAGCCGGAGCCTCAAGCTGCGGCAGGCCTGTGCTGAACAGACTCTGCTGAATGTCAGCGTGGCGGCGCGGTCTGACCGGGCGGGGTGCTACGCTCCGTGGACGGCTGACTTCAGTGATCGAGCGGCTCGGAAGCAGCACCACCCGCTGCATCTCTTGGAACAACGCACGCTGGTACACCGCTCTTTGCGGCACAGGCTCCGGTTCGCGCTCGGCCACCGCGGGAGCTGGACCGGCGTCGCGGGCTACTGACTCGTAGAGGGCGTTCAGCGAGGGCGCCGTCGCCGTCGTGATCGGATATGTGTCCGGAGCCGAACGTGCAACGGAACCGTGGAGGCGTCTACCGCATCGAGAACACCGGTGCTCATCCGCCTCGTTCAACGCTTTGCAGTATCGACATTCCATAGTCTTCTTCGTCCCCCACGAAACAACCCTCAACCGGTTCGTTTCGTCCTCGCGCGTTTCTTGCGCCGTCGTTCCGCTTCGTGTTACGGTTCTCGATTGAGCCACCTAGGACTACGCAAGGCACAGTACTTGTCCAACCTTGGTAACATAATCGGGCGATTTTGTCACGAACTTTATTGCCCTGTTAGGTTTACCAGTAATTCTTCCTTCTCAACTGTAGGTCTGCTTACTATGTTTGCGGCGATTTTACCCGCCCAGGAGCCTCGGCCCACGTTTTTGCCCGAACCGGCCGCCGCTCCGCGCTCCATCTTTTCTCCCAGTACCGACCTCAAACCAATCCGCCCTAAAGTCCCCGCGCCGGGAGATGTTCGCGTCTATGCGGTAAAGCAGGAAAAGGATCGCGACCAATATCACCTCCGCGGCAGCGCCGAGATCGAGACTTCGGAAATGCTGCTCAAGGCCGACGAGATCGACTTCGACGACAGCACCAAGATCGCCCTCGCCCGCGGCCACGTCCGCTTTGAACATTACGTCAATGGCGAAAAGCTGCAAGCCGACCGGGTCGAGTACAACGTCGACGAAGAAACCGGCAAGTTCTTCGAAGTCACCGGCACTTCCCCCGCCAAGGTGGACGCACGCCCTGGCATCCTCACCACAAGCAATCCTTTCTATTTCCAGGGTAAGTGGGCGGAGCGAAAGAAGGATCGGTACATCCTCCACGACGGCTTCATTACCGATTGCAAGGTGCCCGATACCTGGTGGATCTTCAAGGGGCCAACCTTCGATGTCATCCCTGGCGACCGGGCGATCTCGCGCCACAGCGTCTTCTATTTGAAGGGCGTCCCGCTGTTCTATTCCCCGGCCTTCTACAAGTCATTAAAGAAGTATCCTCGCCGCAGCGGGTTTCTCACCCCAAACATCGGCAACAGCTCGCGCCGGGGCAAAATGCTCGGCATCGGCTACTACTGGGCCATCAATCGCAGTTACGATTTACAGTATCGGAATCAATATTTTACGCAGCGAGGCTTCGCCCATCACGTTGACTTTCGCGGCAAGGTGAACGAAAACACCGATTTCGGCGTCACCGTCTACGGCGTTAACGACCGCGGCCTCAAGATCAACGACACCGTACGGAAGCAGGGCGGCTACCTCGCGTCCTTCAACGGACGTTCGGAATTGAAGTGGGGCTGGTCTGCCCGTGCCGACATAAACTATTTGAATTCATTCGAGTTCAGACAAAACTTCACGGAATCGTTTAGCGAGGCTGTCCAGGCTGAATCGCACTCCATCGCCTATCTCACCAAGCACTGGTCCAGCTTTGGAGCGAACATTGTGTTCGACCGCGACCAGGTTTTCCAGATCGGCACCGGCAACGTCGAGGACAGCATCGTGATCCGGAAGCTCCCGGAAATTCAGTTCCTCAGCCGCGAACGCCAGATCTCGGAAAAGGTGCTGCCCATCTGGGTCTCGTTCGAATCGTCAGCCGGCTTACTACGCCGTCAGCAGCCGCTCTTCGCCACCCGCGAGTTTGTCGACCGCATCGACTTCAGCCCCCGCATAACCACCGCCGCGTATTGGAAGGGCTTCAGCCTGGTACCCGCGTTTTCGCTCCACGAAACTCATTACGGTTCCAGCTTCGACAACGACGGCAGCGCCAATGGCCGTAACCTGACCCGCCACGCCCGCGAGTTTACGGTCGACCTCGCCATGCCTTCCATCGCGCGCGTATTCAGATCGCCAAGGTGGATGGGCGGCGAAAAAGTGAAGCACGTCGTCGAGCCCCGCGCCTCGTTCCGCGACATCAGCGGCATCGGCGATTTCAGCAAGATCATCCGCTTCGACGAAACGGACCTGTTTGCCAATACCCGCGAACTCGAAGTGTCGGTGGCCAACCGCTTTTACAGGAAGCGTGCCGACGGCCTCGTGCAGGAAGTGTTGAGCTGGCAAGTAACTCAGCGCCGCTATTTCGATCCCACCTTCGGCGGCGCCGTGGTGGAAGGCCGGCGGAACGTCCTCATCAGTTCTTCCGACCTCACCGGCTACGCCTTCATCGACAGTCCACGAGCCTACTCGCCGATCGTGTCGCAGTTGCGCTACTCGCACAAAATCGGTCTCGAATGGCGGGCCGACTACGACCCGCTTCGCAAACGCATGGTGAACAGCACGCTTGCCGCCGACTATCGCACCGATCATTACTATATGTCGGTGGGTCACAGCCAGGTGCGGAACGATCCGGTTCTCGCCCCCAGTTCCAACCAGCTCACCGGCTCCTTCGGCTTGGGCAAGGAGAACAAGCGCGGCTGGAATCTCGGGTCATTGGCGTTCTACGACTACAAGAAGCAAGTGCTGCAATACCTGTCCACGCAGGTCACCTACAACACCGACTGCTGCGGCCTGAGCGTGCAATACAGAAGGTTCGGCCTCGGAACCCGCAACGAAAACCAGTTCCGCCTCGCCTTCTCGATCGCGAACATCGGCTCGTTCGGAACGCTCAAGCGCCAGGAGCGTTTGTTTTAAGGAATCTGGCGCCAATCAGCCTCAGGCGGCATCCGCGACTAGCCGCCACCCTCGCCTCATTATAAGTAGAGTGGCTAGCGAAACCCGATGTCGGTGAGCAGCACTCCCAACTGACGTTGATCAGGCGGGACGACGAAGGTTTTATCAACGGTGATCGTGATCGCCGCCGTGTCGCCCTTGGGGGCCCCGGCGGCGATTTTGTGTATGCCGGGACCGGGGTAGGTCTGTTGATGCAGCAGTTGACCATCGGCGTGCAAGCTGATCGTCCGCGCCGGCGATTGCTCCGGAATGAAGAAGGTCGCCTCGATCATGGTCGCCTCGGGCGGCCGTTTCAGGACTACCGTGGCCTTCTCCCCGGTCCAGCGATCGTGGTTGTAGATCCCGCTGACGATCTGGTTGGCGGCTTCCGGT
>Ga0163150_10007925_pt1 | contig 12257 bp, 14 predicted proteins | sample OliLakLV19P2IB_FD_148628 | JGI IMG/M metagenome (GOLD analysis project Ga0163150, IMG submission 148628) | Freshwater microbial mat bacterial communities from Lake Vanda, McMurdo Dry Valleys, Antarctica - Oligotrophic Lake LV.19.P2.IB | ecosystem: Environmental > Aquatic > Freshwater > Lake >...
GTGCTCGGCGACGGCGCCGAAGCCGAGAATTGCGCCGCGCAGCGCCGGGGTCATGCGGCAGCCAGACCGCTGCGCTCCAATGCGGCGAAGGTTTCGTCGAGAATGGCGATGCCGTCGCGCGCCTCGCCCTCGGTGAGAATCAATGGCGGGTTGATGCGGATACGCGCGCCGTAGCCCATCAGCAGCAGGCCGCGGCGCAGCGCTTCGAGGAAGACGAACTCGGTCGCCTGCGTAGACAGAGGCTCTTTGGACTTGCGGTCCACCACCAACTCGATGCCGAGCATCAGGCCGACGCCACGGACGTCGCCGATGAAGCGGTACTTCTCCTGCAGGTGGCGAAGTTCGCGGAGCATGAATGCGCCCACATCGGCGGCGTTGTCGACGAGCTTCTCGTCGATGATCGTCTCGATCGTGGTCAGGGCGGCGGTGGCGGCGAGGGGATTGCCGCCGTAGCTCGATGACGACGAACTCGGCTTCGCGAACGGCTCGGCGGACGTGATCGCGTCGGTCGACACCAGCCCGCTCACCGGGAACCCCGAGCCGAGCCCCTTGCCGATGGTCATGACGTCGGGGACGACGCCGGTGTGCTCGCAGCCGAACATCTTGCCGGTGCGGGCGAAGCCGGTGATCATCTCGTCGGCGACGAGGAGCGCGTCGTTTTCTTTGGCGATGGCGGCGACGCCGGGCAGGAACTCGGGCGGCGGGACGACATTGCCGGCGGTGCCCTGCATGGGCTCGACGAGGACGGCGGCGATCGTCCCTGCCGTGCTTGCCTTGATGCTGGCGCGGGCGAAGTCGAGGCAATGCATACCGCAACTCGGGTACTCGAGCTTGAACGGACAGCGGTAGCAGTCGGCGTAGGGAAGTAGGTGGGTGCCGACGGCGAGGGGCCCCCACTTCTGCTTCCAGGGATCGCCGATCAGGCCCATCACGCCGCCGGTCTTGCCGTGGAAGCCGCCCCAGAAGCCGATCACCTCGAACTTGTTGGTATGCGCCTTCGCCAGCCGCAGCGCGGCTTCGACTGCCTCGGCACCACCGCTGTAGAGCTGCGTGCGGCGCAGGTCGCCGGGAGCGAGTGCGGCGATCCGTTCGAGGAGGCGTAGGCGTGTCTCGGTAGTGAAGCTGCCGACGCTGAGACGACCGATCTGCTGCGTCAGCGCCGCGACGAAGCGCGGGTGCGAATGGCCCAGGCTGGCGACGGCGACGCCGGCGAAGAAGTCGAGGTACTCGTTGCCGTCGGCGTCCCATACGCGGCAGCCGCGGCCTTCGCTGAGCGCCAGCTGGGAAAGCTGCGCAATCCGTTGCAGGCCGGGCGCGATGACACGCTGCTCCGCCTCGACCAAGCGGCGGGAGTTCGGTCCCGGGAGGTCATGGAGCGAGGAATCAGCTCCGTTCGTCGGTTCGATCAGGCGCAAGATTCGTCCCTCTGCGCGATGAGATAGGTCGCAATGGCTGCGGCGGCCTGGGCGCGGCAGGGTTCGTAACTGGGCCAATCGTTCAAGTCAATCAAGTGTAAAGCGCCGGCTCCGTCGAGGACGCAATCGCCGCCATAGACCTCCAGGCCGAGCGCCGTGGCGCCCTGTTGGCCGAGCCGGGCCATCGCCTCCAACACATCGGCGGAAGGTTGCGCGGCGCCCGCGGCAACGACGCAATGGAAGAAGCCGTTGGCCACCGCGTAGAACTTGAAGACCGTGCCGGCGACGTGGCGTTGCAAGGCGATCCGCCGGATGTCGCGGGCGCGGAGGCGTTCGATGGCCTGCCGCACGGGCGCAAGGCCATGGGCGAAGACGACGTCGTCCGGTTCGGTGGCGTGCACGTCGCCGCGTTTGATCCACAAGGGTGCGTCGGCGAACTTGCCGAGCGCGTCGACGATGCCTGGACTGGCGCTCGCCAGCACCGTCTCCGGCACTGCGACACCGGCGCGCTGCAACAGCGGGATCGCGCGGAAACGCTGGCTGTCGAGAACCGCCCGAGGCCGGTTGACGACGCGCGCGCCGCAGGTCTCCCAATGGCGCAGGAGTTCGAGTGCCAAGTCGCCCTGGCACATGGCGAACACCAAAGTCGCTGGATCGGGCGTGAGCTGGTGCGCGGCATCGAGGGTGGTGGCGCGGGCAGGGTGGCCCTGTGCTGTGAGCTGGGCTGCGACGGCGCGCAGGATCCCGGCATCGGCGCCGACCTTGCCGGGCGAGAAAACCGCCTCGCGCTCGATTCCCAGAAATTCCATATCGGCTACGAAGCGAAGCCGGCGGCGACGAACGCCTCGGCGACGGCGATGTCTTCGCGGCGATCGACGTCGACGGACTTGCCGACCGGTTCGGCGTCGATGCGGTAGCCGCGCTCGAGCAGGTGCCCGAGGAAGCGCCGCAGCGCGGTGAAGCCTTGGGTGCGAGCGGAGTCGATTTCCACAAAGACGCGTGGGTCGAAGACGTAAAGCCCGGCGGTGATCGTCGCGCACGGGCGGGCGGCATCGCCGAGAGCGAGCACTCTCCCGTCGGGTGCGATGCGCGCCCACAATGGCTTTTCGTCGTCGACGAAGTCGGTAAGGCCGAGGACGACATCGGCGCCGACGCGCTGCCGTGCGCCCGCGAGAAAGTGGGTGAGCGTCGTCGGTGCGAATACCGCATCGACGGTGAGCAAGGCGAAGCGCCCTTCACCGAGGAGCGGCGCGAGGGTGAAGAGGCTCTCCATCGAATTGGGGGTCGTGCGCCGCACGAATTCGCAGGCGAGTTGCGGCCAGGCTTGCCGGCAATGTTCTTCGATGCCGGTGGAATACTCGTTGACGATGCAGGCGACGCGCTCAATCCCGGCTGTGGCGATCGCGCCCAGAGCATAGTCGATGAGCGGCCGGCCGGCGACGCGCACCAGCGGCTTCGGCTCGGCGATGCCCGCGGCGTGCAGGCGTTCGCCCCGCCCGGCGGCGATGATCGCCGCTTTCATGCGAGCAATGCCTCGACGTCTTCGAGCCGCTGCAGGACGAAATCCGCTTCGCCTGCGTGGGTGCCGATCCCTTCGGTTCCCGGAAGCCAGGCGGTAGCGATGCCGGCGGCGTGGGCACCGGCGACGTCCTTTTCGAGCGAGTCGCCGACGTATAGGGCGCGGTCGGCGGGCACGCGTTCGCCCATCAGGGCAAGTTCGAAGATGCGGGGATCGGGCTTGGCGACGCCGACGACCGCGGAGTCGACGATGGTCGTCAGCACGGGGGCGATACCGGCCTCGTCGAGGAGCAGTTGGACGTTGCCGTAGAAGTTCGAGATCACGCCGAGACGGGCGCGCTCACGCCAGCGCTCGAGCAGGGCGCGGCTGGCAGCGAGGCTCGCGCGGGTCTGCGCGACGAACGCCGCGACGATCGCCTCGGTGCAAGCGCGGTCATCTCTGGCGAGGAACTCCATTTGCCAGGCGACGTGGCAAGCGACCGTGTCATGGAGCCGGCGCGTGCGCATGTCCGGATCGGCATAGCTGCGCCGGGTGGAGTGGCCGAACGCGGCGCACAGCGCGGCGCGCGAAACGTTGGCGTCGCACGCTTGGTAGCAGCGGGCGAAGCGCTCGAGCCAGGGATCGCCCGGCCCGTCGAGGGTGCCGCCAAAGTCGAAGAGCACGATGTCGAAGCGCATCGGCCGTACATGAACCGCGCGAGCGGCTCAGCGTCAAGCCCCTGATCCGCCGCGAAGCGCTAGCGGGGCGGTGCCCCTGTCCCTGGCTGGCCCGGAGTGGCCGGCCAGGGATTTCTGCTGCGACTCCCGTCGCCGCGACCTGAAGGACGACAGGGTGACGTCTGCGACGATGGGCGCGGTGAGGATCATCCTGCCGCGAAGGTCAGCCGGTGTGTCTTGCGAATCGTGTTCTGCCACCCCTCGGTGAGCTTCGCCTGCGCGGCGAACTCGGGCCAGCGCTCCACCGTCGCCACGACCTCGTCGAGAATGGCCGCCGCCCGCCCGCGCCTCATCAGCGCCGCTTTTGCACATGTATCGAAATCCTTCCGCGTGAATCCGTCCCGCTTTCCGTTCATGGTCATCTGGTGCATTGCCGTCCAGGCACCAGATGAATTGTAGCTGAAAGTTACGTCGAAGGCCGGAGCGAGCGACCACTCGCCCTGCTTGTTCATCAGGAAGGCAATGTTCTTGACATGATCGTCCTGATTCCTGGCGACGACATTGAACGCCATCCGGCGAAACTGCTCCTCCACGGCGGCCATCGGCAATGCGAGTTGGCGGATCGCGAGAAACGCCTGCTCGTAGGCGTGCGCTCCCGCTTGGTTGAAATCAAAATGCGCCAGCGCGCCCAGGGACTGCATGTGCAGCTTCTCGCCACCCGCGAGCCGGTCGAACCGCCGCGTCATGAAGTGCCGCCGGCCGCTTTCCTCCAGCAGCCGGCATTCGCTCATGGTGACGCCCGCCGCCGTTGCCATCAGGTAATAGGCATACTCGATTGCACCGTAGCCCTTTGGATCTTCCAGCTCCTTGTCCCGGTTGCCCGCCACGCCATCGAACTTCAGCAGCCAGTAGTCGAATCCTTCGTCGGCGGTAATCTGACCCGACCGGACTTCCTTCGTCTCGCGGTTCCACGCGATCACGGCTTTGGCTCGTGCTCCGCCCGCCGACGTGCCCACGGCGAGGATGTCGCGCAGCGCTTTCTCTCTCCCGAGCTCACGGAAATGCCCGCGCAAATCGTTCCGGTGCGTCAGCACCTCGGTCGCCAGCCGCACCAGCGCATTCACATCGATCTTCGATGTCTTGCGTGGCCTCGGCTCCAGCACCGGTGCGAATTCCAACGCTCCCATGCCCCGCGCGCCGACGTAGCAGAGCCGCTCCACGGCGTTGAAGCTCTCCGAAGAGCGGCCCTGCGTCGCCAGCCAGGCATCGATCAGCGCGTTGCCGAACGTGTCGGGCAGCGAATCCGCCAGCAGCCCGGGCAGTCCGCGAAACGTGTTCCGCGGCAGCGCAGTAAACTCGTAAACCTGCTCGCTCAACGGCATCACCAACGGCGAGACCTCGATCCCGCTACGCACGAACTCCGGGTCGTATTGGAAGGCGGCAACCTCCCTCCCGTCGTCCAGCGACACCGCGCCGATCATCCGGCCCCAGAGTTCGACCCTGGCAATCACGCCGGTTCACCCCAGGTCCACTTTCCCGGCCTGCCAGTCGCCCCTCGCGTTCCCGTGGCACGCTTGCGCCTTCGGCCTTGCAGCTTCAATTGCATCAGCGGACTCACGGCCGGCTCCGGGAGGAGCGACTCGAAATGCGCCACCAGCCCGAGCACGCGGCAGACCCGCACGAATCCCGTCAGTTGCGTCGCCGCCTCCCCCGACTCCAGCCGCTGCACGGTCCGCAAGCCGAGTCCCGCCTGGTCCGCCAGTTGTTGCTGTGTCAGGTTGCGCGCCAGCCGCAAGCCGGCGAGGCGCTCGCCGAACAGCTTCAACAAGACTTCATCCGTCAACTCCGGATCAATCTTCATCTACGCCAAAAATGGCGCATTAAATCGCGCAAGGCAATATAAGCCGTCATTTACGGCATGTAATTGACAGGTAAGATGCAGCGGATCGCCATCGCCACGCGGCTGACATCCTGCCGAAATCGCCCTTGTGCCGCGACGGTTTCGGCAAAGGCGCCTGTCCCCGTTCCCCGGCTGCGGCAGGTCCGGCCCCGGAAGTCACTCCAACGAGGTCTCCTCCGCTGTCGTGGAAGACCGTCTGTTGACCGCCTGAGCGCGCCTCGACTATGCCTCCGTGCCAGGATGGGCATCTACCACGATCCGGAATTGAACCGCCTGGAGCGCGAGCGGCTTTGGCCGCGGGTTTGGCAGATGGCTTGCCGCGAGGCGGAGCTGAAGGTCGCCGGGGACTTCGTCAACTACGAGATTCTCGACGATTCGATCTTGGTCGTGCGCACCGGACCAGAGCCGGACGATCTCGCCGCGCTGTACAACGTGTGCCAGCACCGCGGGCGACGCCTGCGCGACGAGCCGCGTGGGCGGATCGGTGCGACGATCCGCTGTCGCTTTCATGGTTGGCAGTACGGGCTCACGGGCGAACTCACGCACGTTCCCTTCGAAGCGGACTGGCAGGGCTGCCCAGACTTCGACAAGGCGCGGCTGTGCCTACCCAAGGTGAAGCTCGCGCGCTGGGGCGGTTGGGTCTGGATTCATCAAGATCCCGACGCGGCATCGCTGGAGAGCTTCCTCGGCGAGGTGCCGCGCTTCCTCGACCCCTTCTCCCCGCAAACGATGCGGCCGCTCTGGTGGAAGACCATCATCGCGCCCGCCAATTGGAAGATCTTGGTGGAGGCATTCATCGAGGCCTACCATAGCGGCTCCACCCATACATCCGGCATCGACTACCGAAGCGCGCGAGTGCCAGGGCTCGCGCTCGGCCCGCACTCGATGATCTACGGCGAGCCCGGTCCGTTTACGGAGTACAAGGCGGCCGACGGTCGTTGGGTGGAGCCCACTTCCCTTCACGAGAACATGTGGGCGAACTACACCCACCTGGGGCGGGCCATCGGCGGCATGACACTGGAACCCGGCATGGCCGCGTTCGAGCGCCTGCGCGTCCTCCCCGATGACACGCCGGTCGACGTCGTCCTCACCAAGCTGATCGATTACCACCGGGAGGAAACGGAGAAGCGCGGCATCGTTTGGCCCGAATCGCTGACCCTCGAAGCGTGGGCTGCGGCCGGCGTCGACTGGCACATCTTCCCGAACAGTATCGTGTTGCCCACGTTCGACGGCGCGCTCTGGTATCGGATGCGTCCCAACGGCGACGATCACGACAGCTGCATCGTGGACATTTGGTCGCTCGGGCGCTTCCCGCCCGGGCAAGAGCCCGAAGTGACGCAAACGGTCTTCCACGGATTCGAAGCGTTCCATGGCCAGTGTGAGTTCCTGGAGGAGGATTTCGCCAATATCGAAGCCGTGAATCGCGGGGTGAAGTCGCGCGGCTTCCGCGGCTGCATGCTCAACCCCGCGCAAGAAGTCGGCGTGAGCCACTTCCAGGCCGTAATGAAAAGCTACCTTACGTGAGGTGTCGGCGGTGGGCGTTCGCCTGCGCCGGAGTGCACGCCTGGAAACACCGTCCTGCAGCCTGCGCGAACCGGCGCGCTACGGAGGAACCCCTATGAATCTCGATCACTGCCTGGTGGAGCGCGAGGGCCACACGCTGATCGTCACCCTCAACCGCCCCGAGGCGAAGAACGCGCTCTCGTCCGGTATGCTCGCCGGGATGTACCGGGCTTGGCGCCAGCTCGACTCCGACCCGGAGCTGCGCGTCGCGATCCTCACCGGCAAGGGCGACGTGTTCTGCGCCGGGGCCGACCTGAAATCGATGGGTACCGGCGAGCAGGACGACGAGTTCCTGGCACTGATGTCGGAGGTGCCCGACATTCACTGGCAAGCGCTGCTGCGCCACAACCGTCCGCTCAAGCCGATCATCGCCGCGGTGGAAGGATTCGCGGTCGCGGGCGGCACCGAGATTCTGCAGGGAACCGATATCCGCGTTGCGGCGGAGGACGCGGTCTTCGGCGTTACCGAGGCGCGTCGCGGGCTATTCCCCCTGGGCGGCTCCAGCGTGCGGCTGCGACGCCAGATTCCCTACACCTTCGCCGCCGAGATCCTGCTGACGGGGCGCCACGTCAGTGCGCGCGAAGCGCTGGCCTTCGGTCTGGTTGGCCGCCTCGTGCCCAAGGGCGAGGCGCTTGCGGAGGCGAAGAAGATCGCCGCGACGATTTGCGAGAACGGCCCGCTGTCGATCCGCGCGCTGATGCAGATGCTGCGCGAGGTCGACGAGAGCAGCAGCGAGGCCGACGCGCTGGCTCGCGAGCTGGAAGTCGGTGCGCCGATCTTCGGGACCGCCGACGCGCGCGAGGGGATGCGGGCGTTCAAGGAAAAGCGCAAGCCGGTCTATACGGGAGCCTGACGTGCAACTCGCGCCGAATGCCCCGGTGATCATCGGAGTCGGATTTCATCAAGAGAAGTCCGCGGACCCAACGCAGTGCTCCGAGCCCTACCGCTCCATGGTGCAGGCGGTGCGGAACGCGGCGGGCGACGCAGGCTATGCCGACCTTACCCGCGAGCTGGAGTCGATCGCCGTGCTGCAGGGGATGTGGCAGTACAGAAACCCCTGCAAGCTGATCGCGGACGAGATCGGTTGTGTCGGCGCGAAGAGTATCGTCGCCGATCTCGGGGTGTTGCAACTCACGCCGTTCAACAATCTCTGCCGCGCAATTGCCGCGGGAGAGCTGGAAGTGGGTGTCGTCGTGGGTGGAGAGGCGCAGTTCCGCGCGCTGCGCAGCATGATCACTGGCCAGCCGGCCAGCGAGACGGCGCAGGGGGAAGACACTTCCCCGCCCGACGTTCACCTCGGGTCCGTGGATCCGTTCTGCAGCGACCTCGAGGGGCAGCGCGGATTGCATCTGCCGGCCGAGCTTTTCGCCATCATCGAGTCTGCGCTTCGTCATCATCGGGGACTCGGTATCGAGGAGCACCGCGACCGACTCGCTCGACTCTATGCGTCGTTCAGTGAGGTCGCGGCGAGCAATCCACACGCGTGGCGGCGCGAGCCGATGAGCGTGGAGGAGATCCGCGATCCCAAGGAGAAGAACTGGTACGTAGCCTTCCCGTACACCAAGCGCCACTGCGCGCAATGGAACGTGAACCAAAGCGTCGCCGTGATCGTTGCGAGCGCGGCAAGGGCCGAGCGTTGGGGCTTACCGTCGGACCGTTGGATCTTTCCCGTCGCGGCCGTCGAGTCGCGCCACGTCGTCGTCCTGGCACAGCAGCGGGAGCTGCACAGTCACCGCGGCACGGTGCTGTGTGGCGCGCGGGCGTTTGAGCTTGCCGGATTGCAAAGGCGGGAGGTTTCCGCCGCCGAACTTTACAGCTGCTTTCCCGCGGCGGTTCAGTCGTTCGCTCTCGATCTCGGGCTCGAGGGGGTTTGCCCGTTCACCGTTACCGGCGCGATGCCGTTTGCCGGGGGGCCGTTCAACCACTTCAGCCTGGAGGGGGTGGCGCGGATGGTGGAGGTTCTCCGTGATCCGTCTGCGTCCGAATCGGCGCAGCGTCGCGTTGGTCTCGTTGCCAATCTGAGCGGAATCTTCGGTAAGCAATGCTGCGCGCTATTGTCGAATCAAGCGAATACCTCGGGCTACGGTTACGACGACATCACGTCCGCGGTGGCGGCCGAGGAGTTCCCCGTGCCGCTCGACGCGGAATACGCGGGGCCGGTTACGATTGCCGGCTACACGGTGATGTTCAACCGCGATCGTCCGTCCCACGCGATCGCCATCTGCGACACGCCGGAGGGCAAACGCACCGTCGGCCGAACCGAGGACGCTGGGCTTCTCGAAGCGATGATCCGCGATGAGTTTTGCGGGCAAACAGTTCGAATCGACCCTGACGGCACCATCCGACGATCCGCATAATCAAAATCGCTCGGGCACTGGCACGCCGCGATCACGGCAGATCTTTCTCGGGGCCATCCGGGACGTAGAGGCAATTCGGACAATTCGCTGGGCGAGCGGGGATTACCGCAAGAAGCTCGCCCGAGCTACGCGGCGCTAGCGTCCAACTCGATCCCTAAGCAGCCTGTTGAAAAACTGCCTGGCGCTTCGAGACGCCCCTCCGGGGCTCCTCAGCGCGAACGGAATCGCTCGGTTTTCCGTTCGGCCCGAGGAGGCGCGTAGCGCCGTCTCGAAGGCCAGCAAGGGATTTGAGGACGTAGAGACGATTCGGACAATCCGACTGCGAGATGGGGCAAAGGACTCTAAGTGAGCATGCGACGCCGCTGTCAGGGCCATGTCGACGGCGACCGCGAAGCGCCAGCGGTCCGCGACCTCCTGCAACAGTGCTGGAAGCGTCGTTTCACTCGGGGGCGGGACGTGGAAACCGCGTTGCTCGAGATCATGGGCCTGCAATGCGGCGACGAACTCGCTCGAGCCGAGCACGCGCTCGTCGAACGCCCAGCTCTCGCGCCCGAGCGGCAACGCCGGCACGAGCTCACAGCAGAGCAGTCGGAAGTGCACTCCGTCGGAGTCCATCCGCATTCGCAGGGGCGACAATTCAGGGTCCGGTCGGATGCGGGCGACACCGGGGCAAAGTTCAAGATTCAATGTCTGACCCCATGCCCTCCCATGCTGTAAAGCGGTACTTGACACCGTGCACAGGGAACGCTTACATCCTCCCCTGTGATCGAGAGCTTTCGCAGCAGGGCGCTCCGCGACCTCTTCGAGAAGGGCCGCGCGAAGGGCATTCGCCCGGATCTGCTGTCTCTGCTGCTCGCACGTCTCGATGCTCTCGACGCGGCGGCGAGCCTCCACGATCTCCGGCGCCCATCGCTGCGGTTGCACAAGCTGCGGGGCAAGCCGGTTCGCTACTCGATCTGGGTCGACGTGGCCTGGCGGATCACATTCGAGTGGGCCGACGGAGCAGCGCGACGGGTCGATTTCGAACAGTACCATTAGAGCCGGGCGAACACGGAGGTGAACGGATGGCAAACGAATTTCCGGTGCGGAGACCAATCAAGCGGCGTCGGGCACATCCGGGAGCGCTCGTTCGCGAAGACCTCGAAGCGCTTGGTGTGAGCGTTGCGGAGGCGGCACGCGATCTCGGAGTGTCGCGGCAGTCGCTGCACGCGCTACTGGCGGGTCGCGCGGGCGTCAGTCCGGAGATGGCCGCGCGCCTCGGGAAGTACGTCGGCAACGGCCCGGGATTCTGGCTCCGACTGCAAGCCAATTTCGATGAAGCGGAAGCCCTCGCTTCCGTCGACGTATCCAACATCCCGACGCGCCGCGTTGCCTGAAGCGGCGAGAGATTTCCCGATGCGGCGTGACGCGGGCTTTGTTCTTCAATGCAGAGAAGCGGAGATGCGGAGATTTCTGCAAGCGGCCCAAAACCTGGAGCAGAATTGGGTCAGGTCTGGAGTCATGTACTCATGGGTTGGAAATACGACTTTCCAGGTGCGACCCCATTCGCCTCGGGAGCGTCCTCATTTCCGTAGGTCGTGCAAAGCGATCGGCAGGACGCGTGCGAATTGGCGAAAATCCCCGTCGGTCGTGAAGACTGCAAGGTCATTGCGCGCCGCCACGGCACAGATCAGGAAGTCGGTATTGGAACCCTGGACGCCGCGACCACGGCAGCGATTGAAGAAGTCCGCCGCCTGCTCGTAGTCGGTGGACTCGAGCGGCAGGTCGGGAAAGGCCTGCAGGTGGAGCCGGAGGTTTTCGAACTGGCGAGGGTCCCGGATCCCGGAAAGAAGCTCCTGGCGGACGGCGCCGATCATGACGACGCGGCTCTCGCCAATGAGCTCGGCGAGCTCGCGTGGAATGGCACCGGCGCCCTGGGTGGAACGGCGCAGCGCCAGCGACCACACCGCCGTGTCGACCAGCACGTTCAAGTCCGTCGGCGCTGCTTCTTCGGGTCGTAATCGGGATCGATATCCAGCTTGCCGAAAAGACGAATGATCCCGGCCTGGTGTCGACGCTGGATATATTCGCGGAGTGCCTCCGTGACTGTGGCCTTCTTCGTGCGATGGCCACCGACGCGCCGCGCTTCTTCGAGCAATTCGTCGTCGAGGGCGAGGTTGGTGGGCATGTCACAGGTTCACACATGCGCATGTGTAGGACAAGTCGCCGCACCCTTTGCCGAGAGCCTCGGTGAGATCGGCGCGCGCCTCCGAGGGAAAGGAGGGGACTCATTTGACTCATTGGGAACGTAGCGACGATGCGGACAATGCACGGTGGCCACAGGCCAGTTGGCAGCCGGCGAACATGGCAAAGACGCAGCCTGCTGTCCGCCACACCCAACATTCGGATCCGGCAATCATCGCGGCTGCCCTGAGCCCGACAGGGAGCGCGGTGTTCCTCCGGATCGCTGGGCGCTCCTTCACGATCTGGTTGCTGGGTGTCATGTTTGTTCGCAGCAGCCTGTTGAAAAACTGCCTGGCGCTTCGAGACGCCCCTGCGGGGCTCCTCAGCGCGAACGGAATCGCTGGGTTTCCCGTTCGGCCCGAGGAGGCACTCGGGTTTCCGTTCGGCCTGAGGAGGCGCGTAGCGCCGTCTCTAAGGCCAGGGGACTTTTTCAACGGACCGTAAGTGCGCGGGGTCGGCAGAGGCCCGAGTGGACTCTCGCAAAAACTGGAGCGTAGGAATCGGGGAGGTAGGGCATCGCCCAAGGGCATCGCCCAAGTGTTGCTGCCCAAGTGTTGCTGCCCAAGTTGACAAGCCGCGGATGCGCGAGATAGCCAACGAAACCGACCAGACCATGTGCTAGCC
>Ga0163150_10007928_pt1 | contig 12253 bp, 14 predicted proteins | sample OliLakLV19P2IB_FD_148628 | JGI IMG/M metagenome (GOLD analysis project Ga0163150, IMG submission 148628) | Freshwater microbial mat bacterial communities from Lake Vanda, McMurdo Dry Valleys, Antarctica - Oligotrophic Lake LV.19.P2.IB | ecosystem: Environmental > Aquatic > Freshwater > Lake >...
GGAGACTATAGCGTCTATCATGGCCTCAACAGCGCGTTCTGCGTCGGCTTTAGTGCCTCCAAGGACACCATTTACCTTCTCCGCAACGTCTTGTTTGTTCATAATGGTTTAGTGTTAAGCGAATAATTGCTAACTAGCCCTGTGTCAGCTAGTATATTCTCTCCAAAAAACCGCGCAATAGAGCCGCATCGGATAAAAAATTTGACAAAAACGTCAAAAGTTTTCCAACTATCGAGCAAATTCAATGGCGCGGGTCTCGCGGATGACCGCAATTTTGATTTCGCCTGGGTATTTAAGGTCGCTTTCGATACGCAAGGCAATATTGCGAGCCAGGTCGCGGGCCGCAAAATCGCTCATTTCTTCAGGTTTTACGAAGACACGCACCTCTCTACCGGCAGAAATAGCATACGACTTCTCAACTCCGGGGAAAGAGTTAGCAATACCCTCAATATCCGCGAGACGCTTGAGGTAGTTTTCAACAGAGTCGCGTCGTGCACCTGGGCGACCGCCTGAAATAGCATCTGCTACCTGCACAATAATAGATTCTGGGGTTTCGTAAGGATATTCCTCATGGTGAGCCTGCATCGCCTTAATAACCTCTTCTGACACGTTGAATTTCTGGAGGATACGGCGGCCGATTTCAACATGAGTGCCTTGTACTTCGTGGTCCAAGGCTTTTCCGATGTCGTGGAGCAGGGCGCCGGCTCGAGCAACGCCGACATTTACTCCTACTTCCTCGGCTATCATGCCGGCAATGTGAGCCATCTCAACCGAGTGTTGTAAGACCGACTGGCCATAAGAAGTGCGGAAGTGGAGACGACCCAAAATCATCAAAAGACGTGGGTCGAGGTTTAAGACGCCGGTTTCAAATGCGGCAGCCTCCGCCTTTTCTTTAATAATTTTATTTACTTCGCTCTTTGCTTTTTCAACGGTCTCTTCAATTTTTGCAGGTTGGATGCGGCCATCGATAATTAAGTTCTCAAGTGCTACGCGCGCAATGGCCCGGCGCAGTGGGTCATAACTTGAGAGCACAATGTTACCGGGAGTGTCATCGATGATAACCTCAACACCGGTTGCACGTTCAAACGCTTTAATGTTGCGACCTTCTTTGCCGATTATTTTTCCTTTGAGGTCATCGTTAGGAATCGTAATAGCCGTGGCCATGGTGTCAGAGGCAACGGAGTTGCCAAGACGGTGGATTGCGGTAGTTAGAATTTCCTGCGCGCGGCGCTCAAGGCGTTCCATGCCGTCACGCTCGAGTTTGGCAACACGCATCATTAGGTCGTCGCCGGCTTCGCGCTCGAGCTCTTGGTAGAGCAAGTTTTTTGCCTCTTCTCGGGTAAGGCCAGCTACCTTGGCAAGCTCCGAAGTACGTTCAGAAATAAGGGCATCTGCGCGCTCACGTATCGTTTTAACCTCCTCGATACGTTGCTTTACCCCCTCGAGTTCGCGGTCGAGCTCGCCCTGTTTTTTATCGAGAGCTTCCTCACGTTTAAACACCCGCTCTTCTGCGCGAGTTATTTTTTCTTCTTTTTCATGCAGCGTACTTTCAGCTTCTTCGACTTTGCGCTTACCTTCTTCTTCGGCTGCAGCTGTTATTTTTTTTGCTTCTTCTCTAGCGTCGAGAAGAATTTGTTTAATCTCAACCTCGATAGAACCTTTTTGAGAGAGGCCGTAGAGCCAACGGAAGACCCAACCAATAGCGATACCTGCTAGCCCAGCTAGCCCCATCAAAATTAATGCGTATGTAAGTGACATAGACGATTTGGAGTTCCAAACCGCCTCGTATAACCCTCAAGGAAGGTAGCTGTGATTAGAGCGTATGAGAACCGTAACGGGCTTTATTCACAGAGTAAATCATTGAATAGACGAGAGGCGGCGCAGAACTTACTTAAAAATTTAAATAACGTGAGTTGAAGATACACCAGATGTGAACGTCCTCACGATACCAGAAAGTAGGGGAGTGCGCAACCCACGGGTCGTCTATTTTTTGCCGCCCTGATGCGTAGTGAACACTTCGTCTATAATGCCGTACTTTTTAGCTTCTTCGGCTGACATAAAGTAGTCGCGTTCAACGTCTTTTTCTATACGTTCAATAGGTTGAGAGGTTGCTTTGGAGAGGATCTTGTTGAGGCGCTCGCGGGTAGCAAGGATGTGTTTAGCTGTAATTTCGATATCGGTTGCCTGACCCTGCGCACCACCCCACGGCTGATGGATCATCACCTCGGCGTTAGGGAGGGCAAAGCGCTTACCTTTGGCACCCCCGGCAAGCATAATAGCTGCGCCGGAAGCTGCGATACCAACGCACACAGTGGCTACGTCGGGTTTAATATGGTTCATCGTGTCGAGCATGGCGAGAGTAGCAGTAACCGAGCCGCCAGGGGAGTTGATGTAGATCTGGATGTCTTTTTTAGGGTCTTCGCTTGCCAAAAAGAGGAGTTGGGCAATAACCAAGTTAGCAGTGTGGTCTTCAATAGGGCCGCCAAGGAAGATAATACGCTCTTTAAGAAGGCGGGAGTAGATGTCGAAAGCGCGTTCGCCGTAAGGGCTCTTTTCGACGACCATGGGTACTAACTGATTTCTCTCGGGTGTATGCATAATAGGCATTTTACGCTTATTTTCAGGGCTTTTCAACTATGCACAGTAGGGGCTTGCAATGAAAGACAAAGATGAAATACTTAGACGCAAGGGCACGTCTATTCCGGTCTCCTCCTGGAGATACGGCAAAGTCGAATGAGTGGAGATTCCTCTCCCACGCTTTTGCGCATTCGGACTCGACTGTGCCCACGATGTTCATTTGTTGTCGCGTGCATCCGGTGCGCGATCCCCGTTTCGAAGGCCCTGGCTCTGCTCTATGCATCTAGGGCCTTCTTCATTTGTCAGCAACACTTTTTTGTGGTTACTATGGATCTAACGGGTTCCTAACTAGTGGAGGGCGACGAAATGATTATCGTTGCATATATACTTCGGTTTTTGATTGCAGGCACCGGAGCTGCCATGGCAGCCAGTGCTTTTCAGGCCGGAGTGCACGTTTCTTTCTATCAGGCCTGCCGGGGGACTGCTCTCTGCGAGGGGGTTTGGTTGGAGGGTGTAGGCCTGATTATTGCCACGGCAGTGTTGTGGGCCGCCGCTCGAACGATGATATGGCACGTAACTTTCTATGTGCCACGGGCTCGATCCCGCTACTACAACCTCCTCTCTTATTGCGTAGCAGGGTTCTCGGCAGGCGGGTGGTTTTTGCAGTTCGTTAGCGAAAACATCTAGTCAAGCTAACTTCAACGAAAATCGCGGGGGCCTCTCCAGGCTCCCGCGATTTCATCATTTAAAAACTTTACTTTACCCCTTCACTCTCGAGCATTTGCAGTACCTTTTCATTTCTCATTACCGTTTCTATATGTATCCGCACCAGCTCCTCCCGCGCATCGGGGAAGTGCTCTAAGGCATGCTTCATTTCCTCGGCTACTTTTTCTTGGTCGGCTTCTATCTTTTCATCTGCGGCAATTTTGTTGAGGGTCAGCTGTAGTTTGGCGCGTTTTGCTGCCTGCTCACGAAAGCCGACGCGCAGCTCGTCTTCGGTTTTATTGATTTGTTTTAAATAGTCTTCGTACTTTACACCAAAACGTGACACGTCTTCTTTCATCTGGCTCATAATTTTGTCGAGCTCACTCTCAACAAAAATACGAGGGATTTCAACAGTTACCTTCTCGAGCAGTGCGTCGATTATCTTGCCGCGGCGTTTGTCTTTGGCACCACGCTCTTTTTCTTCGCCGATTCCTTTTTTGATTTGTGCCTTGAGTGCTTCTAGATTTTCAAATGCTCCTAAGCTCTTAGCAAACTCGTCAGTAAGTTCCGGCACTACTTCGCCCTGTTTGCGGCTCTGACGCAACTGCTCCAGTGTCTGGGCCACCTCCTCGTCCTTTGCTTCCTCTGCTTTTTCAAGAGCAACTTTTGCACCCATACTCTTCCAGTTTTTAGGGAGTGTTACTTCAGGGTAGAGCGCTGCGCGGATAACCAAACCTATGGGGTTTCCGGGGGCGAGTTTGGTAATTGCAATGTTGGGGCGGCCAACTACGTCGAGCTTTTCTGCGTCTACAAGTTCGGGGTAGAAGTCGCGAACAAAATGTTCGGTTGCTTCTTCGAGTATAGCCACTTCGCCCACTTTTTTGAGTGCTAAATCGTGGGGGACTTTGCCCTTGCGAAATCCAGGTACCTCGAGTTCGCCTGCAATTTCTTCGAGTGCGTGCGCCCGATACCCTTCGATTGTCTCAAAGGGTACTTCGCCCGTAAGCTCTACCTCCGACTCCGGAAGGAGCTTTTTCTTAAATGCTTTAGTAAGCGACTCAAATCGCATTCGGCGATATTACCAGATTTTCGCCGGAATTGCTCGCCTGGCTTTCTTCAAGCCGCTGTTCGTTTTTTTGCTGTTGCGTGAGTAGAAAATAGATTCCGCCCGCGGCAATAAGAAGTACAATCACGACAATACTTACCACTGGGCCAACCGGTTCGTGGTTAGGAGCGGGAGGAGGGGTTACTGGAGAGGAGGTATCCATGCCCCCAGTATATCATTTGCTTTATTTTGCAAACTTCTGTTTGTACAGCTCAATCCCTTCTTTTATTGCGGCGTGCGCGGCGTCGCGGCCTTCAAACCCAGTGACGTTAACATCCTTTTTCTCTAGGATTTTATAGGTCGAGTAAAAATGCTCGATTTCTTTAAGAGTGTGGGGATTAATATCACCCAAGTCTTTGGCTTCTCCCCAGCGAGGGTCTTTGGTAGGTACCGCAAGGATTTTGTCGTCGCGCTCACCGCTGTCGATCATATGCATGATGCCAACCGGTCGTGCCCGCACCACAATGCCAGAGGGAAGTGGGTTAGTAGCAAGCACCATTACGTCGAGTGCGTCGCCGTCGTGCCAATGTGTCTGCGGCACAAAACCGTAGTCGAATGGAAATGTTTGTGCACCATACAGCACGCGGTCAAGCGCGATAAGACCGGTGTCTTTGTCGATCTCGTACTTGTTGTTTGAGCCGCGGGGGATCTCAATTATTACGTTGACCTCCTCTGGAAGTTTTTCTCCGGGAGATATGTCGTGCCACAAATTCATAGAGTTTATTCTACCTCTGCTTTTTTAGTCTCGCCAGTTTCGTTGGCTTCAGCAACCGTTTCGCCCTTAACCGACTGGATGTCGATTCTCCAACCTGTGAGCTTAGCGGCAAGGCGTACGTTCTGTCCGCCACGGCCGATAGCAAGGCTCTGCTGGTCTTCTGCCACCTTAATAGTTGCCTTGTGTTCTGTCTCGTCGAGGTCAACTGATACTACCCGTGCAGGGGAGAGTGCTTCTTCGATAAAAGTTTTGATATTGTCTGACCACTCGATAATGTCGATCTTCTCGCCACCCAGTTCAGAGGTAACGGTTGAGACACGTACACCGCGCTGGCCCACAAGTGAGCCTACCGGGTCAACGTGCGGGTCGGTCGAAGCAACGGCTACTTTAGAGCGGCTACCTGCTTCGCGGGCGATAGCTTTAAAGACCACCGTGCCGTGTGCGGCTTCGGGCGCCTCCATTTCAAACAGCTTTGCAAGAAACTGGCCGTTAGCGCGCGAGAGGCGCAAGTAAATACCGCGGGGCGACTCTTCTACTTGGTAGAGGAGTGCGCGGATGCGCTCGCCTTGGCGAAAACGCTCACCAGGAATTTGTTCTTCGTACGGGAGGATGCCGGTTGCGCGACCAAGGTCAACGTAGAGGTTGCCGCGCTCCATGCGCTGCACGGTGCCCGAGACAATTTCGCCCTGGCGTTTGCCAAACTCTGCGACTACCGAAACTTTTTCGGCCTCGCGGATTTTCTGGATGATTACCTGCTTCGCTGTTTGTGCGGCAATGCGACCATAGTCGTCCTTGCTCTCAAGAGGGAAAACCAACTCTTCGCCCACTTGTGCGTCGCGCTTAATGAGTTTCGCATCCGCAAGCGTAATGTGCTGTTCGGGATTAAAACGAGGGAGTTCAGGAATTGGGTTACCTTCAGCGTCGAGCTTAGGTTCTGCGGCTACTTCTTCTTCACCTTCGGCAACAAAACGAACCGTAGTTTCGTCTACGACTTCTTTTACCTGTACAAACTCTGGTTTGCCAGAGTCCATGTCGAGGACAGCGCGGATTACCTGGCCTTTTTTGGCGTATTCTTTTTTGTAGGCGGTGGCGAGCGCAGCTTCGATAGCTTCAATTACTTTTGCACGAGGTATACCCCGCTCCTCTTCGAGCTCACCCAACACCGAGTTCATTACTTTGAGGTCAAACATACGTTAATGTGTGATTTTTTAAAAACCGAACCGCCCCTCGGGGCGGTTTCAGATATCTCTATAGTACTCTTTGAAGCTGTTGCCGTCAACCCCATGGTAAAATAGGGGGGATGCAGGTCGGGGATGAAAACCTAGGGGTATTTTTAGTTGACTCCGGCACACTCTCGCGCCGAGCGCTCGAAGAGGCTACTGTCTTTGCCCGTGAGCGGGAGGAGCCCTTGGTAGATCGGCTCGTCTTAGGCGGCTACCTCACGCGAGACGAACTGCGCCGGGCCCAAGCTAAATTTTTAGGGGTGCCGTTTATAGAGCTCTCGCACGAGCTCATTGACGATGGGGCACTCTTTCTTATCCCCGAACCTCTTGCTCGCGGGAGAAGTGTCATCGCTTTTCGTCGCGGCGAAGGCACGGTAGAAGTGGCACTCTTAGACCTTGCCGACTTGGAGCACCTGGACTTTTTGCGTACCGAACATAGGCTCGACATTTTGCCGCGACTCACTACTGCAGAGTCAATAAAACGCGCGCTTCTTCTGTATCAAAGACGGCTCAAGGAACAGTTTGGCGTACTGGCGCGAGGCGGTATGCATGCCGCAGAAGCTCTCCTTAAACATGCCCTTATCTCAAACGCCTCAAGTGTGCATCTCGACCTGCGAACTGTGGGGCTACTCGTGCGCTACCGGATTAAAGGGCTTCTGCAAGACGCCATGACTTTGCCTAAAGAAGCGGCAGAACTTTTTGGTCGTCTTAAAGAGATGGCAAAACTCTCTCCTACGCTCCACGTGCCGCAAGAAGGCGCATTTAAAGTCGACTTTGGCGAAAATGAGTCAACTAAAGTGCGTGTGCATTCGGTACCTGCACACGCAGGTGAGCGGCTCACCCTGCATTTGTTTCCTCACACCAGCGAGCGCAAAGGATTTAGTTTAGAGAGTGTTGGATTGCATGGCGCTTCGCTTGAAGCGGCACACAAGCTGCTTCACCACAAACACGGGCTCGTGGTTGTTGCAGGCAGAGAAGGTGCCGGTAAGACAACTCTGCTCTACACACTACTCGACTCTCTGCGTATGAATCATCGCCACGTTGTAACCGTGGAGGACGAAGTAGAACTCACCTTACCTTACGCAACCCAGTTGCGCGCACGGCCGGAGGTTGGGCTAAACACTGCCGCAACACTGCGTGCCGCACTAACTCAAGACCCCGACGTAGTTATGGTAGGCGAAGTGCGTGACCGCGAAGCAGAAGAGCTTGTAGTAAGTGCCGCGGCGCGCGGCCTGCTTGTCTTTGCAGGTGCCGCGAGTGCAGACATATTTAAAGAAGGTGCGTATATACGGGGAGTTATAAACACCGCACTCGTGCGGCGGGTATGCCCACATTGCAAAGAGGCCTACCGGCTCTCGCGCGCAGAAGGCCAGCCGTTTGAAGGCTTTGCTAACTTTGGCACGGTACTCGCGCACCTTAAAGAAGAAGGGGTAGTGGACAAGGACGCACAGTGGAAAGACCTTGAGTTTGCCCGCGCTGGGGTAGGTTGCCATGAGTGTAGTGGGGGATATAAGGGTTTTATAGGCCTACAGGAGGTCCTCATCCAGGGAGAAAGCCCCCTCAATTTAATAGAAGACGGGCTCTTTAAGGCTGCAGCAGGGATAACGAGTATTGAAGAGGTAGTTCGCCTAGTCCAAGAGGGTCAGTAAGGAATCTCGGCAGAAAAGCCTTGTTTTAAGGCTTATTTTGGCATACCATGCTACACCACTTGACAAGCGTCAAGGATGGGTGTATAATGGTTGGGTACCGTTGAAATAGGTAAGGGACCGCAGCTTTTAGAGGAGGCAGCGAACCAAAGCAATATATAGAGTATCTATTCTATATAAGGCGATTGGGGAGCACTTCTACTAAAAGGAGTACTGCCCAGTCGCCTTTTTTCGTCTAGTAAGGACACCTTGTAAAGAAACCCTTCTTTCCAACACTGTCCTCGCTACGACAGGATGTGCAGTCGGTGAGCGGGCTAAGGTCTCTGACATAGGAATAGCAGCTAGGGATAACGCAGAACAATTTTCGCGTAAGCGATAACTGCAATGTTGTTCCTCGTTGCCGGACTGACCCCACCCGGGTTGGTACGGTACGAGGGATCGCAACCTACTCGAGGTGAGTAGAACGGTACCCATGGAGGGATTAATGACCCAGATACTGGCTTTGGCGACAGCGGTCGTCATTCTCGCTTTTCTTTTCCTCGGTGTCGAAGCTGGCGCGTTTGCCGGCCTTGCCGGCCTCTCGGCTGGCGTCGGTTGTTACATGCTCGGCGTTGACGCCGAGCGCAGCCGCCTCGCCGACGCGGAGGCCAAGGCGGCCGACGAGGTCGAAAGACGATACTTCGCGGACAGAGGTCCGTTCGGTCCGCCGCCTCTGGCTTGGTCGCCGGAGATCGCCCGTCTTCCGGCGGAAGAAGACGGGGAAGCAGAAAATCCCCGCTTCATCTGAAAATACATTGATCGCGAATGCGGTCTCGGGCTTGGCGATCTCAAAAATCGCCGAGCCTCTATCAAAACACTTAATTCGCTTGAGTGTTTCGATAGACCGGAAACAAAACGGTCTAGATTCTAGTTCACCCAGCCGCTAGGATGCGGCATACAGGAGGAAGCAGTCATGCAGAAGATTGGTTCGGCCGCTCTGACGCTGATCGGCCTCATGGTTGTTGCTCTGGCGATCGTGATGTATCGCCAGACTGAAGTCATGACTGCCATCGGCATTCTCGACCTCGCCCGCAATGGTGAGGTCAACCACTACGTTGCGATGATGGTGACGGCATTCGTCGCCATGATGCTCGGTGGCGTCGGTTTCGTCATGGGTTTCAAGGGCCTGATCAGTCGGCCCTAACGGTGGGATGACCTCCCCACCACGAAGGCGAGCAAACATGGACCCCAACATGTTTCGCTCGCCTTCTTCTTAAAGCACTTAGACAGTTGAGTGTTTCAAGAAGAGCTGCAACTGGTGCGGCTCGAAACAGGAGAGAAAAACATGGACGGTGAGAATAGGATTTCAAATCTAGGCCTCGGCCTAGTGTTTGCGATCGTTGCGGCAACTTTCGCATTTCTGATGCAGCCGCGGCATCACGACTATCGGAGCGGCTACGAGAGTAGCTACTCCCATACGTACTCCGAGGAGGGGTACTACGTCGACTACGAGGATAAGTAGTCGACTCTGGGTGGGGCGCATAAGGACACTAATACTGTTCGCGCCCTGCTCCACTTAAAGCACTTAAATATTTTGAGTGTTTCAAGTGGAGTCGCAAATCGGTGTGACTCAACAACAAGGAGGCCGAGATGGCCGATCATGAAGTAGAACTGACTCGCCTGTGCCAACAGGCAATCAACGAGGTTACGACGGCAGACATGCAGAAGTTCAAGGTTCTGCCGGAAAGTAAAATCCGGCCGCGCGTTGCGGCTGGAATCATGGACTCGTTGAAACGGGCCGTCGCCCATCACCGGTTCTACGAGCCGGCGGCGGACGAGCGGATGCGTAAGGTTCTCGCCGAAAATCATCTGGCAAACCTGGCTCAGTTCTTCCGACTTGCTCGTGTGAGTCAGGAGCTGGCGAACCAGATTGCCCAGAAGATCGTCGAAGCCGAGCCGCGCGGGTAATTCTGCGCAGCTCTCGGGCCCGGCTGAGTCTCGCCGGGTCCCTATCCAAATGCTTGGACAGTCGAGCCTTTAGATAGGGCGTTCATCCATTGTGTGATGCGGCCCTAAGAAAGCTCGTGAGGCCACGAGCTAGAGTGCATGGAGACGGACATGAATATTATTGGTCGCGGTCATGTTCGCTGCGCGTTCAAGCGTGGCGGGCTCACGGCTGCATTGAGAGCAGCCAAAGGGAACAGTCAACTGGAGCGCTACGCGGAACAGCTCGAGCGTGAGCGGTCGGTCCTCGCGGTGCGGCCGTACGTGACCATCAGCCGCGACGGTTTCGTGATGAGCTTCGGCGCGTCACGGTTTGTGACGACCGAAGTCGCACAGTTCATCTAGCATCAACGGCGGGCGACGGCTCCTCTGTCGCCGCCCCTCTCGAATTTGCAAAATAATTTGTGGATTCAAGAGGGGTCCGTGATTGACCTCGAAAATAGAAACAGGGAGAGAAGAAAATGACGAAGCAGAGAATACTTCTGATTGTGGCGGTCGCGTTGGCGATTATTGCGACACTCGGTAGCGTTGAGTACGCCGCCGCAGTGGTGGCGAAGTACGTGGAATATACTGCCACTCTGGTGGGGAAGTACGTCAACCTGTACAAGGTGCGGTTCGTCACGCGGTTCTCGTGGCAGTACGCCACGTTCGTGAGCATCGGAGTGCTCCTCTTCACTGTACTCTTCATCGGGGCGCGGTTGCAGAAGGCACGAGTCTTTGAGCTGGCAGTTCGGCCGGTTCGTAAGGAAGAGACCGAGCTCTTCCAGATGGCGCGTGACGGCGCTCGTTTTTCGTACGAAGAGATCCACTTGCGCTGCCGGATCTCGGAACCGGAGCGCGCCGCTATCGTAGCGCGGTCAAACGTCGTCGAGGCCATGTTGCCCAAAAAGCAGCGGCCGAGGCCGGGGTGGTTCACGGGGTTCATCGCAAGCCCCGTTACCTTGTGAAGTTCTTCGCGGGTCCAACTCCCGCCGTATTTGCCCGAACGAAACTCGGGCAACCTTCCAAACATTCGACCTATCCTCTACAAGGTCGAGTGTTTAGAAGGGGAAGATTTTGGCAGCAAGGCCGCGGCATTGCCTTCGGGCTGAGACTAGCCGAAACGCTTGCACCAGAATCTACCCCACATCGCAAAAGAAAGGAGGTCGCGATGCAGTACAAAAAATAGAGGGATGGAATCAAACCCACTGGCGCGCTGAAAGGGAAACCTAAGTAAGCACGACCCAGTAAACTTCTCCCGCCTGGCGTCGGGGTCCCTGGTTTACGGGGGCGAAGTTGCTAAAGTATTGAAGGCCTGGGGGTGAGAGTAGCAGCAATAATCCCCCAAGGGCGTGTTAAGCACACTGGCTTAGCAAGGCCTGAATTCTCTGATCTTCCGACACGCTATGTATGCGTGAGACCTACTGCTACCCGCGTGTCCGTGCGGGCGCATCGGAGGACTAAGGGGCAACCTTTAATACTTTCGGGCTGGTGGATGTCGATAACAAACGATCAAATCCCCCAGCTCTCCTTCTAATCTCTTAATCAAAACATGATTGAGTGTTTAGAAGGGGAGTAGTGAGAGTACGACCCTTCGTCTGTTTGCTGACCTCAACAGACGTAAAACTAAAAGATTGCTTGTCGCGTACGCGCGGCGGGTAGGAATCTGAGACTTGGCGCAAACCGCCCCTCCCTTGCGATTGGCGGGGACTGGGCAGGAGGAAAGTGAAATGTCTTGGAAATCGTCTCGAATGAATGAATCTTCCCCGTGGGCCATTCATGCCAACCTTCGGGTGGAGCGTGAGCCCTCGGTCGCTGAGGCCGAGGAAATGTACAGCGACTATCTCGTGGACGAAAATCGCGGTACGTTCACCCGAGTCATCTCCACGCGTGGCCTGGCCATGCTGGAGAAGGCAGGGGTGCAGGCCTTCGAGGCAGTTGTTGGGCGCACGTTGCCCTACAATCTCACCCGACTGGAAACCGGTCTCTTTCGCCGCCGGGAAAGCACTGCGAATGAGATTATTGCGGCGTCCGCCCGTTTCGGTGGATGGCTGAAAGCGGCGGCAAAGTTGCCCGCCGTTCGGAAGATGGTCCAGAAGACGCAGGCGACAACGGGGGTGAACAGCCCCTACACTACTGTCGATCTGCGCTCGCTTACCGTCCGCTTTCCGTCACCTGGCCGTCTTGAGCGGTTGTTGTGGGCGACAAAGCGGAAGGCTGAAGCGATCCTGTCCGCTTACGAGGGCCAGAAGCCCTCGTGGCGGCATATCGCGGACGCTTTGATGGCCGAAGCTCGGCCTGGCAAGGCGGGGCTCATTGT
>Ga0163150_10007931_pt1 | contig 12247 bp, 7 predicted proteins | sample OliLakLV19P2IB_FD_148628 | JGI IMG/M metagenome (GOLD analysis project Ga0163150, IMG submission 148628) | Freshwater microbial mat bacterial communities from Lake Vanda, McMurdo Dry Valleys, Antarctica - Oligotrophic Lake LV.19.P2.IB | ecosystem: Environmental > Aquatic > Freshwater > Lake >...
GAGAAGGGCTTGCTGGCGTTCATGACGGATCGCTCGGCTCATGAGCCCGGAGGATTACACGACCCGACCAGCAGTGCAAGACACTTGTGAGACAGACTCGCCTCGCCTGCAACTCCAGGGATTTCCAGGCCTCGCGACGTCGACGTGTTGCAGGCGGGGCGCCTGCGCTACAAACCACCCTTTGGAGAGGGAAACGAAGCGCGGAGGACAATCTTGGTCTCTAAGGCGACGCATGAACTTCATAGCGGCGTCGAGCAAGCTCGACCCTCCACTTTGCCTTTGACAAAACGTGAGGGGGTTGGGGGGTGAATCTCAGACGTGGCATTTTTCGCGATCCAACCTTATACTTTTTTCGGCGTTCGGGACCCGCCTGCCGTGCGGGTTTTTGCATCTTCTCGGATCAAGGGGCATTCGATGGCGGCACGTGACCCGAAACCGGAGCCGGTTTCCATCAGCGAGTGGCGGCGCTACGTACAACGCGAGACGCGTCGACTCCTCCAAAAGCAGGAGGAAGCGGTCGCGCGCGGCGAGGGATCCTCACCGACCCTCGATGCCGCGACCGGGTTGCCGATTCCCCCCGAGGCGCTGCATCAACCGGCGCACCATGCCGACAGTCTCGATTCCGCACACCGGATGCCGACACCGTCGCCAGATCATGCGCCGCGGACCAGCGATGTCATTGCGCATCGCCCCAAGACACCAATCCGTCTGACACCCTCGGTCGCGCCGCCGCCGAAGGTCGAAACCAAGATCCAGCATGTGAATCTCAATGACCTCGCAGGAATGGAAAGTGACGTCCAGCCACTGACTCCCGATGTGCTGGCGCAGATCGAACGCGAACGGGTGGCGCTCGCGGCGACCATGCCCGCGACCCGCATCGCGCCCCAGGATGAGGCGGCGCTGTTGCGGAATGCCTCGAGCCCACTGGAAGCGGAGGAAGCGCAGATCGCCGGGGCGCAGGTTATCCGCGCCGATGTGCAACTTGAACGCCGGGATGCGTACAACACGCGGGTCATCAATACCGATGCCGCGCAGGTCATTTCCGGCAAGCCCGGCATGCCGGAAGCCGAGCAGGCGCTGATCGAGTCGGCGGTCGAAACCATTACGGAACGTCCCGCGCCCCCCGCGAAGCAGACGGCCGCGATCGAGCAGCCGATGCTGTTCGATACGGAGAATCTGGCGCGCCGCGAAGAAGAAAAGCGCCGCTCCCGGGGGCCCTCGCCCAAGCAGAAGCGTGAGGACCTCATCGAGGAACTCCTCGATCCGGTGGTCAGCCTCGAAGAAGCGGCGACCATCCTCAATGTGTGCAAGACCACGGTCCGTCGCTACACCAATCAGGGGCTTCTGGAGTGCATCCGGACTCCTGGCAATCAGCGGCGCTTCAAGCTCTCCACGATCCTCAACTTCGTGGATGTGAAGGACGTCAAAGGCATCGGCAAGCGCGGGCGGAAGCCCAAGAAGCGCGATGATGCGGCCGAGTAGCCTCCCTGCTGCTACCCATCCAGTGGCAGATCGACCCCGGCTGCGGCGAGCACCCGTCCAAGCAGACGCGGGGCGATTTCCAGGCGACACGCCAGCGCCGCGATGCTCCATTCGCGGGTCCGCTCCCCATTCAGCACCTGACGGCACCGTTGCAGCACCTCCGACTCCGGCGGACACCCCGACCACTCCTCGGCCTCCCAATCGTTTACGACTGCACGTTGCGTTGCGATCCGCGCCATGGCGCACCTCCTCGTGGCATGTCCTCGCGACACAGCGAGGCCTACGCGTGGTGGTGACGACGCCGAAGGGACAAATTCAGCGCTCGGGAGGCGATTATTTTCAAAATTCCTGGTTAGCGAGTCTTCTCTATGGGTGATTTGCCCGAACTGCGGCTGGAACTGGCGCGGTTGCAGGCGGCACTGGCGGAGATTCCCCGGTGGGGGGTCGCTGCGCCGTACGGGCATGGCTATGCGGGGGTGCGGCGCCGGTTTGGATTTCTGTTGAGCGGCGCACTGGTGGCAAAGCTGGATGCGCGGTGCGTGGCGGATCCCGGGCCGACCTGGCGTCGATTGCGGTCGATGGTGCGGGAGTTCCAGTTGCTCGATCAGGTGCAGGAGCAGACGCAGAGCTGGCTTGGCCTGGGAGCCGATTCGCCGGGGGCACTCGCGACGCGCGAGGAGGCGTACTGCCTGGTGGTGCAGTCGACGTTGCGGCATCGGTGGGAGCGGTCGTGGCTTGCGTGGGAAGAGGAGCAATGCGGCGGCGATTACAGGCGGCTGCGCTCGCTCGCGTTGATTTACGCCGAGGCATTGCGTCGACATCAGCATCCGGTCGACATCTCGATGCTGCCGCATGATGAATCTGCTGATCGAAAGCTCATGCGTTTGCCAGCGGAGAACGAGCTGCACAACCTGCGGCGACTACTGAGTCCCATCATCGCGGAATGGCTGGTCTGCATCGGGATGGGGCAGAGTGCGCCGACGCCCTCCGTGAGCGCGACGCGCCTCAGCCTCGGTGAATCCTGCGCCACGCTAATTCGTCCGGGGATGGCGCCGCTGGTGTCGCCGAATCATCTGACCCGGGCGCTGCACTGGATCGGGCATGCGGGTGCGTTGTTGGGGTGTCAGGCAGCGAACGTGGTCCCGTCGAGTTCCCCGATCGAAGCCCACTGCGCCGGTGATCGAAGTCATTTGCTGGGGGTTGAAATGCTCGGACGCCTGGCGGTGACGGATCGCGAGTGGCTGGGTCACCATGCGCCGCGTACGACGGCAGACAAGCTGTATGCGCGCTGCGGACAACTGCTCCGGGCGCAGGTACGGACGATCCTGCGTCGGATCCCGGTGATCATCGATGCGCTGGATGACAGCACCGGGTGGCGGGACATCCCTGGTCGCTGGCATGATCCGCTGTCGCGGGAACCGGCGTTGCTGCCCGATGCGATGCCGTGGACGCAAGGCCTGGTGCGTCATGGGTGGCCGGTCCCGGCATTGCGCGCGTGGCTGCATGCGTTGGCGTTCCGGGAGGAGCTGATCGTGCAACTGGGGAGCGGCTGGGCAGTCTCACCTAAGTTGGGCGAGGCGATCACCGAGTGGTACCTTGACCTCGCCGAGCGCGATGCTGCACCCGATCAGTTGCCGCGGGCGTGGAGTGCGCTGGATACGTTCCTGGGGCTCCCGGTCCATCCCCAGTGATTGCTTGCTGCTTCCGGATGATTAGAATCTGGGTGCCTGTCCCGAGAAGAGTCCCGATCTAAAGAAAGTAGTCCACGCTGATCGCTCGTTCCACGACCCTACGAGATCAAACGCCTGTCGGGCCGAACTTCCCGCAGTCACCGTCGCGCTTTCAGGAATTCCTCGCCGCGGAATCGGCGAGCGGCATCCTGCTGCTGATCTGTACTGTGGTTGCGCTTGTCTGGGCGAACTCCCCCTACGCCGCGAGCTACCACGAGTTGTGGAAGCAGCATCTCACCATCGGCATCGGGGCCTTCACCCTCGAGCACGATCTGCATTACTGGATCAACGATGGCCTCATGGTGCTGTTCTTCCTCTATGTGGGACTGGAGATCAAGCGCGAGGTGCAGGTGGGGGAACTCGCGTCGCTGCGTCTGGCGACGCTCCCCATCGCGGCCGCGATCGGCGGGATGGTGATACCCGCGCTGCTGTACGCGTCGGTGAATTTGGGAGGCGAGTATCAGCACGGCTGGGGAGTCCCGATGGCGACCGACATCGCATTTGCGATCGGCATCCTGTCGCTGCTTGGACCGCGGGTGCCCCTCGGCCTCAAAGTGTTCCTCACCGCGCTCGCGATTGTCGATGACCTTGGAGCGGTACTGGTCATCGCGGTGTTCTACTCATCCAACCTGAACTGGGCCGCCCTGGCAGTGGTGGTGGGGCTGGTCGCGGTCCTGGCCTTGTTCCGGCGTCTTCATATTCGACTGTTATGGCCGTACCTCCTGGTGGGCATGGTCCTCTGGTATGCCATGTTGCAGTCGGGAGTCCACGCGACCATCGCGGGGGTGCTGCTCGCGCTGACGATTCCGACCAAGACCCGGATCGATCTGGAGCGCTATCTGGAAGAAGTGGAGCATGGCCTGGAGACGCTCAATGAGGAAATCGACCTCGAGTCCGAAGTGCTGCGGAATCCCCGCCTGCAGGAGGCAGTCCATCATTTGGAGCTGGCCTGCGTGCAGGTGACACCGCCGCTGCAACGTCTGGAGCATGCGCTGAAGCCCTGGGTCGCCTTCGCGATCATGCCGATTTTCGCGTTGTCTAACGCGGGCGTGACCTTCGGCGGCGATCTCGGCGCGGCCCTCGGTTCGACGCTCTCAATCGGCGTCATCCTTGGGCTCGTGCTCGGCAAGCCGATCGGAATCGTGGGGGCCTCGTGGCTGTCGGTGAAGCTGGGCTGGGCGGAACTCCCCCGTGAAACATCGTGGATGCATTTAGCCGGTGCAGGCGCCCTGGGCGGCATCGGATTCACGATGGCGCTGTTTGTCGCCGGACTCGCGTTCGGACATGGCGCGACGCTCGACATCGCGAAAATCGGGATTCTCGCCGCATCGGCGCTTGCGGCGCTCATCGGGAGCGCGATTTTGGTGATGGCGAAGCCGGGCCATGGCGGGACTGAAGTCCCGGAGTCAGTTACCGCGGGAGAATAGATCGAGGGGGCGCCGGGACGGGGCGTCCCGGAGCCCATCGGCGAGGCGCCGAGGGTCCGGGCGACGAGGCGTCGCCCCTCCAGAAGATTGCTCGCGGATTAGTCTTCCATGAGATTTTTGAGGGGGAGATGGGTCGCCTTTTCGACTTCTTTCACAATCGAGGACCGCGGGTTGTTGGCTTTCTTGATGAATGGATCGAACGGGTCGTACGGCCCATCGACGCCATCCATGCCGAGGATCAGCGAGCCTTCCTCGTCTTCTTCCGATTCCGGATGCTGCCAATTGCCGCCCAGCTGCTCGATGAGCAACGTACCGAGCCAGAAGCCGCACAACTGAATGATGAGCATGAGGTCCTCGCCCTCTTCCTCGGTGTCCTTGCCGGTCTCATTTTCGAGTTGCTCCATGAGGGCAGGGAAGGCCTCATCGAGGGCATGGAGGGAGGCGGGAGCGAAGGTCATGGGGACCCCGAAGCCACGAAAGAGATCGAAGAAGACCTCCAGCTGCTGCGCGACCTCGGGCTCCTCCACTTTCATACGCTTGATGACCCCGAAGACGGTCTCGGCATCGGGCTGGGGCATGTCTTCGCGACGGGGCAGGGCCATGACGGGGACTCCTTGAAACTAGAGGCAGGCGGTTCGCCAGTGCATCTCACCGGCAGGTCGCGATTATAGGGATTAGTCCGGATGGATTAGTCAGGAGGGATTAGGCGGAGCCGGGGCGTACTATTCCCCTCCATGCTCACCCTGGTCTTCCGCGATGCCACCGATGCCCTGCAGCTCCACCATCCGACCCCGGAGGCAGTCCCGGGTCTTTTGGCGGAGAAAAAGGCCGGTGGCTTCTTCTGGCTCGACCTCGCGACCCCCAGCCTGGAGGAAGCCGAACTGCTCTCCTCCTGGTTCCACTTTCATCGGCTGGAAATCGAAGATGCCCTCGAGGAAGTCCATCACCCGAAGCTGGAGGAGGGCAAGGACCATCTCTTTCTGATTCTCCATGCCGCCCCGACACTGGAAGACACCGAACCGACCGAGAGCACCGAACTCGACATGTTCATCGGGGCCGACTGGCTGGTGACCCATCACGCATCGAAAATGCCAGCGATCGATAAAACACTCGCCGGGTGCCCCCATCACGAGATCTACCTCGGACGCTCACCCGGCTACCTCGCCTACACCCTCATCGACCACCTCATGGAGGGCTACGATCCGCTCCTGGATGTACTGGAGACTGACATCGGCGCGCTGGAAGATGAAGTCTTTAGCGACCCCACGCCCGCCGTGCTGCAAAAGCTCTTCTCGCTCAAGCGCGGCGTGATGGATCTCCGTCGCATCGTGGTCTACCAGCGCGATGTCCTCTCCCGCTTGTCGCGGATCACCAACTCGCAGATCGGACCCGAGCTCGCGATCTACTACCGCGATGTCTGGGATCACCTCTCGCGGGTGCTGGATCAGACCGAGCAAATGCGCGATGAACTGGTGGGCGTCATGGATGCGTACTTAAGCCAGGTGTCGAACAAGCTGAACGAGATCATGAAGTTTCTGACGGCAATCTCGACCTTGTTCATCCCGCTCAATTTCATCACCGGCTTCTTCGGAATGAATTTCGAGTTCATGCCGCTATTGCATAGCGAGTGGGGCTTCGGGCTGATGGTCTGCGTGATGCTGGTGGTGGCTTTGAGTGGGCGGATGTACTTCAAGCATCGCGGCTGGCTGTAAGAGGTGCCTCGGGCAATACATGGGAACTGGGCGTGAAGCAAAGCGATACAATTCCGCGCCATGCTATTCTGTTAGTACGCACTCTTTTTCGGCGACTGGCCGTTGGCTTTCAGAAGGCTTGCGGATCGTGTTGAGTGCCCGACCACTCTTGGGGAGCAGATATGAACCAGCGTAAGCAGACCCTGATCGCACTCTTTGGCCTGAGCTTGGTGCTCCCGGCATGTACTCACGGCGACTCGCCCTCGGCTCCGGCGCTCGCAATCACTCCCGATTCCCTTGCATGGGGCGGATCAGGCGTGGAGCCCTTGCCGCAGTCGGTCGCGCTGGGCGGGCTGCACATCCAGGATGAAACGATCCAGGGGGCGGTCGCGATTTACGAACTGACCATTGATCCGGACACGCTGACGGTGACGGTCTCCAATCCGACCACGCGGATGGGTATGGCGACTGACGATCTCTACAATTTCTCTGCGATGTCCTTTTTTGACCGTCGGACGCTCCGCATCGTGGGAGTGAGTGCCTCCCCCGGCGCGATCGATCTGACCTGGCAGGTGAGCCACCCCTTTCCCGCACCCAGCAACCCCGCAGGTACGCCGAATGGTTCAACCAATCGTGCCGATCTCGGCTTTGCCGGGCAATTGGTTTTTCTGTCAGATGTTGGATGTGGCTGCGATACCTACTTCAGCGATGTCCTGGCCAATACCACCCAAATCCAGAATGCCGATGCTTATCTGGAGCCCAAAGGTCTCCTGAATCTGACCGGCATGGCGGCGACCGCGTTCCCATGCCAGAGCCTCGTGGATGAGACTATCGGGAATGTCGGCTCTCGCATGGGAGTCAGCAATCTGGGGCAGGTCACCGGGAACTTTGGGGCCGATGGCTGGACTCGCGCGGAACTCAGCACGGGGTGGACCGGCTATGGAGTCCTGCATCAGGGGCAACGCACCCGGCGTGTCGTGCGGATCACGAACGACGCGATAAATGAAGGCTTCAACCTTTCGGTTGCGGTCCTCGCCAAGTACAACGATCCTCGCGGCGGGACGACCGCGGCGCAACTGAAAGCCAACCGCCTGCCGCCCGCGATCCCGGACATCGCGAAGTTCGCGTACCGGATGCCTCACGGCGCTCTCGATGTCGAGCGGATCGAATTCCTGGGGGAGAGTGGCGGCTTCCTCAGCAACACGATTTCATTAAGCACCCTCCGATTCCGGGTCACTGACTGGGACGCTCGTGCGACGGAAACGGTCCTCGGGGATCTCGCTGCGGATCCGAACCTGAGCCATGTCGCGATCGGCGAGGCTGATCCGCCCGCCCTCGCGGTGTGCATTCCTGGGGTGCTCGGCGATGCGACTGTCGCCGACACCTGGAACAACTCCCAATTGGCGGACGATGACTCGGCCTACGGCGGGGGTGATATCGACGAAGACTTCGGCGAGCCGGGGGATGGGTTGTTCTATGAAAAAGCGGTCACCAAGACGGTAGGCGGCGGGCAGGTACCGGGCACGAAGGTCGGGCTGGTACGCGCGATCGATGCCGAGATGGGACTCGCATCTGGGCTCACGGCTTTTCTGGGCGGCAACCTCCAGCCGCTGACCGGCGATCCGCCGGAGCCGATCACTTACCAGGCGTTTTCGATCGATCTGGCAGCTGGTGCGCCCTCGGGATTCGCTGCGGTCTGGTGTGGGCCGAATGGAGAGGTCATCCCGGAAGCGTCAACGGTTGACTCACTGGGTAACAGTTACATCGTGGGGACCACTACCGGCGCTGTGGATTACGATCCGGGTAGCCCCAAGCAAATGAGTGACGCTCCGGAGGGTGGCTATCAGACTTTCTGCCTCGCCCTCGGGCCTGCCGGTGAATTTTTATGGGTATCGACTATCGAAGGTGTGGATCCGGTCGCTCCCGGTTTGGCGGCTCCTTATGCAGTCAGCGCCACTTCTGGCGGCGCACCAATCATCTGCGGTCAACAATATGGTGCCGTTGATTTCGATCCCGGCACAGGAACACAAGTGCGGTCCCCCCTTGGATCATCAGGCGCTTTCTGCTTAGCGCTGGATAGTTCTGGCAACTTTCGTTGGGTTGCCAGCATGGGCGGCGCTTCCAATCTCGGGGATGCGGCAATGAATCTCGCCATCAACGCGAGTGATGAGCCGCGAATCGTCGGGGGATTCACGGGGACGACCGACTTCGACCCCGGCGCAGGAGTGCAAATGCGGAGCCCTGTCGGGCTTGCCGAAGGGTTTTGTCTGGCCCTGAGTGGCGATGGCGCCTTTCAATGGGTCGATGTCTTATCTGGAACCCCAGGGAACATCAATGTGGCCCAAGGAGTCGCGATCGACAGTCTGGGAGGAGTGGCAGTCGTCGGGGATTTTCAGGACTCGGTCGATTTCGATCCCGGCGCTGATGTGGAGAACCGTGATGCGGGCGTATCGTCCGATGGCTTTCATTTATCCCTTAGCCCTTCCGGGGCTTATCAGCGAGTAGACATCTGGGGCGGAGACGGATATCCAGTAGTCAGCGATTGTGTTCTTTCGGCAGGCGATGCTCCACGAATAACAGGCCACTTTGGCCAAACTGCCGATTTCGATCCCGGAGTCGGGATACAGTCGCGAACCGCGACAGGGGGTTCCGACGCATACTGCCTGGCACTCAGCAATACCGGCGCTTTCGAGTGGGTGGCCACATTCAGCGGAACCATATTCGATCCGGACCGCTCCGAACGGATACGGGGTCTATGTGTGGATTCCTCCGATGGAGTTCGGCTGACAGGGCAGTATCAGAGCACTGTAGATTTCGATCCGGGTGCGGGCGCAGTCAATCGCATGAGTGCCGGGGAATATGATGCTTTCTGCCTCGCCCTGAGTCCGACCGGGATCTTTGAATGGGTCGTCACCTGGGGAGGCGCAGATTCAGATGAGGGATATGGGGTGCAGACGGACAGTGGCGACAACCTGCGCGTGCTGGGCCGATTCGGCTCGCCCCTGGATCTAAATCCGGGTCCGGGAACTTACCTGCGCTCGCCGATCGGGAGGTCAGATGCGTTCCTGATCGGGCTCAATTCAGCGGGCACCTGGTAGCGGCTGACTGATCGTCAGCTACAGGAGAGTGCGCCGATGCGGAGGGTCGTCGTACGGGAGAGCCGGGCTATGGCCGTAAAGGGATCTGACAGATCGGGTTCTCCCGAAATTGTGAACAATTTGGTTTCCAGTGGATACAAGGTCGTAACATGGGTCGCCGATTCTGTCGGCTTGGAGCGACGCTCTCGTTCTCCATGGCCGTCTGCACGGCCCTTGGCTCACACGTCTAAGTTGGTTCTGACTCTTTGGAGGTCTCATGATTCGACGCGCTCTTGTGATGTCGTCACTTGCGCTGGCGACGCTCAGCCTGATGGCGTGTGGTGGCAAATCGCCCACCACCGCTCCCCTCGCTCCCAACGCACAGAACACGCTTCCCGCGGAGGCGCCTGCCGCGCTCTCCAGCGAGGCGGGACTCGGCGGTGTCGTCCTCAACGGCGACCTGAGCCAGTCCGCGCTTGCGATCTACACGATCAACGTGGATCCGGCGACGCTACAGGCGACCGCCTCGCTGAAGGCTTCGCGCGCGGGTGCGGCGAACGACGATGTGTTTCTCCTGTCCATCGACAGCTTCCTGAGAGCGGGGTCGTTCCAGATTGTCGGGATCGCGGCGACGATCGACACGCTGGATCTGACCTGGCGGCTGGCGCATCCGTTCCCGGCCCCCTCCAATCCCGCGGGCGCGCCGAACGGGTCGACCAATCGGGCGGATCTCGGCATATCCGGGCAAGTGCTGCTGCTGGCCGATGTCGCCAGCGCGACGGGCAATACCTACTTCACCGACGTGGTCGCCAACACCGACCTGGTGTCGAACGCCGACGCCTATTTGCAGCCCGCAGGTCTGCTGAATCTCACGGGCAGCACGGCGAACGCCTTCCCGTATCAGTCGCTGGTCGATGAGACGGCGGCTGGCACCGGTTCTCGCAAGGGCATCTCCAACAGCGGCACGGTGACCGGTAACTTCGGGGCCGATGGCTGGACCCGAGCGGAATTCGGTCCGACCAACGATGGCTGGACCGGCTTCGGTGTCCTGCATCAGGGGCAGACGACCTCGCGGATGCTGAGCCTGAATCGGGATGCGATGAGCGGGGGCGGCTTCTCGCTCGATATCGCGTTGCTGGCGAAGTACAACGATCCGCGCGGCGGCGCAAACGCCACTCAAAAGGAAGCGAATCGACTGCCACCGGCGTCGGCGGATGCGACGAAGTTCGCGTATCGGATGCCGCACGGTGCCCTGGATGTCGAGTTCATTGAATTTGCCGGTGAGTCAGGGGGCTTCATCCCCAATCAGATCTCCGCGAGCGCACTGGATTTTCATGTGGTCGACTGGGATGCACGCGCGACGGAGACCACCGCAGAGGATCTCTCGGAGGATCCGGCGTTCGGGACCGTCGCGGAGGGCGAATCGGGTGTTCCCGCCCTTGCGGTCTGCATTCCCGGCGTCCTCGGCGATGCGACCGAGGTCGATGAATGGGACGCCACGACGGTCCTCGATGACGACACGTCCGCGGGTGGCGATGCCTCGGAAGACTCGGGCCGTCCGGGCGATGCGTTGTTCTACTCGAAGACAGTCACCAAGGTGGCGGGAACGCTGCAGACGCAGGGCGATTTCACCGGATTGGTGCGGGCGATCGATGTGGAGGATGCCCTCGATCCGTCGCTCACCATCGCCCTGAATGGCGAACTGGCGCCGCTGACCGCGAATCTGCCCCGACCGGTGACCTATCAGTCGTTCACCGTCACGAGCGGGACGCCGAACGCCATCCCCACTGCGACGGTCAGCGGGCCGTTCCCGCTGGTGATGTCCGGCACCGACTTCGTGACGATGACCATCGCTCCGTACTTTGACGCCGAGGGCGACCCGATCTTCATCCGTTTCGACTGGAACGATGATGGGGACTTCAATGATCTCGGCGAGGCGTACAGCCCGCTGGATGGCTCTCCTCCCGATTCGATCTCCAGCTTAGCCCCGTACATCAATACGACCGGCTCGGATAGCGTCCGCGATGTCCCATACGACTACACGGACAACAACCATCCCCCGACCACGGGGATCGCGAATTTCACGCTGAGTGCGAATCGCGCGCCGATCGTGAACTCCGGTACGGTCACCCTCGCGACATCGAGCCTGCCAGAACCGGCGACTTTTGCGTTGCAGAACAACGCGCTCAACGTCACAGATCCTGAGGGGGATGCCATCAGCTTCACCCTGCGGGCGATCCCGACGGTCGGGACCACGCAGGTAGCCTCCGGGCTCGACATACTGGAACTGTCGGGCTACAACGAGTCGCCGTACATGGGACCCTGGAATGCGTCGAACTCGACGATCAGCTTCTCCGTGTTCGCTAACGACGCGCTCCATGCGACCACCGCCGGCACGCCGGTCCCGACGTTCCCGCGGGTCGGGACAGTCACCAGTGGATGCGCCGCTGCGCTGCCTGCGCTGGGCAATATCGACCTGCAGACCATGAATGGCGGGACCCAACGGCTCGCAACGGGAAACAACGGTGCGGTCACTGGGATCCGGATCGGCTGGACCGATATTGCGGGCGAAGGGGCATACGGCATCTATCGCGGCATCTGGGCGCCGGGGGCGACAGTCGCCTCCGTCAGCTTTTCGCAGGTCGGCGAAGCGGCCGCTGATGCGTCGTTTTTCGATGACAACACCATCGATGTCAGCCAGGGCATTCGGTATCTCTACCGGGTCAATCCGCGCTGTGTCTCGGGGGGCCCCAACGGCGTGAACTCGCAATACGCGATGGTGGCGCTTCAGAATTTCGAGAGCGCTGGCATCAATGTCAACGCGCTGGATACCACCGGAC
>Ga0163150_10007932_pt1 | contig 12246 bp, 11 predicted proteins | sample OliLakLV19P2IB_FD_148628 | JGI IMG/M metagenome (GOLD analysis project Ga0163150, IMG submission 148628) | Freshwater microbial mat bacterial communities from Lake Vanda, McMurdo Dry Valleys, Antarctica - Oligotrophic Lake LV.19.P2.IB | ecosystem: Environmental > Aquatic > Freshwater > Lake >...
GCGGCGGCTTTGGTTACGGCGAAGTGAAAAAGGCTTTGGCCGATGCTTCGGAGAATTTTTTTGCACCGGCCCGCGAGCGTCGCGCCGAACTGGTCGCACGTCCCGACGAAGTCCGGCAGATTCTGGCGGATGGAGCGGCGAGAGCAAGGAAAAAGGCTGCCGAAGTGCTGCTCCGTGCCCAACAGGCCTGCGGTGTGAAGCGCGGAAAACCAAATCTGCTTCCCATGCCAAAGAATACGACGGCATAAGTCATGAACCATGCGATTGTCACGGCACCCGGCAGCCTGGGCGACGTTAACCCGCTCCTGGCGATTGCCCGGTCAATTCACGCCAAAGGCTTTCGCGTCACATTCGCCGCCGCCGAGCGTTATCTGCCGTTGGCCGTGCGGGCCGGTTTGGAAACCCGGATTCTGACCACAGAGGATCAGTTTTCCAAAATGGTTTCCGACCCGAAAGTCTGGCAGCCGCGACAGGGGATTCGGGCAATCTTTCGTGATGCCATCGGCGATTTTCTTGAACCACATTTTCGATGGCTGGAGGAAACCGTTGAGCCGTCCAGCACAATCCTGGTCAGTCATGTACTGGATCTCGCCGGCAGGGTTTTTCGGGACCTGCACCCCGAAACCCGAATGGTTTCTGTAATCCTGGCTCCGTCTCCGTTGCGCTCGGTCCAGTCTCCTCCGCGCTTGAGCGGCTCCAGTTGGGAAAGCAGGCTGCCAAGAGCCGTGATGCCAGCTGTCTATCGGGTCGCCGATCTGTTGCTTGACCATTATGCAGCGCCCGCAGTCAACCGGTTGCGAAAACGGGTTGGCTTGAAGCCAGTTCGCAGGTTGATGAACCGTTGGTGGCTGTCGCCCGACCTGGTTTTGGGAATGTTTCCCGACTGGTTTTCCATTCCGGCATCTGAGCTGCCGCCGAATTTTCTGCACACAGGTTTTCCGCTGGCCGACAATGCCGACCTGGTACCACCAAAGGAATCGGTCGAACTGAACCAGATTTTTGAAAAACTGAACGGAAGGCGACCAGTCGTGTTTGCGCCGGGCACTGCCCATCATCACGCCAAAAACTTTCTTCAGTCGGCCGCCGATGCCTGTCAGGAATTGGGCTTGCCCGCGATTCTGCTCTCGACGGATTCCTCGCAGTTTCCAATGTCGCTGCCTCTAAACGTTTTCGCGTCGACCTATCTCCCGTTTTCAAAACTGCTCGCCAGTTCCCAGGCGATCGTTCATCATGGCGGAATCGGAACGACCAGCCAGGCCTTTGCGGCCGGCATTCCGCAAGTCGTGGTGCCGATGGCCTTTGACCAGTTCGATAACGCGCAGAGGGTCGGCAATCTGGGATGCGGAACGTCGCTTCTGATGCGACGGGTCAACTCCAAACGACTGGTGAAAATTCTCGCTCAACTGCCACAATCTGCCCGGCAGACTTCAGAGGTCCGAATCCGGATGGAACAGTCACGATTTGATGTGAAAGAAGTTGTCGCGAAGATCCTGAATCACAGCCAGTTTCGTCCAGACTCAACCTGGCGGATGACTGCGCCAGTGTAAAACAATTGTCCCCCAATTGTTCCTTTCCTTCAATTTTGTTGCGCGGACGAACAATTGAGACAATTGTTCTACTCTCCGAATACGAAGTGCATTTGCTACGCGATGGCTTCGCGGACTTTTTCGGCGATCTGCCGTTCGATTGCACCCCGGAAAGGCAATGCAGCGAATGGGATCGTTCCGGCAACATGAACACTGCCCGGCCTGTTTTCCATCCGGCCCGAAACCGTAAATCCCATGGCCCGAAAGGCGAAGTCAAGATTTCCGGCTTCGTCCCAGGTCTCCTGAATTTCCTTGACTTCGCCCGGCAAATCGGCGCGGACCCTGTCGGAAAAGGTCCGCAATCGAACCGCCGCTTCCGAGCGTTCGACTTCATGGGGTACTTCGACGCTGAATTTGGGCATGAGTAAAGTCTTGCGGGAAAATTGATGAAGGAGACGTCGCCATTCTAGCAATTGATCAGGAATCTGGCCAGAAATGGGATGGCCGGAAATTCCATTTCTGCGGCTCATCCATTCTGCGGAAGATCCTTTTCCATCAGCCAATCGTGTGTTTCCTGGGTAAACACCACCCGATGCCTGGGCATGTTCCAGAGTTCGACATTGCGAAAAACATCGATCGGCGTCATGAACTGAACCTCTTCCGGCCCACACCAGTTCATGACCAGCGCCCGGATCCGGTCGGCCGGCACGCCGGCATCGCGATATTGGGCAATCGTCCATCCACCATGCCGTTTCGCCAGCCGCTGGCCGTCGGGTCCGGTGACGATTGGCAGATGCCAGTAATTGCATTTTGGCAAACCCAGCAACTGTTGCAGAAGAATCTGCCGCGGAGTCGAACTCAACAAGTCGTCCCCCCGAACGACGTCGGTCACTCCGGCCATCGCATCATCGACAACAACCGCCAACTGGTAGCTGGCGACTCCCTGTTTGTTGGTCACCAGAAAATCGCCAACGTGTTGCTGGACATTCCAGGACTGGGGACCGGCAAACCGGTCGACAAAAGCTATCGCTTTGTCGGGGACTCTCAACCGCCAGGCCACGCCATCGAGGGACGCGGATTCAAAATCGTACGGAGACGGAAATTCGGGCCGACAGGTACCCGGGTACCGCAATTCGTGTTCGTCGGCATGCGGCGCACTCAAGCTGGCCGCCGCGATTTGTGACCGGGTACAGGCACACGGATAGATCACACCATGCCAGGCCAGACTGACTAACTGCTTGTGATACTCGCCGATCGCAGCAGTTTCATAAACCGGTCCGGTATCCCAGTCGATCCCCAGCCATTCCAGAATCTCCATAGCATCCCGGTCCGCACCGGCTTTCACGCGAGGGCTGTCCAGATCATCGATCCGCAGCGCAATCCGCCACCCGTTCTGCCTGGCCAGCGCCCAATTCACGAGAAAGGTTCGCGCATTTCCCAAATGCAGCGAACCCGTTGGACTGGGCGCGATTCGTGTGCAGGGTTCTTTGAAGTTCATTTCTTTGCAAATGGATTGCCGGAACCTGTTATTGCCGATAACAACCAAAATCCTGCCGATGCCAGGCGTGCCGTACCGTTTTGAAAGGTCAGATGCGATCCTTCACGTGACGGATGTTTTTTCAGCTTATCTTGTCCAACTGTCATTTTTCAAGAAGACCATTGGACGCTCTGTCTGACGGTGCCCCAACGTTGCCAACGGCGGCAACCAAGTTTCTCGTTGGGTAACGAAATAAAAGATACAAAGCCATGGCTTTGGCGGCGCGCCTAATGCCACTGCGTCCTGGCATCTGGCATGAATAGGCTATGGCTTGGACAAGCGGATCTTGGCCAAATCGGGGCAATCGCGAATGCGCTGCTCTCTTCAGGATGAGCTGGAAACCAGCCAACTTCGGCCGATGTGATTTAGAGGTCCAGGACAAAACTTAAAGATTTTTTCAAATTTTTTTTTTTGGAATTGTTTTTTCGATTTTTATCAGTATGTTGAATCTCGGTTTGCCATGTGTGTATGAGTTTTGCTAGATCGTAGTCTAGCCTTTGCCCTGAAGTTCCTTGAGGCAAAATTGGATTCCCTTTCGGGTAAATCATGGGTCGATTCAAAGTCAAAGTATTTGCACCGCCTTTCAGAAAGCTGGTCAGCGGTATGGGTTGGCGACTTCCCGGCCTGTTGCTGTTGACTGCGGCCATTCTCAAGATCCTGAATCGCAACCAGCCGGCAACCGACGAATTGGCGTGGTTGAGCGGATATGTCGGGGTTCACCTTGGCAGCTTGGCCCCGCCGATTGAGATGGCGATGGGGAATTGGATGTTGTTCCGGAGATCGGACCGCGTCAAGGGTACGGTTGCAGCTGTAATTTTTACTTTGTTCCTGGCATTAAACCTTCATCGGGCCAATCAGGGAATCCAGGAATGCAGTTGTTTTGGCGGGTTATCAGTTCCGGTTGCCGTAACGATCGTGATCGACTTGGTTGGCATAGCCTGTGGACTGTTACGGGCGGGTCTGGTTCGTAACGTTCTTCAATCGGGCTTTTGGAGAACCTGCCGAACGAATGCGTCGTCCCAGAAGCATGTCGGGAAGCATGACTTGGGTGAGAACCATCCCGTCTGGGCCGCCGGAATGCGCGAATCCGTAGTGGCAATTGGTTTGGGGATGCTTCTGGCATCGGGTATCAGGTTTGGCGTATTGATTGCCCCATTGGGCATGTCCCAACAAGGCAATTACAAACCGGAAGATGTCTTGCAGGTGGTTCAATTCGGCCCGACCACAGTGCAAATGGTGAATCATGAATGACGGAATAAAGCTTTTCCTGTGTGGAGCCGTTCTGGTTGCCGGTTTGGTGACATGGTCAGTGATCGACCGGATGGACCGACAGGTTTGGCCGTTGCTAGCCGAAGAGAATCCGGTAAAACTTGGCTTGGTCGATGAAGTGGTCCAGAAGATTGACATAAGACTGAAAAATCACGGTACCGTTCCGATCCGGATCGTGGCTGTTAAAAAGGGATGCACTTGCCAGGGTATCGAGTTGCCTGAACCGATAGTTATGCCAGGCGAGATGGTTCCGTTGCATGTGAATTTGGATTGCCGGGGCCGCGCCGGGCCGTTTCGAACGGCAATCGAAGTCGATTACCGTCTGGAAGTGGGGGGGGGTGATTCAAATCAGAGCCACGGAACGGTTTTGACCGAGCCGGTGGTGCTTGAAGCAATGGTCAAAGCCTCACCCTTTGAACCTGGGCGGGACCTTGAGTTTACAGTACCTCCGGGTGCGTCGGGGCAGATCGTCCAGTCTTTTCGTTTCATGAAGTCGACGGGAGCTCCCAGGCGGATTCTGTCGGCGGAGTCCTGGGATACCCGGATTCGGGCAGAAATCAACGAAAACTCTGGCCTGACACTCTATGTGGATGTTGAGGAGATTTCCCGGATTGCCGAGGTAACCGTCGAAATAAAATTTGACGAGCCGGATTCGCGTTTAATGCGTTCTGTAGTGCGGTTTCGGTTGCCCGGGAATTCCGGCGACCCGGAATCGGTTTCTGTTTCTTCTTTTGATTAAAGGGGTTTGCCATGAAACGTCATTTTACGTTGCTGTTATTGGTTGCTTCCGCGATTGCCATGGGTGCTCAAAACCCACCCAATTGCCCGGACATGTCAGTTCGCGCCAACAGTCCTTGTGTGCTGGGCGGGCTTGGCTGTCAGCTGATTGACGGCCAATGCCCAGGACAAGGAGATTATATTTTCTCTGGTCCATTTCAGTGTGATGTGATCCAAGTCGGCAGTTATTGTGTGGGAGATAGTCTGGGCCAAAAGAATTGTTACTTTCGGGGCAAGTGTATCCTAACGGGTCTTGGAAACAATTGTGTAACCGACCTTCAAGACGTGAACGGTCAAATGAATACCTTGGAAGGAAAAAAGACGGACCCTTGTCCAGTTGCGCCTCCAGGTGGTGGTGGTGGGCAAGGAGGTTGAACCCCAAAAAAGTTGCGGTCCAGTCGACCGCTGGAAATCCAGAATCCAGAACAACAAAAATTTAATCAAACCTTCATTTGAAAAACCTGTGTAGGATTTTCAACATGAGTTCAGCGCGCGAACGATTCAGGCTGACGACTTGGAGGGTTTGTTTTGCAAGAAACCATTATTTCGATTATCCCCAGATTATCGATGGGTGTAGAATCAAAGAGCAGCGATTCTTAATTTGGAGGTGTAACGAAATGATTTGCTTTAGGGATACCTCGTTGATTGAATTAGAACCAGAAACGTAAAGGGGGTGAAGAGATGAGTCATGGGAGGTCACCTGACCAGCGTATCAATGGGCGCTACCGTTTTAAATTCCTCGGAACAAGTTTTAACATTGTTCCCACCATCGCAAATTCACGTTCTGTAATTCAGACGCAATTCGCGGGTTTCATCTTCATTTTTCCATTTTCTTCAATTTCTTCGGTTTGCATTGTAACTCTGTTGCTATTGTGGTCGGCTATTGCCAGTAAAATGCCAAGTGCCATTTACGGCGTGCAGAATAATTGGGAACAAGCTCAATCCCTACTCGAGGAAATGGTTTCACAATTTGGGACGTTAAAGTCCTCGGATTATTGTGTCTCGGTAGAACAACATGGCCAATTCGGATGGCATGTTGTGACCCGTTGCCGGATTCAACAACATGGTCTTCGACTCAGATGCGATTATTCGGGCCGGCATATGGCGACCATCACCATTGTTAGCCCCGAAGACATTGACGTTGCCGCTGCCAGTTTTCAACGGTCACCCGAAAACCAAAATGGGATTCATTCCGTTACTGTACCAAATTTTTGTGTCGGCGATGAGGTAGTCGGACGCGATATTTTTGCTGTCGTTTCCAATCTGGTTCTGATGGCCAATCTCGGATCAAATCCTGCCTTTGACAGAGAGTGGTTTAAACCTGGAGTGGACCCAGCACGTGTAGTGATTGAAGAATACTCAAAGAAATATCATGACCAGGGTCAGACTTCAATCTCCGAGGGTGAGATAGAAGGTGTGACCTGTAAAGTCATTACTTTTGCCCATCAGGATTCACCGCAGCGTACCGTGCGGTGGTTTTTGGGTGGGTCACCGTTGAAAATGCTGCGAAGGGAAAATCAATACTTGGACAAAAGCCAGCATTGGTTTGTATCGGAATGGCACGACCTGTCGGAGACGGCGGGCCTGGCTATCCCCAAGCGAGTGGAGTGGTATACGCTCAAGGATGGTCGGCGGTCTGAAGAAGGACGAATGGTCGTCAGTGATCTCAAGATCAATGGAACGGTTCCGGAGTCAGCGTTTCGCGTTCGAGATATTGAAGGATTGAAACCGGGGCAGCCCGTAACCTTTTCCGACAGCCGTCCCTACCCGTGCCCTCTAACGGAACAGCTTTTTTGGGACGGGCAAAAGCTTGTTTGCGGAAACGTCGATGGAGTCGCCGCCATTCTTGGAACGCGCGCCAAGCGGAATTGGATACGAACCGGCGCGATCTGGCTCGCCAGCCTGGGCGGGCTGGCCGGTTGTTGGATCCTGACAAAACGTGTCGCCGGGGCCTGGGATCGTCAAAAGGGACCGGGTGGCAAGACTGAACCGGCATAAGGGCGACAAGATGAAACAGGGGAGACCAAACTGCTTGAACCGGACCGCCTTGGGCCGGTTGGAATATCGACGGTTTTGTAGTTGGCTTGGACGCAATAAACAACATTCCGCCGGCTATACTCTTGTGGAACTTGTGGTCGTTATCGGCGTCATCGGGATCCTGGCAGCAATTCTACTTCCAGCAGTTCAGCATGTTCGAGAGTCGGTTCGGAGATCGACGTGCGCGGAAAATCTCCGCCAAATCGGCTTGGCAGCAATCGCCTATGAATCGTCCTATGGCCACGTTGTTGGCGGCGGGTGGTTTAACGCGCCACCGGACCAGCGAACATACGATTTGGATGAGGGAATGTTTATCCGGCTTGCCCCGTGGATGGAGCAGTTGGCGGCTGCGGACACCTATCGTACGGTGGTTCAATTCGGTGCGGCCGCTTATCCGAATTGTCCTCCCGCCCTGCTCTGTCCGTCCGGTGAGGGGGCAGCCGAACTTGTCGGGTTGTCGAGACGTGTAAATGAACCACCTGAGGCTGCTTTGCGGGGAGACACCTGTGATTACCGCGGAAATACGGGATATTGGATCCCGGACCCGGATTTTTCGACGACGATAGGATGTGTGGGAATTCAGGTTGAAGGAACCACGATTCCAAAAATCAGGAACGCCTGGGTTACTGACGGATTGTCAGCCACAATGTTCGCGTGGGAGTCGCTGGGCAGCCGGAAACTGAGAGTCCGCGGCTTGGAGCGGTGGTCGATCGATTACAACGAATACTTGAACTACACCTGGACGTTGTCGGTTTGGAACGGCGGTGAATCACGCTGGGTTCATTTCCCGGGCGGAGCTGGCGGTGGGGACGCCAAAAAATATGAGCACGCGTGGTTTGGAATACGCTGTGGGACGGTTCAGGAATCGGACGGAAGAGTAGTCAATGATTCCAATTCGATGAACGGCATTTTCGCCTTTCACCCGGGAGGTGCCAACGCGGTTATGATGGATGGGTCCGTTCGCTGGTTGTCGGCGGACACCGACCCCAAAATTGGCTTTGCCCTAGCATCCAGCAGCGGCAGCGAGGCCGTACAGGACAACTAACGCAATCACGATCGGATTGCCGGAGAAACCGATGCCACGGCTGAATGTGATGACACCCGAAAAGGCCTCGGGCAAAACCCGCGAGATTTACGATGATTTGACCTCAAGAATGGGCAAGGTCATAGATATCTTCCAGGGGATGGGAAACAGCCACGCCGCGCTGAAAGCGTATCTGGCGATGTCGGACGCCCTGAAAGCCGGCGAATTGTCCGTCGAGGACCGGGAAGTGATTTACCTCGCGGTCAGCGAGTTGAACGGATGCCAATACTGTGTTTCGGCCCACACCGCAATCGCCGGAAAAGCCGGAATGAGCGGGGAACAGATCGTCGCCGCGCGAAAATGGGAACCGACAAATCCGGGGCTGTATAGCGACAATTAGAATTCCCTTCCGTGTCCGTTCATGCAACGGCGGCGATTGGCATTTCGTAAACCTGATAGGTCTTGTACCGCCGTAACGGCAAACACCGCTGGAGTGCGTCCATCGATGGCAGGTTGTCTTCATCGACCCAGCCGAATTCCCAGCGAGAAAAGCGGTGCCACTCGTCAGTCATCCGCTTGGTAACCAAAGTCGAGATACCCTTGGCCCGGATTTCCGGATCGACGCCCAAAGCAATGTCGCGGACCTCGGGAATTCGTTTCAACCAGTAAAGCAGTTGCGGGATCCGGATCCAGTCGGCCCGTCCCCAGCATTTTTTCAGGGCCCAGTTCACATTCGGAATCGTGACATTGTAACCCACCATCTGGTCGCCCATGTAAGCTCCGATCACCGTCATTGGATCGATAATCCGACGAAGTTGCGAGACCATGTAATCGAGTTCTGATTCGGTCAATGGCACGAACCCCCACCCCTTGCTCCGGACTACGTTGCCGATCCGGTTGATGTCGCGGAGCATTGCGTCCAGCGTTTTTTGGGTTGCAGTCCGAACCGACAACTCGGGAAACCGTTTCAGCACGCGATCATAGACTGAACCGAGTTTGGCGAAGCGGATCTTGGCTTCGTCAGCCTGCGCGTCCAGCTCGGTTAAAAAACTGTAAAACCGCCTGATGGGCAGCATACCCTGCTGTTGCAGTAACCCGTCATAGTAGCCGTGCGTGTGAGCCATCATGACGAATGGCGGTTGCGAGTGCCCTTCGATCAACACGCCGAAATCACTCTTCATCGACGGGTTCATCGGCCCGCGCATCACATTGCAACCCTCGTCGCGCAACCAGTCCGAGGCTGTACTCATCAGCAATTCCGCAACTTCCGGATCGTCTGGCGAGTCGAAGAACCCGAAAAACCCGGTTCGGTTTGAATGATGGGTATTGAACAGGTCATCCACTATTGCCGCAACCCGACCAACCGGCCTTTTTCCACGATAGGCAACCCAAACCTGCCGCCGTGCATGTTCGAAAAAAGGATGTTTTTCCGAATCCAGCAAAGACCATTCCATCCGCTTGAGCGGGATCACGGCGTGGGGATCATTCCGGTAGAGGTCACACTTGACCCGATAAAAATCCGCCCGCTGCCGACGTGACTCAACAGTTTCAATCCGCAATCCAGATAAAGCAATCATCAAATTCTCAATCGCACGGCATCGCCGCAACGCGCAAAATATTTCTGCCGGTCGCCAGGCAGACTCATCGCCACTCTGCCTGCCCCAGAAAGACCTGGATTTCGGCAATCGCTCCAACAGCAACGGTTGTACAAGCATCCAAGTGAACGCGTTCAAACGCCCGGCAAAGAGTGCGGACATTGTAGCGGAGAAATCCCTTTTTGCAGCAACTGGCTTCCCTGCCCAACCCGGGCGACTACCCCAACGACCCAGTTTGACAGGGTTATTTCAAGTTCGTGATCCACTCACGCAGTAGCTTAACCGCGTCCTGGTCGATGAGGTTGCTTCCGATGTCGGGCATTCGGCCTGCGCCCAAGGTTTCGATGCGGTGAAGAAGTAGCGATTTGTCGGGATTCCCCGGCTCAACAAGTTTCGCGTCCGCGATGCCCAAATTGCCTTGTGCGGCATTCTCCCCGATCAATCCTGTACTGCCCAATGCCGTATCGAAACGCAAATCAATTTTTGCGTTTCCCGTCCCTTCCGGCCGGTGGCACATCGCACAGTTGACGTCCAAATAGACCCGGACCCGGTCTTCCAAACCGGCAGACGGGTCGAGCGGCGAACAAAATCGTTCGGCTGTCTGTGCGTCGAATCCGGCAGGCAGATCAACCATTCCCCTGGCAGCCAGATCCGCGATCTGGTTTTTCCCGTCAAACTCGCCGTTGAGTTGAGCCGTGTTCAGTCCCAGAACGTAACCGGCTCCATCGACATGGCAGGCCGCACACTCCGAAGCCGACGGGGCGTGCCACGAATCGATTTGCCACGAACCGCTTTTGCGGTCGGGCGTAGCGATTTCGAATTGCTGCCCGCCGGGAACAAGAATCGCTTCCTGGTTCGTTCGCGTGTCCCAAACATAAGTCGCCGACTCCCAGCCTCCTTCGGTTCGTTTGATCAGTCGCGTTTCCAGCATTGACCGGCCCGGTTGTAGGAAGTTTTTGACAATTGTTGTACCGACCGGCACGCTCCAGCTCCCCGATTCGCGATATCCGAGTTTCTGGCCTTCGGGCAATATCAGGAAACGGGACTTTTCCGCGCCGTCGGACCAGAACGGTGCATTCACCGAATAGGCAACCAGATGGTCCGCCACCTGTTTGTCTTTCATCGAAGCGAAAATTCCGGTTTCCGAAAGTTTTGGCGGCCAGTCGGCAAAAGTATTTTCCGGTTGGTCAGTCGGCACGATCCGGTAGATCCCGCCGTCAAAGCTGAGCAGATACAGTTCGCCCCGGTCATCGATTCCGAACGACGCAATACTGCGACCCGTTCGCCGAACCAGTTCGTTCGCGTAGTTGCCCTGCCCGTCTTTTTTGACTCGCCAAAGATTCCCGGTCGCGTAGTCGCCATAGAAATAGCTCCCTAGCAACTGCGGAAAGTCCTGGCCGCGATAGACATATCCGCCTGTAACCGAAATGCCCCATTCCCGCCCGTAAAACGTCACCGGTTCGTCATGATCCGGCGTAGCCATCACGGCATCATTTTTGAAATCCGCTTTGGCCTCATAGCGATTCCAGCCGTAATTGCCGCCGCGTCGGATGATGCTGACTTCGTCAAACCGGTCCTGTCCCACATCTCCCGCCCAGATTTCGCCCGTTAGGGAATCGAACGAAAATCGCCAGGCATTTCGCAAACCGAGCGCCCAGATTTCCGGCAGAGCCTTTGGGGTATCGACGAATGGATTGTCTGCGGGGACAGCAAAGGCCTTCCCTTCGTCCCGGTTGTTGACGTCGATGCGGATGATCTTGCCCAGCCAGGATTGGAGGTTCTGCCCGTGGCCATGCGGATCGTTGGCCAGGCCACCGTCGCCAAACGAAATGTAAAGGAATCCGTCGGGTCCGAATTCAATGCTTCCGCCGTTGTGGTTCCGGTACGGTTGCGACTGTTCAAGAATCACTTCTTCGGATTCCGGATCGGCGCGGTTTGGATCGTCAGCCAGAACCCGGAACCGGGAAACCACTCCCGTCATGTCTTTTACCGACGATGAATAATGAACAAAAAACTCGCCGTTGTTTTTGAAATCGGGATGGAAAGCGAATCCGATCAATCCTTCTTCGTTCCCCTGGCGGCTGATTCGATCGCGGATGTCCAAAAAAATTCTGGTTTCGCTGACTTCATTCGTTTGGGAATCGCCGGGAGCAAAAACATGGACCAGTCCATCCTGTTCGGTCACAAAGACCCTGCCGGAACCGTCATGGGCTCCCGTCAGAAATACCGGCCGGTGAAAGCGAAGGCGCGGAAAAACACGCTCGATCCCGACATGTTGTGCCGTCTCCAGGTTGGCGTGTACCTGCCGGGCCTCCGCATTTCCGGCAGCACTTGCGGCAATCAGCAAACAGAAAACGAGGCAAACCCGGGATGCCAATGGACAAAGTCTGCAGATCAAGGTAGTCGCGCTCCTGAAAGGTCCAACGAAACAATTAACCGGTGAACGGCAATTGTCCAGCATTGCGATGGGACGGACAAGCC
>Ga0163150_10007936_pt1 | contig 12242 bp, 15 predicted proteins | sample OliLakLV19P2IB_FD_148628 | JGI IMG/M metagenome (GOLD analysis project Ga0163150, IMG submission 148628) | Freshwater microbial mat bacterial communities from Lake Vanda, McMurdo Dry Valleys, Antarctica - Oligotrophic Lake LV.19.P2.IB | ecosystem: Environmental > Aquatic > Freshwater > Lake >...
TACTTCCCGTTCCTACGGCTACGTTACCGGAATCATCTATTATGACTGCACTGCTCTGAATACCTTTTACTCCACCATCTCCGCGTACCACAGCGTTGTCAGTAATACTTGCAGATGAAGATACATCTCCACCTGCTACAATGTTATTTATCTTATAATCAAGGGAGTCAGTATCAGCAGAACTTGTAATACCTACCTTAGCTTCTAGGGCTTCGATTGCGTCATTGGCATTGGCATGCTGGGAAGAATGACTAGGGTTAGTCATCGGGTCACCTGCGGATGGGTTCGTTAGTGAATCTAATCCTACCGGAAAGTTAGTGCTCATGTACTAAGTATATCATGCAGCGACTATCTCACGATATACCTTAAGCCATTCGTGCCAACGAGTTTCTATATTATGGTTCTTTAAAACGTCTTGCTTGGCTTGCTTACCTAGCTTCTTACGTAGTTCCGCATCTTCAATCAGTCTGCTAAAGGCTTTCTCCCATTCCTTAGGAGTATCGGCGATAATCCCTGTTTTGTTATGTTTCACAATATCTTTGTAAACAGTAGGAGAACAGATACTTGGAGTAGACATAGCGCTGTATTCTAACCACTTAGTGGCTACCTTATTCTTGTTGAACTCATCTTCAATTAACGGACATATACCTATATCTAGATCCATGAAACGATGCTTGTACTTCCAATACTCTCCTGGTACTCCGGGTACAAACTCTCTTCTATGTCTAGGTATTACTTCGAATACATCCTCTCCCCATAGGGTCTGCATGGCGAGAGAGTCAGACCCCATTCCTCCGTATCCAGCGTAGATAAACTTCAACTTAGGGTACTTATCTAGCATCTTCTTGATCGTAGGGATGATCATCTTTAAGTCATCAAAGTGCGACTTCCCTCCAAACCAACCTAGTCTAATCTCATCAGTGTTTCTTTCAGGCATGACTATATCCGCCGCATCACCGTAGTACTCAAAGTCCATGAGGATAGGTAAGACATACACAGGCTTGTCAGTAAACCTACGGTAGTTTTCAGCTAGTACTTCACTCGTTACTGTTACTGCGTCACACTTCCTAATCGTTTCTATGGCTTTACTACGGAAGTTATTATCGACTTGTTGTAAGTTGTTTCTCTCATTCCCGTACGTATCTAACACGGCGTCATCAGCCTCATAGATAACCTTAGCTCCCATGTTATGAGAGGTTTCTACCATCTGATGTCCTGATAGCATTTCTAATATTATTATATCCGCGCCTAACGTTGTGTCTTTCCACTGATCCCACTTAGTAATTGCCATCTGATGGGGAGTATCGTTGTTAATTCTCCGTGCCACGGGGTCAAACCTCCAGATGTGTGACTCTGTTCCGTTAGTAAAACAAAGTATTTTTAGTGCGTTTAAATCGTGATTCATAGAATAGTATCCCAGTGTTCGGGAGTGTTTATGTTTTCTTCTAGTACTCGTTTCATAACGCTTCGTCTAAGAAGTAAAACTTAGTATTTTTAGGTAGCATCATGACGTTCTTCTTAGTCTCTGAGATTCCGTTATTACACCCATCCCCATCTTGAATATGTCCGTGAGCGATAACAATCTTGTCTTTGAACTCTGTTTCCTTAGGTGGCATGTCCATTAGGTTCCAATCGTAGTAACGGTCTTCAACGACTCGGTATCCTAAATCCTCAGCTGCTAGCTTACCTGCGGGTGAGAGAGACCAGTTAGGTGCTTTGAAGATTTTAAGTAAGGGAAGTCCAGCTAGTCTAAATATATCCTCTCCTGCTTTAATTCTCTTCCTAGCGTGCTCGTAGGTTATCTCTTCAAACTCATGCGGTAAGTGGGTTAAACCGTGTAAGGCGAACTTCATCCACCCTCGTTCATGAGCTGTCTTACACAGTTTTACGAATTCTTTCTTTTCAGGACTCACAATACTCATTGGTTTACCAAATCTAATCTCCCACGGAACGGTGAACATGGTGATCTTGTAATCAGGGAAGTGCTCACGAATAGCCTCAATAGCCTCTATGGCTAAGAGGTTAGCAGGATTGGCAGCTGACCAATCATCGGCTTCAACGGAAACTTTCATAGTGTTCTCTTAATGAATCTACTCCCTCTTTCCACCCGATACTAGGCATCCATCCCAGTACTTGCTTACTTGAAGAGACTAATGCTTTAGCCTGACCAGGTAACTCTGGGGTATACGTTACGTCTTCTGCTCCTAAATACTCTAACAGTTCTTTAACACTGATCGTGTTCTCTTCCCCTCCATTAACGTCCCAGTCTTCTAACTGATAGGTACTGAAGTCATTAACCTGCTTAACAAGTAAGTCAATTAGATCATCTATGTGCAAAATGTTTCTCTTTTCCTCTCCATTACCAAATATAGTAATGGGTTCTTTATGGACAACTTTGTTAACAAACTGATTCACGAAGAACTGATCCCCTCCTGGGCCATACAGGTTACCGACAGTGTTTAAAATAACTTCTAACCCGTAGGCTTTGCGGTACATCTCTACGTACTTACCAGCACATAACTTAGATACTCCGTAAGGATTCTGTTCCTCTTCCTTGACTGTCCTTAAATACATGTACTTAGCACCCATCTCTCTAGCTGATTCTAGTAGGTTGAAGTTACCTAAGACATTGGTCATGAAATAGTCTCTAGGACGCTCCAGGCTCTCTTTAGACGAGTTTAGCGCAGCTAAGTTGATAATCAAGTCAACCTTAGGTACAGGAAGGTCTGTAGAGATGTCATACGATCTATCAATAGCGAGGACTTCATGCTTTTCTTCTATCCTTGTGGCAAGCTTAGTCCCTATAAACCCATTAGATCCGGTTACTAAGATTTTCATACTCTTAAAACTACGGTGTATTCGAATATATCCTTGTTTTCTTCTAGTACCTCAGCTCCCTTAAAGAACGATAAGAGGGTTTCTACACTATCAATCATGTTGTGATGAGCGGTATTTTGAGTGTTCTTCTCAATCGGTACTGTAATTACTAACGTCGTGGCTACACGCATCATCTCGCTAGCGGCCTTACGTGCGTCCTGGGCGTGTTCAAACGTGTGAGAGCAGAATATAGCGTCGAACTCCTTATCTTTGAATGGCAGTGCCTCCATGAGCCCTACAACGGCCTTTAAGCCTGCCTTAACAGCTCTTGCTACCTTATCAGGTGATAGATCAACCCCAGTAGGTTTTAATTTAAGTCTCTTCATCTCTATCATCGCTACACCGTCATTACAGCCCACGTCTAAGACGGTTCCTTTAAAGTACTTCTTGTAGGTTCTGACTTTCTCTTTAGTCTTTTCACCCCAGATAGTATGGCTGTTAGCACTTGAACCTTCCTCTTGCAGTTCTTCGTAGCTTAGTACTTCCTCAACGGTGGTTTGTTTTTCTTCTTTGCGCTTCTCAAAGTACTCGGGGAACTTCTCTCTCTGTCCTGCGGTTGTATCCATGTGCTGCACTCTATGTCGGGGAATGACAGCAGGCATATAGCCTTGTATGATGAACTCTTTCGAAGCTTCTACGTCCTGTTGTCCGTGTAAGAACTTATCCTGCCAGTGCATCGTCCGGTGAACCTTAGTCCAGATGAAGGTACACATACCCGGTAAGTGTTCAGTTACTTCCACGTATTCATCACCGATAGTTGAGTTACCTATTCGCCATGATCCTCCTGGGTGGTCTACAAGTCCCTCAGGATAGGGGCCTATGTATAACTTATGATTCCTCTTCCATAGGTCAACAAAGTCTTCTAACCATCCTTTAGTGAGGAATAGTACGTCGTTGTCTACCTTACAGATCAAGTCCTTCTTGTCTTCCATGATCTTCTCTACACAGGCGTTTGAAGCCACGGTAATACCTTTGTTCTTGTCGGATAACTCTACGATCTTAACTCCGTACTTGGTTCTTTCTATCTCTTGCAGCCATTCTTTCGTTCCGTCAGTTGATCCGTTGTCGTACACATACCACGTAAACTTATAGGTCGTACTGGATTGCAGGCTCTCCCACATTCTTTTTGTGTACTCAAGTCTGTCTTTAGTAATCGTGTAAATAGCGACTGATGGTTTTATCTCAATCCTATTCTCTCCACCTAAGTAGGGTAAGTATATATAACAAGCAGAGGGTTCAAACCAAGTAGGGTCAAACATTCGGATACCTAGCTCTGGTGATACCCAGGTCTTTACGTTGTGCTTACTTGCACTGTTATCTACAGAGTTGTAGTAGCGGGTCATGAAGATGGGGATCTGTTTGAATCTCATGTCTGCCTTAGCCATCCTTACAAAGAGGTTCCAGTCAGCAAATCTAGGTAGAGTCTCATCCCATCCTCCCACAGCGTATACAGCCTTGCGGGTATGCATGACTACGTTAGTATCTATAAAGCTTCGGTTAAGTAATAACTGTGGATCCCAGGGGAAACTGATTGCTTGTTCTCCTACTAGATCGTCTTCATCCTTAACAATGCGTTCTAGTGCGTATAAGACATCAAAACTACTCATAGAGAACTCAAGCATCATTGTCTCCATGAAGTTGGGTAGGTATTCGTTATCGTCGTCTATGTAGCAGATATATTCTCCGGTAGAGGCTTTAATACCTTCGTTCTTAGGTTTCGTGTGGTTGCCGTGGTTCTTAGGCAGCTCGATGAACTTCCGTTTAGGGTTCTTGTAGAGTTCCATAACTGCCTTAGTTTCATCTGAAGCTGGCCCATCGTGGACTACGATGTGTTCCCAGTCTTCGAATGTCTGGGCATCAACACTTCGAATAGCCCGAGCTAACTGCTTCGGACGGTTATACGTTGTTGTTATACAGCTTACAGTCCCCATAGCAGTGATGTGCGTTGAGCGTCAGTCTTAATGTATCTACTCAAGAGTCTAGTCAAAGTCTTACGTCCTCGTTTCATGGGTGTTCCTTGGGTGTGGTTGAGGTTAGGATCAGTCATAATGTAGCGGTACCCGTTGAAGTTAATCTCTCCCTTACCAATGCGGAAGAGGTACTCACTACCGTAAAAGACTCCTACTATATCCCCCCAGCCTCGCTCCCTAAGATGAAGCTTAGGATCTACTAGTTGTAAACGTCGATCTAGTTCAGTCCTCGTCATAAGCCATCACGTCTAATTCAGCTACGATGTAGTGCTTATTCTTGGGTTCCTTAGCTTCAGCATCCGTTACCGTCTCGTCTATCAGCTTCTGGGGATCCTTGTAGAAACCTGACATTGAGTACTCACTACAGATAACTAGCTGACCCTTCTTTAAGGGAGTCTCACCGGGGTGAACAACACTACAAATAAAAAGGTTCTCTCCGATACGTATCTCTTGTCCAGTCGGTGTCCAGATCAGCCCTTCTTGCTTCTTAATGATCTCAACAATTAAACGACCCTTGTTGGGGACTATGTGCATATAAAAACGTTACCACAGAAAAACCGCCTAACATAGGCGGCTCTCTGTGGATTACTTATGCTGTCAAAGATGATCCAGATTCGACGCGTACGCCGAATGAGTCATTGAGTACCTTGACTGCGAAGTATGCTTTCCAGGCTACGTCTGAGGCGTGGTTCATAACCACGTTCTTGGACGGGCTGTCTACCCATGTCTGCAAGTTTTGAAGCTTGGAGACACCGAAGAAGTCTTTACCGAAGATGTGCGTCAAGTATACGTCAGATGACACAGCGCCCAATGAACCGGAGTTCGTCAAGACTACGTTGGCATTTGAGCTTACAAAACGTACACCATACAGTTCACCAACTTCACCGTTGTAGATGGCGTTGATTCCCTTTTCGGTGTAGATGTGCGCGTTGACCCAGTTTGAGTCACCTTGCAAATCATACATTACGTCGGGGTGAATAGTTCCTACAAAGCGATCCGCTGTGTGCTTGCGTGCGCCGAAGTTCAACAACTTGTTGACTGCTTTGCGGACGCTGGTTACTGAGAACGTATCTCCAGCATTTAAGTTGGAAGTATGTGTCGCAGTACCGGCTAGCACTTGGATACCACCTGCTGAGATGGAAGCCTGAATCACGGTGTCGATTGACAACGCAGCTTCATAAGCTAACAAATCAACGGCTTTCTCGACAATCGAATCAACAGCAGTCATGTCTAACAATTCACCGATGCGTTCGAAGTTACCATATCCCGCTAGAGTAGCGGAGAGTAGGGTGGCCGAGAGTCCAGTTGGGGTTGGGTCTGTTGCGTCAGTCAGAGCGGAAGCTTTCGCTGTTGGCACTGAGAAACGGTTCCAGACGACTACCTTACCTGCATGCTTTGGGATGGTTCCTGTGAGACCGAGTGGCTCTAATACGAAGTTCTTACGAGATTCCATAAGGAATTTCTTTTCGTACCAGGAGTTTACGACGGTGGTCATTCCACCACCACCGCTAATAGTATTTCCCATAGTTTTACCTTTCAGTTACGGATGAGGATCCGCGCTGTGGCAAACAGGGTTATGGGTTGAGTTTGGCTATTTCTTCTTTAATCGTTTCTAGGTCAGCGTCTGTGGTAGCGGAAGCAAGTTTCTGTTGGATTGAATCCTCACCAGAGGTTGTCTTATCACCAGAGGGACTGATTGCTTGCTGAGAGGCTTGACGGGCTATCTTGTGTACTTGGGTCTTTCTAGCCTTCTCAACTGCTTTATCACGTATCTCAACAATCTCTTTAGCTAAGTCCTTTAAGCGTAAGTGAGGGTTCTTTTCTATCTTAGACTGATATACCTCTCCTACGAGTCTCTCAAAGTCAGGGTCAAAGTCAGGGGAGTCAGGGTTTAAGACAGCGTATTCCTTCTCTACCGTACCTAAGTCTTCTTGGAATAACTCAGCTTGTCTGATCTGTTGCTGGTTCATGGCGACTTCACGTAAGCGTTGGTCTACCACGTTGGCGGCTCGCATGCTTACTGCTTGTTCGTACTCTTGGGGGCTGACTTCACGTACCTGATCTTGAGCTATTTCAGTAGCTTGATCCTGTGAGTATCCCTGAGCACGTAATGTATCAACCAGCTTGTAAAGATTGTCCCGTTCTTCCTCTGCTTTCTTAGCTCTGTCTTCTGCTTCGTTCTTCTTGTTCGCTAAATCACGATAACGATTAGTAGCTCTATCGCTCAATACAGAACTCTGTTTGTCACCAGGCTCCTGTTCCTTTGGCTCGTCAGCTTTTGTTTCAGGTTCCTGCTCAGAGGGTGCCGATTCCTCCGCGAGCGGCGCGGGTTCCGTGGGATCTTCGACCGATTCTCCTGAATTGATCTTATCACGTAACTCTTCTAGCTCTATCTCGTCTTTCGACGGTTCTTGTTTTACAGCGGGTTGATTCATGGAACTTTTTTACATCCACTTAGAAGCAGGATGCTCTTTCGCCTACTATACCCCAAGTTAAGTCTTACGTACAATATTTCCGTTATCCACAGTGTACTTGTTAGTATCTAAAGGAATGGTGTGCTCATAGGAACACGACGTACATACAAAGACGTTACCTCTCTGAATAACTTTATGACTACTCTGGGCTTCTACTTTGCCTGGAGTAGAGACGTGAGTATCAGCGTCTTTAAATAGTTCTTTGTTTTCCAGCAGACTGGGCATACTTAGCTTTCTTACGTAGCTCTACTAAATCTATAATACTTTGATAGGCTGCGTTGACTTGTCGTTCTATAAGGGTCGTCAGACCGATCACGTTGAGGTCTGTGCTACTATCTGCTGTCTTTGAGGCTAACATGCGTATCTTCTCTTGTTTGCCCTCTATAATCGAACGTAGCTTCTTCCAGGAGTCACTCTCTGCTAACGACAAAAGATCCTCGTCGTCTGTCTTACGGGGCTTACGTTTAATTAACTTAGTTGTCTCTTCTACCACTGGTTGGAAGAAAGAGGGAGGGATTACATCCGTCATTGTTGCGGTACTCCACCCATTCCTCCAAAGAGCTGTTCAGCTAAGGCTGATACGTCAGGGTCTTGGTACTGGGGTGGTGGGGGCATTTCAGGTGGCATCTGCTCAGGAGGGACAGCGTTAGGATCCATTGGCATACCTTCTTGAGGCTGTTGTTCTGGTTGTTCCATGCTCTTGATCACAATCTTATCTAAATCCTTTTGACCCTTCTTAGTCAAGACTCGCTTTACTAACTCAGTCATACTGATTCCACTGCCTTCCATCTTCATCATCTCTATGATCTGGGGGTTCTCTGCAAACAATCTCAGAGTGTCTTCTACGTCTGTCTTCTCTTGATCCATATTAGGCTTAGTTGTTGAGCCTGTTTCTATCTGGTAGTCAAACTTAATGGGATCACCTTTCTTAGTTTGGAATAGTTTCTTACTAATTAAAATCTTACCTGAGGTGTCGGAAAACGCTTCTGTCTCTTCAGGGTATAGCTCTTTGATCTTTTCTATCTCACTACCGAAGATACGTACTGCTGCGTCTGCTTCTAACTCTGTGGTGTTAAGGGCTACCCAACGTTCGAATACTTGGCGTAACGTACTCTCAAGCATGGTCTGTTCCCAAAAGTCCTGTGCTCCTTGTGAGGCTGCTTGTAACCGTAAGGCTTGGGGAGTCTTACCTAAGCTTGATTCTACTTGAGCTGAGTTACTTGTATCTGTCGTACCTGCTTGGTTAAGCATGGCTGAGATTAACATCCCATAGGCGTTGTTGAACGTACTGGTAGACTCTGAACCTCTCTGAACTACTTGTACGTCTTGACCAGGGTTCTGCATGAACCACTGCTCAGCTGCACCGTACTTTAAACTAGACATCACTACGTTATCAGGGTTAACCATCTTCTCAGGGAATAACGAAGTTCTAATACCACTGAAGTACAGGTTGATTAAACTGTTAGTACCGAATTGTAAACTCTTACCACGTTGGAATGGCCCGATACCTGTTGGCCCTTCAAACATAGGAATAGCGTACTTAGCCACGATAGGGAGAAAGTCTTCTGGATAGGGATCTTCTACTACACGTAATAAATAGGCTCTACCTTTCTTGGGGTTTATTCTAGGTGCCCAGGTAATCCACTTACCCTTACGGTATTCAGTAAATGCTTTAACCTTTGGATACTTCTTATCACCGAACTGAGTAGGGAACATCTGACTAGAGATGTATGAATTGTGATTGTCGTGTCTGCGCACATCTCCCTCTTGGCCATCGCCTTCTTTCATCTCAGCTGATAGAGCGTTGATTTCATCCATGTTCCAAGTCTCTTTATTCTGTTTCTTTAACCAGTTAATTGAAAGCATGTGTCCCTGTATAAACCACTCAGCGTCTTGCATGGTGACGTTGGGTTGAGGGAATGAATCCCAGGGTGAGATTAAGAACATCTCTGGCCCTACGTAGGTTGGGTTAACTCTCCAAGGGACTAAGGTGTATATCTGACCGTACACTCGAGACCAGAAACTTAACATCATCTGTTTAACTAAGAAGTCCCACTGTTCATTAGCGTTAGCTATCTGGTAGTTGAGTAGCAACTCCATGATCATGTTCTTACCGATGTCGTCTTTACTTACGGCGAAGGCTTTACCACTTGGTCTCTGTGCTGCTACCCGGGCAGTACGTTCTATTTCAATTGTTGAAAGACGTGGATCAAAGATGTGTGAGTCTGTACCCATTGACTCTCTGTTCTCAGCAATAAGCATACTCTCGTAGTCAGGCCACTTGTCTCGTAGGGTTCCCATGTAGTTCTCACTGTCTGTCTGATGAGCTTCTACTTCTTTGAGTAAATCTAAATCAAGCTCCGGCTTAGGAGTTGGTTTGTTCATTGATTCAATTCCCGTCTCTGGTAGTTTCTTGGGCTTGGTCTTACGTAACATAGTGATGATTATAACACAGTTCTCTTAGCAACCGCTACTACGTAATCAGTTGTTTTGCCTTTATGTCTTCGCACTTCTACAGAGATAATACCGTTCTCTACTTGGGTGATAGTTTCTTCTAGTTCTAATAAGTAGGGTCTCTCCTTCTTGAGAATACCTTCTAACTCATCAAGTGTATACTTAGACGATGGGATTGCCATACTTGTCTGTTACTTGTTGAGCCCTACTTGCTGCCCAGCTTTTCTTCATGCCCTGGTAGCTTACTACTAAATACCTAAAGGCTGCCATTAGGTCATAATGTCCAGCACTGTCAGTTGATTCATCTAAAATTGGTAGAGTCTCTCCTGCGTTAGTTTCCTTCCACTGTAGAGTTTCTATTTCCTGTATGAACTGTTGGTTCTCGGGTGTATCTAAGACCATAAGTTGTGGAGGATTACGTAATTCTCTCCCATCTGGTAAGTGCATAACGTATCCGGAGCGGGGTCTAAGCATCTGGTTGATCTTTTCCACACCTAGTTCTACCCAACCTTTAGAGCCTTCTCTCGTAGCTGGTTGGATATGTAATCCATATCGTGAGAACTCTGTAAACCACTGGGCTCCACTAGGATCACCGAATGAGGGCATGAACTTGAATCCATAGTCTTGAGTCTTAATTGCTGTAGCGTGGTCTTCTATGGCCATACCTGACATCTTGTAGGTTCTTTCAATGAACCAGGTTATCTCGTTACCATCTTCCATTAGGGCGCATCTAACACGGGCTGTGGGATGGGTACTACCGTAATCAAATCCTCTCGCTCTGTTCCAGTCTCGTGGTACTTCAAATGGTTTAATAACGTGGATGTCTCTGTTCCATTCCTTATGGGCTAGACCTACTGCTGTTCTAAACTCTGCGAGGTATTCTTGGGCGAATGCTTGCTCTGTTAGCTCTTGTTTAGCTTTCTCTATTTCCTCTTTAGGGAGGTAGGGATTGTCATAACTAGTGAAGTGGTAGCTCTTGTAGTCAGTGTCCTGCTTGTTAAACAGCTTGTAGAAGTGATTAAAGCCTCTAGGCGTGCTTATAAACATGGCTTGGCCCTTTCTATCGGTTAGGGTAGGTCTAAGCACCTCAGACCAGTTGTAGTCCCACTTATGCATCATGGCGATTTCATCTACTACTAGGAAATCGAATGCTTGTCCTCTCAGTGTCTCTACACTCTCCCATCCTCGTAAGACTATGTGGCTACCGTTCTTTAAGATTATCTCTAACCGTGATTCGTTAATCTCTTGGGCTATTCCTTGGACTATTTGTTTAAGTTCATTCCAGGCTATATCTCGTGCTTGTTGATATGTTGGTGCTATGTATGCAGCTTTGTACTTTGGGTGCAGTCCAGCCCTTCCTACTAGCTCCCAGACTGCGAGGGTTGTTTTACCAAACCTTCTACCACAGCACAGTACTTTAAACCGATGGTTGTCCTTTGCTATCTTGCTTTGGGGTGGGGTCAGTTTCACGTGTGAATATTTCTGAAGGAATTACTATGGGCTTTCCTGCACTAGTTACATCTGTTTCTTGTTTATCACTATACCCGTGTTTAGTTAAGATCAACTTAGTAATTGTTGAGTTGTATGTACCGTCTAGTCCTTTACTCAAAAGCTTTGACTCTTGTAAAGAAAGTATGCGTTCTAAAATGTCTGAGAATTCAACTTTATCGTCTTCACTAGCCCATTTATACATGGTACTTCGTGCTTTTTCTAGGAAGATAGCAAGACCTGCAATTGAGGGGAATGCAGCTGTGTCGTTCTTGTGTGCTTGGTAGTATTGTTTTGTCTTCTCAAGCATTTCTAGTGAGAAGTCTGATGTGTCAGCCATTATTTCTTTTTCTTATTTTTCTTCTTACGTTTAAGCATACCTAATGCGATACGTCGCTTGATAGGTAGTTGGTTTTTCTTCTCTCCCATGTAGCCCATAGGTGGTGTTGAAGGATAAAGGCAAAGCCACGGTTAAGTGGCCTTGAACTCTATACTCGAACTGGCTCTACTACTTCTTCTGGCTTTTCTTCGAGCTTCTCTTTCTCTACATCTATTTGTTTCTCGTCAGTCTCTTTGACTGATAAGGACATGATGTGACCGTCGCCATCACAATGCTCACATACGTGCGTGTGGATTGATCCTGAGCCGGTGCAGAAAGGACAATGAATAATCCCCGCTGGCTTAGGTTTCTTGTAGGCTTCCTTGATGGTGCCATCGATGTTATCTGTCTTCGCTGTTGTTGATGCTCCTGTTGCCATATACGATCACCTCGTTCTTGTAATTAAGTGGTTTAAGTATACCACCTTTTGATTATAAGTATCTACCGTCTTCCATTGCTTCTATCTGCTCACAGTTATCGTGTCATTGCCACCCTTGGCATTAACGTAGTCCCCACCACCGTTGCCATTAATCGTATCGGCACTATTCGTACCGATCAAACTATCGCCACCTGGCGTTCCATTAATGGTCGCTGCCATAA
>Ga0163150_10007937_pt1 | contig 12238 bp, 10 predicted proteins | sample OliLakLV19P2IB_FD_148628 | JGI IMG/M metagenome (GOLD analysis project Ga0163150, IMG submission 148628) | Freshwater microbial mat bacterial communities from Lake Vanda, McMurdo Dry Valleys, Antarctica - Oligotrophic Lake LV.19.P2.IB | ecosystem: Environmental > Aquatic > Freshwater > Lake >...
CGGTTTACACCGATTTTGAAACCGCCATTAAATTCGGCAACTTCGACGCGCTGACCATCAAGGAGCAGCGTGATCTGCAGGATGAACAACTTCGGCTGCTGCGCGTCGATATCACACGTCGAAATGCAATTAAGCAGCTTCACGACAAAAACCCGGAAGTGAACAACGGCTTCCTCGGCAACACCGTTGCCTTCGATAAAGCGGTGATGCTCAGCGGCTGGCCGGAGATGCGCAAAGGCGATTTCGTCATCCGCTACCGCGGGAGCGACCCCAACGATCGGCACCGTGTGCAGGCGCTGGCCGCCACCATTTATGCGTCGAACAATACGCGCATTGATAACGTCACGCGCGTGCGATCGGCGCTGCGCGATGCGCAAGACAAGCTGGACAGCAACAACCGCAAGCTCATTGATTTGAAGTCGCAGATTGAGAAAGAACGCGTCCTGGGTGAAAGCCGGCCGAAGCCCGGGCAGATCGAAGAAATGCAATCGATCGTGCTCGAATCCGAAAAGCAATGGACGGATGCGATCGCAAAACTCAAAGAAGCGCAAGCAGAAGAAACGCGCATTGATAAGCTGCTGCACAGCGCGCAAGACAATCCGCCCGCCGCGCCGGAGAAGGATGAAGAGCTTGGCAAGCTCACCGAGCAGCTCACCAGTCTGCAGGCGGAGTACAAGGCGCTGCAGACGAAGCAGAGTGAGCAGGCCGCCGTGGCCCGCGGCGAGATTGATAGCGCGATGGACGCGTTCCAGAAGCAAATTGAAGCGGCCCGGGGGCAGGGGGCCGAATCGCCGGAACTGATCAACTACATCGCCGCCGCTGAGAATTTGCAGAAGACGGCGCGTGAACTGCTCGGTGAAATGCTCGATCGCCAGCAGAAGCAGTATCAGCAGCTCAGCCAGCTCAAGGCCACGCTCGATGAGAAGGCCCAGCAGCGGGCGATCGAGCTGCGCAACTCCGATCCGCAACTGAAAGATTTCTACGAGAAAAGAGAACTGTACCGCCGGCAAGTCAACGCAGGGCTGGGTTCGGGCGTGGATAAGAGAGACGTGGAAGCCGTCGAAGACCAGTTGAAGCTGACCGAGAACATGATCAAGTCGCGTGAGGAACTGCTCAGTTCCGATCCACTGCACGTCGAAACCATCACGTCGCTGCAGGCCATGATCGATAAGATGCAAAGCGACATCGGCACCGATCGCAAGAAGGCCGACGATAAGATGGAAGAGCTGCAAAAGAGCTTCGCCGCCAGTTCGCCGGCGGTGGCGAATCTGCCGGAAGAGCAGAAAAAGCTGGCCGAGCAGGTGCGCGAACAGCTCGGCTCGATCACCATGGCGCGCAAGCGCTATGCCGACATCCTGGAAGCCGACCGCGTGGCCGCCGAGCAGAAGCTGAAGGAGATGCAGGGCAAGATCGTCGCTTTGCAGGGCGATGTGGAATCGCGCAAGCAACTGTTGGGCGACGAGTTCGCCAGCAAGAGCGTGACGGCGCTGACGGCGGCGCTGGAATCGCAACGCAAGCTTTTGGCCGAAGCGCAAACGCAGGAATCGGTCGCGCGGGCCGAGTTTGAGGCCAAAGGCAAAGAATTGCGGACCGCCCGCGATACATTGGCGGCGCTGCAGAACGGCGACGAGCGCATGGCCCGGCTGATTTCCGACCGAGAGACCACCGAAGGGTTGGTGGCGACTTTCGGGCGCGATCTGCAGTTCCGTCAGGAAGAAGCCAAGCGATTGATCGATATCCAAGCCCCGCCGGTCGATGGGGTGAAAGAGTTTGAAGGCAAAGATCCCAAGCCCATCTATTACCTGATCGCGCTGGTATCGATCCTGGCGCTAACGGCGGCATCGGTGCTGTGGACGCTGCACTCGGCCAACCGAATGGAGTTCGCTTCGGTGGCGCGCGACCCCGGCGATCAGCCCGCCGCCCCGCCGGCGCCCAAACCGGTCGATTCCAACGGCAGCGAAGACACGCCGGCGGCGATTGCGTGACGCGAACGCGGTTAACGTGCGATGCGGTGAATAGAAGGAATCGAGGGTGCCACGATCTTGGCTCTCAGGCCAAGTCGTGCGGCGTGGGGTTGGCGAAAACGAAGTAACTTCGTTCGCGCACTACTTGACCTGAGAATCAAGTATTGGCACCCAAGCCGATAAAAAAACTGTCACCCTGCAGCGTAGCTATAAGGGAACTATGGGAAGCGATCACCAAAACCGCGGCAACCGTTTTCGCGCCCCGCCGCCGCCGGATTAAAAGTAGAACGCCACGCCGCCCCACGCATACGCCCCGAAAGCGCAAGGCGCGCCGTCCGCCGTCGACCCGTCCGCTAACCGTCGCCTTGTTCACTCGCTACAATCCGCGGCACCGTGGCCCAGCGAGATGCTTATATTTGCGACGTGATTGTAATTCCCACCGATCAGGCCGCGGAAAACCTTGAGGGGCTGCTCGCCACGCTCCGGCAGAATGGGCTTGAAGTGCGCGAGGTCCATGCCGATCAAACCGCCATCGAAGGCACGATCGACGCGGGGAAAATACGGGGCATGGAAGCGCTGGCCGAGGTGGAATATGTGCGATGTGTGTATTCGTACATCGCCGATTTTCCGGACGACGACCCGCGTAACGTTTCCGAGGTCAAGCCGAACTAGCGGCTGATCCACGGCACGTCCGCCACGCCGGTTATGTGGTTGGCGAGGCGGGCGTGTACGAAAAGCCAATCGCTCAATCGATTCAGGTAAGTAATAATGATCGGCGAAAGCGGCCGGTTGAGTGAGAAATCAACCGCCAGCCGTTCGGCGCGCCGGCAAATGGTTCGGGCCAGGTGCAGCCGGGCGGAAAGTTCGGCGCCGCCGGGGAGGATGAAGTTGCGAAGCGGTGGAAGTTGGGCTTCGGCGGAATCAATCTGCAGTTCCAGGCGCGAAATCAGTTGTTCATCAATCGGGGGGAGCCAGTTGGTTTTGCTCGGCGGCTCGTGGTCGGGCGTGGCTAAATGCGAGCCGACGACGAACAGATCATTCTGCACCGCGCGAAGCATCGAAAGAATGGGCGATTCGGCGGCGGAAACGGCGGCGAGGCCGATCGAGGCGTTGAGTTCGTCGACCGTGCCGTAAACCTCGATGCGAGGGTCGCTCTTGCGCACGCGAGATCCGCCGATGAGGCCGGTGGAACCGTCGTCGCCTGTCTTGGTGTAAATCTTCATTCCACGTTTGATCTTACAGGGTCGGGCGCCGCTTCGCGCGTTTGCGGAGTGGCTGATCGTGGCAAATCATTGTGCCAAAACGAAGACCGGAGCGGTTTCTGGCTCCCGCTCCGGTCTTCAAAGATTCCTGCTTTAGAGAATGTGCAAATACTTTTGAACGATTACAAAATGGTAATTGGCTTAACGGGCTGATCGACGGCGACGTACGACCATCGACGCCACCAATCCCAACGCGGCCAGGCCGGTGGGTTCGGGGACGATCTGCAGGCCGTTGAGGACGAAGCTTCCGCCGTTGGTTCCGCCGGTTGCAGAGAAGCCGCCGGCGTGGGTGGTGTTGAAGCCACCGACGGCCACATAATACGTGCCCGCCACTAATCCGGCGGGTGAATTGAGCGAACTCAGAAAGCCTGTGCCGCCGTCATCATCCTGGGCCACCAACTGGCCGTTGGAGTTGAACAAGCCCAGTTCGGTATCGTTGGACGGCGCAAACACGCTGCCTTCGGTGTCGAGCGTGAAACCGCCGCCGGCGTAGTCAAAGCGATACCACGCGTGCCCACCGGGCGCGAGTGTGCCGGAGATGGAGCCACCGAGCACCGCATCGGTGGACGGCGGGGGAGTGGGGGGAACGAACGCCGTCAGTGCCAGCGTGCCGCTGAACGCGCCGGCGCGACCGACCGCCGGCGTGCCGGCCGCACCTGGAACACCACGCCAGGCATCAACGCTCAGGTAGTAGGTTCCCGCCTGGATGACGCCATAGACGCCGTCCACTTCAACGATCCCGCTACCGATGGCGCCGCTGGCTTGGTTAAGCCCACTTGCATTCACGGTGGTCCCGAGGCTGGTGAGGAGGAAGAAGTCGTTGTCGACAGCGCCGTTGGGATCGTTGGTATCGATCGATGCCGTTACCGCACTGGCAATGTTGAACTGATAGACGTAGTCCTGATCCCAGATCGCGGTGGTGTTTGCGATCGGGGCGTAGGTGTCGGCGCCATTGTCGTTGCCGACGGTTGTTCCCGCGATGGCGTAATTGCCCGGCGCAAGATTGCCCAGGTTGTTGTTTACGGTCAGGTCGGCCCAGGCTGCCGATCCCACCGTCGCCGCGACAGCCGCGGCAAGTAAGGTTCGAGTGCGCATGCAAAATCTCCTTAGCGGTCTTTTGATGTGTGCATCCCGCCGACCGCACGGACGGGGCTCCACGACCGCCGCGCAACCCATGAGCCCCAGCCCAATTTGCCTCGGCGGTGCGAAAGAAATGTCAATCAAAACTTCGAACGCAAACGTAAACCGTTACGCGTCGACTTTAGACGTGCCGGATGGGGTGGGATGCGTTTCTCTCACCCGAGTGGCCGGTCGGCTACTTCAACAACCAACTGCTGTGTTCCCAAAATTTGGCCTACCGCCATGTGATTCGGCTTGATGTGATTCGTCCGTGCCACACGACGCTTCGCATTCTAAAGTTTTCCACACTGGGTCACAACATAATTTCGAAAAAAAACAGATGGGCACTGGCGGGCGCATCTATTCCAACCGGCGGGTGTCCCGGCGATGATGGCGGCAACCATGTCCATACCCGTTACCACCACGTTCACGATTGAAGGCTACCGAATCAAGCAATATCTGGGCGTGGTCCGAGGGATCATCGTCCGCGCGCCGACCATCAAGCAAGGCATTCTCGGCGGGCTGAAATCGATTGTCGGCGGGAAGATCGGGTCGTACACCGAAATGTGCGAGCAGACCCGTCAGCAGGCGTATGACCTCATGATCGATCACGCCCGGTCGCTGGGCGCGACTGCGGTTCTTGGCTTTCGCTACGACGCATCCGACATCGGCAGCAAGGGCAACGGCGCCACCGAAGTGCTTTGCTATGGAACGGCGGTCATCCTCGAGCAGGAACCGGGATAGGCCGTCGCAGGGAGAGCGGGCGCGTGAATTGATCCAAAGTCCGATATAGGCTGGGTTTGCGCACGGGCCGACGACATTGAAGTGTTGGTGCGGGGTTTGCCGATCTACTCTCTAATGGATTCACTTGTTTCCGCCGCGATCGGGTTGCAGCAGGCGAAGATTGCTTCGCAGGTGCAGTATGCCGTTGCGCGTAAGTTGCTTGATAACCAACAGTTACAAGGCGATGCTGCGGTGAAGCTGATCCAGGCGGCGACGCAAGGCCCGGCGGCGGCGGGCGATGCGCTCGTGGCGGCGGCGACGGGGCTGGGTGGGTCGGTCGATACCTACGCTTAATGTCGATTACAGATTACAGATTGTAGTTTGTAGGTCTTAGGTTGGTTGTTGGAATTGCATCATTCCAAACCACCACAACCAACCCACAACCGACAAATCACAACCGCAAAAGATCGCCGGCCGGCCCTGTTCGGGCCGGCCGGCGTTTGTTTATGAATCGCGGCGACTCGTAAGCCGAATTCTGTTCTCCCGATTGCTCGGAAGGGCGACCATTTCTCTAAGGACGCCGATTACTCGGAGCCTCAAGCAACCTACCCGCAGATTCAACGGACCGGGACAGCCCGTGAAAACCGGGCGACAAGTCGCCCGGCGATCGTCTCTGCCTATTTGGTCTTGCTGCCGGTGGGGTTTGCCGTGCCGTTTTGATCACTCAAAACGCGGTGCGCTCTTACCGCACCGTTTCACCCTTACCGGGGGAGGAAGTGAAGGAGTGGGGTTGTGGTCGAGGGATGGAGTTACCGCATCCATCACGCCATTACTATCACTCGATCACTCAATCACTTCCTCCCCCGGCGGTCTATTTTCTGTGGCACTTTCCGTCGGTTTCATTCTGAGCAAGCCCAGAACTTCGCCGCCTGGCCGTTAGCCAGCACCGTACCCTTTGGATTGGCCCATGGGGCCGCACCTTTGCAGTTCGGACTTTCCTCACGCCGATTGCTCGCCGTGCGATCACCTCCGTCACCGCGATTCAAAGATGATCTTACCACATCTCTCCCCCTCCCGGAGTACCAAGAGGGGGAAATACAACGCCGATTAACGCAGATTAATTCAATTTCAAGTCTGCGTGAGCCTGCGTGTCCCCTCCCGGTACCAGGAGGGGGAGTTTCAGAGCAAATTAATTCAGTTTCTAATCTGCGTTAATCTGCGTTAATCTGCGGATCACCCCTCTTCAGTTTGCGATCCGGTGGGGTTTAAGCGGAGATCGAATGGACACAGCACTGCTCGCCGGCATTCCCCTTTTTTCAAAGCTCGACGAGATTGAGCTGTCTGCGTTGGCCGCCATGCTGAAGGAAAGGAAGTTCGGCGCCAACGAACCGATCTTCTGGATCGGCGATAAAGGCGACGAACTCTATCTACTCCAAACCGGCCGAGTGCAGGTCAGCTATCCCGACGAAACCGGCAAAGAACAAACGCTGGCCGTCCTTGAAGACGGCGCATTCTTCGGCGACTTGTCCCTGCTCGACGGCGGCGTGCGCACCGCGAGCATCCGCAGCATCGATCCGACGACTTGTTTTACCCTTAGCCGCGCCGATTTTATTACGTTTTTGGAAAGACACCCGCACGGCTCAGTGGATGTGCTCAGCGTGCTGGGTGCCCGACAGCGCGACATCCTCGACAAACTCCGCGGCGTGACCAATGCCAACTTGCTGATCGAGCAAAAGTCGACGACGTGGCAAAAAGTCGCCGACTTCATCGCCGCCATCAGCGCCAACAAGTGGTTCGTCGCATTCCACGTGATCTGGTTCGGTGCCTGGGTCCTTTTCAATCTAGTCAAAGGCGAACACGGTCCCGACCCCTACCCCTTCGGCTTGTTGACCATGATCGTCTCACTCGAAGCCATTTTCCTGAGCATCTTCGTCCTGGTCAGCCAAAACCGCAGCGGCGAAAAGGACCGCATCCGGGCCGACGCCGACTATCAGGTGAACCTAAAAGCCCAGCACGAAATCATGCAACTGCACGGCAAGATCGACAAGCTGGCTGAAGCGGTGGGGGAGATAAAGAAGTAATTTGCGTCGTCCCGACCGGTTCACCGGCCGAACATCGCGCGGTGCAAAATTTCCACTGGGTGCGCGACGCGCAGTGCTCGCTTCGTTGCCGTCGCCTGGCTCTGAATGTGCATGGCGCAGCCGACGTTGCCCGTCACGCACACCTTGCAACCCGTCGACTCGATGTGGCGCAGTTTGCGGTCGGCTAACTCGGTCGCCATCGCCGGTTGCGTGAGGTTGTAGGTGCCGGCGGCGCCGCAGCACATGTCGCTCTCGGGGAGCGGCACGAGTTTCAACCCTTTTACCCTCGCAAGCAGCAGCCGCGGGGCGGCGCTTACTTTTTGGGCGTGAATGAGATGGCACGCATCGTGAACCGTCACGGTTTCGTTCACCGCGTGCGGCAGGTCGGGCAGGCCGAGCTGCAGCAGCACTTCGGAAACATCACGAACCTTGGCGACGAACCGCTTGGCGCGGTCGGCGTACACTGGATCGTCTCGCAGCAGCAAGTCGTATTCACGAATCATCGCGCCACAGCCGGCGATGGTGGAGGTGATGAAGTCGGGTTCGCCGGCGGCGAAGAATGCGTCGATGTTCTGCCGGGCCATCACCCTCGCCGGCGCATGGATGCCGCTGTGATGGTGAATCGCGCCACAGCAACCTTGAGCCGGTGGAACGATCACCTCGGCCCCGCAAGCGCTGAGCAGTTCCACCGCCTGGCGGTTCACGCGCTCGAACATCACGCTGCCGACGCAGCCGGGTAGAAATGCAACCGTCGCCTTCTTTGTTCCCGTCGCAGAAATGCGCTCGGGAAGTTTCGTCGGCCAGATCGGTCCCGTTGGCGGGAGCATCTGTTCCATCTTCCTTAATCCTGCCGGCAGAATGTTGAAGACGCCGACCTTACGAAGCAATGCGTAGAGGCCGATTTTCTGCAGGATCCTTGGAACGACGAGAGACAGTTTGAGGCGCGTTGGATTGGTCAGGATGTTGAGGAATAGCCACTCGATCAAACGTGCGCTGAACGGCCTTCGGAGCGGGGACGGCGCTGCGCTCTTTCCCGGCGTGATTGGCAGATGGCGCAACTGAGCGCGGGTTTCTTCGAGCAGTTCGTGATACACCACACCGCTCGGGCACGCCGTTTCGCACGCGCGGCAGTCGAGGCACAGATCAAGATGTTCCACGGCTTGCGCGGTCGGCTCGATTTTGCCATCGGCCAATCCGAGCATGATCTGAATCCGCCCACGCGGGCTGTCGGCTTCGTTACCGTTTTGGGTGTAGGTCGGGCACGCGGGTAAACAAAGACCACAGTGCACGCACGAGAGGCCGCGCGCGTAGGCGCGCGGGTCGATGCGCAAAGCACTCGAAGAATCCGGGGCGGAAGCCTCCGGCTTGCGATCGGGAGAATTCGATGACGATAAATTGCTCATACCACGTTCTTCGGTAAGGGCGGCAAGGTGGCATCGGGGTCGAACGCGGTTTTGAGTTTCTCAAGGATTGCGTACGTCGCCGGTTCAAGGTTCAACGCGCGCGGCATACCATGACGATCAAACTCCAAAAGCGTCGCCCGCAGCCGCTTGGCGGCTTCGCGGAACAAAGCGATGTCGATCGTGCCTTGATGGGTTATGGCAACAATTCCAAACGCCGCATCCCCGACAAAATCATACAACTGCGAATCGCGGACGAACGCGGCGAGGTTGGCCGGCGGAACACTCGCTCGAAGCGAAAATTCGCCGCTCCAGAGGTTTCGTCGAAATTCAACATCGCCTTCGATCGAAACGCACGCCGCACCCGTCGGTTCCAGTGCGCCGATATGCGATTGGAAATATGCAATCGACGCCTCATCGCCGTGATAGCCAAAGTGCAGGGCGCCCGGCCGGAGCAAGGCCCATTGCGGCTTGAGCGGCGAGGCGATGATCGATGTCATCTTCTCGACCGCACTGACGCTCAACGACACATGCAGCGCGCCCGGCCGGAGCAAGGCCCATTGCGGCTTGAGCGGCGAGGCGATGATCGATGTCATCTTCTCGACCGCACTGACGCTCAACGACACATGCAGCGCGCCCGCCGGGCGTCTCCATGTGCGCGCGGTGAAAGTCACCGGCGAACCGAACACACCGTAACTGCCAACGAGCAGTTTCGTCACGTCATACCCCGCGACATTTTTCAGCACGCGCCCGCCGACGGTGATCAACTCGCCGCGGCCGTTGGTGAACTGCGCGCCAAGAAGCAGATCGCGCCACGCGCCGTACCCAAGCCGAAGCGGGCCGGTGCTGTTGCGAAGCACGAGTTGACTGATCGGCACCGCCGAATCGCCGTCGATCGGCAGCCACTGGTTGTGCGGCGCGAGTTGCGCCTGGAGTTTGGCCAGCGTCACGTCGGCGGCGAACGTCACGGTCATGTCGGTGACGTGATGATCAATCTCACCGGCCGACACCAAAGGCTGATAGGGTTCTCGCGCGTACTCCGCCACGCGTAACATTCTACGGGCAAGCGAGTGAGAATCACGCCGGCGGCCGTCGCGTTGCATCAGGGCCAGCGCATATAAAGAGCGGCGAGCGTCAGCGACCCGATTCCTGCAACAACATCACCGGTGGCTGACGCTTGCAGCTCGTAATTCGGGTGATATGCGGTGGCCCTGCACAGTGCATCAGGCGAAGCTCAAGTTAGTTGGCCCGCCGCCGCACAACAGGTATGATGCCCGGCCCATTTGGAGAGGTGACCGAGTGGCTGAAGGTGCAGCACTGGAAATGCTGTTTGCGGGAAACCGTAACAAGGGTTCGAATCCCTTCCTCTCCGTTTTCAAAAACAAAAAGCCCTTTAACTTCGCAGTTAAAGGGCTTTGATCTCGGCGTTGGCGTTCGGAGCGGACTGACCTAAGAAGGTCACGCCGATTTCGATTGCTCGGGTTCTATGGATTGCGAACCGGATTGTTGGCGAGGTTCGCGTCGGCGTCGTAGTGGGAAGTGCCGTCCACATCATCGCGTGAGCCAAAGTACCCGCCGGCACATGCGGCGGCCAAGCCCAGGAGCATGGAAATCAATGTTCCCCAGGCGGTTTTCGCGCCGGTGCGGGCGTTGGCTTCGTCGCGGGTGTTCAGGCGGGTGTCGTTTGCCGCGTTGAGATTGCCCGTCGCGAGAGTGCTATCAAGGGCCGCGTTGCCCGCGCGATCCGGGTAAACATCGTTTCTGGAAATGACATTCACGTTGCGTTCTTCGGCCGACTGCACGGCCATTCCGATTCCGCCCGCGAGCAAGTAGATTAGGAGTGGAATGGTCACCATCCAGACCATCGCGCCCTGCATTACACCGGTGCATCCGCAGCGGCGCGCAGTGGTGCTGGAAGCAATCCACCCGCCGACGAAAAACGCGATTAGTGCAGAAATAATGCCCCAGATTCCAGCGCCCATTCCATACGAACTGGCCCGCTCCCCGGCATCTACGCTGGAAAGACCCACTGCCACGCCTAGCGCGCCAAGCACGGCCATCACGGTGAGCGCACCAAACAGTCCGGCTACGATCGGGCCCCAGCGAATCCGATCAAAAGGGGCAAGCGTGGTTCGATCGACAATGGTATTGACGGATCGAGTCGCACCATACGTACCTACATTACCAGATGGAATTGACGACATTGCGGCTCCTAAAAAAAATGTCTGTTGCGGCGGCTGTTTATTGCAGCTACACCTCTCGATAATTCGGTATCTTGCCCTCTGATTGGAGTTGCAGGCATCAGTGAACCGCCGCGTCTGGGCGTCGGATAATCGGTGGGTATTGGGGCAAGGGACGGCGGCCGGTATCAACGGGATGGGCGAGGCGCCGTCGATCCATTCACTTTCTGCGACGGGAGTCTGGCTTAATCTAAAAATGGTGTGCTTAGGAGCCTTTGGGGTTCGAACCGACGCGGCGCTAAGGCTCCGCGGCGGCGTGGGGGCGGGCGTTTTCTTAACACGATGTTAGGGGTGCCCGCCACCGCTTGTTCGAGAGTGTCATTTGTAAGATTCGTTGGATCAATAACTTACATAAATTGTGAAAAATTTCACAAACTTGTGCCGCGCAGCACATATTGCGTGTGATTGCTACGAGCCGGGGTCTGGAAGAAACAATGTGCTGCGCGGCACACCGCGCGTGGAGGTTGTTCAAGCCGGGTTGTGAGCTTTAGCGAACGCCCGGATTCTTCGGCGCACCAAACTTTCTGCCCTTCGATCCGCGTCATCGCTTACGCTCAGACTCGGCTTGGGGCTTTACATGCTGGTCGGGCTTCGACGTCGGCAGAAATCTCCGGGCGCAGGCGCTCATGCGGTGCTAATTCCTTGTCGATAGACACCTTATCCCGCCGCGGGTAACCTCCCTCACCCTGCCCGCTCCCCCGGCGCCGTGGCCTGGCGTTGCGACGGGTGGGCCGGCGGCGCATTGATGATTGTGTGCTCATGTCAAATTCGGTTTTGTCACAATCTTCGCCGCTGGTTACGACCCCCGCGTTTTCTGCGGACGATGTGTTGTCGCCTTACGTATTCGTTTTTTATGCGGCTTTCGTCATCAGCTTCATCTTTACCCCGGTGATGCGCCGGGTGGCGACGTTTTACGGGATCATTGATAAACCCGACGGCGTGCGGAAAATGCACCGAAAGCCGGTGGCCTATCTGGGCGGGGTGGCGGTGTTTTTGGGGTGGATCAGCGGGCTGGCGATGAGCCAGTTTTTGTACATGCACCGGGCAGCGCCGGGGCTTGATCTGCATGTGGTGATTCCGTGGAGCATTGTAGTCGGCGCCACGGTGATCGTGGTGCTCGGGCTGTTCGACGACACGATGCACATCAAGGCCACGACCAAAATCGGCGGACAGGTGTTTGCGGCGGTGCTGCTGCTGATGAACGGGGTGGGCACGCAGGCGACGATGCCACTTTTCAAGCCGCTGACGATTCGCACGTTTAACTTATTCGGCTGGCCGGATGCCGGTGTTCCGCCGGATTGGCTGGTGATGTCGACCAGTTGTGCGTTCGTCGTGGCGGTCATCGTCTTCTGCTGCAACGCGACCAATCTGATGGACGGCCTCGACGGCCTGTGCGGCGGGGTAACGACCATTGTGGCGTTCGGCTACACCATTCTCGCGGTTAACCTG
>Ga0163150_10007940_pt1 | contig 12236 bp, 8 predicted proteins | sample OliLakLV19P2IB_FD_148628 | JGI IMG/M metagenome (GOLD analysis project Ga0163150, IMG submission 148628) | Freshwater microbial mat bacterial communities from Lake Vanda, McMurdo Dry Valleys, Antarctica - Oligotrophic Lake LV.19.P2.IB | ecosystem: Environmental > Aquatic > Freshwater > Lake >...
ACGTAGTACTTGCCGCCGGTCATCGTGGCGATTTGCTTCAGCGGCGTGCTGCCCGGCGGTCCGTGGGTGCCAATGGCCACGGTGCTGATCTTCACGCCTAGCTTTCGCAACCCGGCGATGGCGCCGCCGGATCCAAAATCGGGGGGCGAAGGATCGCCGTCGCTGATGACGATCATGTGCTTGACGGCCGCGTCGGGCAGTTTGGCAAATTCAGTCCGGGCCATTTTCATCGAAGAATCAAAATCGGGCATATCGCCGGGCGTCATGCGATCGAGCATCGCCAGCATCTGCTTACGATTGGGCCCCACGCGCAGCATGCCACGCCAGAGCCACTCCTCGCGCATGCCCCAGTGCACCAGCCCGCAGTAATCTTCGTCGCCCAGGGTCTTAAGCGACTCGCGCGCGACCAGACTTTGCCAGTAGTTGCCCTGCGCTAGCTCCGAAGCGTGCATGAGCATGGCCAGTGCGCCGACCGGTTTGACCTTGGCATTCTTGATTTGAAAGTCAACCGGCATGGCTTCTTCGATTGGCGTGTTGGTCCAGCCGCCGGCGCCGAAGCTGTTGGGCCCGCCCAGCATGACCAGCCCGCTACCCATGTGCTGGGTGTTGCGCACCAGCATTTCGACCTGTTCGTCGCTAAACTGCTCGCGAGGAACGTTGGCCATCAGCACGGTGTCGAAGGGCTGTAGCTGCGCCAAATCGCTGAACAGCTCTTCGGGTGCCGTGTTGCGCAGCGTGACTTCGAGGTTCATCGCGCGCAATCGCTCGACCATGAAGTCGAACTCGCCTTTGTTCTCGTGATCTTCAATGACCAGCACCTGGCCACTGCCGCGCACGTGCGTAAAAGCCGAAGCTTGATTGTTCTGGGGCAGCGTGTCGTCTTGCGCGTTCTTGGGAATGAAACGCGCTTCGTAGGTGTAAAAGTCCGGCAGGTTGAGCTCTTCGCGCACGGTGAAGACGCGCTTGCCCGGCTCCAGCGAAATCTCCTGATCGGTCAGCACCTGCTCGCGTCCGCCGGCTTTGCGCACGACTTGCAAACGGCCCTCCACCGGAGCGCCGGCCTGGCCTTCAGCCGCCGTGTTGTTGAGCACCACGCGCAGATCGAACGGCTGGCCGCGGCGCAGATCGGAGGGGATCATGAGTTTTTCGACGGCCACCTCGCCCTGCGCCAGCGAACGGATGGGCACCACGTCGATGCCGATCCCGGCGTCGGCCAATGCCCGGGCTTGTTCCATGGCATCGCCGATGTTTTGATTGCCATCGGTGATGATCACGATTCGCTTGGCGGTGTCGTGCGGAAACGAAGCCTGGGCCAGCTTCAACGCGCCGGCCAGGTTGGTGTGTTCGCGGTCAACGATGGTTTCGACGCGCGCCATTTGCTGGTCTTCGTCGAGCGGCGGAATTTCGATGGCTCCCTCGCGGCCAAACACGAGCACACCTGCCCGGTCTTGTAGAGCGCGATCGCGCTGCGTGCGAATGGCTTCGTTGATGTAGCGGACCATCGCGTCGGTTTGCGGCTGCGAAACGCTGAGCGACTGGTCGAGGAGATAGAGCACCGTCAGACGCTGGCTCACTCGCACCAGTTGCATTTCGGCGAGGGCAAACACCAGCAGCGTAAAGATCAGGCTGCGGAGGCCGATCGCTATCACGCGGCGCACGCGTCCCATGCCTGAGAGTGTGCGATAGCTGGCCCACCACAAAAACGGCAACGCCGTCAACAGCAGCAAGTACCACGGGCTGTCGAAGGCTATCTGAAACATAGCGTTTATAGATTCACAATGAGCGAAAGGATCGACAAGAAGGCCAGGATTATCTTGCTAGTTAAAGTTGGATGCACTGCACGCGGTGATTGCCGGTGTCGAGCACATAAAGATCGTTGCGACTGTCGCGCACCACGGCCCATGGATTCTGCACCTGGCCGTGAGAGCGGCCATGTGCTCCCCAGCAACCGAGCGAGCGGCCCTCAGGCGTAAACTTCTGAATGCGATGGTTGCCGAACTCACTGACGAACACGTGCCCGGAATCGTCCAACGTCAGACCATAGGGGTAGGCCAACTCGCCGGGCATCTCGCCGTGAGTGCCCCACACTTTCAACAGGCGACCCGACGTATCGAAAACTTGAATGCGGTGGTTGCAGGCGTCGGCGACCCAGATTTGATCCTGCTTGTCGATCGCCATGCTCTGGGGGCGGGCAAATTGGGATGGCTCCGCGCCGTGGCCTCCCCACTCCCGCACAAACGCGCGCGACGGCGAAAACTTTTGAATCCGATCGTACTCGCCGTACTCGGAGACGTACCAGTTGCCTTTCGAGTCCTCGACGATATCGGTCAAGAAGCCAAATTCACCGGGTCCGTTGCCGTTGGTGCCACCGAGGATGTCCAATAGCTCACCAGTCGGTGAATAGGTGAGCACGCGAAAGTAGTGGGTGTCGGCGACCAACAGATTACCGCGACGGTCGACGCTCATTCCGGTGGGCCGACCGTTAGTGTGTACCGGAGTTTGCCACCCGCGCACGAATTTGCCGGCTGTGGTAAAGACCTGAATGCGCGCGGTGATGTCGACGATATAGATCAGGTCTTCGTGGTCGATGGTCATGGCCCGAGGCTTGTTGAGCCCGCCGGGAAACGTGCCGGCTCGCCCCCAGACGGCCTTCAAGCGGCCACTCGACGCGGTTTCCTCGCAGCCACCCAGTGCCAACAGCGCCGGCGTGCCGAGTGCGAGTTTCAACAAGGCCCTGCGCTGGATGAGCTCTGAATCCACCAGGAACCGACGCCTCCAAAGAGTCCTCCGGCGGGCGGCTGGGATGTGCTGTGGGACTTCGCCGCGCAGTCGCCGCCCCCGAGCGCCCGAGTATGTTCCGTACCCTGTGTTATCGTGGGTGGCGCGGCAATTAGCAAGCTGCGCGCGATGACAAAACCCAGGGGCTCTGGCGGACTTTGATGGCGCGGTGGGCGACGCGCAAGTGGCATCGCCGTAAGGAGCGAAAGGGACTCTTGTCACCCCACTTAACGGGCTCTATAGTACTGTATTACGCTGAATGACTCCCAGAGGCGGAACAATTGGGGGCAGCGGGGTTTCGTCGCCTGGCTTTTCATCGCAAAACAGCTCCACCATGGAAGTAGCCGTCTCATGCGGCTGTTCAAAGACATTTCCACATGCCCCCGGTTGTGATCGATATCCGCAGCGCCGAAGATTCGCGCGACGTGGTGCATCGAGCGGTACAGGCTTTGGCCGAGGGAAAACTGGTGGCTTTGCCCACCGAAACCGTCTATGGCCTGGCGGCCAGCGCACTCCACGAGGGTGCCATGAAGCGACTTTTGGAAGTCAAAAAACGCTCAATGGGCAAAGCCCTGACCCTGGCGATCAAGGGCGCCGACGATGTGCTTGACTATGTGCCAAACTTGAGTCCGTTGGGGCGCCGACTAGCGCGTCGATGTTGGCCCGGGCCGGTGACGCTGGTGACGGAGAACCTGCATCCGGAGAGCCTGGTGCGGCAATTGCCGGCTTCCGTGCAAACAGCGGTCGCGCCGAACGACACGGTGGGCCTTCGGGTGCCGGCCCATCAGATGGTGCTCGATATCCTGCGCATGCAAATCGGCCCGGTGGCATTGACCAGCGCTAACCTATCTGGCGAGTCAGACCCGGTGACCGCCGAGGAAGTGCTTCGATCGCTGGGCGATTCGGTACAATTAATCCTGAACGATGGCCACAGTCGGCTTGGCCAGCCGTCGACGGTCGTGAAAGTTGGGGCCAAGAGTTTTGAAGTCTTGCGACAGGGAGTCGTCTCGGAGCAAACGCTCAGACGGCTTTCGAGCTTAATGATTCTGTTGGTCTGCACCGGCAATACCTGCCGCAGCCCCATGGCCGAAGCGATTTGTCGCAAGATGATCGCCGACCGACTGGGCTGCAGCGTAAGTGAGCTGGGCGATCATGGAGTGATCATCATGTCGGCTGGGATATCGGCGATGATGGGCGCGCGACCCAGCCCCGAGGCGGTAACTGTTTTGGAAAAGATGGGTTTGCCCTTGGCCGATCACGAATCACAACCGCTCACGACCCAGTTGGTCCGCCACGCCGACATCATCTGGACCATGACGCGCTCGCATCGCCAGGCCATCGTCGGCCAGTGGCCGGAAGCGTCGTCGCGTACCATGGTGCTCAGCCACGATTCGGCCGACATCGCCGACCCGATTGGCGGGCCCGTTGAATACTATCAGCATTGCGCCGAGCAAATTAAAGCACAACTGGCCAAGCGCGTTGCGCAACTCGACCTTTAACCGAATTGAAAGCCGCCGGAAATGGCCGCGGAGAACTAGTCATGCGTATCGCCATCGGCAGTGATCATCGCGGCTTCACGGTCAAGAACAAGGTCGTCGAACTTCTGAAGCGATTAAGCCAGGAGGTGGTCGACGCGGGCCCACATTCGAACGAAAGCGTCGACTATCCTGACATCGCGTCGCTGGTGGCGAGCCAGGTCAGCACCGGCAAGGTGGACCGCGGGATTTTGATTTGCGGCACTGGCATCGGCATGTGCATTGCCGCCAACAAGTTTCCGGGCGTGCGCGCCGCTCCGTGCCACGACGACCTGACGGCTGAAATGAGCCGCCGCCACAACGATCTCAACGTGCTTTGCCTGTCGGCGGACATGCTCGGCGAAAAGCTGATCGACCGCATGGTGGAAATCTGGCTCAAGACCGACTTCGAAGGCGGCCGCCACGCACGCCGCGTGGACAAGATTTCGGATATGGAACGCGATCGACCGTAGGTCTGAATTGCGCCCCGGCCACTTTACTTTCTATCGGCTCTACCGGTTGTTCTGGCCGTCCGCCCGCCCATCGATTGTTTTTCGACCTCGGCCGCTTATGACTTCTTTCCGGCCGTGAGGTACACTTTTCGAGGTCGGCTTGGGAAATACTGACGGGGTAATTCCGGGAGTCTGTTTTCGATGCCCGCAACGGCGAATTGGACACGGCGCGACGCGCTCCGCACAATGTCGAAATGGAGCCTGGCGCCCATGGCGGCTACTCTAACTCGCTGGCCGGCGCGTGCGCTCGCTCAGAACGCACCTTCTTCCGCTTATCGACTCGAATTTACGTTTCCTCTGGACGAGCTCGTTGGCGATTTGGAGCACACTGAGCGAGGCGATCCGACGCTTGAATCGGAGATTCCGCATCGGCACTGGTATTCCCACGAAACGAGGCGGCGGTTCCACGCTTGGGGACCAAGGCCGCGCACGTACTCGCCGCTGGCCGACTTGGAGCAAAGAGCGGTCGAGTGGAAGCGCCAGCGAGTCGTCGCCACCGCGGCTCGGTTCATCGGCTATGGCTATCAGCATCACCACATTCCCGATTGGAACCCTCCGGCCGATTGGCCGTGGAAAGAAACTTGCGTCGGCCACAACGGCAAGGGAGTCGACTGCAGCAACCTGACGAGCTTCGTCTATAACCAGGGCTTCGGCGTGCGCATGAATTCGGCCATTGGAGTGCAAGCCGAGGTCCATCGTGCTTTCGAGAATCGGCACCCTGCCGCCTCGATCCGCACCGTCGAGCTGCCCGAAGAATATCAAGCACGTCAGCGCGTTTTGCGCACCGGCGACTTGTTGTACATACGCGGGCGCGAGGACGGACCAATCACGCACGTTGTGATTTGGGTCGGCTCGGTCGGGCGATCGTCAAGCGGCGTGCCGTTGGTGCTCGACAGCCACGGCTCGGGCGTCAAAGACGACGACGGACAGGCCATTGCGTGCGGCGTGCAGTTGCGACCGTTTCGCGACCGTTCGTGGTACAACCGCTGCGCCAGCCACGCGCATCGGATCTTTCACAAAACCACTGTCTAGTACACGAGTTCGTAATTGCCAGCACTTCACAATTGCTCGGCAAGAACTTGCACCGGATGCTTGGCCTGCCGGCCGGCGCCGTGTTCGATTTGGTGCCGGCAGGAAAAACCGGGCGCGACGATCGTCGAAGTCGGCGCGTTGCGAACGGCTTTGAATAACACCCGCTCGCCGATCGCCATGCTCGTTTCGTAGTGCTCATAGCCAAACGAACCGGCCATGCCACAGCAGCCGGAATCGACCAGTTGCACTTTGGCGCCCGGAAGCATCGCCAGTGCCGCCTGGGTATCTTGCACGCCGACGAGCGCCTTCTGATGGCAATGCCCGTGCAGCACGATGTCTTGCGGCTTCGCTCGAAACGGCAAGTCAATCTTGGCTTGCACCAGATGCGTATCGACGAGCGCCGAATGCGCCGCGACCGTTCGCGCGTCTTCGCCGGGCACGAGATCCTGATATTCATCGACGAGCATCAACAGGCAACTCGGCTCGCAACCGACGATCGGCACTCCGCGCTGGGCCCAGGGAAGCAGCAGCTCGATATTGCGGCGGGCAAGCGTCTGAGCCTCAGTAAGAAAACCTTTCGAAGCCCAGGTGCGCCCGCAGCATTCCAGCCCAGCCAGGTGAACTTCGTAGCCGGCCGCTTCGAGCACTTCAACAGCGGCGCGATTCACGCCAGGCTCGCAGTAACTGGTCAGGCAATCATCCAGCAGCACAATCGGGCCGCGCGAGTATTGCGGATGCTTGTTGTTCGATTCCGCGCGAGAGTTGCCGAACCATTTGCGAAAGTGATTGCGCTCGAAGCGGGGCAGGGGGCGCCGCGCGTCGATGCCCAATAGCCGCTCGGTCAGCCAACCAGCGCCTGGCAGCTTCGCGGCCCAGTTCGAAACGGGCGCAAGCGCCGAACCAAGCTTGTTAATCGTCGATGCCCTGGCCATGAGCCGCGTGCCCAGCGGCGCGCCGTGTTGGCGATAATAGCCGTTCAGGAATTCCATTTTCAACTTGGCGACGTCGACATTCGACGGGCACTCGGCCTTGCAGCCTTTGCATTGCAAGCACAAGTCATACGTGGCGAATAACCGCTGGCCGGTCAACTCCTCGGGCGGCAGCGCGCCGGAGAGCACCATGCGCAGCGCATTGGCCCGCCCGCGAGTGCTGTGCTCTTCGTCGCGCGTGACCATGAACGAAGGGCACATCGTTCCGGTTTGCAGCTTTCGACAGACACCCGCGCCGTTGCATAGTTCGACGGCCCGAGCGAATCCGCCCTCGCGGCTGAAGTCGAACGTCGTCGGCATGCTCATCGTGCGATAGTCCGCACCATATCGCAGATTCTCCACCGGGCTGGGGCCGTCGACGACTTTGCCAGGGTTCATGCGATTGTGAGGATCGAACGCCGCCTTGATCTGTTTGAAGGCTCCGTAGATCTGCCGACCGAACAGCTTTTCATTCAGATAACTCCGCGCCAGCCCGTCGCCATGCTCGCCGCTCATGGCGCCACCAAACTCCAACACCAGGTCGCACACCTCCAGCGAGATTCGCTCTAACCGGTCGATGTCGATCTGCTGACTCAAGTCGAGCATCGGTCGAACATGCAAGCAGCCGACCGAAGCATGACCATAGAACGCGCCTTCCGTGCCGTTTCGCGCCATGATTTCTTCGAAGCGCTCGACGAAGTGAGACAAACGCTCGGGCGCGACGGCGCCATCTTCGACAAACGCCACGGGCTTGCGCGCACCCGGCAGTCCGAGCAACAATGGCAATGCCGCCTTGCGACAGGCCCACACATGGTCGCATTGCTTCTTGTCGAGCGCCGTCAACAAGTGAAACAGCCCGGGCTGCCCCTTGAGTAGTTTGGTTAGCGTGTCGACTTTGGCCTGAACTTCGTCGGCATGCGCGCCGTTGAATTCGACTAACACCAGCGACTCCGGCTCGCCAACCACGAAGTCGAGATAATTGCGATATTCCAGGCTCTGCTTGGCCAACCGCACGATCAGCCCATCCAACAGCTCGGCCGCCGAAGGCTCGCAAGAGAGAATGGTGCCCACCGACGCCACGGCATGGGCCATCGAATCGAAATGCAGCACGAGAATGCCGCGCACTTTTGGCAGCGGCAGCAAGTGTACGAGCGCCGCGGTGATCGTGCCCAGGCTGCCTTCGCCACCCACCAGCAGCTTCGAGAGATTGAACGACGCGCCGGGGTACTTCGCGGCTTCATTTGCCAAAGCGCCTTCGACCAATCGCGGCGTCGAATAGCGGCCGCGGCATTCGGGCACGAACTCGTCGAGGTTGTATCCGCTAACGCGCCGCAAGATCGGCGGGAAACGAGCGGCGATTTCGGTGCGATGCTCGGCAATGATTCGCGGCACTTCGCGGTGGATATGCCCGACCAGATCGGTCCGCGATTGCTGCTGCCGGAGTTGTTCGGGCGTGAGCGGAGCGAAAGTGATTGTCGAACCATCCGACAGCACGACGTCGAGCTCGATCACGTTGTCCACGGTCTTGCCGTGCCAGATCGAACGCGCGCCGGCGGAATTATTGCCGATCATGCCGCCGATGTTGGCGCGGCTGCTGGTGGCCACGTCGGGGCCAAATTGCAGGCCGTGCGGGGCTGCGGCCGCATTGAGCTGATCGAGCACAACGCCGGGTTGCACGCGTGCCGTGCGTGCCTGAGGATCGATTTCAATGCGGTTCATATACTTGCTGAAGTCGATGATCAGACCCGCACCGATCGACTGGCCGGAAAGGCTGGTGCCGCCGCCGCGTGGAATGAGCGCCAGGTTGTGCTCGATCGCGGCTTGCACCGTGCAAACGACGTCTTCCTGGGTGCGGGGCAGGAGGACGCCGATGGGCATGATTTGATAAATGCTGGCGTCGGTGCTGTAGAGCGCACGCCGATATTCATCGAAAAAAACGTCGCCCGACAAGCGATTTTGGAGAAACTGTGCCAGTTCTAACGATTGTGCCGGCGTGACATTCATAGTCGTAGCGAATTTGAACTAGATGGGTAGAAAACTACTAAAGATGTGGGCGTGATTATACTTGATCGAGTGTGGTTTGTTGTTAGAGTCAAAGCTGGAGATGACCGAGTTCGCTAATTTTGGCTATTGCCCCAAGGTCTGCGCCCAGATGTCTACGAATCACAAACCACGGCCGGAAGAGATCGAACACTTGCTGCGTAACGCGGAGCTGCGCGACCAACTGGAACCGTACTTCGACGAATCGATTCGCAGCGTAAATGTCGAGGAGTTGCCGACTCCGATGGAGAACGAGTTCTTGGCCTCGATGTTGGCGTGGGAGCGCGCGCCCATTCTGCCGATCGGCCAATGGTTCGAGCCGGAGCTGAAGCTTCCGCATCCCGACGGGCTGAGCAATCAGCAGTTGCACGATCCATTGTGGGAGACGATCCATCGTTTGTTCGAGCGCAGGATCCTGCTCGACTTCACCGATCATCTTTCTGACCGGGACTTGTATTGTCTCATCTATCGCGACATCCTGCCCTGCTCCGAAAAGAAGATCGACTCGGCGGCCAACTATTTGCACTGGGACTGTGCCGACATTGGCGGCGACGCGACCACGTGGTTGCGGTTTTACGCCACGGACGAAGAGCGGCAGTCCTGGGCTGAAGACTTTGCCGATCCGCTGCCAGAGTCCGAAGAGCCTCCTTATCCGCGTCAGATGCCCCGGCGGCCCTTGTAGGGGCCTTCTGAACGCGCCAAAGAGCACTCCCAAGCGGCCCACTGCGTGGTTCTTCGCGGCCTTGACCTGTTTTGGCCTGCGGACCTATACTTCACGCTCGAATCTCTTCGAGGGGGAGGGCCGCAGCCGCGTGTTGTGGCCTGTTGCTTTTCGTCCCGCACATTTGAAGGCTGAGCATGAAAACGGAGCGCCGCCACGAACTGCAAACCAATCAGTTGGCAGACACGCTGGCCCATTGGATCGAGGCCGCCAAGCCCTATAGCCGGGCCGGATTGGCGCTGCTTGTTGCTGCGGTGGTCGGCCTGTTTGCCTGGGGCTATTTGGCTGCCCAGAACTCCCGGCGCGAGGCCCAAGGCTGGGCCGAGTATTTTGACGCGATCAATAGCCGCGACGCGCGCGATCAACTGGGCGAAATCGCCTCGCGCTACCCGAGCTTGCCGGTGGGCCAGTGGGCCTCGCTGGTGTTGGCCGACTTCCAACTCAGCAACGGTACCGACCGGCTGTTCACGGAAAAAGCCGACGCGCGCTCCGAGCTGAAGCAAGCGGCCGACCGCTATCGCTCGGTGATGCTCGAATCGCGGGAACCCACGATTTTGCAACGGGCGACCTACGGTTTGGCGCGTGCGCACGAGGCCTTGGGCACGCTCGAAGAAGCGCGCAAGGAATATAGCTCGATTGCCGAGCAGTGGCCCGATAGTCCCTTTGCAGCGCCGGCCACCGAGCGCGCCAAAGATCTCGAACAGACAAGCACCAAGAACTTCTACGATTGGTTTGCCAAGTACGAGCCGCCTCGCCAGCTTTCGAAAGAACCCGGCATCCCGGGCGTGCGTCCCGATTTTTTGAAAGAGCCGTTGGATAGCGGCTCGGGAAAGTTGCCCTCGAGCGTCGACGAGAAAACGACTGGGCCATCGCTGGGCCTCGATTCGACTCCCGCGAGCCCGGCTGGCGAAACGCCAGCAGAGAATGCCGCACCGGCCGCGACACCCGAGAGCGCGCCTGCCGCGGACGCACCGAGCGAACCCGCGCCCGAATCTAAATAGCGCGACCGTTGGCGTGGCAACGTGGAAATCAACTGCCATGTCGAGCGATGAACTTTCGGCCGACCCAATCGAACTGGTCGTTGATGAATCGCAAGCAGGCGCCCGGCTCGATTGGTTTCTGGCTCAGCAATTCACCGGCTATAGCCGCGTGCTATTGCGAAAAGTCATCAACGCCGCGGGCGTGACCGTCGACGGAAAACGGGTCAAAGCCGCCTATCATCTTCGCGCCGGCGAGCGCATCTCGATCGTCATGCCCGAGCTGGACCGCGCAGGCCCCGAGCCCGAAAACATTCCGCTCGATATACTGTTCGAAGATGCCGCGATCGCGGTTATCAACAAACCGCCGGCGATGGTCGTGCATCCGGCCAAAGGGCATTGGGCCGGCACGCTGACCGCGGCGCTACAGTTTCACTTCGATCAGCTCAGTTCGCACGGCGGGCCGACGCGGCCGGGCATCGTGCATCGGCTCGATCGCGACACGAGCGGAGTGATGGTCATCGCCAAGACCGATTCGGTCCACATGCACCTGGCCGCGCAGTTCGAATCGCGCACCGTGGAAAAGGAGTATTTCGCTATTACGATCGGCGCGCCGAATCACGATCGCGACATGATCGACTTGCCGATCGGCGCGCATCCTTACCAGCGCGAGAAGATGGCGATTCGCCGTGAGCATACGACCAGCCGCGAGGCCCAATCGTTCTATGAAGTCAGCGAGCGCTTCGCCGGCTTCGCCGCGATGAAGGTGTTGCCCAAGACGGGCCGCACACATCAGATTCGCCTGCACCTGGCCAGCATCGGCTGCCCGGTGCTGTGTGACCGTCTGTACGGCGGCCGCGCGACGATCACGCGCGGCGAAATCAGCCGCGACGCCGAAGATACCTCTCCGCTATTAGAACGCCAGGCATTGCACGCACGTCGCTTGAAGATCGAGCACCCAACGACGGGCGAGACGCTCGAGTTCATTGCGCCCTTGCCGGCGGATCTCGAAGTCGTGCTTGAAGCGCTGCGCGAGTATCGCCGCGTTTAGAGATGCGAAGTCGTAGAACCTACCGCACTTCCGGCTTGCGCGGTTCGTCGGCGGGCGTTTGGCCGAAAAGGAAATGCACCAGATCTCGCGTGCCGAGCGTACGCGGGCTGGCAAACAACTCGCCGGCCTCGTAGCCGGCCGCCATCCCGTCGTGCATGGCCGCGGCGCGAATCTTTTCGTAAATAAACTCTTTCGCCGCGGGAAACTGCGTGGCGTAGCAGCGCACTGCTTTGATCTTGGTGTCCAGCGTATCGCCAATGTCCACCACCAGGTGCCCGGCGGCCGCTGGCATCTCGAGCGTGCCGAAACCGAGCGTGTAATAGAGTTGGGCCGAAACGGTGTGAACCGGCAAGTGGTCGAAGTACTCATCCCACTTGGTCAGCCGCGCATAGAACACTGCGGCGTCGGTGATTTGCATGGCTTGCCAATGATCGGGCGAGGCCATCGGGGTTTTTTCGCCGAAGCCGAGCACCAGCCGGGGGCGATATTTTCGCAATTCTTTGCCTAGCGCCACGCGCGCTTCGAACGTGTCGAACAGCCGCCGGTTCGGCAGATCGAGCTGCACGCGCACTTGCACGCCCAGCACTTCGGCCGCCTTCTGCGCTTCGGCCAAGCGAACTTCAGGCCCCGGTGAGCCCGGCGT
>Ga0163150_10007942_pt1 | contig 12232 bp, 11 predicted proteins | sample OliLakLV19P2IB_FD_148628 | JGI IMG/M metagenome (GOLD analysis project Ga0163150, IMG submission 148628) | Freshwater microbial mat bacterial communities from Lake Vanda, McMurdo Dry Valleys, Antarctica - Oligotrophic Lake LV.19.P2.IB | ecosystem: Environmental > Aquatic > Freshwater > Lake >...
CATCGCTGGCTCAACGTTGTTGCGTTACGGTCGCTTCGTCATGCCCAAGCGGAGCGCTGTTTCAGGAGAGACTTTTGCACTCAGGAAAGGGTTCCAGACCTCTCGCGGCACCAGGCCCGGGTGGACCCACCAGTCCTCATACGCGAACCGACCCACGTACTTCACGTCTGCGACCACAAGTACATAGCCCTGCTCACGCAAGAACTCCCTCTGACGGGTTCGAACACGTCCTCCTGAGCAGTAAAGATCGTGTTCGAAGGTGATGACTGCAAACCGGCGCTTGTCGAAGGGGATAGCGAGAAGGCTGGCGAGGGACTGAAAAGACGGATCGATGTCCACCGACAGGTAGCCAAGATCCCTGGGAAAGGCGGCCGCAACCAGATGATCTTCGTACGGGACCTGTGTGGCGTCGGCCATCAGACAAGTGTTGGCCCTCACGCTCCTGAACAGGTCCACCAGCGCCGGATTGAGCTCCACGGAGATTCCCTGCCAGCTCCGGAAGTGCTCCAGAACAAAGGTGTTGTTGATGCGGATCGGGTAGCTGGAGCCCAACTCAAGATAGTGGGGTAGGTGTAGGTCCCCTGTCATACATTGGACAAAGACATCCTGAAGGCTTTGAGCTGTGGTCTTGTACCCGTTGAAGGACCCAACCTGCAGCACATCCGCTTCATCGAGCATGGCATCTGGACAGGGTTCCGCGTTCGTTGTGCGGAGTTTCGAAAGCGACTTGATTAGCTTGGGTGCGACCACTGAACGAACCTGGAGAATCGGCCCACGAATCCTCCAAGCCCACGACGGACGGTCACCACGACGCACTGCGTCAAGGATCCGCTCACGAGTGTCAGCCTTCAAGTGCATCTCCGAGATCTCGCCTGCTCTCCGGTCGGAGGCCGTGTAAAATAGTCTATTCAGGATCGAACGCCTCAGTCTGCTTCGGTCTGTCACGAAGGCGGGCGGGGAGAAGGATTTCCCGCCCGGGGGAGGACGAGTGATCCGTTCTCGGAGATTGAATCGTGTAGCTCGTCTCGCCGATCAGGAAGTCGGCCAGGGCTGGCGCCCTGGTGCGGGCAGCGGAAGAGCGTTTTCGACCAACGCGCGTTCAACCGTCGACCAGAATGTATCGGACGCTATGGCTCTTGCTCGTCCTGTCGCGGCCTCCCGGATGGCCTCCAGCCCTTGCAGGTCTTTGAGGAGTGGCAGGATTGACGCCTTCAACCCCTGCACGGAGTCGAAGTACACGAATTCGTCAGCGGTGAAAAAGTTTCGTGCCAGTTCTGATTCATCGCTGCAGACGATCGTTCCGAACAGTGGCCCTTCAAGCACTCTGCTCTTTAGTTGAGAAACGGGGAAGCCGCCGGCGTCAGCGAAATTTACTGTGAAATGACCTCGGCGCAATCCGTCGACGTAATCCGTATATCCCGGTCGAATGGTGGAATCATTTCGGTGAGGGTTGACCCCAACCCGTAGCCCGGAGGACTTTAGTTCTTCAATCAAGCTTTCTCGGTTGGTGTAGACCTTGCCGACAAACACAATGTCAAACTCTCGTTGGCTCGCGGCGGTCGATTGCCCAGCCGAAAGTGCGCCAACCGATCCGTCCGAAATCGGGAGGAAGCACGGTCCGAAGATCGTACGCTCAGGGACGAAGCCTGCATAACGCGACGCGTCTATGTCTATCGCGACGAAAACGCTCTTCGGCTGCGCGTAGCGAAAGCGCGTCACCCGAGTCTGATGGAGCAGATACAAGCCATCTGTGAGAATTCCGACGAATGCACCATTCCACAATCGTCGCGCTAGCGCCGCGAAGTGTTCCCAATGCCATGGGCCAGCTTGCGCTGGGTCACTTTCGACGAATGCAACACAATGTGTTGCATTCGCCCTTACGAGGTGTCGCGCGAGTACCGCGTGCCACAGGCTGCATTGTGCGTCCCCATCAACGACAAAAATGTCTACGGCATTCTCGCCGTAGCGCTCCTTCGCTGACGCCACCAGTTCGAAAAAGAGATTGCCACCACCCGACATCCACGAGACGCTGTTGTGCTCTACCTGTGGAACCACGATGACGATCCGTGTTCGGTCGACTGACAACGCCGCGCCAACTGCCGGAACGTCTCCCATCGTTCTAGCGCGCCACGAATCTCGGGCGCAGAGCATCGGAACGATTGCCCAGCCGAAGTGGCGAAGTGCGAGATATCCGACCCAGGTGCGGAGGGTCAAATGAGCCAGCGGCGAGTGGGGCTTTCGACGATGTATCAAGGAATACTAGCGTTTCTCGAGGCCAACCAACGAACCCAGTCTCGGCCAAGCAGCGCGAAGCAACTGTTCGCTTGTTGCCACATCGGGACAGCGAGTTCACTCCCTACGACGACAAGCGCCTTTCGATAGCGCTGCCCGATCGTCGTTGTCGACAGTGAGGGACCGACGACCGGGATGTATATCTACTCGTACCCATTCAACTCATTCTCATCACCTGACACACCGAACAACGTTTCCGTGTGGCTCTACGTGGCGCTCACACTCCTGATTGCATTCGCTGATCAGCGCTGCCCGGCATCATTGGGTTGGTCTCTGATCAAAAAACATCGTCACCGGCGCGGCTTACGCCTTCGGACGGCCTCGCTCGCCCGGATCATGCTTGGACAAGGGTGTTTCTCGGGTCCGTCGGGCTGAGTGCACCTTGAACGGGTACGCCGTCAACTCAAGGTGGTGCCTTGCTCCTCGCGCCACAAAGGTCTTTTTGCTACCCGTTACAAGCCCCGGACTACAGGGTCTCGAAGAGGGACGTCTTCGATTCCTTGACCGTTTGGTTGAACACCCTACTGTCTGGCTGTCTGGTACACCAGTGCCCGAGGCGGACATCCAGCGCCCGTGCGGCGCGACCGACGCAGCGGCTGAACCCGCCGATTGCGTAGTACAGAAGTCTGTGTCTCTGAACGAGGGCCTGGTCGAACAACCGGCCCCTGACCCGCACGGTTCCGCGGTTGAAAGTGAACGACAACCAGGCGAGCGCACCCTCACGAATCGACTCTTCGTGCGGCGCGGCAAGCGCACGGTTGAGGTTTGCGAAGTACTCATCTTGCGACCTGCCCGTGTAGTGGATCTCGTTCGGATACGAAGGCAGGTGTTGGTCATAGGTGACCACAGGGACGGAGCGGACCATTGCTTCAATCGCCGTCGAGGACCAGCCCGTAGTCAACGCGTCGATAGTCGAGAAGTAGTCGTCCAGTGGAATCTTCTCGTCGGGATGGTCGATCGACACGTTGGTCGGAAGATTTCGGAGGGTCTCATCCCACTTCGATGCCTGTTCAGACACGATGGACTCACGGCGGTTCGGAAGGTCGCGCGGGTGGAGGCGTACCACCAGGTGAGTACCTTCCAGGGTGGACACCCAAGAAATCAGCGCCCTGATCCATTCGAACTGGTCGACATAAACGTCGCTGACAAACTTCTCCTTCGGGAAGCCGCCGATGACGATGGCCGAATACGCTTCGTCGTAACTACTGAGGGCCGCAAGCAAAACTTTGCTGTCGGCGGGGATTTGGTGGAACTTCCTTATGTCGGTGCCCCGCTTCGAGGTGGTGGAGTACACGGAGTACGACCGGCCCGACGCAATTTCATCGAGGTGGCCGCCGACTCGCTCGAGGTCCTCGTCGTCAGGTCGGGCAACCTCGAGCGTGAAGTAGCTGAGTGCAGGATTGACCAAACCAAAGTCCGGCCACGACCACACCCTGACAGCGACGTACCGCTCACGGATGCTGGAGCTTCCCTCCAGGAAGTACACCGGGATGTCGCGCCGCATCGCGGCCTCGGCGCACATCATGTTTACTCCGTACTGGGGGCTATAGATGAGAACCCGATCGTACGATCCGAAATCAAGAACGCTGCGACACGCCTCGTAGGAGACGACCGCCTGATAGAGCGATTTTTTGTAAAATCTCAACTCTTCGTCGTTCAGCGAGAGTGAAGTCTTCTTGAACTTGATCAGAGTTTCGTAGGAGCAAAGCCGACCGATTTCTAGGCCATCGTGCAGAAGCGCCGAATAGTTCTCACTGGTCGCAGACGCCGCGATTGAGTCGGCGAGCTGAAGGACGCCTGCGTCCACATGGTCGTCTAGGACAATCTCCTCAAACGGAAAGGACTTCGTAAGCAGGTTTGCACACGATCGACATTCTCTGCAGGCCGCTTCCTTGTCGGCCCGTGATGCGTCGTGCGGCATACGTTTCGACTCCATGACGACGCAGTGGGAGTTGAAGAGACCCCTACATCTGGCGACGCTGACTCGGAAGTCACGACGATCGAGCTGCGCCGACAGTTGATGCTCGGAGAGACTGTGCGGCCAGACGCCCGCGAACGGTGAGAAAAGGAGCACACGCATCATGCGCTCGGATGCTAGTTGTACAGCTAGTCGGCAATGTGATTAGTACTCAGCCAGTCTTGTAGGGCTTTTGCGGCGGCCGCCCGGCGCACTCCGAGAATCTGTCGAACGTTGGCGACGCGCGTGCCTGCGCTATCGAGCGACTCGAGAATCGATCGTGTCGTTGCAACGAGCGACTCCGCGAGGTTTTCCGTGTCGTGTCCATCGATGCACCAATCGGAAAGGCCGAGATCGTTGAAGAGCCTCCGAACCTGTGGGTACGTGTCGAGGCCAACCGACGGGACCCCGTGACCGATCGGGACTACGTTGCTGTGAAATCTGGTACCAATGACCATTGAGCAATCGGCGTACCCTGCAGCGGTCGCTAGCGCACCTCGGTTGTTCGGGGCGCATCCGTACACTTCTACGGCTTCTCGTCGAATCGTGTCAGGCAACCGATCGAGCAGGTCAGCCAGGATGGCATAGTCACTGAACACGTGCGCGAACATTCTGAACTGCGCGTCTGGCACGAACTGACATACAAGCGTGATCGCCGACGCTATCGCATCGAGAAAATTGTTGCTGTCGCCTCTGGCATAACGAACGTCGGGCATATCACATGCGAGGTTGACGCCGACAATTGTGCCTCGATCGTTCGACACGAACGACTCGCGGGTTGTGACCACATCGCGCAAGAAAAAAGCAGCGTCCGGAAGATCGATTACTTGAATTGCGGCATCCTCACCACATAGGTCAGTTACCTGCTGGATTGCACCGTCGTTACGTACTGAGACCAGTGTGGTTTCACTCAGTGTTAGATGAGCAATCAGGCGCGGGAATTCAGCGTAAGCATTCGGTGAGATTCCCTGACCGGCGTCGACACCGAGAGAATTGAAGAAGACGGGAATCCTAATTTTCTCGAAGTCCTCCACGATTAGATCCACCGACGTTCCGCTCCGCGACCGCTGCGGCCATAGCTCGAAGAAGTTGCCGCCACCGATTACCAGCAAGTCATGCGAATTGACGAGGTCGAAAAACGACTCGTCAAACTTCCAATGTCGTCGGTAGTACCCGCGAATCTCAAGTTCATGCCAAGATACGGCGCGCGGAACCAACCGATCGAACCAGGGACGGAACACGATGTGGTTGAGAAGATCTCCCGTGTTTCCCTTGAAGCTCGCAACGTGAAGAACGGACAGAGTTTCGCCTGCCATGTCTATTCCAGTTTGACGAGCGACTTGAGCAATCGAAGTCCTGTTTCTGCACTCTTCTCGGGATGAAACTGAAGACCCCAAACATTCTCTCGGTTCACAACCGCGGCGACCTTCCGGCCGTCGAAATCCGTTGTGGCAACAACATCGATTTCGAGTTCGGGAACAAACTCATATGAGTGTGCAAAATAGTAGACGTCGTCTTGCGAATGGTTTTCGAACAATCGGCCGCCGACCTTCCCCGGAACTGGGCGGACTTCGCGCCAACCAATATTCGGAGTACGGGCGTCGGCGGACGAGCCATCCCTATCGAGGTGAACGACACTACCCGGAATGAGACCGAGACCGTCGTGGTGACCGTCCTCTAGACCGCCTGTCGCGAGAACCTGCATGCCGACGCAGAGGCCAATCATCGGTTTACCGGATGCGGCGAACTTGAGAAGCGGTTTCTCCATTCCACGATCGCGGATTTCGTTGATTGCGGTTCCGAATGCACCGACGCCAGGAAGGACGAGATGGCTCGCAGCCGAGATACCCACTGGATCGTCGACGAGTTCGACATCGTCGCACCAGGAGGAAAATGCTCGGCGGACACTGTGCAAATTACCGACTCCGTAGTCGACGATGCGTATCCTCGTCATTATACCGAACTCCTCGTTCTGATGCCGCGGCCTTCGAGGTCGGACTTGATGCTCGCGACCGTCGTCTTGTCGTAGTGAAGTGCACATGCGAGAGCAACCGCATCCGCAGTTGTCTTCTCGAAGAGCGACGCGACGTGTGATGTTTCTCCGACACCTCCGCTCGCAATAACAGGTACGCGTACGGCGGCAGATACCGCAACTATGAGTCCGAGGTCCATTCCTTTCCTCGTACCATCGCGGTCAACGGAGGTCACGAGCACCTCGCCCGCTCCAAGGACGACAGCTCTGCGACACCAGTCAACAGCGTCGAGGCCCGTGGGCTCACGACCGTTATCGATGTAGGCCTCCCACTTGTCGGGCCCGACCTTCTTGGCCTCGATGGAGAGAACGACGCACTGGTTGCCGAAGACCCGCGCAATTTCGGTAATGAGGTGGGGGTTTCTGATCGCCCCACTGTTGACAGCAACCTTGTCCGCACCGGAGATGAGCATGCTCTTCGCATCTGCGACGGTGCGGATTCCGCCACCGACCGTAAGTGGGACAAAGATCTCGTTCGCGGCCTGCTGAACGATCTCTTCCATATTTCCTCGGCCGTACAGGGTTGCGACTGTGTCAATGTATAGAAGTTCGTCTGCGCCCTGCTCATAGTACTTGCGAGAAAGGTCCGCGGGCTTGCCCACAACGCGAAGGCCCTCCATCTGGATGCCCTTGATCACGTTGGAGCCCTTGACGTCAAGCCTTGCGATGACCCTCCGCCGATTCACGGCACGAGTCTACGGGCTGAAGACCGTGTGCTTTAGCTTCCAGCTGCCACCGTCCTTGGCCCAGAGGTGGGGGGAACGTAGGCTGTCGACAGTAGCCCAAAACTCATCGTGCGTTAAGCCGATGTATTCGAGGAATTCGCCGTAGTAACGGTCTGGGAACTCCTGGTCGTACTTACGAACGAGTTCGACGCCTTCCTCGCGCGTGATCTTCGAGTTTCTAATCTCCTGAGCGGCATCGTAGCTGGCTCTACCGAGACCGAACTTGATCAGCGTGGTGAAGTAGTGGAACGGATCGATCTTGTCGTCGATGCTGCTGTATTTCGAGTATGAGCCCTGCGTGCGTTCGGTGTTCGGCTGAAAGCCAGTGTGCTCAACGGCGTAGTAGTAACACTCCTGTGGATCCCACTTCAAGTAGTAGCCAAGGTAATGTACGACAACCTTTGCGTCGTTCAACTCGTCTGCCGACAACGGTATGTACGGGGTGAAGTCGTTGAGTGAGTAGTCGTATTGCTTCATGATGTCGGCGACCGACATGCCGCCCAGCTTCAGCTCGTCAGTACTCGGCGCCGAAAAAAATGCTCGATCCATCGTGGGTTCGTCGTTCTCAGAAGAGCTGTTCCCGTACTCGGCTTGATTCTCGCCATACATGACCAACTGAACGCCAAACCGTTTCGCTATCAACGGTCCGATGATCCTTTGCCCGATGATAAATGGTTGGAAGGGATGCAGAAGATTCACGAAGGCGAGGCGAGTCAACAATCGATGAAGTCGACCGTTGGGCGTGAAAAGGATGTTGTCGAGGCCGCCAACATGCATCCAACTTTCAAAATTCCGCCATCCGATCTCCGTGTAGAGATGCGGCGCCCATGTCACGGTGAGCGGACTCATCCCGTACTTGTACTTCAGGATGTGCGCCGTATAGGCGCTGTCCTTGCCGCCACTACCTGGGATGATCACGTCGTAGCCCGAGGGGCGACGATAGCGGTCGCATAACTCAATCAACTGCTCCTCGCGCCGCTGCCAGTTGATGCCGTCGTGTTTGCTCTCGTGGTAGCGGCACGCGTCACAGACACCAGACCTGTCGAAGGCGATCGTCGTCTTCAGTTCATCCCTCGTGTGCTTGAACTCAACCGTCGAACTGGGACGTTGGTTGGAGATGACACAGCGCGCGCAGAACCGGACATCCGGAGGCAAACCGAAAAGTGCTTCAGTCATTTGTAGGGCCTTTCAGAAGCGGCGACGATCGAGCGGCTCAGCATGTCATCGACCTCTTGCGTGTTCTCTAACGCGTGTCTATCAACGAATGCTTTCTGAATCGGGGTCTGCCAGAAAACTTCTTGCATGATCCGCCCAAGAAACTGTTGAGCGCTGTTTCCCGCGCCAAACAGGGAGTCGGGGGTGCGAGGCAGCGACATTGCCCGCACCACGGCGGTGCCGAGCGCGCCGATCGAGATGTCAGAGTTGAGGACCATGGGTGAACTCGAGCGCCGGAACTGACGCGTTCCGATATTGACGGCTGGCACACCGAAGTGTGGTGCCTCTCGCACCCCCGCGCTCGAGTTGCCTAGGATGAACTTCGCCGACCTCAACGCGGATAAGAAATATTCGAAACGCATCGAGGGGAACAGCCGAATGTTCTTGTGACCGTGAAGCCGGTCGTACTGCTCGACGATCAAGTGCGCACCTGCGTCGTTGTTCGGCATTACCACGACAAAGTTCTCGCCTGAGCCGAGGATGTAGTCCACGAGCGTCGTGGCGTCCTGGCAGATTCTCTTGAGCTCGGTCGTGACCGGGTGGAAGATTACGATTCCGAATTCGGAGAACGGAATTTCATAGTGGCGGCAAACATCGTCGAGCGTCGGCAGGTGCCCGGAGTTCATTACGTCGACGTCGGGCGAGCCGATGACGTGCACAGAAGAATCTTCCTCGCCCAACTGTAGGACGCGCTGGCGGGCCTGCTCGTTCGACACGAAGTGAGTGTGTGCGAGTTTGGTAACGGCATGCCTGATTAGTTCGTCAACTGTTCCCGAAACTTCGCCACCCTCAATGTGGGCGACGAGGATTCCGGCGAGGGCGCCGACCGTCGCACCTGCGAGAGTCTCCACACGGTCGCCGTGCACAACGACCAGGTCGGGCTGGATTTCCTTAACATAGTCAGAGAATCCTGAAACGGTCTTGGAGAAGACGACTTCCATGCTGTCGTCTTCATTTTGGTTGATAAAGGTGTAAAGGTGGCCGACTCCCGCTGCGCGAACTTCCTCCCATGTAGACCCGTAGCGCGAAAGCATGTGCATGCCGGTGACGAAGAGATAGATGTCGAACTGATCCGATTGATCAAGTGCCGCCAAGAGCGTCTTGATTTTTCCGAAGTCCGCTCTGGTCCCCGTCAGGAAGACGATTCGCCGCAGAGATGCGTGCGGTGTGCCTTTCATTGAAGATCGCCCCGTCGGAGTTGCCTAGACACTTGGAGATCGCGTGAAGCCTTTTGGCCGATCAGTCCCTCGTAGTCTGACACGCCAAAATCACCACCTGCGGGACGCATCGGGAAGATGTTATCCTCGGTCAACACCTCCCCGACGCGTACCGGTCTCGTGACCACGACCGACGCGAATGCGAACGCGATTGTGGCGGCCTCTTCAGCCAAAGCCCCCTTTCCGCTACCCAGGGCAACATGGATCATCTTCGAGGCGTCGATCAGATCGCGCAAGCCCGGACCATCCATCGAGCACGAAATGTCCGGACCAGGTCTGGAGTAGGAGTCCGTGAAGTGGCGCTCCAAGATCGATGCGCCCAGCGCGACGGACGCGATACACGGGTAATTGTTGAGCGAGTGATCGGACAATCCAATCACTGCATCGGGAAAGGCCTCCGCCAACTCGGTCATTGCCTTGAGACGAACGAGTTCAGGAGGCGTGGGGTAAATATTCGTACAGTGAAGCAATGCGAAGGAAACGCCGGCGTTGCGCATAATTTCGACGGTGGGGCGAACGCTCGCGATGTCGTTCATGCCGGTGCTGACAATCATCGGCTTGCCGAATTTGGCCACGTACTTGATCAGCGGATAGTTGTTGCATTCACCCGAGCCGATCTTGAAAGCAGGGACGTCAAATTCCGCGAGACGGTCAGCGGCAGCCCGTGAGAACGGCGTGCTGATAAAGATGGATCCACGGGACTGGACGTGCTGCATGAGAGCGCGCTCGTCATTCTCGCCGAGAGCACAACGTTCCATGATCTCGTAGATACTGACGTCCGCATTGCCAGGAACAACGCTGCGCGCCTCAGCCGACATCTCGTCGTTCACAACATGTGTCTGATGTTTGATGACTTCGGCACCGTGGTCGATCGCGCAATCGACCATTTCGACGGCGACCTCCAGTGATCCTTCGTGATTGATGCCGATTTCTGCTATGACGAGGGGCGGATGGCCCCGCCCAACAGGCCGACCGCCAATCGTGAACTCGTTCACTCTGTCTCCTTCAGGTACATCTCAGCCAGGACAATGTCGAATGGCGTGTCAATGTCGACGCTGCTCTCTGAACTCATTATGAACGGGATCGCTCCGGCGATGGGAATTTGCCGATCCCGCACGAAGTGAGACAGCGGAAAAATATAGATTGCACCATTGGGTCGGTACGTTTCCGGAAGCGTTTGACGGTTCGCAGTCACGCTTGTCTCATCGAACAGAGGAATCATAGAGCCGCTCTCGGAGATTCGGAGTGCCTTGAACGGCGTGTGTTCGTTCCTGACGACGCTCACACACGTGTCGGCAACGGTTTGCTCAAGCAATCTGAATGCTTCTGCAATGTGCTCGGCGGTTCGCAGAGGAGAAGTTGGTTGGAGATAAACAACGTAGCTCTCATCAACGATGTTCTGTTCGCGACACCAGTCGACGAACTCGTTCATGACATCACCGGCCGTGCTCTCGTCGGTGCTGGCATGATCGCTGCGCTTCTGCACTAATGCCCCGGCCCTGTCGGCCGCGGCGGCGATCTCGGCATCATTGGTGCTAACAACGACGAGATCGACAGCGCCAGAGTCTCGGGCACTGGCAATTGCGCGTTGCAACAGTGAACTGGCACCGACGGGCACGAGGTTTTTGCGCGGTACCCCTTTGGAGCCACCGCGGGCGGGAACAAGCGCAATGACTCGTCGATCTCTGAACATGTTGATCTCCAACGACCAAACTACCGCAGTATGCACTACTCCTGTGGGACACGGTTTGTCACGTCAAGACTCAGGGATTGACCTCAACGACCGACCTGGGCAGCTAAGAGATTGGCAGAACGTCTGGCGAGTGATGCCTCAGGTGTGCGCGCGAAGAGGTAGTCGTGGTGACTCAACTTGTCCTTGAGCGTCATCCACGGCTCGACGATCGCTGCCACGCGATCGGCGTCGACGGTTTCGACGAGGAGGAAATCTGGGCAATGCCTCGGCAGATCTAGGCCTTCGAGCAGCAGATGCTCAGCGCCCTCCACATCAACGGACATCAAGGTCATCAACTGATGGGGGCTTTCATCAATAATCTCAGAGATTCGACGAGCCGGCACCGTCAACCTGCCGCCGTCGGCATACCGGTCGCCGCTCTGAAGCCGACGGGATTCGGCGTCAGTATCTTGCGACCCGACGGTGATCGACATCAGGTCCATACCAACCAGTTCCACGAATGGGGTTTTGCTCGCGTCGGCGACACACGCGGCTTGTACGCAGTACGAATTCTTTCGCAGTTTGACGCATCTCCGAAACGCATCGGGATGCGGCTCGATCAGAATCCCACGCCAGCCCAGCCAGCGCTCGAGGTAGTAGGTATTGCTCTGCGAGTAGCCGTCGTTGGCACCGACTTCAAGGAATACACCAGGACCGGCCGGAAGGTAGGAAAGCAACTTGAGGTCCAGCATGTTCAGCGCGGGTCTTGAGTAGCGGCGCGAACCGACCGACTCGAACGCCTTGGCGCGCCAAACAGCAACGGACTTACGAACCTCGGCTGGCACACGATCTCGCAACGACTTACGGCCCTCAGACATCGCAGCACACGATAACGCGACGTTATCGTGTGCTAGCTCGGTGAGCTGGTAAAGGGATCGAGACGACGGTGGATGTGTAGCGCGGCAGTGACGAATGCGCGGGCGGTCAGTTTGGTGGCTCGCAACGTTCCTGCGGACGACTTTCCATGAGTGCGCTCGGAGAGTGGTGCGGGAATCTCGCGAACTATGTAGCCCGCGCGCCCGGCGGCGATGACCGCCTCGTAGGTGTCGCCTAGGTAGTAGG
>Ga0163150_10007943_pt1 | contig 12231 bp, 7 predicted proteins | sample OliLakLV19P2IB_FD_148628 | JGI IMG/M metagenome (GOLD analysis project Ga0163150, IMG submission 148628) | Freshwater microbial mat bacterial communities from Lake Vanda, McMurdo Dry Valleys, Antarctica - Oligotrophic Lake LV.19.P2.IB | ecosystem: Environmental > Aquatic > Freshwater > Lake >...
GTCTCAGCAGATGCACGATTGTGCCGAGCGTCTGGTGTGGGACATAGGTACCCAGGTCGAGTGGCATCGTGTCCACGCGCGCGAGCCGATCGGCGCGTGGCAGCTTCGCCATGAACTCGCGGGTGACGCCGAAGAGCAGTGCGTTCAACTCGGCCTCTACAGCCTTTGCATATCCGATTGCCGGCCCAGAGAAATCGAACTTCGGATCATCGCGGCGTGTCCGATAAACGGCGTCGGCGGAGGCGAGGAAGGTGCGCGTGGCAGGGTCGAGCGTGGACCACACGGCCGGGCCGAGCAGGTTATCCCTCAGCTCGCGCGCCATGCGGTCCGTTTCGCCGCGAAGATCGGCGTCGTGCTGCGCCCACAGGAGTCCGTCGGTCAGCGACGTCGCTTCGGGAAACCATTGCTTGTTATCGGACCGTGTCACGATCAGCGGCAGCTCCACCATACCGCCGTAGATGGACACTGGCTTCCCGTCGTAACGCGTATTGCTCAGTTTCTTCAGCTCTTCGATCACCTGCACCGTGTCATTGGAGACAATGCGACGAATGTCGATGATCCGGAACCAGAAGTCTGCGCGTCGGCCCTTGTAGTAAGAGGGCATGTGCAGCGACTCGTCGTCGTCGAGGAGGTCCTCGTCCGTGATGTCCTCGAGATGTGCGACGTAAAGCGATCTGTAATCCGTGAGGTAAAGATGCGTCTCGACATCGCGCTCGATCTGCTGCTGTATGGCCAGCACATCATCGTGGTGCGGCATTTGGGTTACCGAGCGGTTCAGCGACCGCAGCTTTGCCCACCACACGTACCGCTCCTCGTAGTCCGCCATGCCCTCGCTGTACCGCTGCGCCCAGTCGAGCAGGATGCGCACGTGATCGTCGAGCGGATCGGCCGCGTAGGACGGGTTCCAGACCGTGAGTAGGTGTGTCGCGTTGTCAGGCATTATCACGCGCCGTGCACGCCTCTGTTCTGCCGGCCCTGCTCAAGTGTCTCGTCAGTGTGCACGATTACGATTTCCCTTCCCTTCCTGCTAATCTCCATGGAACCACCGTCGTCGACGTGCACTCCCAACCGCGCTGGGCTTTGAGTGTGTCGCTTATCGTGCGGCGATGGAGTTTTTCTTTCTTCGCGGACATTGTCCTCCCCTCGGATAACTGCTTGATCGGTTTTGCGGCAAGCGGAGCCAGATCGTCCTTTGACGAGATCGGGGCAGCTCAATGAGCTGCGTGCGCTGAGGCCAAGACCGTCATGAACTGCGTTACTGTGAGTAGCGACGGCCGAATGCTTTCAGGATAGGTGCGGATCAGTGGCGCTGGCACGACGAGTTGCACGCCCTCTTCCCGCATCTCTGCATGCTGATCTAGTGAGATACCCTCCTGCAATGTCAGGAGATGCTTCGTTTCAATACGCTCAGCTTCGTTGAGAATCTGCCGCCAGCGGTCCTTGCACGTTGTCTTGGCCGCAAGCATGAAGATTCGATCTGAAGGCCAGTTGTGATCGAGGTACCGTTCGATGGATGGAAAAATGAAGTCCGGCCGCCTGGCCCCTTCGGTCCTCGGGGTCCAAGAGTATTCTACGTTCTCTTCGTCGAAGACAGCCTTGACCTGAAGTTCGAGCGATCTGCCAGCGCGTGACTTACGCCGATTCGTAACGCCATTGGAGTACTCGATGAACGAATCGACCGTTGCAAAGCCGTGCGAGATGCGTGGTAAGACGTGGTGACGCTCAATCGAACGGAACACATCATACTCGCAGTCGCGTCGTCGCATCAGACGTGTGTCAGGATCTCGCCGCCGCCACGGATCGCGATTATGAAGAACCCAATCAACGATTTCTTCTCCAGACGGGAATTTCTTCAGCCATGGCTCTGGCATGTCCGCAATGGTCAGGTCACAGGATCCGCGCCTACTATCCGATTCGTGATCTGCGCCCGTCGGTGAAAATATTATACCGGCGCCCGGTTCGACTTCACCGATTGCGCCGATTATCTGGTCCGTCTCGACGGCGCTTCTCGTTATCCAGATCCGAAGCTCTCTTGGATCAGACGTTGGTGAAACCCGGTTGAATGCAAATACTACAAGCGACCCCGTCGCATTTGGCTCAACGAGCGGATTCTGTCTGCCCCCCCAACCGGTCAGTCGAGCTTCATCTCGTCCATTCGAGCGGTGCTCCACCACTTTCGAGTTGTACCATACGACCCTGATGTCACCCTGCCAGCCATGAGAATCGATGTTTACATCAATGGAGTAGTCGGGGTTTCTATCGCGGCGGCTTCGGTAACAGAGTTCCGGAAATCCGGTGGCCAGTAGCGGTTTTGAAAGGTATGGTCCAGCCTGATGCACGTTTGCTTTGGCGTATGTGTCATTCGCACTCAGATACTTGACGTACCATAGCCAATCCGGCCCTGAAACGTCGGCGAGCCACGTGTTGAGCGTGTCAGGTGACAGATTCGCTTCCATTCACGATATCGTCGGCGAGGGCTGCTAGGTTGTCGACGGAAATTTCGCATTCCCAGACGATGTAAACCCTCCAACCCAATTCGACTAGGCCTCTGATGTTTCGCCGGTCGCGAAAAACATTCTCGCGAAATTTTTTCTGCCAGAAATCGGCCCGCGTCTTCGGACTGTATGAGTATCTGCAACCGACATGGCGATGCCAGAAACAGCCGTGGACCAGTACTACTGAACCCCATTTTGGCAGCACAACATCAGGGCGTCCCGGCAGACGGCGGACATCCTTGCGGAAGCGAAATCCGACTCGGTGCAGGAATTGTCGAACGGCGATTTCCGGCTTGGTATCCTTCCCGCGGATTCCTGCCATCCATCTGCGACGTGTATCAGCATCGACAATGTCGGTCATCCAACGGACGCAGCGGATGCAGGGCGGCGAATGCAAGCTGCAACGGCCTTGGCTACCCCAGCAACCACCGGGACAGCGACGGCATTGCCAAACTGTCGATAGGCTTGGGTATCAGATACCACAATGCGATATGGTAGTCTCCCCATACCATCGAAGCCCATCAGACGCGCACATTCTCTGGGCGTTAGCCGGCGCGGAGGACCGTCTTCTCGTCTGACGAGAATCTCGGACCCGTCCTTGAAATAACGAGCAGACAGCGTCCGAGCTACGTCGTCCGGGCCTACAAGCCCGAACCCGAATCCGTTGCCTTTCGCCGCGTGCTTACGGGCGTAGTTTCTCAAGTACGTCCACAGGTGCTCTGAAAGAATGTATTTCTGGAGGACGCGACCCTGTTCGTCGATAAATGGTCCAGATTCCTCCGAACCATCTTCAGGATGGAGGATCGTTCTGAGCCGCGGCCCACTGGACGGATCGGGTAAACCCGCATCATCAAAACTGAAATCCGCATCAACGCTCGGGTGCAGCCCGACGATGAAAATTCGCTCTCGGTGCTGGGGTAGCACAGCTTTGGCGTCAATAACCTTCCAGAAGATGCGGTAGCCTAATTTTTCTTCGAGCGTGTGGCGGATGACGGCAAACGTCTGGCCTCCGTCGTGCGAGATGAGATTACGGACGTTCTCGAGCACGAACGCGCGCGGCTGCTTCGCTTTGATGATACGCTCGATATCGAAAAACAGAGTGCCCTGTGTATTGCACTCAAACCCGTGCTTCCTGCCGAGGGCATTTTTCTTTGAAACGCCCGCGATTGAAAACGGCTGACAGGGGAAGCCCGCACAGAGCACGTCGTGATCCGGAATGTCCGCCGCATCGAGCTCTCTGATGTCCCCATGCAGATGTTCTTCGCCGAAATTGGCACGATAGGTCTGCTGAGCATACTTGTCCCACTCGGACGTGAATACACAACGCCCTCCAGCCTGTGCGAATCCGAGTCGGAAACCACCGATGCCGGCGAAGAGATCAATAAAGGTGAAACCGAAGTCTGCTGTGGGCCGAGGCTTCTGGAACTGAAGGAGGTACTGGACTACGGCCTTTCGAGGTTCAGCGACGCCTGCCTCCCACCGAGCGATCTGGCGCGATGAATATCCAGTCGCGTCGGCCACTGCGATGCGGCTCAGACCGGCGGCCTCACGAATCTCACGGAAGGCGGCACCATTACTTTCGGCATCTATTCGGAGGGACATAACAGGACGTTACGTCATCTTTTCCGTAGACGCAAGCCCACGATAGCTGGAGAGAGTTTGCACGCCATTTTGCGGTCACACGACGTGCGAACTCAGTACAGAAGGGGCTCGAGCCAAGCAGAGGAGTGAAGATGTTCCACAACTGTGCACAGACGTTCGACGACGGGTCCTTCGACTAGGAATCCGAGTTCCATATTAGTTTTCATGCCGCCGCTCGAGAAGTTGGCCGAACCAACCAGTGCCTTAATGCGATCGGCGATGATTACTTTGGCGTGCATCAACGCTGACTTACCCGCAGGGGGCTCCACGAGTTGGAGGAATGTCGCGGGGGGCACGGTTGCCGGCCAACCACGTGCGAAAACCAACAGATCACCTCTGGATCGTTCGCCAACGACCATTATGGAGACACCTCGGCCGGCGGCACCGATCATTTCTTCACGCAGTTTGCCGTCGGTAAGACCGAAACCCAGCACGATGAGCTGCGTGCCCGCGTACCGGACCAGATCGATTATCGAATCACGCGTCGACGCAAAATCATCAGTCGCCACTGGCAGAGTTGCGACGATATTGACTTGGTGTGCGGCGCGATTGTGCTCTCGGTGCAGAAGTTCAAGTGCACGTACCGCCTCCAGCACTCTCGCTTCGGATTCCGCATCTGGTCCAAAGCCCAGCGTACTCCACCCAGGCAGGGCCAGCAATGCCTCGCGGGCTCCAGGCTCGAACAGGAGCACGCCTGCTTCTGTGGCAAGACGCCAAGCGGTCAGAAGGCGTCGCGGCGACCTCATGGACCCGCAAACTCTGCTATGATCCCGCTGAAGAACCCTACAGTACCATCGTCAGGCGTCCCAACGAGCAACGCCCGGTCAAGATACATGTTGAAGTGTGCGCAACTCGTTTCTGGCAGCAGCAGACAGGCATGGCAGGCAGCACCGTTGCGCGGTGAAGAAAAAGCCGCTGCTCCTGTGATGCACACTGGGTCAGACGCACACCATGCCTGCGCCCCGAGAGCAGAAAAGAGCGTGTCTACGAACCTTTCTGATTTTCCCTCCCGCGCGAGTCCACCGAGCGTGCCATCGGAATCGGGCGCTGCGGTAAGCAGTAGAATGCCCGACATTGGTTGACCACGATCAGTGGAATAGACTCGTTCACGCAGGCTTGAGCTACCATAACCGCACGCAATAGAAAGTTGGTGAATCAGAATGTGCGCGATGGAATGGAGCAGCAGAAACCGGGGAGACAACACGGAAGGTACTTCCTCCTCTTCATGGAGATCCCGTATTACAGCTGCAAGGCGGTCAGCAAACCGCCGTTTCACCGAGTCACGTTCCTCCCATTGGGTCAATCGTTGCTCATTCAGCTGGATGAAGATCCCCTCACCTCGCATTTCGTTTGCAGGCAGCCAACTCAACGCATGCCTCGAGAGCCGCGCGTCCTTCTGGGTTGCATCCCGGAACGGCCCGCTTGGCGGATTAATGCGAGTAAAGCTCACGAGGGCCTGGACCTCTCGTAGACGTTGGACGACACTAAGTCCACTTAGAGCGGTCTGCAGCTCCTCGGGAATAGCTTGTGGTACCGTCTCAAACTCGCCCTCGCGGACATTCTCCCCACACCCACGCACGAACTGCCGATATTCCGGTCCCAGCAAATCGTCCGATTCGGTATCATCTTCATCGCCTTTCCAACGTTCCAAAGCGGCAAGCAGCACTTCTCGGGGAGACTCCAGTCCGCCATTGGCCAGCAGTTCATCGATTATGGCGATCTGCATTTTTTGTGACATGCTCTCGATGGTCTGCCAATGGTCACCGAACAGCGATGTCGGATCAATCGAATATGGAGGAATGGCGATAGAGGATACCGTCCTGCCCCAGTATACATTGCCGGCACCCCTCTGCAGCGCACGCAGGCCCTGCGGACATCCGGAATCATCTGGTCCTGCAAACCACGGATGCTTGCCAGAGCACTTTCGTTTGGTCAACGCTTTCCGGCCGAGAATCCCTTCCAATGACTTGGGCGCGCTATCGCAACCGACCGCATGACAACTGAGCAGCTTACCGCTCAGACCGGCGGCTTTTACCTCGAACTGTAGCCTCGGACGCTCGCAATGGCAGCCGATCCACCATTGCCATGGAAACTCTTCGACGTGCCCCGCTTTGCACGCAGCGATAAAGCGAACCGGCACGACAAATACGTCTACACCACGTTCCTTTATGCAGTCCCGGCAGACCCGCTCGGGATCCCCAGGATACTTCTCCATCCAATCATTCCATCTGCCGAGCCGGTTGCAGTAAGGACATTGCAGCCACGTCGGAAAGCGCACTACGGGTAGCACATCGATTAGCCCCTCGTCATCCTCGGGAACTGGAGGAGCGCGAAACCCTTTAACATGCAGCGCGCGTTCCAGCCTTGGCTCTCGGATGCGCTGCGAATGAAGTAGTCCTGCTTTCTTCGGAGGAGCGCATTCGTCCCACGCCTCAAGGCCGGCGACGATCCCTGAAATAGGTGCGCCTCGCGCGGATCGGAGATCAACGATCGCGCCGGGGCCAAATGTCGATATCAAAGCGCTACGGCGGACCTTTCCAGCCTCGCCCGGCCGTTTGGTCACTGCAATTCCTCCGCACAATGGGTCACAATTTCTCCTTTAACACTAGGACACACGACGGTTCGACATTGCGCATGCTGCCGGGTGTAGGCCGAGCTGCTGCTTTGTATGAGCCATTGCGCGCGGTCAGATCGGCTGCTCGCTCTGATGAGATGAGGAGTGACTGCTTTTTCTTATCGACCCAGTAATGTTCAAGCCCCTCCCATTGACGCCACCGGGCAACGAAGGCGCGTAGCTCGTTGAGCACCGCGTTTTTTTCCCCCGGATCGACAGAGGCCGCGCGAGAGACGATTAAATCAATGAGTTGTTCTATCTCGGCCGCGTGGTCATCTGCCCCGAGCGGTTTTTCATTCATCGGAGAAATGGTGTGACGGACCATCGCAACCAGCGGCGCATGCAGTGCTCGGTCGCGGGCGCGCGGCGCGAACGGAGTGACACTTGATGCCTCCACCTCACGATAAAGGGCTTGGTGCCATGTCCTGAATGTTTCGAAATGAGAACGATCCCGCGCCCGTCCCGCGTTGTAGCAGGTGAGAATCAACCCTGGCGTCTGCTCGCGTCCCACCCGTGATGTAGCCTGAATGTACTCCGCCATACTCTTCGGCTGTCCGTTGACGACCATCAGGCCGAGCCTTTCCACATCAACACCAACAGATATCATGTTTGTTGCCAGAACGGGACCGAATGCCTGCTGCGGGTATACCTCTTCCAACCTCTTCAGCTGCAATGGTAGATCACCAGAACCTGTCCGGCTCGTCATCTCCATTGGTTCTTCGTCGAACACGCGCGCCTGTTTATTGTTGTCAAGCTTGGCCAGCAGTTTCATGCTGTCTTCAACGTCATCTAGCAGCATGACGAGTGCACCGCCCAGCTCACGCAAAGAATTGAAATACAGGAGCAACGTCCAGAAAGGGTCTCGTGCCTGTGTCGTATCGGGAAGTTCTGTAGCTCCCTGCAGGAGCACGGCTGCGGTGGCTTGCAGAAGATACTTGGGGCTTCGACCGGCGCTGCTCACCCCTACGTATATCCGACCTGGCCGCGTTTCATCCACGACGGCAAAGCACGAATCCTCGGCATCCAATACCGGCGCTGGAAACTGCTCAACGCGCCGGTTGAAGAGCGCGTGAACCTGCTCCGCCGCTCGACGAATCGTCGCAGTGCTGCCTATGATCTTCGGCCCAATGCCAGCCTTTGAACAGAGCCGTTCAACCGCGACCTCATACAGTCCTGTCATGCTCCCTAGTGGACCCGATATCAGATGAAGCTCATCCTGTATGATGAGATCCGGAGGTGCTTCATCGACGCGAAAAAGAGAGCGGATTTCCTTTTCACGAACAATCTGCGCAAACTTGTCAACGGTGCCTATAAGCAGACTCGGACGTTCCCTGTAGATGTCGTCGTCAACGGTCCAGACCGGAAGTTCCTGATTGTGCACGCCACAGTCTTGCTCGGAGCAGAACATGATGAAGCGATCAGGGTTCGTACGAAGTTCAGCGCTGAGCGAACTCGTTGAGCCACATACCGGGCATGCCGCAAGCTGCGCCGCCTTTTTTCGTTCCTCGGGCTTGGCGCACTCGGCGAGGCGGTTAGGCGTGACATCTCTGCCTACCCAAAGCCCGACGGAGAATGGCACAGCGCCCAGCATATGCACACCAACCGTTTTCCGGATAGTGTCGCATGCGATAACGACCCGTGCAGCGCGCTCGAACTGCTGTGAACTCAGGAGCCGCAGCGTGTAGCGCATGAACGCCGCAACCCCGGCACCGTCGTCTGGTCCAGCAGGGCTCCTCAGACGACGCAGAAAGAGAAGAAAAGCAACCAGTGCGAGATAGGCTTCCGTTTTACCACCACCGGTAGGAAACCAGAGCAGGTCGACCAGCTGACGCTCCTCCGTTGCGGAGCCGTTTTCATCCTGCGGTTTCACCAGGCCCGGAAGAACGAGCAGCTGAAAGGCCAACTGAAAGGGACGCCACTGGAACCTCAGTGTCGGGTTCCGTTTTCTCCAACGTGACTGTTGCAACATGGCGCGTTGCGCCAACTGAAATGCCTCCATCACGGTAGGGTCATCAAACACGGAACTGATACCCTGCCGCATCCTCTCGATGGTTGCTTCCCCCGCCTTGACGTGCTTTCGGAACTGGGTCACGTTTTCGGGTGACAGCTGCGAACGCGTTTGAAGTTCTGAAGCCAGTTTCTCCACGGCCTGCAACCAAGAGCCGTACGCGTCGGGGATGACACTAAGCAAGAGCCGCAACTTCTCGGGATCCGCCTCCGCGAGCGCTCCTGCGTCAAACGCACCCGACTCGTCACCAGTCATACGTTTGGATTCATCCGCGAAAACGGGATTTCCTGCCGCGCTGATCCCCTTCACATGCTGAACAGGAAGCCATGTCGTCTGTGCGATGATACCACGCTCGTCCTCCCGCCACATCGCGCTACACGCATGCCCGGTGGCGTACTCGCGAGCTGCGCGATAGATCAGCCTGTTCGCGGCAGCGTCAGGATCTTCAGCGTGCGAACGGGTATTTCGCGGTACAATCGTCCCATTGCGCACGCTGACGCTGAACTCCGCCTGAAAGAATGTGTCTTTCTCCGACGCATCACGCCCCGGAGCCGCCTGGAGGACGTTGGTAAGCATTATGCTCACCAATTGTCCTTCCTGAACATCGATGGGCCTGATCGTCCACTGAAGTCCATCGGCGGCTTTTTTCGCCTCTATCCCCAAGGGAACAGGGATCTCCATCTCAAGGTCAATTTGCTCCCGGATCCAATCGCCGGTCGCAGTCTCTTTCGAGTACCGTCCGGCGGACCCTCTCACAACGAGGATCGCGTCGTGCCCCTTAATCAGGACGGAGAGGCCCATGGTTGCAGGCCGATGCACGTTGCCCAAGTCGACGGCTTCGCCGGGACCACTGGCGTCCTGGTCAACCGGATCTTTATCGTGCTCGTCCAATGAATCTTCACGATCTGTCGGGCGGGGATAGAGCGCAGCGGTCAGGTACCTGTCTGCTGGCCTGTCGGTTATCCGTTCTGTACTCCCACCTCTGGGCCCGACGAGATCCCGCTCGAGAATGCGGAGCATTTCGTCACGAGCTTCAATCCCGGTCATCGGCTCACCTTGTTCGGCTTAGGCTTAGGCTTGAAAGCAACGAAAAGACCAGCAACCACAGGAGTGAGCCATAGCCTCCGAGTGCGCCAAGGCTCCGGCATACGTGACAAAGCCGGATCTCCCTCCGGCAAAGAAGTCGAACGCACGTCGAGGAGGTATGCATATTTCATCGAACTAGCGCCTCGACCCCAAGACGGGAAGCATGCTTCAAACACTTCGCGGTCGAAATCTGCGCTCAGCGATCCCAGTTGTATCGCCGGTTCATCGGCAAGGTACAGATCGAGCCTGAATTGCTTCGTGCGTCGGTCCTTGAACTCGGCGTCATTCATGGTCTTTTGTGCGCGTACAGGTACAGGGTGCCCGTCAAATCGCAGGAGGAACTCCTGAACCGAATGAGGATCGGGCACCGCCAGGATGCTGCCTGCCGGATGTACATCGCCTTCTCGCCCAACTTCGATCTGTATGTTGCCGCTACGCGCGACGCGGCGCCACACGCGATCCTCCTTCTGATACGAGAAGATGCCGCGGCCAGTGCCATCAGCGACGCGAAGTTTGGACCTCGGCCTGGTAAGACCGACGTATATGACCCGCGCGTCCTCTCTTGTTTCAACATCGTTTCCGTTCCTACCAGGTACCACAAGTAACACCTCGTCAGCCTCTCTCCCCTTCGAAGCGTGTATAGTACCGACCATCGGTCCGGAGAATCCGATCTCACGCCGTATCAGCTCATCCGGCAGATATCCGGACGCAATGGCGTCAGAAATTCGAGCAACGCTGACCGCTGTGCGACCTTCAGAAGCGATCCCTCTGAGAGAGCGCCATGCACTCTCAACCGTCCAGTCTCTGAAGTGATGCGGATGCCTCTTTGCGCTGTCGTGCCAGACATCGCCGAACGCCGCTTCAGTCCACCGATCGGGATCGAGACTTGGCGAGACAGCTGCTATCCACGCTGGAGACACAGCAGCCATGTGACCTATGCGCAGCTGATGTCGGCATCCGGCCCCGGAAAGACTACCACTCAACATCAGGGCATCGCCCCGCCGCTTATATAGAATGAAACGAGATGAATTGTTTAGCGGCGCGGCAGCAAATTGCAAAATTGACTTAGTTTCTACGCGATCCGCACCTTCCACATCGATCAGCAAATCCCTGAGTTGCTCACAGGCAGTGTCACCCTCCGCTTGCAGTACAATCTCCCGTGCCTGTTGGTGCAGGTGGCGCAAGCCACGATCAGAGGTGCGGTGCTGCGTCTTCAAGCGAATCGTTTTCGCAGAGGTGGATAGACGCGGCAAGCTCGTCAGGAAGGACTCCTCGCCGACCACACCATCGTCAGATTCGACCCAGTCGTATATCGCCTGAGCAGGGTCGACAAAGACCGTCCAGCCGGACTCCTGATGTACCGCCTGGAGCAAAAGATCAACGAAGGCGGCTCTCGAGGCAACCAAGTCCTGTGCTTCATCGACAATGATGTGACGTTTCCTACCCAGGTATTCCAATAGCCGCACTTGATCATTCCCTCGATTGGGATCCCGCAACGTTCGAATGAGCTTGTTGAACGTATCTTCATACGCGGAACCACTAACGCGGGCGTTTGGCTCTAATATCCCCCGTCTGAGCCGCCACGCAAATGAGTCGAGGGTGCGAATCTCAATTGATCCCGGATCGAGGCCGAGCTTCGACAGGGCGGCTACGCGATCCCGGATCTCCCTCACTGCCGTACGCGTGAACGTAAGCAGTACAACCTCGCCTTCTCCAACTCCATCTTTCAGGAACGATGCGACCCGGGCGCATGCAACATCTGTCTTGCCATATCCGGGTCCGGCCTCGACGATGAGCCGCCCACTAATCGGTTCTCTGAGGATCCTGTCCTGTTCCGGATCCGGCTTGCGAAGAGCCGTTCGTGGCATTGTGATCACCGGGGTGCGGTTGGAGGGTCCTCAGCACTCTCAACGTGCCGATAATCTGAATCGCGTAATTACCCTGAATTGTCCCCCAAAATTCCACTGATCCCTTTCGCATTCAGGCCTTGGGGACCGGTCAGAACTCCGTCCGAAACTCGCTACCGAAAAGGGCCTCGACGATCTGGTCTTCACGCGTCCGTGGCCCTCGCCGTAGCGGCACTGCACTCGCCGCCTGAACCAGCTCAAACGAAACACGGCAGTGATTCCGATCGAAACGAGCGCGAATCGTGTCACCGGGACCAGCCGCCAGGTAACGTAGAAATGTGCCGACCGGCCAGATGAACCCCTTCCGCACCTGTATTTTTACTTCGTCTCCGTTCGGCAATGTTGCGATCCAAACGCGTGGGGCATCGCGCAACTGCGGAGGCGCCGGCAGGACGCCCTGCATGGCGAACCGATTGAGCACCAGGTCCACTACGGTCACAATGCTGCTCGAGAGTTCCTCGCGCACAATCGGCGACGCGC
>Ga0163150_10007946_pt1 | contig 12228 bp, 11 predicted proteins | sample OliLakLV19P2IB_FD_148628 | JGI IMG/M metagenome (GOLD analysis project Ga0163150, IMG submission 148628) | Freshwater microbial mat bacterial communities from Lake Vanda, McMurdo Dry Valleys, Antarctica - Oligotrophic Lake LV.19.P2.IB | ecosystem: Environmental > Aquatic > Freshwater > Lake >...
CGACTTTCGCCGGACGGATTTCGGGCGGGTTGGCCGGGCGGGCGTTGACGGGCGGGAGAGTGAGCGCGATTGCCATGGGTGCAGCAAGGGTGGTTCGACCCGTACCGGAACGTGCGTTCACGATTGTAAGCGATCGCGCGGCCGGTGCCGCTGCCATTCAAAGCGCAAATTCGTGCCAGATCCTCGTCAGGGAACGGCGCGCAGGAACTGGCACACCGGGCCCACCTGGTCCTGTCCGAGCAACATCGGGGCGTGGCCCACGCCCTTGAAGGTGATCACGCGGGGCTTCGGTCCGCGCTCACCCATGGCGGTGGCGGTGGCCGCGGACAGCAGGTCCGAGTCGCCGCCGCGCAGGACCAGCGTGGGGCAGGCGATGGCGTCCCAGATCGGCCACAGGTCCGGCGGGGCCGGGGCCGCGCGAAACGGCACGGCGATGCCCGGATCGTAGAGCATGCCCCAGCGACCATCCGGGCGCTGGCCGACGCTGGTCCGGACCAGGTGATCCCACTGCGCGTCGGACAGCGGCCCGAAAGGCGCGGAGATCTCGCGTACGTAGGCCGCGATGGTCGCGTAGTCGGCGAAGGTCGGGTCCTGCCCGACGTAGGTGCCGATACGCGCGAGCGATGCCGGCTCGATCTCCGGGCCGACATCGTTGACCACCAGGCGGGTGATCGGCGTTTCGGGTTGCGCGGCCAACACCATCCCCAGCAGGCCGCCGAGCGACGTGCCGACCCATGCGACGTCGCTGGCATCGCTGCGCGCGATCAGGGCCGTCAATGCGCCGAGATAGGTGGGGAACACGTAATCGGCGGGATCGGCCAGCCAGTCGCTGGCGCCGCGGCCCGGGAGGTCTACCGCCAGCACGCGGTGGGTGGCCGCCATCGCTTCGCCGATCACGTCGAAATCACGCCCATTGCGCGACAGGCCATGGACGCAGATCACCACGCGCGGATTGTTGGGCACCCCCCATTCGTGATAGATGACGCGGCAAAAGCCGTGCGGCGTCAGCGCATCGAGATGGCGGGTGCGCGGTGCGCCCAGTGTCAGCAAGGTTCGATGTGGAACGGCAGTCTCCAGGCAGTTGTTGCAGAACGAAAGAAGAATGATGGCATGACACCGGTGCGCGCGACCCAGGGCGCGGCTGGACACGCGCGCTGTGTCAAACTGCCGACGATCAATGGGTCGGGAGCGTGCATGAGCACGCTGCGCGTTCTTGCGCTGGTCGCTGCAGTACGGCCGCTACCAGTTCGCGGATCCGTTGATGGGGGCGGTAGGCGTGAACGCCTGCGATTCCCGCCAGGGGGCGATCATCAATCAGGCACGCGCAGCGTGCGATCGAGCATCATTAGCATGGCTGCGGTGGCGCCCCAGATGTAGCGCTCGCCATAGGGGATCGCCCAGAAGTCCCGGCGCACTGCATCGAGCATGCGGAAGTGCCGCTGCTGGTTGATGGGGTCGAGCAGGAAGGCCAGCGGCACCTCGAACGCATCCGCCACTTCGGTGGCTTGTAGTTGCAGGTCAAAGGGTGGTTCCACCCACGCGACGATCGGCGTGACTTCAAAGCCGGTCACGGTGACATACGTGGCCATGTGGCCCAGCACCTCGACGCACGCGGCGGGCAACCCGACTTCTTCCGCCGCCTCGCGCATGGCCGCGGCGGCCAATGACGCATCGCCGGGCTCGACACGGCCGCCCGGGAAACTGATCTGGCCGGCATGATCGGGTAAGGTGGCACTGCGCTGCGTCAACAGCAGCGTCAGGCCGTCCGCGCGATTCACGAGCGGCACCAGTACCGCAGCGGGTGTGGTCGGTCCTTCGCGGCCGGGCAGCCGGTGACCGTCGCCCATGCCCGTCGCCAGCGGAGCCGCCGGTCGGGCGAGGCGCTCCGCGAGCCAGGACTTCTGTTCTGCGGGCGCGAGGCCGAACAAGGGCAGTAGTGTCATCAGGGGTCGGGCAGGATCTGGCATGGCGTCACCAGCGTACATCAGAACAACATGGTGGCACGCAGTCCCGATATCCACGCGAGATCGCGCGTTTTTATACCATCCGCCAATCACGCCCGGCACGCGTGCGGCGATGGTACTACGGCTATCTGGAGCGGCGCGCGAAGGCGTTACGCGGCGGCGGTTCGAAGGACGGTCCGATTTTGTTGGGCCACCATGCCGAAGTCTTTTTGATCGCGCGGTGTGAATTGGGGACCAAGCAAGATGAGCGCAGGGCCAGCAACCTCGGTTTCTGCCAGCGCGGGCAGATCGTGCAGCGTCGTGTAGCGGATTCGCACGCCGGGCAGTGACGCGTTCTCGATCACGGCGACCGGCAAGCTTGCGGGCTTGCCTGCGGCAAGCAGCGTTGCGGCGATGGCAGCAGCCTGGCCGACGCCCATGTAGATCGCACCGGCATCGGCGTGGATGATGCCGTCGGCCCACGCACTCGCGTGCTCGCCGTCCCCCACGCGTGGCGTGGCGAACGCAATGCTGCGCGCGTTGCCGCGCTGGGTCAGTGACGTCTTCAGTTCCGCGGCCGCGGCCAGCGCCGCCGTGACGCCCGGCACCACTTCGCAGGCGATGCCGGCAGCCTCGAGTGCCGCGATCTCTTCCTGGGCACGCCCGAACAGCATCGGATCGCCGCCCTTCAGCCGCACGACAACGCGATGGACGCGTGCGGCATCCACCAGCCGCTTGTTGATGAACTGCTGCGCAGTGGAGTGCTTGCCGCAACGCTTGCCCACGGCCACCAGCTGCGCGTGTTCCGCCAGCGCCACCGTTTCCGGATGCACGAGCGCGTCGTGGAAGACGATATCGGCACGAGCAAGGAGCCGTGCTGCGCGCAGCGTCAGCAAGTCCGGCGCCCCCGGTCCGGCCCCGACGAGGTAGACGGTACCTGTCATCGGATCAACCCTGGGGCGACGGTTCTGTTCGTCGATTCGCCAATGAGGAAGAAACTCCCGGCGCGCCTGCTTGGCTTTCACCTTCGCGCTGCGCGCTCATGCGCAGGGGAACCAGCCGTCGCCAGGCCCGGCCTTGGCGGCGCGGCGGCGGAACCACGGCGCGCGTACGGCCGTCGCCTGGTAGCCATCCGCGAAGTCGTGCAGCCCGAACAACGCATCGGTGATGTCCGTGTCGTCGCGCAGGTCGAATGCGTCGAAGCCGACTTCGCGCAGGAAGAACAGCTGGTCGCGCTGGATGTCCCCGACCGCGCGCAGTTCGCCGCGATAGTCGAAGCGCTCGCGCAACAGGCGCGCGATTGAATACCCGCGGCCGTCGGTGAACGACGGGAAATCCACGGCCACGACGGGCAGCCGCTTCAAGTCCGACGCAATCAAGGCCGGATCGTCGGCGGGCGCCAGCCAGACGCCGACGTCGCCACGGGCCACCAGTGCTGCACGGGCAACGAGCCACAGTGACAGCGGGACCAGAACCGGCATTGCTTCCGGCAATTCGGCCAATGACGACGCTGCACGCACCAGCGTGTAGATGTCGTCGACGATCTCGCCGCGCTTAATGAGTTGGGGCATACACACGCTCCTTGAAGGGTTCGATACCGACGCGGCGCACCGTGTCGACAAAGCGTTCATCGTCGTGGCGCAGGTCGACGTAGATCTCGATCAGTCGCGCGACGACATCGGGCATTTCATCGGCGGCGAATGAGGGCCCGATCACACGGCCGATAGCCGCATGCTCGCCCTGCGTGCCGCCGATCGTGACCTGGTACCACTCGCTGCCGTTCTTATCGACGCCCAGTACGCCGATGTGGCCGACGTGATGGTGGCCGCAGGCGTTCATGCAGCCGGAAATATTGAGCGCCAGCTCGCCGATGTCGTGCAGGTAGTCGAGGTCGTCGAAGCGCCGTTGGATGGCCTCCGCAATGGGAATCGACTTGGCGTTGGCCAGCGAGCAGAAGTCGCCACCCGGGCAGCAGATGATGTCGGTGAGCAGCCCGATGTTGGGCGTTGCAAAGCCAAGCCCTTTGAGTTGCTGCCACAGGGACAACAGCTCGGATTGCTTGACGTCCGCGAAAATCAGGTTTTGCTCGTGCGACACGCGCAGTTCACCGAAGCTGTAGCGATCGGCCAGCGCAGCCACGGCGTCCAACTGGTCGGCCGTGGCATCGCCCGGGGGAAATCCGGTCTTCTTGAGCGACAACGTGACGATCGCGTAGCCGGCTACCTTGTGCGGATGCACGTTGCGCGTCACCCAGTTGGCAAAGCCGCGGTTGTCGGCCACGGCCGCGCGGTAGCCGGGATCATCGCCGGCCAGCGATTCGTAGGCGGGCGGGGTGAAGAACCCTGCGAGTCGCGCGAATTCCTCGGCGGGCACGGTGGCGGACCCACCCTGCAATTGCGTCCATTCGGCCTCGACATCGGCGGTGAAGACGGCGGGGGTGCGCTCCTTCACCAGGATCTTGATGCGTGCCTTGTACTTGTTGTCGCGGCGGCCGAAGCGATTGTAGACACGCAGGATAGCGTCGAGATAATTGAGGATCTCGGCCCGTGGCAGGAAGTCGCGGATTATGTGACCGATGATGGGTGTGCGGCCCAGCCCGCCGCCCACCGCCACGCGGAAGCCGATCTCGCCATCCGCATTGCGGACGAGCTGCAAGCCGATGTCGTGCACCAGGATCGCGGCACGATCATGCGTGGCGCCCGTCACCGCGATCTTGAATTTGCGCGGCAGGTAGGCAAATTCCGGGTGGAACGTTGACCATTGACGGATCAGTTCGGTGAACGGCCGCGGATCCGCAGTCTCGTCGCCCGCGACGCCCGCGAAATGATCGGTCGTGGTGTTGCGGATGCAATTGCCCGACGTCTGGATGGCATGCATCTCAACCCGGGCCAGTTCCGCCAGGATGTCCGGCACCTGTTCGAGCGAGGGCCAGTTGTACTGGATGTTCTGGCGCGTCGTGAAGTGGGCGTAGCCGCGGTCGAAAGTGCGGGCGATATGCGCCAGCGCACGCAGCTGCCGCGTCGACAACTGGCCGTAGGGGATCGCCACCCGCAGCATCGGCGCGTGCTTCTGGATGTAGAGGCCGTTCTGCAGCCGCAACGGACGGAATTCGTCTTCCGTGAGCTGGCCGGTCAGGTAGCGCCGGGTCTGGTCGCGGAACTGGTCGACGCGTTGGTCGACGATGCGTTGGTCGAATGAATCGTAGCGATACATGGCGGGTTCCCGTTGCGGTCCCGCAGTGTGCTGCCCGATCCACATAATTAGAACGAATCAATTGGTATGCGGTTATCGCCACCAGGTATAAGCCCAAGTGCCTATAATCCACCGATGACCACCGGCCTAGTCCTGTTTGCGCATGGCGCCCGCGATCCCCGGTGGGCGGAGCCCTTCGAACGCCTGCGGCACAAGGTGGCGGCGCTGCGGCCCGATGCCCCGGCCACGTTGGCATTCCTGGAGTTCATGACCCCGGACCTGCCTACGGCCTGTGCCGCGCTGGTCGCGCAGGGCGCCCTCCGGATCCGGATCGTCCCGATCTTCCTGGGGCAGGGCGGCCACGTCCGCCAGGACCTGCCGGCATTGGCCGCGCAGGTGCAGGCGCTGTATCCGGCCATTCCCATCGAGCTCGCCACCGCCATCGGCGACGACGATGCGGTGCTGGACCGGATCGCCGCCGTCTGCGTAGGTGGCAGCGGGGACTGAACCCCGCCGGGATTCAGCCTCTCATTTCCTCTCGACCGAAGGGTCGGCGAAGCGTTGCCCGGGTAGCGACTTTCGGAGCATCGTCCAACCGTGACAACAGCGCACGTTCGCGAACGAAGTTCATGAACGCCGAGGCCACCGGCGATAGCCTCCGGCCCACCGGGTATACGAACCACCAGTGACGCTCCAGCGGAAACCCCGCCACGTCGAGGGTGACGAGTTGCGGCTGCTCGACATCGACGCCCAGCGTATCGCGTGACAGGACCGACACCCCCAGGCCCGCCAAAATCGCCTGCTTGATGGCCTCGTCGGAGGCCAGTTCCATGCGGACGTCCGGCACCAACCGCTGCCGGTCGAACGCTGCCTCCACGGCGCGGCGCGTGCCGGAACCGCGTTCGCGCGACAGGAACGGCTCCTGCGCCAGGCGCTGCATGGAAATGTGGCGCTCCTGTGCCAGCGGATGATCGGCGCGCGCAAAGACGACCAGCGGATTGGCGAGGATCGACTGGCGCACGATGTCGCGGTCCTCCGGTGGATTGGCGAAGAGGTAGAGATCATCGTCGTTGTTGGCCAGGCGCTCGATCAGCCCGCCGCGGTTATGAATGGCCAGCGCGGCATCGAGCCCGGCGTGCTGCTGCAGGAAACCGGCGAGCATCCGGGGCGCGAAGTACTTGGCCATCGTGCCGGCCGCAAGGCGCAGCCGTCCGGCCCGCATTTCGCGCAGGTCCGCCATCGCATCCTCCAGCGCGGCGAGACTGCCGAACATCGTTTCGCAGTGTGCATAGAGTTGACGGCCGGACTCGGTGAGGTAGATCTGCTTGCCGATCTGCTCGAACAGGGGCACGCCGATCGTCGCCGTGAGCTTCTTGATCTGGATCGAGACCGTGGGCTGCGCGAGATGCAATTCCTCGGCGGCGCGCGTGAAACTATGGAGGCGCGCGCTGGCCTCGAACACCGCGAACTGGGGGAGCGTGCCGTGTCGGAAAAAGTGTCGGATTCGGGCGTGGGGCATGGCGGAAGTCCTCGAGTCGTCAGCACGACCGCTCCGCACCGTGCGAGGCGGACCTTCACCTTGCCGGCTACTTCCACGCTTGCACTACACGCGAACCTCTGCCGGTCGGCAAAGGTCTCGCTTGCGCCCAGACCTATCGGCGCCGTCACGACCGGGGCGACTGCCCGTATTGACGATCGTGACACGGCGACCGTTGAGGCCGCCCAAGCTACTCCCCTTTGAAGGGGCACCTGTCCGTGTTCAGGCAGGTACAACCTCTTTTTATCACATTTGCGCAATGGTCGGCACGTGAACTGCCCATCCATTGCGATTTACAATGGATGGCATCAACGTGGTTAAGAAGTTTTCCCTTCTCAATCGACACCATTGCAACGTTTCACTGTTCGCTTGGCCGGGGGCGCCGCAGAATCGCTTCACGCCCGACCATCAACGCAGGAGGTGCAGTGGACCTGCTCTCGACCCAGTTCCTGTCCGCGCTGCTCGCCATCGTGATCATCGATCTCGTGCTGGCCGGCGACAATGCGATCGTCATCGCGCTGGCCGCACGCAGCCTGCCGGTGCACCTGCAAAAACGCGCCATTTTCTGGGGCGCCGGTGGCGCCATCGTCGTCCGCACGTCGATGACACTGGTCGTGGTGTGGCTCCTGAAGATTCCCGGACTGCTGTTCGTCGGCGGTGCGCTGCTGGTCTGGATCGCCTACAGGCTCTTGTTGCCGGGTAAATCGCAGGAGGAGGGCGCAGGTCACGCCGCTGCGAGTTCTTTCTGGGGCGCGATCCGCACCATAGTCGTGGCTGACATGATCATGGGCCTCGACAACGTGCTGGCCGTGGCCGGCGCGGCGCACGGCAGCTTCCTGCTGGTCACGCTGGGCCTCCTGATCAGCATCCCGATCATCGTCTGGGGCAGCACGCTGATCCTCAAGGTCGTCGACAAGTATCCGGCGTTCGTCTACATAGGCGCGGGTGTCCTCGCGTGGACCGCCGTGAAGATGATGACTGCCGAGCCCGCCGTGGCCGAGTACTTTCAGGCCCACCGCCTCATCATTCCGTTGTCGTTCATCGTTGTCGTGGGCGGCGTGTTGTGGTTCGGGTTCGCCGCCAACCATCGCAAGCTTGAGTCCCGCATCAGTGCGCGCGTGGCGCAGTTCTCGGCGCAGATGGCGCATGACGCAGAAACTGTTACTGTTCCTTTAGGAGAAACCCCCATGCTCAAGGTCTTGGTACCGGTTGATGCCTCCCGCAACGCGCAGCACGCAGTAAGCCACGTGATTCGCGAGTTCAGGAAGAATCCGACCTTCGAGGTGCATCTCCTCAACGTGCAGGCGCCGTTCTCGCGGCACGTGGCCCAGTTCGTCGCCAAGAAGGACCGCGACTCCTATCATCGTGAGCAATCCGAGGCCGTGCTGGCGCCGCTGGTAGCCATGCTCGACGAATTCCGGATCCCGCATGCGGAGCACGTCAAGCTCGGCCCCAAGGCGGAAACGATCGCGTACGAGGTCAAGCGCCTGCAATGCGATCACATCGTGATGGCGACGGCCCGCAAGAATTCGCTGACGCGGATGGTCGAGGCATCGGTCACCAACAAGGTGCTGGACCTGACGTCGGTGCCGGTCGAGATCGTGGTCGGCGACTCGGTATCGAAGCTCGAGCGCTACGGCATCCCGGTGGGATTGGGTGCCGGGCTCGGCGCGCTAGTACTGCTGATAGCCGATTGACTGGAGTTTGATGCCGTCAACCGGAGACCGCCTTGTCCCGTACCGGCAGTTTCCACCCCGGCCGGACGAAATGGCAGGTGTAGCCGTGCGGGATGCGCTGCAAGTAGTCCTGGTGCTCCGGCTCCGCCTCCCAGAACGCGCCAGCGGGGGCGACTTCGGTTACCACACGGCCGGGCCATAGCCCTGACGCATTGACGTCCGCAATGGTGTCCTCGGCGACGCGCCTTTGCTCGTCGCTGGTGGTGTAGATGGCGGAGCGGTAGCTCGCCCCGACGTCGTTGCCCTGGCGATCGCGCGTCGTTGGATCGTGCACCTGGAAGAAGAACTCCAGAAGCTGCCGGAAGCTGAGCCGGTCGGGATCGAAGATGATTTCGATGGCTTCCGCATGGGTCCCGTGGCGACGATACGTCGCATGTTCGACGTCACCGCCCGAATAGCCGACGCGGGTTGAAACCACACCCTTCATCTTGCGGATGAGATCCTGCATGCCCCAGAAGCAGCCACCGGCCAGGATCGAACGCTCTTGGGTCATTGCGACTCCTCCATGGTTACCAGGTCCCGGTATTCCTGCGCACGGGATTCATCTTAGATCAGCCTGGCATGTGGTGATCGGAGGGCGATTCGACAATGCCTGGCCGGGGCAGGAGCGTTGGAATTGCGGATGGGGCGATTCCTCTACCTGAGGTGATACCGCCAGACTCGTCGACCGCCTCAGTACATCATTTGACATAATACAAATTATGCGACGAATTGGAATTTTCAGCGCCGTTGCGCTAAACAACTGTTATCTGGGAATAAGATATGTCGAGAAGAATAAGGTCTGTCGGAGCCCGAGCCGCCATTCCAGAAGCTACCGCATGCTGAATGGAGATCGCTGATCGAACTAACGTTTTGTTATTTTTAATTATTTCATATACCTGCGACACCTTACTAAAGCTATTTCTTGAAACGTTCTCGAATATCGGCGAAGAATGTGAACGTCAATCTGAACCGCCCGCCGAGCCAGCGGACGAGAACAATCTGGCATACATCATCTTGCTCGGCGACCCTGGGGCGCCTCGCTCAGTAGTCTCGAACACTTCAGGATATTTTCTAATCAGTTCGCTCAGCTTCTGACAACCGTAAAGCCTCTGATCAAAGTCGGGCTGGATCTTGGTGAGGTAGTTTCCAACTGCCCCAAGAACGGCCCACCCGGATTCATCGACCCCTTGCTCGATTGCCTGGGACAGAAGACTCACCGGGGATTTCTGCGCCTTGGACAGTTTCGCCCCTTGTCAAACAGCCGACAGCAAGACATACATCTGCCACGGCAGCGGCATAAATACTTGAATTAATGTGATTTAGTCGCCTAGCGCGTGACTACGAATGAGCGTTCGATGCGACACGGTTGCTGCTTTACCTCCAACTTGAAAACGCTAGTCGGCGAGGATGAGATTCGACACAGCCGTCACGGGCTACCCTGCCCTGACCCAGCTCGCGAGCGCAGCCTGAACCCGAGCCTCGGAGAGCCCGAACTCCTGTACGCACCACAGAAAGTGTTCGCGGTCGCGCGCTGCCGCTTTGCGTACTGACTCGTCGCCGTCCAGCGCGAGCCATCGGGGATATGCCTTCTTGGTGGTGAGGGCCCGAATGGATTCGGCGCGGCTGGCTCGGGGAACTCGGTCCATGACCCCAGCGAAATGCTTGCCCACCGGGCCAACCAACTGGACCAGTGCCTCGTCGTCGAACTTGCGACCCCAATCGCTGTTCACGACCAATTCCGCCGGGTGTCACGCAAGAGCTCAGCCAAGACGGGCAAGAACTGAAACAATCGCGCATCCTTGGCTGGCCGGCCGACAGAGTCGACGGTGATGGCTATCCCCGCTGGGTGAATGACGCCGTCGAGGTCGAGTTGGAGGGCTGGCATCTCTCGATTGTCGAAGAACGTTCGTTCGACGTGGCCCTAGGCCCGCAGCAATATAAAACCCATTCGCTATGCTTTCGCAAAAGCTCCAAAGCTAAGCTTGAACAGCTGAGCTCCTGAGCTGAAATCTTGCGAAAGCATAAACTTTGAGGTCTCTGCTCTGCGCTCCTTTCGGATCTTCCATCAAAAAACTAATGTTTTTCGATTAAACGTTGACAACTATTTCAAATACTAATATAATTCGGTAAACTCTAAGAGATTTCGAGTCTCATATGCCTCACGAAATAGGTTACTCGCGCCTAATCGACTTGTTTGCCCTGGATGTACGACCGCTAGCAACGCCCGCTGTGGTCAGTGCATCCGTCAACCGACGCGTAAACGCTGAAAACAAGGTCTTGTTTCCGAATGGTGTCGCCATAGACGACACCCCGGTCGGACATCTTGAGTTCGCGTTGCGTCACGAGGGTGTGGAGCTCGAAGTCATCGAAGCTCTGTTCGAGCATATCGCTCCCGCGGAGCTGGTCTCTCGATTCCAGTCGACGCCAAATGGAGAGCACATCCGGCGTGCGTGCTTTCTTTGGGAATGGCTTAAGGGCGAGGAATTGCCGACAACGCTAACCCCAGGGGCGGGGTATGTCGACCTATTTCCTAACGATGTCTACGTAACGGCAGAAGAGCCAGTTCGGGTAAAGAAGTTCCTAGTGCGTGACAACGCGCTAGGCACTCGAGATTTCTGCCCCACCGTTCGGCTTAGCGCAGTTCCGCGCAGCCCTAGTCTCGAGGAGTTGTTTGTTGAGGCGAATAGGGTACTGAGTGCCGTCTCCAACCGTGAGCTATACGACCGCGCTGTGCGCTATTTGTATTTGTCGGAGACTCGTGGCAGTTACGCCATCGAATCGGAAACGCCAAGCTCCGACAAGACAGAACGATTCATGCAGCTGCTAAGCCAGGCTGGAGAGCCAGTAACTGCCAATGAGGACTGGCTCGTCGGCCTGCAGAACGCCATTGTTCGAAATGCGTACAGCAAAGAGGCTTCCTACCGCGCGAAGCTAAACTGGCTTGAAGACGCAACTGGCCGCATCTCGTTCTTCCCCCCGCCCCCCGATGAGTTGCGAAGAGCTATGGCCGGTTGGGAGACCTTCGTCAACGACCAGAAGCGGTGCCGCGACACGCTAGTTAAAGCAACTTGCATTTCGTTTGGTTTCGTCTATCTCCACCCCTTCATGGACGGGAACGGTCGCCTTCACCGATTCCTCATCCACCACGCGTTGGCCCGCTCCGGAGGACTACCCAACGGTGCCATCATTCCCGTTTCTGCCGTGATGCTGAAGAAGATTCCGCAGTACCTTGAGGTACTCAGCGCGTTTTCGCGACCGGTGACTGCGTTGTGGTCGTATCAACGTGGCGAGCTCGAGCCGAGTATCACGCACACCCCTGGTAGTAGGCCCTACCGGTTCTTCAATGCAGACAAGGAGGTCGCATTTCTTCACGACATGATTCGGCAAGCGGTGACCGATGAAATTCCGCATGAACTTGCATGGCTGCATGGCTACGACGAAGCGTTCGCAAGACTTGAACAAGAATTTGACCTGCCTCAGAAGGACCTGTCGGCCCTTATCCGAATGGCGCACTCAAATCACGGGGTGCTTTCACAGAATCGACGTAAACAGTACACCTACGTGCCTGAGGCAGTGTTGGACCGAATTGAAGCTGTGGTCCGGGAGACTTTCAACCCAGCCAAGCCGGGTCAGGCTTAAGCGACCGCTAGTAAATCTCGCGGATGTCTGCTCTCGAAGGGACAAAAACTAACCTATTTCGAAGAAAACTTACAAACTTCGAAGGGCCCTGCCTCAGACGCGCTTTCGAAACTGGGCAGGAATGGCAGCGCCTTTATGGACTGCACCCCATCCAGTTTCGTAGAGTAAGCCCACGCGAAATTGAGACTCGAGATGTTGG
>Ga0163150_10007947_pt1 | contig 12228 bp, 10 predicted proteins | sample OliLakLV19P2IB_FD_148628 | JGI IMG/M metagenome (GOLD analysis project Ga0163150, IMG submission 148628) | Freshwater microbial mat bacterial communities from Lake Vanda, McMurdo Dry Valleys, Antarctica - Oligotrophic Lake LV.19.P2.IB | ecosystem: Environmental > Aquatic > Freshwater > Lake >...
ACCTGATCCTGGCGTACCGCAAACAGCAGAAGTGGATGGGGGAATCGGCGGGGGAGTTCGCGGCAACGGCAGCGATCGAGGACATGATCCCGTTCATCGACAGCCATGAGTTCCGCACCCAGTTCGCTGAGGTCGGCAAGGGGTTCCTCCCGTTCTGGTACGCCGAGGAGAACTTCATGAAGCGTTGGGCGCGCACGCTGCAGTCCCAGGGCCCCGCAGCAATCGCCAAGGTGCAGCTCGGGTACATGGGCCTCAAGAGCGCAGGCGTGGTCCGCACCGACGAGCAGGGCGTCGACTGGTTCGTGTACCCCGGCTCAGGGCTGCTCGCCGAGGCGATCGCGAAGATCCCCGGCATGCCGGACACGTTGCCGGTGTCGATGATGTTCCAGTCGCGCACGGACTCGATGCTTCCCGGCATGTCCGGCAAGCTCGCTGCGCCGTCGTTCACCCCGACCGTGTCGATGCCGTTGTCGTTGCTCACCGCAGCGTTCCCCGAGCTCGAGCCGGCCAAGCGTCAGCTGCTCGGGGACTACGGCTCGGGCCGCAACGCATTGGAGCAGTTCGCGCCAGCGTGGGTGATCAACGTCTACGATGCGATCCGTCTGAACGAGGGCAACACCCGCTTCGCATCGGCGCAGCTGTCAGCGATCGCGCAGCTCGAAGCGAACGGCAACGGCCTGCCGGACAACGCGTCGCCCGGCCAGCAGCAGGAGTTCCTCGATCGGGTTCGCAACCACGCGCGCGTGATCCTGTTCTCGCAGGCGCTGCTCGGGTTTGTCACGCCCGGACCGGCCGCTCAGTTCTACGTCGATCAGGAGACGCTGTGGGGTGGATCGCCCGACGAGATCGGGACGCGTCTGTCGACGGAGTACCAGCTGCTGGTCCAGGCGCTCGGCATCGAAGAGGGCACGTTGAAGTGGTTGGAGTCCAACCCTGATGGCGACATCACGACTGCGCTTGCAGGAGCCACCAACCCGAACCTCAACGCACTGTCGGCGTACACGATCGGCAAGAGCGAGTCGGTGTCAGGTGCGCCGCTGACGCCGACGGAGGCATCGCTGCAGTTCTTCGACCAGCACGAGGAGTACTTCTCGGAGTTCCCCGACGCGTCGCCGTGGCTGCTGCCGCAAGGCACGGGCGACATGCGCTCGGCGTATGCGTTCGATCAGCAGATCCGCAACGACCTCCGACGCCGCCGCAGCCCGGCGGAGTTCCTCGACGCCGTGCTGTTCAAGGAGGCGAGCGGCCCGTACTTCGAGATGAAGGGCGAGTACCTCAAGCAGCTCGACACGTTCAAGGCGAACGGCAACACCGAGGCTGCACGCCAGCTGACCGATCGGTTCGACTCGTGGGCGGCCGGCTTCAAGGCCGCACACCCGTCGTTCCGTGATCAGCTCGAGTCGTCGGACGGCAAGACGCAGCGACGCAAGACGTTGGAGCAGATGCGATTGGTGATCAACGACCCGGGTGCGCCTCGCGCGTCGCACTTCGAGCCGTTGCAACAGCTGGTGACGTACTGGGATCGGTACGAGGTACGCAAGGTGGAGCTCGGGATCGACAAGACTGCCCGAGGCCGCGAGAAGCTGGAGCGGTTCAAGGCTGGTTTCGAGACGTCGATGCTGGGCTACGTCGCAGACAACCCCAGCGTCCGTAGCTTCTGGATGAGTGTGTTGCGGCCCGAGGCCGGCTTCGACTGATTGGAGAACCCATGTCCGAAACCGAGAGTCCGTTCGACATCCCGGTGTCGAGCGGCGTGCTGACGGCAGGGTCGGAGGAGACGAAGCTGTCTCGGCGGCAAGCCACGCAACTGCTCGCGCAGATGTTCGCCGGTTCGGCCAATCCGCAGGCGGCGAAAGCGGCAGGCAGTCGCAGCGTGTTGGAGAACTGGGCTGCGGTCGATCTCGGGACCGACATGGTGTACGGCAACGAGACGGACACCACGTACGAGCAGGCGTTCGAGGCGATGATGGCGGTGGCGATCATCGACTCGTTGCCTGTCGAGGCGAGAGACGCCAACGTGTTGCAAGGGTTCGACTACCGGCCGTACTTCGCGACTGTTGCGGCGAACCCGGAGATGTATGCGGTCAAGTTGGGCCAGTACGCGGACGAGATTCATGGTGACGACCTCGGATTGCAGGCGACCCTGTGGCGCGACAGCGGCGGGATCGCGTGGAATCTGGTGGCGGGCGATCTGGCTGATGATCCGGAGAAGGTCGCTCGGTTCGCAGGCGTGTCGCAGTCGGTGCTCACCGCACGGAACGTCGAGTTCCTTCGCGCACAAGCCGAAGCGGGGGGGCTGGTGCTGACCGACGCCGAGCTCGCCTCGGCGCAGATGGTGCCGGCCACGGTGACGATGTCGCCAGCCGCTCAGTGGGCGGTCAACGCGCAGCCTGCTGGCGGTGTGGCTGTGGACCTCGACGGCGACGGGAAGCTGTCACCGGAGGAGTACCTCGCTGGCGAGCAGGACGCGCTGGGCGAGCCGTTCGTGATGTCGCGGTCCGACATCGAGGGGTACTTCCGCAGCGGCATCTTCGACATGACGACGATGATCGAGGACGAGTACAACAAGGCCGTACAGACTGGCGATCGGTCACCGAACTATGGCTTCGACACAGGCGCGATGCGCGGTGGCGGGCCACGCCGGGGGCCGGTCAGTGCCGGGCTGATGACAGCCCAGCAGGCGCTCGACTACATGCACAGCTTGAGCGATGAGGATGCGGTGCTGATGCAGACCCGACTGGCCGAGTCCGGCTACTTCGAGCGGATCGGCAAGATCCCCGAGTTCCAAGACGGTGACGACGAGGCGACGAACGAGGCGTGGATGCTGGCACTCAACGAGTCGGCTCAGCAGGGCATGTCGATCCCGAAGCTGCTCAACAGTCAGCGGGAACGGATCCGCACCACCAAGGCGCAGACGATGCAGCAGTTCAAGGTCACCGACGTGCGCAACGCAGCCAACCAGTTCGGGCAAGACGTGCTGGGCCGGAACCTGTCGGGAGCCGAGTTCGACCAGGTGCGCACGTTCCTCAAGTCGTTGCAGACCCAGCGGCGCGACGACGTGCTCGGCGTGGACGACACGTCGTGGTACCGGGAGGGGATGGATCCGGATGTGGGCTTCGACTCGACCGACATCGAAGCGGCGGTCGACCGGACGACGCAGGGCGCAGAGGACCTGCAGTCCGGGTGGGACACCGGCAAGAAGTTGTTCAAGATGATCGGCATGGACTTCCCGACCGTGCCGACCCAGGCACCGAAGGAGCAGTAATGGCACCGCCCCGTGGACCCGACAATCCTGACAACGATCGCCCGCGACAGCCCAGACCGAGCACTCCGTCGATGGCGACGGGGCGCAGTCCGTCTGGCGTGCCGCAGACGCCGTACCCCGGACTGCAGCCCGGTGAACGACCACAGGACTACAACAACTGGTGGGACGGCAACCCGTCTACCGGCGAGGTTGGCAACGCGTTCTGGGTCGCTGAACTCGAACGGTTGAACCCTGACCGAGCCGATCAGGTGCGTGCCCTGGCATGGACATTCCGCAACGACTACGTCGCACTGGCGAACAACCTCGAACGTGGCGGCTTCAACATCGGGGCGGGGGCGGACACTGGTAGCGGCAGCCGTGGCGGCGGTGGTGGCGGCACGAACCTTGCTGAGCAGTACGCGTCGGCCGAGGCAGCGGTGCGGAACCGCTCGCGGATGCTCGGCCTCGAGCTCGATGAGGGCGGGATCAAGGCGCTGGCCAAGACCGTCGTCGATGGCAAGTGGTCGCCGGACCAGCTGGACGATTACATGGTGCCGGGTGCGGTGAACACGAACGCTCCGGGAATGATCACGGCCACGGTCAACCAGGTCCAGCAGCTCGCTGCGCAGCAGCTGATCCGGGTGTCGGATGCCAGCGCTCGTGAGTGGGCCGGGCGGATCGCATCGGGCGAGATGGATCTGGCCGGGGTGCAGTCGTTGCTCCAAGCGCAGGCGGCATCGAAATACACCTGGGCGGCGAGTCAGATCAGCCAGGGGATCAGCGTGCGCGACATGCTGCTGCCGGCTCGTGACCGGATCGCGAGCGAGCTCGAGCTGGCACCCGAGTCGGTCGATCTGATGGACGACAAGTGGATCGGGATGATGCAGACGGTCGACGACAAGGGTCAGACGAGAGCATCGACGGACTCGGAGATCACGATGCGGGCCCGGAAGATGCCAGAGTGGTCGTCGACCCAGCGCGCTGGGCAGGCCGTGGCCGAATACGCGGCGACGATCCGCCAGTACTTCGGAGGCTGAGATGACTGACCTCAACACACCGATCACGCCGGATCCATCAGATCCCGGGAACTGGCGCGAGATCGACCGGTTGCGCCGGGTGGCAGAATCGGAAGGGCGCACGTTCGATCCGAGCGACCCGTACAACTGGCAAGGCATCGCTGCAGCGGGTGGTGGAGGAGTAGGCACGCCGGGCCCGGCCGGGACGACGCCGGGCACGACGACGCCAGCAGCGGGCGTGACGCCAACAGCGGGTGTACCGGGGACGCCGACCGATGCGGCGCGGCGCAACCGCGACCTGTTCGCCTCGATCCAGCAGATGCTCAACGATGCAGGACTGGCCGGGCTGTACGAGATCGGTGCTGACGGGATGCCTGGTGGCCGGCTGTGGGAGCAGATCACCAGCGGTCTCGATTCGCAGGCTGCGCTGATCATCTGGTTCGAGCAGACCCAGGAGTTCCAGGCGAGGTACCCGGTCATCGGTCAGATACGCGCGAGCGGGATGGGCCGAATCCCGACCGCCAGCGAGGTCAGGGTGTACGAGCAGACAGCAGCACAGATGATGCGGCAAGCAGGTCTGCCGGCGTGGTTCTACGACCAGCCGGGTGAGCTGCAGACGCTGATGGGCCAGGACATCTCGACGTTGGAGCTCGAAGAGCGTCTCGGTGCAGCGTGGTCAATGGTGCGTGACACCGATCCAGCGGTGAACGAGGCGTTCGCCAACTTCTACGGTGTCAGCGGCGATGCGGCGATGGCTGCGTTCTTCCTCGATCCGACGAGAACGCAGGCGCAGATCGATCGCGCCAGTCGGGCGGCGTACACCTCGGGGATGGGTTCCACGATCGGCGTGACCATCGACCAAGTGGTGGCCGAGCGGATTGCGAACCTGCCGACCACGTCGGCCGGCATCTGGCAGGATCTGACGCAGGTTGCAGCGGTCAGCCGCCCCGGTGGTCTGCTGACAGAAGGGATCACCGAGGTGAACGACATCACCCAGAGCGACGCGATTGATGCGACGGTGTTCGGTGATGGCGAAGCGTTGGCCGATCTCGAACGCCGCCAGATCAGGCGCGACGCGAACGACCGGTCGTCGCTCGGCGGCGCAGCAGTCACCCAGCAAGGCGCCGTTGGCGTCGGAACTGCACAGAGGAGGTGATCAGATGAAGGACGGCAAATACAGCAACGGTGCCAAGAAGGGCACCAAGATCGTCACCGGCTCGACCAGCGCGATGAAGGCTGGCAAGTCGACCGGCAAGTACGGCGGGTCAAGCAAGAAGAAGTGACCTGAGATCATGCGTTGCAGGGCGCATTGAGAGACGGAGCCGGACGACTGACAGGGCCGTCCGGCTCTGTCGCGTCAGGGGTGATGCGCGCAAATGCTCACGCGATGTGGCAATACTGTGCGGGTCGGGTGAGCTCTCGGGCCCCGATGCAGCGTGAGCTACTCAGGTGGCCGTTGGGACAGTCTCGGACGTTCGCCGGCGTTCGATGCGAGCAAGGCGTCATGGCACACATCCCAAGGAGAATCACCGCATGGCAACCGAACACGACGACGACCAGCAGCACGACGACATCGCTGGTCTGCGCAAAGCAGCCAAGGACGGCAAGGCAGCACTGACCGAGAACGAGACGCTCCGACGGGAGCTGATGTTCGCGAAGGCAGGAATCAACACCGAGACTCGTCTCGGCAAGATGTTGCTCAAGACGTTCGAGGGCACCTCACTCGAGGAGCTGAAAGCAGAAGCAGAGGAGATCGGACTGTTGAAGTCCGCCGATGCCGAGCAGCCAGCTCGTCAGCCAGACAACGACGACGAAGCGCAGGGAGAGTTCCGCAGGAACCTCTCTGGCGGACAGGCCGGTGGCGAGCAGACCTCGCCGGATCCGATCACATCCGCGCTCACCGAGTTCCACGCGAGCACCAAGAACGGCATGCGCCGGGAAGATGCAGCAGTGGTGGCAGTCCACAAGGTGTTCCAGGCGGCAGCGTCCGGTGACAAGCGGGCCATTTTCAACCCGGACGAATGGAGCCAGAAGGCTTCGATCGCCTCGGGGAATCGTGGCTGAACGCCCGGTCGGATCATGTACCACCCCTGACAGCTGCGGGCACTACGCGTGCCGGCTGCGAGCCAAGGGTCTACGGGTCAGTCCGAAGCTGGAATCCACGAGGACGCAGAACTGGCGACCGACTCCCACCACGCCTTCTTCCTACAACAAGACGATCATGTACGACGAACGACCGGGCGGCATCAAGATGCCGCTCTTGAAGTCGGACGGCACGATCGTGCGGCAGAAGGAATGGAACGAGAACCGGGCCAAGTTCGAGTCACAACTCAGACGCACTCGCACCTCACAAGGAGACTGACCCCTCATGGCCGAAGAACTCGGACAGTCCATTTTCTACTCGTACAACCTCTCGGTCGAGACGAAGATCAACATCGACGAGTTGATCTACTGCCTCAGCCCGAAAGACCTCCCGCTGCTCCACGGTGTCGGCGCAGACGGCGTGCCGTTGCTGCCGCGCACCCCACTCGACAACACGATCTTCTACTGGCTCGAAGAGGAAGTCCCGCTTCCGCGTGGCACCTGCGTCGAGGTGCTGGACGCCTCCGAAACCGATGTCACGATGGCCACGGGTGATGCCGTCAAGTTCGTGATTGGTGACTCGATCCGAATCGACGACGAGATCATGCTCGTCACCGCCATCGACACGTCGACCGAAGTGCTCACGGTTACCCGTGGCTCGGCGTCGGTCACCAACACCACGGCCGCAGCCCACGTCATCAACTCCGAAGTGATCGGCCTCGGCACGTTCTTGGCAGAGGGTTCCATCGGTGGCACCGGGTTCCAGGGCCGCGACCGGTACACGAACTACGCCCAGATCCTCTCGAAGAAGATCTCGGCGTCACGGACCGGCCAACGGATCCCGAAGTACGGCGTGCCGAACGAGCTCGCGAAGCAGATGATGAACACCGTGCAGAGCCTCAGCCAGCAGCGCGAGCAGCTGGCGCTGTACGGCATCCGTCACCTCGAGACGGCCACCAACCGGCGTTCGACCGGCGGCTTCGACTTCTTCGTGACCACCAACGAGGACACGACCTCGACGTGGCTCACGGTGGATGCGATCGAGACGCAGCTGCAGAACTCGTACAACAACGGTGGCTCGTTCGAGTACGTGATGGCGCAGCCCGGTGCGTTCGCCGCGCTGACCAACCTGACCGGCAACGAGCGGGTGCAGACCGTCGACATCACCGACGCCCGCCGTGGCCGCAGCCGGGCGCTGGTCGTGATGACCGAGTACGGCGACGTGCAGCTGGTCCGCAACCGCTGGATGAAGCAGACCGAGGCGTTCTGCTTCAGTCGCGAGAACTTCATCGAGCGGATCTTCCAGCCGCTCGTCACCGAGAAGCTGTCCAAGACCGACGACACCGACACGTACATGATGGTGTACGAAGGCGGCTTCGAGGTGAAGGGCCAGGATCACATGGCCAAGTTCACCGGTCTGAACACGGCGTCCGCGATGCCGGTCGACCTCGTCTGACCCGAAGCACAGCAACGCATTGATGGGGCCGGGTCCGCAAGGGCCCGGCCCCTGTCGTGAGAGGATCAGGACATGGCCAGGACCGGAGTACTCGAGACAGTCCAGCGCATCCGCCGTCAGTTGCACTCGACCGGGCGGAACGAGATCAACCGCCTCGACGCCGCCACGCTCAGCGGCGCCGGGTCGATCGTGTTCGAGTGGGATGCCCCGGCAAGTGTGGTTGAGGGCGCAGTGCTGAACATCAACCTCGAACTGATGCGCGTGATCAGCTACACCGCAGCGACGCGCACGGCACAGGTCATCCGGGGCTGGTTGGACAGCGACCCAGCCGACCATGCCGACCAGGCCGAGATCGTGATCAACCCACGGTTCTCGAACATCGACATCATGGATGCGATGGTCGACGAGATCAACAGCTGGGGCCCGGCGCTGTACCGGGTCGAGTCCGACGAGTACACAGTTGCATCCGGTGACACCGTGTTGCAGCTCAAGGCGGCATGGGCCGACTGCTTCGGGATCATCAACGTCTACCGGCAGTGGTCCGATCAGTACCAGTCGACCGACGCGTGGCCACGGCTCGACGTTCGGTTCGTGCGTGGTGTCGCCGCTGACTGGACGTTGGGCGCTCCACTGTCGGGGCTGCAGCTGCGGTTCGTGGAGCCCGTTGCAACAGGCACCGTGTACGTGCTGGTCGCACGGCCGTGGACGACGTCGGCACCAACGCTGGCGCAGAACATGGTCACCGATGTCGGGGTGCCGGAGTCGTACTTCGATCTGCTCGGCATGGGCGTCAAGCGCCGGCTGATGGCCGACTCCGAGCTGGGCCGCTGGGCCCGCCAGTCACAAGACGACTCGCGTCGTGCCGAGGAGACACCGGCCGGCGCGAGCGTCCAGCCGATGCAGCAGCAGTACGCGATGTACGTGACCCGGCTCAGTGCCGAGGTCGCGAAGCTCCGCTCGCAGTACCCGATCAGGTGGACCTGACATGCTCGTCGAGCTCGACGAGGAGTTCTTCACCGGCTCGCTGTCGTCGGGGCCGTCCGGCGGCGGCTCGATCGGTGGGTCCGACTCGGGCTCGCTGACGACCACGGTCCCTGACACGGTCACCCTCGACGGGTGGACGTACGCGATCGAGACTCGCCTGTACCGCAACGCCTCGCGCCCCACACTGCGTGACGGGGTCGTCGTCGGCGGCGAACCATCGGACTCGCTGTTCGATGCGCAGGGTTCGTGGATGCGGTACCGGCACAGCTGGCACTTGGGGCAGGGCCAGAAGCTCGACGACCTGGGCGACACCGAGGCAAGCACGTTCCGGTACCAGCACGGGCGCAACGCGGTGCCGTGGGTGCTGGGCGAGCTGACGGTGACGCCAGAGGTGTTGGCCGACGCGGCGTATGACACCGGCACCGGCACGGCGGCTGGCATCGCACGCGCTGGTGGCCACTACGTCGTGGTCGACGGGTTGGAAGCGTTCACGGCGAGCAACCCGGAGGGGACGTGGACCCAGATCACCGGGCTCGTCGGCAACCCGGTGTCCGTCAGCTCTGACGGCTCGCGGTTCTACATCGCGACGAGCTCGAACCTGTACTCGATGAATGCCGGCCTGACGGCGGCGACGCTGCTGTCGGCGGGCAACGCCGACCGTGTCGCGTTTGTGGCCAACCGGCTGCTGATCGGCAACGCCAACACGTTGCACGAGGTCAACGCTGCCGGGACACGCACGTTGCTCGAGACGCACTTCCAAACGCTGTTTCGGTGGACGGTGCTCATGGCGATCGGATCGAGGATCTACGCAGGCGGCTTTGCCGGCGAACGCAGCGAGCTGCGCACATTCACGACCGACTCGCTCGGCGTGCTGGTGCTGAGTGCTGAGGCGGCGCCGATCGAACCCGGCGAGCTGCTCTACAACGCCATCTCCACGGCCGGCTTCGCGATCCTGCTCACGTCGCGCGGGGTGCGGTTCGCGCAGGTGACCGCTGACGGCACGCTGACCTACGGCGCGCTGATCTCGGTCGGGTCGACGACGAGCCGGGGCATCGCCAGCGGCGGCGGGTACGCATGGTTCCAGCAGGTGTCGGCGGTGACCGGCAACCCGGTGATCGTCGAGATCGATCTGACGCAGTTCATCGCCCCGCTGACCCCGGCGTACACCGTGATCGGTGACGACGACACGACGGTGTCGTACAACGCGATGGTCTACGGCGGCGACAGCAACACCAAGTCGCTGATCCTCCACAACGGGCCGGGCCGACGCATCGCCGCGTACCCACCGGCCGTGCGCGTCGTCGCGCAGCAGGCGATCGTGCGCACTGGCCTGGTCCGCTTTGGCACGGTCGAGGTCAAGGTGCTCGTCGAGATCGAGGTCGGCTTTGACGAACTGCCAGCGGGCAGCAGCGTGACGGCTCGGGTGTACGAGGACAACGGTGGGCTGCTGACCACCGGCACGCAGACGATCGCGAACTCGCGGACGCTGACTGTGTCGATCGGCACGCTGTCGGTGCGTGGCTGCTACGTCGAACTCGAGCTGAACGAGTCGGCGTCGTTCGACACGCCGACCGTGCGCTACTGGCGGATGCGGGCATACCCGGTGCCGCCCGCCACCGAGCAGTGGGTGCTGCCGATCATCAACCACGAGAGCGTGACGATCAACGACGCCGAGGGCCAGCTGATGTCGCAGACACCGCTCACGGTGCGTGACCGCCTCGTCGGGTTGTGGCGGTCCAAAACGCCGGTGGTCTACCGCGAGGGCGAGCGGGCGTACACGGTGCGCATCGACGATTTCGAGGTTCAGCCGGCACGCTGGACGAGCGATGGTTCGTATCTACAAGGGCTGTTCGTGCTGCGGCTCGTGAGTGCATAGGAGCGACAGATGGCAGATGAATACGTCTTGAAGGAGTACGAGGGTGGCACAGTTGCGACGACGCTCAGCGCGTTGATCTCGGCCGGTGCGACCTCGATCGCAGTGACGAGCGGCTCGACGTTCCCGAACGGTTCGACCGCGCCGTTCGTGGTGGTGATCGACCGGGGCCTCGGGACCGAGGAGAAGGTGCTGATCGACACGCGTGCGTCGAACACGCTGACGGTGCAGCAGCGCGGCTACGACGGCACGGTCGCGCAGGCCCACGCGGCAGGTGCGACGATCAACCACTGCGTCGACGCGTACACGTTGAAGCAGGTCAACGCGATGGCGAACGCGATGACGGCGCAGTACGACCTCGTCTACCGGGGTGCTGCACCCCAGTCGTTCGCGCGGATCGCAGTGGGCTCGAACGGGCATCTGCTCGGCGTGACCGCAGGCGTGCCGGGCTTCGCCGCGTTGGGGTTGGCCAACATCCCTGATGGGCTGATCACCGCAGCGAAGCTGATCACCGCCGTGCAGAACCTGCTCGTTCCGGCAGGCACGGTGTCGTCCACGATCGCTGCAGCAGCACCGACCGGGTGGCTGTTTCACAACCAGTCGGTCGGCAGTGCCGACGTGACGTACCCGGCACTGTGGGCTTTGGCGCCGGCAAGCTGGAAGTCGGGCGCAACGCTGATCATTCCGAACCTGACGGACCGTGACCTGATGCAAGCGGGCACGACCGCGCTGGGTGCGGTCGGCGGTGCGAACAGTCGAACCATCGCATCAGCGAACCTGCCAACGCACACGCACACCGTCGATCACGATCACGGCTCGGTCACCTCAGGGAACGTGTCTGCCGATCACACGCACTCGGGCACCACCGCCGACACACAGCCGTTGTCTGGGCAAGGCTCTGCTGCTGGTGCCAATGCGGGATTCGTGACCTCGGTCAGCATCAGCGCCATTCAGTCGTCTGCGAACCACGTCGCTCACAACCACACGTTCACGACGGGCGGCATCTCGGCCAACCACACGCACGCAGTCGATTTGCCGAACTTCACCGGAGCGTCCGGCAACGGTGGGTTCGCGAACACAGCGCTGACGACGACCCCTTCGCACCTTGCGGTCAACATCATGATCAAGGCGCACTGAGGAGCACACCATGCCGACCATCATCTCTCGGGCCGACACCGGTCTGCCCGCTCGCGTCACGACGTTCAACCGCATCACGCTGCGCAAGCTGCTCGCACCAGCGCGCGGGCTGATCGTCGCCCACTACACCGGGGTGCACCGGTCGTACCACGGGCTGACCCAGGTCGAAGTCCAAGCGGTGATCCGAGGGATTCATCGGTGGAAGGCGAACGAGTACAACTACGTCATCGACTGGGCCGGTCGGATCTACGAGTTCTCGGGCGAGCACGTCGCTGCCCACGCAGCCGGTTTCAACACGACCGGGTACGGCGTGCTGTTCCTCAACGCGGTGGGCGAGCCGATGACGAACGAGCAGATGTACTCGTTCCACGGCCTGTTCGGGATGCTGCTGTGGACCGGCCGCGTCAACGCAACACCGTTCGTCGTCGGCCACCAG
>Ga0163150_10007948_pt1 | contig 12225 bp, 15 predicted proteins | sample OliLakLV19P2IB_FD_148628 | JGI IMG/M metagenome (GOLD analysis project Ga0163150, IMG submission 148628) | Freshwater microbial mat bacterial communities from Lake Vanda, McMurdo Dry Valleys, Antarctica - Oligotrophic Lake LV.19.P2.IB | ecosystem: Environmental > Aquatic > Freshwater > Lake >...
CCGTCTCCATCGAATGTCCTTCGTAATAATGCGCGCGCCCGGAGAGCACGAGCAGCGGCGTCTTCGCGAGAAAGCAGAGGCAGAGTTTCCCTTGGTGCCCCGCGACGGTCGGACGCGGGAAACCGGGAATCGCCGAGTAGGGCACCTCATAGACCACGGTGCATTTGGAGAGCACCGAGCTGAACCCGCTGCCCAGCACCACGGCCAGCGCGGGCCGCAGCTTGGACTTCTTCAAAATGGAATGCGCCGCCTCGGCGGGCGATGGACCCGCCAGCGCGGTGCTCGGTGCTGCCTTGTTTTCGGAATGCATGAGGATTTGGTCTGCCGCGCGACTGGCGGCAAAGAAAGCACCAATCGAACAATGAAGGCAAGTTATTGCTGCCGGGGCAACGCCGACATTTGTGATCGATTCAGCATCAAGGCACCGATGCGGGCATAGAGGTTCGCGTCGCTGTCCCCGCCGCTCTCACCCCACGAGTGAGCCCATAAGTGGGCGGCAAAAACCTCACCCAAGTCACAGCGCGCCCAGGTGTTCAAATCGTACTTTTCATCGTAATGGACGGGGAAAAAGCCCTTTGACAGCGCCACGGCACTTGGATCGCTTTCGAGGTGGCGGCACAAGATCGGATGGAACATATGCGGCCCCGCAGATAAGTGCGGGGCTTGCGTGTAGTCGGCACGGCGCAGGGCTTCAAAAACTTCGGCGAAGATGGGGTGATGGGCCACGGCTCCGAACACGCCCGCGCAGAAAAAACCGCCTCCCTGATCGACGCAAAAAAGTGAGCACGACCTGAGCGGTTCCAAGGATTTCAAAACGAGAAAATCGCAATCCAGGTAGATGCCTCCCTCACTGGCCACAATGTGGTGTCGGGCGATGTCCGAGCGGGTGGACAAACTCAGGTCGTTCTGTTCCATGCGTTCCGCCAAACCGGTTCTCATGGAAACAATGAGATCTCGGATCTCTGCATCTCTCCACACCCTGATTTCCCATCCGGGATGGAGTCGTCGGCAAAATTCAATCAAGCTGTGAAACAGTCCCGGAGTCTCCGATCCGAGCCAGACAAAGTGAATCTTCTGGGGAATCATCGTCGTGTCCCCTCTGTCAGAACCGCCTCAGCATCTGCCGTGGCCGTCATGGGCTTCACTGCCTCGACCACGCCCGTCTCGACCCAATTCGCGTGTTCTCCGATGGCACGCCCATGCCCATCGATTCCATTCAACTCAGGAAAAGCGGACACGCCCGAACTCGCTTCACTCGTTCGAAACCCGAGGCCTTCCAAGACGGCGCGCAGTCCATCCACGGTCCAGACCGCCCGGTGTCCCCAATTACAAATGATCGACTCCACGGCTTCCTCCTTCGATCCATTTCCACCAATGGCCCCTCTCAAGAAGTCGCGGTATCTCTCATCGTGGCGTTTCGCGATGAGATCAACACAGGGGACGGCAATTCTCATCACGCCGCCGGGCTTGAGAATCCGGCGCGCCTCACGAAAAAATCGCCAGGCTTCTTCAGGCGTAATGTGCTCGACCACATGTTCAGCAAAAAGGAACTGCACGGATTCGTCTGGCTTGGGCAAAGCCTGCCGCAAGTCCATGTCGAGGTCGCAATTGATCCAGTCCAGGAGCCGGTTGGCTCCTGCTCCCACATGAAGCTTTTCTGCAAGAACCTCTTTACCAGGCTTTGCCGCTGCCAGGCCACTGCCGCTCGATTCCGCGTCGCGAACCAGCCTAAAAGTCGGATTGGCGTAGCCGTCCGTGGTCTGGGTCAACCGATCTGCCGGCCAGTGAAACCAGTTGAGGGTCAAGGTCCGGGTGGCGTCACTCATCTCCCACCTGCCATTGGGGTTCGCCAATCCACCGAGAAAACATCCGCCTTTTAACAACTTCACCGGCCCAGCCCAAGTGGCATGGGTGGCCGCGAATGACTCCGCCACCAAACTGGCACTGGCATCCTTGGTGAGTGAATCCACCAGTTGCATCATTTCCGGCGAGCACCAGTGCGCGGTGACGATGTCGTTGTCCGGTGCCGGGAAATCGCGGTGATCCATCCGCAGAGCCGGCGTAGCCACCAGGGTCACTCCCTGTTCGCGCAAAGTGCGGCTGACCCAGACATCTTCGCAGCCTGGGACGGGTGTTTCCGCTTCCGCCACGAGGCGGGCGCATCGCCGGGACATCAGATAACCACCGCCTCCACTCGCGAATCCGCCCGGTGCCGTGTCTGCACTCCCGACGAATTCCCCGAGCGACGGCAATTGGATGAGCCGGTCTGTCACCACGTAAGTGTCATCATCGCATTTGAAGAGAAACTCCCAATCTGGCTCCAACAACGCCCGCCTCACGAAGGCCTGAATTTTCGACGGCAACGCCTCATACGTGTCCGGGCACGCCAACTGCCAGACATCCGGTTCGCATCCCTCTGGCCCGTCACCCACGAAGAACGCCACCCGGACTCGCTCGGGAACGTGTTGCGCCCACGACTCGCGCACCCCCGCGCGCTGGCGGGCATGACGCCGGCAAGAACAGACGCCGACCAGAACCCTCGGCTCCTTGGCGGTTGCGCCGTCGTTTTTCTCAATGGCTGGTTGCATAATCATGGAAGTGTTCAAAGCATTTCAGTTTGTCGCCAAAGCGTTGCAGGTGCTGGCGTCCCGCCTCCGTCCACCATTTCGGGCCGCTGCTGTGAACGAGGCGTTGCCGGGCGGAAGCCGTGATGTTCCAAACCTCCAGGCAACCATTCTCGCCAACTTCGCGAATCTGAACACACGCGCCTTGCGTCGAGTCGCACCAGGTCTGCTCCGGCAAGACATGGAACTCGTGGCCTTTGTCGAGCCGTGTGGCGATGGCGTTGAAGGTTCCTTGGTCTCCGTGTCCCGGCAGGTGCAGGGGGAAGCCGTGGCGCGGTGAGTAGCAGCCAAACGGCGAAGCGAAGGCCCAAAGGCCCACCAAATCCCAGTGCCGGTTCACGTCCAGACAGAGCGCGCCAGAATTCAAGTACGGTTGACGTCGTCCTGGAACGCTTGCGCCATAGACTGCATAATCCTCGCCGTAGTTGCGTTCCCCACCGTCTGACGAACTGACGATCTTTCCCTGCTCCGCCAGTTCAAACACATCATCCACGCGCGAGGTCAGCACCAGATCCGCGTCCAGCAGATACACGCAACGCGCCCGCCCCAGGCAGTGCGCGAAAATCTGCTGTTTGGCTTCCCACATGCCGGATTGCGGAAACGGCAACTCCCGTGTCTCGAACAAATGCGGGCGATTGGGGTGTGCGGCCAGTCGCTCCACCGCCTCCGGGCTGAATCCTCGGTGATAAATGAACACGGCCAGTTCCCCGCGATAATAAGCCCACAAGCTGTTCAACAACGCGCGCAAGCCCGGCTCGTAGTTGGCATCGGAAGCAATGGCGAAGATCCGGGCCAGCATGGGATCAATTGCGAGTGAACACCCAAGGACAGGCTTGACGGCTAACCCGTAGGACAGGCTTCCAGCCTGTCTCCACCAACTTTTTTAAGCGCAACATGGGCCGGGGCGTGATCATGAAGCCAAGGCGGACGAGGTGATTAGATGGTTTAGACAGGCTGGAAGCCTGTCCTACGGGGTGGTTCCGGTTCCATGCGGTGTTCATTCGTGGCTCCTTCACGCCGCGACCAGTTCCCGCCTCGCCGGGTGCGATGCTTCCCTCTTGTCCCCTTTCAATGCCGCCTTGATCACCCGCGCCTGCCGTGAGCTCAGGTAGTCCACCGCCCCGCCTCGGAAATACATCTCAATCCGCCGCACGACTTCTGCCGCCGTGATCAGGTGCAGGCAGCGCGGCAGCGTGCCCACCACGTCCACGCACAAGTTCTCCGGCTTGTCTTTCTCATCGCCGTCGCCCAGCGGGACCACGCGCGATTTCCAGCAGCCGCCATTGTCGCAACAGCGCAGCGCGCCGTTGGTGTGAATGTATTGATGATGCGGATACGCCTCCCATTGCATCGGCTCGCGCCCGCCCGCCACCACCACGCACGGGCGGTGCTTCGGCATCCCCGGCTTCACTTCGACCGCCGCCGCGAGGTGCATCGCGAACGTCACCGGGCAGAGCACGCCTTGCGCGTGATACATCAGCCGCACGAACTGCCGCAGGTCGGTCCTCCCGCGCAGATCGATCACACCGCGCAGCGCCGGATGATGATGACTGAGTTCCCCCACCTGCACGAACTGGATGCGTCCGCGAAAGTGATCCACCACCTGCTGATAACGCGCCGGTTCCCACCACTTGGCCGTGAAATCCCGCTTCCCGCCTGCGTTCACGATCCAGAACGGAATGTCCTCCCCCACGATCTCCTGCACCTGCGACATCCAGGACTTCTCCTCGGGGGAAAGATGAATGTCCCCCTTGAACGCGGTCGGCTCGATGAACACGTCCAGCTTCTCGCTCAGGAACCGCGTGAAGGCGTGGAGGAAATGATACGGCCGCTGATTGCTGTGATGAATGAGCGGATACTCGCACTGCATGGTTTCCACCTCCGGCGCGTTTTCGTCCAACGGCGTGAGAAGCGGGTTGTTCTCCCACAACCCGCCGCACGGCGTCCGCACATCCGTGAAGAACCGTCCCGGACAACACGCGTGCAAATCCCGCACCGCCGCCGTGAGCATCACTATGTCGCCGGGGGATTGGTGGTTGCGGAGGATCAGCTTTCTCATTGGCCCCGCCGAGGGATCAAGACGATGGAACGACGGTTGGTTTTCAACACCAGCGGCCCCATGGAACGACGCACCAATTCGCGGTTATTAGTCAATTGCGTGAGTTCCACATTGTCCAATACGTCGTGGGCCAATCCATATTGAATGGTTCCAGAGACTTTTGCCCGTTTGCCTTCGAGTTCGTAAAAATTGAAGGTCTTCAAGTCTTTATCCACGAGAATCGGCACATCGTAATAAAAACGCTCCCGTTCCCGGGGTCCCACCTGGGAGCCTCGAAAACTGGAATCGCTCATTCGTGGGCCGTCCTCAATCTTCAAGATTAAGGCATCCCGCGCCTGGCCTCGGGCTGTGTAAAAAGTCCGGCGCTCGACCACGCCCGTCCATGTACCCTTTTGGGTGGGAAATTTCGCGCAGCCACAAAACGCGAAAATCATCAGGAATAATGCAGTTCTCATCTTCATTCCATGGCGTCCAGTGCGTCAGGTCGAGCATACCACGGCATGACGTCGTGATTCACTTCACTACTCCGAAGAATCAGTTCGATAGGATTATCGGGAGCATATGGCTCACCGCTTCGTGTCACCGAAGGATAAATCACATCGACCATTACCTGGATCGAAGACTGGGCCGCTGTGTCCACTTCTACCCCAAGCAATAGGGCACTGAATGCGTTGCCTACCTCCCTGTCCATCACGCCGTCAGTGTACCTAAAAATGCCGTAACCTCCTCGCCGTTGATAGTAATTGTAGAAATTTTGCACTGTGCTGGGAACCGTGCCAGGTGGATTCAAGTGGCGTACCGGATCAATGGTAAAAAGAACTTCAATGGCAATTGGCACATCAAGCCGGTAAGAAATGGGACCGTGTGGAGATCCCCCGATGACAATCGTCCCGGTAGTGCTAAGTTTTTGCGTGAATCCTATCGCGGAAACCCCACCCCAACTGTAGCCAAGGACTTTGATGATTACGCCTTCCGTTTCATTTGCTGTGATGACATTATTTCCACTTGTATCGAGCCACTGTAAGAAATCCCCCAATGCGTCCTCCCCGGCATTTTGGACATACCGGCGATTCTCAGGGATATCTGAATCAGCCATGATTTGGTTGAGCCAGTTATTTCCAACATCACCAGTATTCCCCGCTCCATAAAAAGCCAATTTGTAAATGCGGGGAGCATTGGAACTGCCAGAGCTTTGACTCGACCCGCTCGATTGCGACGAGGACGAGCCTTTGCTGCTCGAACTGCTTTGCGCCGAAGACGACGATTGGTTGCTCGAACTATTTTGCGAAGAAGAACCCGAAGAACCAGAGGATCCACTGCTCTGGCTCGATTGACTGGAGCCGCTGCTTTGACTGCTGCCACTGGATTGACTCGAGGCGCTGGACCCACTCGATCCGCTGCTCTGGCTGCTGCCGCTCGATTGGCTGGACCCACTGCTTTGGCTGGAAGCGCTGGAGCCGCTGCTGCCACTCGACTGGCTGCTTTGGCTGGACTGGCTCGGCGCACTGCTCCCGCTCGAAAGGCTGCTCAAGGTGTGGCTCGACGAGGGCGTCGTGCTGCTCAAAGAGGAGGACGGCGGCGGCACCACGCTCGACAAGGAAGAGGACGGCGGCGGCGGTACCAAACTGGAGGATGACGAGGGCGGCGGTGGCGGCACCGCACTGCTGGACGAGGAAGAGGCGGGCGGCGGCGGCACATTGCTGGAACTAGAGGTGGGCATAAATGTACGTCTATCTTTTTAAGGCCGGTGGTCGTCGATTAGAAAGCGGTTCATTCATTGCCCGGCTTACGGGTTTCCTTACTTCTTGATGAGCAGTTCCAGGAATTTGATGAGGTGTTCCATCGCCGGTCCCTGATCGGAATTGATTTCAAAAGAACGCTTTGCTTCCGCGAGCGCTTCTGCATATCGCTTGGCATATCCCAGATGTTCCGCCGCCTTCGCGTGAAGCGTGTAGTCCATCGGACAGTTTGTAGTGCCCCGCAGGAACAGGGAGAGCGCTTGTTCCGGTCTCTTCTGCCGTGCGGCGATTTGCCCCGCTCCATACCAGCCGTCAGGACAGGAAGGATCCAGGCGCTGAACCTCGGTGTATTCTGCGAGCGCTTTTTCCAATGCGCCTGATTGCTCGTAAGCCATAGCTAATCGCACGCGCATCTTTGCGTCGTCAGGATTGCTCGCCACCGCTTCACGAAACTGCAACAGGCCTGCCGCGTATCTTCCACCTGCGGCAGCTTTGACTCCTTCCAGATAAGCCTTTTGCCCTGCATTCAGCGTCCAGTTCTCATCGAGGAATTTTCCGGTGCGCAGCATTTCGAGGTACGCTGGTTTGGCTTGGTCAAACGCGCCCGCCTTGCCGAACAGAAGAACCTCAAAGAAATTGCTTTTATTGAGCGCCAGGCAAACCGCCACCTTGCAGGAAACTGTGTTTGTGCCCGGAATTTCGTAATCGTATAGATGCACCCGCCGCAAGGCACCCAAGGCCTGAACCCCTTCGATGCCCAACTTTTTCGCCTGCGGAAAGTCTTCGGCGATTCGCTTCAGCAAGGTTTCTTCTGAATCTTGTTCCTGCCGCAGACCGACGCTGGCGTCGATGGTGAATGCCCCTCGCCGTATGCCGCCTTCCTGGCTGTCCACGAGAAACAAGCAACGATCGTGACGAGGATAAAGATGAACCCAGCCAGCCGGCGCCTGGAGCGCAAGATTATACGCCTTCATGGTTGAATTGGCATTGGTTGTTCTCGCGAGCGGCTCAGCAGCAAAACTTGCCCATTCAAAAAATACCAAAAGCACGGCTAAAAATTTCATTCTCCACCTCCCCTGTATTTCTTTAGCAGCGCCGGAATTGCCTTCCTAATGCCATTGGGTCCCGTGTGCTTGTAGTTACCCGTGTCGATGTAGCGCACATTGCCGCTGCTGCCAAAATTCACTCGGATCGAGAACATCGCATCGCCACTGGGCGTGAAGTCAAAATAAAGTTGGAAGTAACCCAGCCATCCCACGGCGTCCCCCGTGCAGCGATAAACATAAATGCTGTCGATCGAATTGATTTGTTCCAGATTGCCGACCAGCAACACGGGTCCGAACAAATCCGCTTGTTTTGCATAGAGTTGATTGATCAAAGCGCTCGAAACAATCGTCTGACACCCGGCACTGTATCCGATCGCCTTATTCACGCGACCCGAAACATCACGCAGCCGATTGGCCTCGGTCGCTATTCCAGCCATGGCCAACACGACATGTCCAATATCTAGAAGCTGGCTCGGCGTATCGTACGCGGGGATGATCTTTGAGTTGGTGTACTGGGCTGCCTCAACGTATTCTTGGAACTGCGGCTCATTGGGATCGGTGCTGATTCCCGTAACCACGATGCTGGCAAGGGTCGCCTGAATTTCCGTATCGCTGCATTCCACCGAGTAACTGGTGATGGCGCCCATTTTGTCCAACATGTTTTGCCACTCATAATCACCGGTTGAATGCTGAAAATTGTAAACATCCGGGTTAGGTTTGAACTCCTTCAGCTTGTATTTGACACTGACCCAATTCCGGTAATCACCGGTTAATGCGACACCATCACCCACCGGTGAGCCTTCCTTGGCCCACAAAATTGGATCAGTCCAAACGAAGTCCCCTTCTTTCTTGAATTGCAAAGTGAGGCTGCCCACCACATTGCCTTGCTCGTCCTTGCTTTTCACTTCGACTTCATTGTCGGCAGCACCGCCGCCAGCGGCAGCGACAGCGGCAGGAGGCACTTCTGTGGCACCTTTCAACACAGCACGAAACATCAGCATCTCCGTCAACTCTTCTTCGTCACTCACGGTTGCATCATCGGACAGGCTTACCGCTAATACTTCACTCCCGGTCAGTTCCTCTCCGTCGATATTTGTGAAGATGATTTCTCCTCCACTACTCGAACTGCTTTGCATGGACGACGACGAATTGTTGCTCGAACTGTTCTGCGAAGAAGAACCAGAGGAGCCGGATGAAGCACTGCTTTGACTGGAACCACTACTCTGGCTTGATTGACTCGACCCGCTACTCTGGCTGGAGCCGCTGCTTAACGAGGACGAAGGCTGGCTGCTGGAACTGTTCACCGAGGACGATGGCAGTGACGACGAGGAAACGGACGAACCCGAGGACGCGCTGCTCTGGCTGGAACCACTGCTCTGACTGGACTGACTCGACCCGCTGCTGCCGCTCGAAAGGCTGCTCAAGCTGCTGCTCGACGAGGGCGGGAGCGCACTGCTCGAAGAGGAAGGTGGTGGCACGAGGCTCGACGACGAAGACCACGGTGGCGGCGGCACCAAACTGGATGACGACGACGAGGGCGGTGGCGGGATCGCGCTGCTGGACGAAGAGGACACGGGAGGCGGCGGCACGGTGCTGGAGCTGGAGGCAGGCATAATTTCTAAAGATTAGGGGTGATCACGACGTCGCCGGGGGACTGGTGGTTGCGAAGGATGAGTTTGCGCATGGGCATTTAGCGATTTCCTATTCTATGCCTTTGGTTTCTACTCGCGTAACTTTTTGGTTCTCAAGGTAGAAATACCACACCGTGCCATTGAGTCCGCTGTCGATTGCGTACCCCAAGCGGTTCGGGTTGGGCCTTCTACTGGACTGAGGCTCGGTAGGCGGACCGAGGAGATACACCAACTCGTTTGAAGTTGTTCCAATCGGGGTCCACTCGGTAAGGAGCGAATGCATGCGTCGTTGTCTCTCCTGATATTCCGGTGCGGAAATTCCGAAATGGATTTGCCCATGCTTCCGGCGTAAATCGGCGATGCGCTTTGAGATTACAGGTTCCAGGGCCTCAACTCCGGAACGCCGGTTTGAATCCGGGGTGCCCTGGGAACGGCAGCCTGCGCAGATGCAGAACAGCAGGACAATAAATGGTTGAAGGCTTGTTCGCATCTGACAGTGTCTTGTGGCTTATGGCTCTTTCTTGAACTCCGCCGCACGGCGTTTTCCTTCTTCGATCTGCGCGGGGGTAAGCATGCCCGTCAGATCCTTTATCATGTCGGATGCCAGCGGTTGTTCTTGGGCGGCGGCTAGAGAACTCCACTTGTAGGCCTCAATCAGATCACGTTCGACGCCAAAGCCGTTAGCATACAACACGCCGAGGTTTAATTGGCCGTAGCCATGTCCGGCCTTGGCTGATTGAGTAAGAAGTTTCAAAGCCCGAACGTAGTCCTTATCCACACCATCCCCCGAAGCGTACATGGTTCCTAAAACGGCTTGCGCTTCCACTTCGTCCTTCTCCAATGCCAGTTTGAGGAGGCGCAACCCTTCGGGCTTATCCTGCTTCAGCCGCCCACCCGCGTACAAGAAACGCCCCAATCGCGCCTGCGCTTTGGCCTGCCCTTGTTTCGCCGCTTTGCGCCACCATTTCGCCGCCGCATCATTGTCTTCTGGAACATCAAGGCCTCGCCAGTACATCTCGGCCAATTGCTCTTGTGCATCAGCATTGCCTTTCTCAGCGGCGGCTTTCGTCCACTCCACGTATTTGACCCGATCATTTGGCACACCAAAACCATCCCGATAAGCCACCGCCACGTTCCACATCGATCCGGGATCTCCCGCTCGCGCTGCTTGGCTCCACCAAGCGAAGGCTTCCGCAGGATTTTTCTCCACCCCTTCGCCGTTGTAATAGCAGTAGCCCAGGCCCCGGAAAGCTTCCATGTAGCCTTGCGCCGCCGATTTCCGCAGCCATCGAACGGCTTCCACCGCGTCTTTGGGAACTCCCTTTCCAAACAAATACGCACCTGCCAACTCATACTGGCTCTGCGCGGAACCTTCGGAAGCACGGTGCCTCAAGGACTCGATTTCGACGGCACGATTTGGTGTAGTCCGTGGTTTGGAGGTGGAACAGGCCGATAAAGTAAGCAGCGCGCCAGTCAAAAAAACGATCACCTTCAGCTTGTTCATAGTTTTGAAACAGGATTCAAAATTTTACGTTCAATCCAATTTCTACCGTCCCGCCAGCCTTGGATTGGTTTTCCTCTCCTGATGGCGCGAGATTGAAAATCTTCGCCTCCGCGCCGACGGTGAGTTTCTTCAACGCAACCGAGATCGCCGCCGAAACGTACCAATCGAAAGTCGTATCACTTTCCTCGGTGTAGCTGGCCGTAAATCCCAAACCGCCATTGAGCGTCACCGGATAATTTTTGCTCTTGTAACTCACCCCTGCGGACGATTGCGCTCCGAACTTCCAGGTCGGATTTTCCTCCATCAGATTAACCTCCGCGGTGATCGAGTCCTTGAGTTCAATTTCCGTCGGATGGTCCTTGAATCTCAACTTGAACTGGTCGGTTGCCGTCGTTTTCTGTGTCGCGGACAGGATGTCCATTTCGTCAAACATCGTGGTCGCTTCCGTGTCAAGTTTTCCCCTGTATTCAAAGATGATTGAACTCCAGCTCGCGTTGTCTTTCCAGGCATCAAGCGTGTATTTCGCGGTCGCGCCAATCTGCACATCTTTGTCATCGCTCGCCTTCGCTCCATCACTGGCGGTGGCATCGAACGACAATTTGAAATTGTTTTTGCCGGCGGCCAGCACCGCGGGCTTGCTCTTGAGCTTCAACGTGCCTCCGTAAGGCCCCAGATATTGCACCGATTCCAAGATCACGTCATTGGTCGCTTTCATGGTCACTTCGGTAACAGCCTTGCTGGAAGTCCATTTTACGGTGTGTTCGACATAATCGGTGGCCTTTGGATTGGTCAGCATTCCGGGAAATTTTTCGTCATCCGCAGGTCCGGCCTCGGCGGCGGCCATGATCCCTCCGCCGCCCTCGCTTTCTTCAGAACCGCCGGATTCGTCAGGTGACGGTCCCGGCGGCTGTTCGATCAACACTTCGAACGTCAATCCACCGGACGACCCGCTCGATTGCGATGAAGACGAGCCTTTGCTGCTCGAACTGCTTTGCGCCGAAGATGACGAATTGATGCTCGAACTGTTTTGCGAAGAAGAACCGGAAGAGCCGGATGAAGCACTGCTTTGACTGGAACCACTACTCTGGCTTGATTGACTCGACCCGCTACTCTGGCTGGAGCCGCTGCTTAACGAGGACGAAGGCTGACTGCTGGAACTGTTCACCGAGGACGACGGCAGTGACGACGAGGAAACGGACGAACCCGAGGACGCGCTGCTCTGGCTGGAACCACTGCTTTGACTGGACTGACTCGACCCGCTGCTGCCGCTCGAAAGGCTGCTTAAGCTGCTGCTCGACGAGGGCGGTGCCGTGCTGCTTGATGATGAAGGTGGTGGCACGAGGCTCGACGACGAAGACGACGGTGGCGGTGGCACCAAACTGGATGACGAAGACGAGGGCGGTGGCGGCACCGCGCTGCTGGATGAGGATGATGCGGACGGCGGCACAGCATTGGAGGACGAACTGGAGTCTGGCATAATATTTTCCCTTCGCAGTTTGTTCCCTCGCCGGTGACCGCGCTTTTCTCGCTGCCTGGAAACGCGAGAGAAACAACGAAGCTCACTCGGCGGAGTTTTTGGCGAACGGCCAGTTTGTACCCCCCCCCCCCCCCCCCTCTTCCTC
>Ga0163150_10007949_pt1 | contig 12224 bp, 7 predicted proteins | sample OliLakLV19P2IB_FD_148628 | JGI IMG/M metagenome (GOLD analysis project Ga0163150, IMG submission 148628) | Freshwater microbial mat bacterial communities from Lake Vanda, McMurdo Dry Valleys, Antarctica - Oligotrophic Lake LV.19.P2.IB | ecosystem: Environmental > Aquatic > Freshwater > Lake >...
CCTATGTCCCAGAGACTGGCATTAGAACACTCTGTTTTAAACTAATAAAAGACACAAGGCAAACACCACCCGCTTCAAACACCCAAAATGAGCGACACTCGAATAACCCCGTACCGGAAAAACAAAAAACCTTCGCTGCAAGAGCAAAAATATTTTTCTCTAAACCCGCTGTTATTGTAGGTTCAGTAGTTGGTGCATTAGTTCTCGGGCTTGGTCTTTGGGCATGGTTTCATTCGGCCCAAGAAACCGCTACTACCGCTCAACAAAGTACTGTTAATGTCGAAGGCACTACGATTAGCCTCGATACTTTGAATAAAATCGATGAAATTCTGAAACCAAAGGAATCTGCTAAAAAGGGAACACAGCAAGAATTGAAAAACGAAGAAATTGAAGGTGATAAGGAAATAGCAATCGATAAAAAAAATGTAGAGGAGAAAGTTGAACATAGTGCGGCGGAAAAATATGTAGCTCCGTCCAATTTAACTACAGTAATTATCCAATACATAAAAGATAGTGAGTTGGACGAGGCAAAACTGAAAGAATACCAAACCACAAAAAAGATTGATAAAACCCTTACTAACAGTATTCAGTTATGTTTGGATTTTTGGAATTTAAAAAAACCATCGGACAGTAGCAAAACGTCGAAAACTTATTGTACTTTGCTAGAAACTGTAGCTAAAGATGTTAATTTAAAAAATAGCAAATTAAAAACATTTTTAGATAAAATGTGCGCAATGGAAAGTCCTTCATATAGTACACAAGATAAAAAGCAAGGATTAAAATCAATATGAAAGCATTAAAAATCAGTTTAGCGGTAATCGTAGTAGCGGCAATCGGTGCAGGAACTTTATTTTGGATACAAAGTACCAAACCACCCGAAAAATTAAAAGCACCCAACAATCAATTTACCCTCAAAATTGAGCGTGAAATTGATGAACTCAAAGTAAAGCCCGACAGCGAGTTCTGCAAAGACTTTTACAATTTAGTTGCATACCACATTAATGATTTCTACAAGCAAAATCGTTTTGGCAGCAATCAGTCGGAAAACGACCAGTGGAAGGAAAATTTGGAAAAAAACCTCTATTCAGCTTATGTCGAAAAGTTTATCAACCAGGCAAAAACTGTCTTTCGCGGCTCGCAATGGAAACCCGATGACCTGAAATTCATTCAGTCAGAAAAGAATGAACTGAAAAAGTATAAATTTCTAGTTGTAGGGAGTCCTGTCGACAAGGAATTTGCGACTATTCAAACAGCTTTAAACAAATACAATGAAATTGTATCTTTTATTTCGTCTTGTGAAAGTTACAGTTTTTCAGAAACAGATTTGTCTGATCGTTTTCCAGTTGCCGATGTGCAAAGCGAAATCTCTCGTGCCAAAAGTTTGCTTAGCAGCCGTTTGGAAAACGACTTTGTTAATAATTGCACTCGCTTGCACGATGGATTAAATGATATTCCGCATGTGTTATTCAATAAACATGTATGGTATTTGGACAACAAAATCAGTTATTGGTCAGGGCTTTATTCCAACTACACGTCGCAAAGTGACTATTCTTACAATCTTTACAAACCTATTAAAGCCGAAATAGACGTATTGGACAAATCAATATACAATGTACCCAACTTTGAGAGTGAATACGACAGATTGTTGAATAAATGGAGCGCCGATAATACCAAAGCATTTTATTTTAAATATTAGTAATACCGCTTATGAAAAAGGTAATAGTTTTAACTATATTATTTTGCGGTGCTTTCGCGGCATTCTCGCAAACAGATTCTTTGTTGTTAAAAGAGTATGAAAATAAAATTATCGAAAACAGCAAATTGAAAACTGATTTGCAAACAGAGAAACAGAATTTTTCTGATTTGAGCGCTGCTTATAAAAATGACACACTCATTTTGCAAAAACAAATAAAAGCTTTGCGCAATGAAGTCTCTTCTGAAAAAGAACAAAATGCGAATTTGAACGAAAAAAAAATCAAAGTGGAGAGAGATAATTTGCAAACGAAGGTTGATAGTTTGATTACCGTAATTTCAGGACAAAATCAAATTGTTGAAAATAAAAATAAGCAAATTGAAGACGAAAAGGCCAATTCAAAAATAACAGCTGACAATGCAAAAAAAGAAGGGAAAGAAGAAGCATTGGCAACCATTGTGAATTTTTATAAAAACCCACTGTTTGATTACATAATAAAATCTTCCTCCAAAGAGTCAGTAATTCGTGATTTGCAACTTGTGGGCGATAATCCGGAAGTAAAGCCTGTTTTAAATGATTTACAGATTTACTTCAACGCACATCAATTACTCTCAGAAAAATTTAATACAATCCAAATCGAAAATGCTCAAACGCTGTTGAGTCAAATCAAACGCCAATCGAAACTACTTGATGTTCTCAAAGAAAATGTGGAATATTACGAAGATTTCAACACTGATCTCATAAGAACAATCGGCAAACTTGACGATTTGGACAAAAGTAAATCGGCAGCCGGGAGTGCTGAAATTCAAAAACTGAAATTCAACGAAATCTTAACTATACTGACAGATTATATGTACAATTACTACGATTACCCCAAGTATCCTTATTTGTCTGATATAATGCTTGAAATCGTAAAACGCAAACAGCCCAATGCCGATGCTGATATAACAGATTTATTGAAAAAGTTGTAGAATATGAAACAAATTATCATATTGTTTTTTGCTGTTATTGCCTCATTTTCGATTTATACACAAACCTACATTCAAGATGGCGACCGTTGTTTCGACAGTGCTGATTACACTTGTGCTGTAACCAATTATGATAATGCCTTCAAAAATGCAAGCGGTAAAGACAAACAGATTGCAGAAATAAAACTCACCCGGGCAAAGTGGTGTGCCGAGCATATCAAAACTGCGAATCAGGCATTTTCCTTCAAAAACTACACAACCGCCAAAGACGAATATCAAAAAGTTTTAGACAGCAACCCAAATGACAGTCACGCTCAAACGCAAATTGTGAAGTGTGATAATGCAATAAATCCACCGAAATTGCGCAAAGCCACAACTGCTGAACTTACCGATATTTGGAACAATAAATACGGAGTTCAATCAAAACGCCGCCAAAACCTGATAAATGCAGGCATTGACCCCGATGATGCTCAAACACGAATAAATGCAGGTGAAGGCAAACCGCAAGAACAAGAAAAACAGGCAACATATTTAAGCGTATCAAAAAGCACTTTGTATTTTTCTTATAAAGGAGAAAAAAGCGAACAAATAGAAATTTACTCTAACGCAGACATTTATTCTGTTCCTTTTGCCTATGTCCCCACGTGGTGCACTGTGGATATATATACAGGCTATTTTATCGTTACTGCAAGCCCTAACCCGAATTATACAAGTCGTAAGGATTATCTAAAAGTAACGTCAGGAGGTAAAGAAGTAAACATAAATATTGAACAATTTGGAAGACCAAATCCAGATTCTCAACAATCAAAAACAACAACAACAAATACTAAAGCACGAGAACACACAACGAAATGCTTTAGCTGTCCAAAAACGCACGATACTTGGGGATTGACTTTAGGGTATGCGCCAAAATCAATAAACAATTCATTAATGGATTGTGCGCAATTTGGATTAAAAGTGGAGCCGTTGTTCAATTATGGATTTGGGTTAAATACCGGAATTATTTTGGAGGGTTATTCTCAAAATAAGGCTATTGCGCAGTTGTTTCAAGATGGTTTTAATTATTATGCTGTAAATGTTCCATTGCATTTAGAATATCGTTTGAATTTTTCAAAATGGTTTAATATTTTCCCTTACGGAGGTATAGGCTTCAATGCTATAACCAACCCTAATTTTGACGATTATTCTTTGCCGCTAACTTTTGAGTATGGTGGCGGCTTTCGAATAAGCCACGTGCAGTTTAATATTGGCAAAAGTTTGTATTTAGGCAATTTGAAAAATGAACAAAATTTTGTTACCTATACACAGTCAAATCAAAAATTAAATGTTTCAGTTTCTTATATGTTCTAATTTTGAACAATAGAGAAAAAATGATTTATTATTTATGTAATTCAAAACATTGAATTCAAATTCGTTTGGAAAAACGAATACCGAAAATGGATATGTAGATTTGACAAAGCTCTGGGCGGCACACTCTTTTGTAAAAATGACAGCGGAAATTTGGAAGGATTAAAGAATGCCAAATTTGAAAGATAATTTATACAATAAGTAACCCCACAAAACCTACAAATTTGCAAGCCGTACAACCCTATCTCAAAGTAATATGAAAACTTCGCTTAGAAAGTAAACGAAAATGGAGTAAAAAAAGATATTGCTTTTATTAAAGGAGGCAATTTAATTTATACTGAAAAAAATTAAACCAAGAAAGACCTTACCTTTAAAATAATGATAACCTTTTAATCCAAAATCTAAAAAAATGAACCAAGAGACAATCAACATTTTGCTATTGCTTACACCACTGCTTATTGGTGGAATCATTGCCGCAGTCAACGCAACAAGCGTCAACGACACAACAGAAAAAGCAGAAGCGTGGACAAGACGAACCAAGACCAACATTTCAACTAAGGATGGATGGTTTTACAATTACATACTTAACCCAATCTTTTGGACAGTTGTAAAATTTAGCGACTGGACTGACTCATTCGCCCATCGTGGACTAAAAAATGGTGTTAGAGTAGCAACGACACTTTATTTAATTGCAGCGTGGTGCTCTATTCTTTATGCGGCTTTTATGCTTGCAGTAATGATCGTAATTGCAGTTGTTGTTCTTTATATTGTATTCAACATTCTTGCGGGTTCTTCTGACAGCAGCACCAATAAAAATAAAAATGAACAACCTGAAAAAGAAATAACGAGACGAAATATGCGAAGAGGAACTTCCGAGAGAAAAGAAAAAATCTTTGGTGGGGAATATACTCAATACTATGATGAAAATGGAAACGAAGTAGGAACGGCTGAAATAAAAGAAAAAATTTTCGGAGGTACGTTTGTTCAGTACTATGACAAAAATGGTAACGAAATTGGGACAAGTGAAATGAAAGAAAAGATTTTTGGTGGCGACTATGCTCAGCATTATGACGATGATGGAAATGAAATTGGAACCTCAGAGGGGAAAGAAAAAATTTTAGGAGGAAAATACACTCAACATTATGATGACGAAGGAAATGAAAAAGGAACTTCAGAGAAAAAAGAAAAATTCTTTGGAGGAGAATACACAGAAAACAAACCATAGTCCTAGCTTAACACAACATCGGTGGAAGAGAAGAAAGAACACATAACAGAAAATACAGGAAAGGATTAAAAAGGGGAATTTCAGTGCAACCCACACTTTCGCACTTCTAACAAACCATCTTCGACGCATTAAACCTAATGCAATTAGCATCCCCACTACTTCGGGGATGTTTTTTGTATTAACATTTTTACTATTTGTTTAAACAGAAACATTTAAATAAAATTTTAAATACCTTTGTCAAGAATTTTTATGAACCCCATGACTGTAATAATAATTGGAATAATTATCTTTTGCCTTTTTGCCTTAGTAAGCAAAAAGAAAAAAGTTAAGACATCGTTCGAAGATTTACCTGTACAAATAAATGCTACCGAATCGAAAGCTATATTAACAGTTGGAACATTAAAAGACACACCAATTTCTGTATCAAATTCTATTTTAAACAACAACCATACAGATGATTCAATTATTGATATTACAAATAATGCGTATCAAATAATTTCAAACAGTAATTTGAAAAGTTATGCAGGTGGCGTGCCCTATTGGACACATAATTATGTTTATTCATATTCGGAAATTAACACTGCCAACACAGAACAAAAAAGCTTTTACAGCACTTTTAAAAATAGCTTTTTGATTGGAGAATACCTAGATTTAGAGGGCAACACAAATTATGCTTTCATATTATTGTTTGATCTTCTCAACGAATATGAAATTCATAAACAAATACCTAAATTAGAAATGCAACTTCAAAAATTAGGTCAATTGTATCCTAAAACAAAATCCTATGCAATGTCATTTCTGATTAAAAAAATGGAAGCCAAAGGCGATAATGAAGGAGTTTTAAGATTAAGTATTGCGTATACCAACAATTTACATAACGATTATTCCCATTATGACTATTGGAAATTAGGAAGTAAATACCAAACTAAACTCAGTTTAAATTCCGAAGAAGTAACCCTCCTGAATAAACTTTGGAACTATAATAACAATTTTTTTAACATTGAGTTTTGTGCCCTTGAAATTTTAAAACTATACCTAAATACCATGAAAGGTATGAAAGAAAAATACAACCAAGAAGGAACAACTTTAGACCTCCAATTTTTAGAAGTTGCAAAAGTAGTTGCAAAAAAACATTTTAAATATAAAGAAGGTACTAATAACTTCAAATACTCTATTTCAACAATAATAAATGATTTTTACCTAAACATTTTTAAGCATTGTGAAAATGCAGTGCGTGAATTATACGGTCAAAAAAGGAGAATTAACACGGATATTTATTATACTTCAGATGCGAAATCAGAATTTGAATCCAAAATTATTTCAAAAATATCAGAGATATTGCCCAATTTAACTTTAATAATAACTGCTCCTAATGTAGCTACAGAACTTGAACTCAACGCTCAGAATACTAATCGTTGGAAGGTAAAATTCGAAGAACTCACTTCGCAGAATATTACTAACGTAAACGAATTTATTAATTCTGTTGTTACCTTAGGGAATTTGAATAAAAAAAATCCTTCATTAGAAAATATATTTTTTGAAGCGTCAAAATTTATCTCTAAAATTGATAAGGAATCCGCTCTTAAACTTTATGTTCATTATTTGTATCACGATTTAAAATCAGCAAACTTTGATAATAAACAACTAACTAAAACAATCCAAAAAAACCTTTTTAAAACGAATGAACAGATACATGATTTTGAAATTATTATTGGTGAACTTATAAAAGATAAAAATTTAGAAAAAGCATTGCTGGGCGTTTCTCAAATTTATGCCATCAAACGAAAGAAAATTCAGTTGAACATAGCTTCAATTAATGAAGTGCAAAAGCAAGATTCAGGAACTGTTGAATTATTGAACGAGTATTTGAAAGATGAATATGAAGATGAAAGCAGTTTTATTAAAACACAGGAGATCAACAATGAAGAAGTAACTATACAAATAACACAAAAAACTATTGCGGGTGAAAAATCTATATATTCCGAAATAGTTTCATTTACCCATATACAAAAAATCGCGTTGGATATTTTCATAAAGAACAATTTCTCAGCTCTACAAAGTGATTTAGAAGTTTTTGCTAAATCAAGAGGAGTCTTTAAAAATCAGCTTATAGAAAACATCAATGAAACTTGTTATGAAGTTTTGGACGATATTTTGATTGAAGAAGATGAAGAATATTACACTATAAATCCAAATTATTATCAAATACTTTTAGCAAAATGATAGACATTAAACCTAAAGAAGCCACATCCATCATTAATTCATTAATTGGTGGTGTAGTACCGAAAATTGGCGTTCAACATATTACTGTTGGACGTTCAGAGGAAATCAATGCTTTTGTATTAGCATTAGAAGATGTAAAGAATGGCCACAGTATGGTGAAATTTTGGATTGGAGATTTTGGATCCGGAAAATCCTTTATGCTTCATTTGTTAAACACTGTAGCATTGAAACAGAAATTTGTTGTTGCAAATGCAGACTTCACTCCTGACAACCGTTTATATTCAAATGATGGAAAAGGTGTTGCTCTCTATACAGCCTTAATAGATAATGTAGCAATTCAAACAAAACCGGAAGGTGGCGCTTTGCCAACTTTATTGGAAAAGTGGATTGAACAAGTAGTTATGAAAACAGCAGAAGAAAATAAAATTTCATTGACTGAAATTCGTAACGAACAATATTTGAATCTCATTCAAACCAACATAATGAAAACTATAAATGAAATAACTGATGTTGGTGGTTTTGATTTTGGGACAGTGGTTATGAAATACTATGAAGGTTACATAAAAGATGATGAGCAATTAAGACGAAACGCTTTAAAGTGGCTGAAAGGAGAGTACAAAACCAAGACGGAAGCGAAACAAGATTTAGGAGTTCGGGAAGTAATCAATGATTTAAATTACTACGATATGCTCAAAAACTTTTGCAAATTATTTGTTAGTATGGGTTACAGCGGCTTTATGGTGAACTTAGATGAAGCAATTAACCTTTATAAAATTTCAACATCGGTAATGAGAGAAAAGAATTATGAAAAAATTCTTACGATTTATAACGATTGCTTTCAGGGAAAAGTAACAAATTTGTTTTTCAACTTTGCAGGGACAAACGAAGTTTTAGAAAATGAACGAAGGGGTCTTTTCAGTTACAAAGCTTTAAAGTCAAGGCTTGAAACAAACAAATTTGAAACAGCTGAGATTAGAGATTTTGCACAACCAGTAATTCGTTTAATGCCTCTAGACCACAATGAAATATATGTGTTGCTCAAAAAACTAAAAGCAATTTTTGATTTCAATTACAAAACTGAAATTGATATTTCGGATAACGAAGTTCAACAGTTTATGGAGGAATTATTCAACAAGCCAGGTGCATCAGAATTTTTAACACCGAGAGAAGTAATCAGAGATTTCCTAAACATTCTGAATATCATTCGGCAGAATCCCACAGTTGATAAAAACAAACTTTTTGGTGAACTTGAAATTTCGGATGAAAGACCAAACGATGTTTCATTAGACAGCATTGAAGAATTATAATGTCAGTTAATTTACTTTCAGAACCAATACGAAAATATATTCGTGATAAAGGTTGGGAGCAATTGCGCCCGATACAAGCAGCAGCTATAGAGAAAATTCTTTCTACTGATGACAATTATATTCTAGCATCTCGAACTGCATCAGGTAAGACAGAAGCAGCCTTCCTACCAATATTATCGAAGGTGAATTTTAATGATCAGGGGGTACAGGTGCTTTATATTTCACCTCTTATTGCTTTAATTAATGACCAGTTTTACCGTATAGAAGAACTTTGCAAATACCTTGATGTGACAGTTACAAAGTGGCACGGAGAAGCAAACAAAACGCTGAAAGAACGGTTAATTAAACAACCCAACGGAATTGTTTTAATCACACCTGAATCATTAGAGGCAATGTTTGTAAACAAACCATTTAATGTGAAGCAACTCTTTTCAAATTTGAAATATGTTGTGATTGATGAAATACATTCTTTCATTGGAACAGACAGGGGAACACAACTTAAATCCATTCTATCAAGAATGCAAAGTGTAAATGCAAAACCATTTAGCATAGTTGGTTTGTCAGCTACAATTGGTGATTACAACGAAGCAAAGAGGTTTACCGGAAACGAATTGAAAACAAAAGTCTTGTTAGACAGAACCGCCAAAGAAATAACTGCGTTGTTCCGCTATTTCAAAAAAAAGAGTGAGGAATTGCCCTTAGAACTTTTGAAAAACTTATACATTGAAACAAAAGATAACAAGGTTTTAATCTTCCCTAATAGCAGAGGCAGAGCAGAAGAAGTTGCAGTTAAACTCAAAAAGATTTCAGACAGAGTAAATGGGCACTCAAATTATTTTTCACATCATTCGTCAGTTGATAAAGGAGTAAGAGAGTATGTTGAGTATTTCGCTAAGAACAACAACAGACAAAATTTTTGCATCTCCTGTACGTCAACTTTAGAGTTGGGTATTGATATCGGAACAGTTGATGAAGTTGTCCAGATTGATGCAACTCACAGCATTGCATCCTTGATTCAAAGAGTAGGAAGAAGCGGACGCAAAGAAGGAGAAAGCAGCAACTTGTTTTTGTATGCAACTAATCAATGGAGTTTGCTTCAATCTTTGGCTTGTTGGTTGTTATATAAGGAGGGTTTTATTGAACCACCCCTAAGAAACGAAAGACCGTATGACATTTTGCTACATCAAGCATTGTCAATAACCAAAGGACATTCAGGAATCAGATTGACAGATTTAGTAAAACAACTCAAGGAAAATTTTACTTTTAATCAGATTGAAGTTTCAGAAATTGAATCAATACTAAATCACTTAATTTCAGTTGACTTTTTAGAAAAGTTGCAACACGAAGTTATCATCGGAATTGAAGGAGAAAAGATTGTTAACAGCAGAGATTTTTACAGCGTATTTAAGACAGAAGAAAATTTTAAAGTTGTAAATGCCGGAAATACAATTGGTGAATTACCATTTTCACCGCAGATAATAGAAGATGAAAATATTTTGTTGGCTGCTAAAATTTGGAAAATAAAGTTCATTGATTTTAAGTCAAAGAAAATTGAAGTGATACCGGCCAACGACGGAAAGAAGCCAATGTTCTTTGGTGGCGGAGCGACAATTCATCCAAGAATCAGAGAGAAAATGTTTGAGATACTTTTCACCAAAACTGACTATGATGTTTTAGATCAACCGAGTTGCGATGAAATTGAAAAAATGCGAAAAGACTTTTCTGTTTTTAATATTCAAAACCTAAATGTTGACAGACCATTGCTGACAACAGAAAAACAACTCCAACTTTTCTCATTCACAGGGACAAGAGTTAACCGAACCATTCAATTGCTCCTAAACATTGCAGGGATAAAAAATAATATGGACGACAGCAGCAGTAATTTTGAAATTGAAGTTTCTAAGCATGAATTATTATCAAAGTGGAATTCATTAACCCAACCATTTGCGGATATTGACAATCACATTTCAAACTTTTTACAAACTAGGCCAACTATATTAGACTTTTCAAAATGGGGCCATTTTTTACCCCCGACATTTCAAGTAAAACTTGTTAAGGAAAAATATTTTGACATTGCAAATACAGAACAACTTTTGACAGTAATGAAGCCAATAGCAAATAAATAGCGATTTGAATAGCGGGCAGAAGCATTTTGCCACGGAATTTGCAAGCACACCGTACGGGGGCAATTCAAACTTTCACCGGCAGCGCAAGAATGTAAATCGCTACGCTGACTGTATCGTGAAGCTATAAACCGTTTCCATAAATGGGACAACAAGGGAGCCTATGATAGAAGATAAATGCAAATTTTAAAAAAGGGGGTTTTATCCCTACCCGACTTCTTAATTCAGGGGGGGGTAATCAAAAAGTGGTGCTTTCTAATTGTACATTCCGGAGCATATTGACCCCCCTATTCCGTTTCATGTTGACCCCGGCATTCCGGTGAACGTGACCCCCCTTGTTTTGTAAAGTTAAACGACTTTATTTTTTAGGTCCGGATGAGTTTTTTTAAGGGTGATTTTTGCATGTCATTCCGGCGTAAACAACAAAAGTGCAGCGTTCACGAATTCAATTAAAATCAATTAAATTTATGAGTAAACAGTCATGGTTTCTATCCCCTTTTAAAAATACTTCATTTATCCAAAATGCGTTATACGTAATACAGACGCATTGCATAAAAACTCAAACTAAAAGAAATGATGCAGAAGAAACTACAATTGCTGTTCCAACATTAAAATATTTTTTTGTGCGGTAATTTAAGCTTCACATTCAATTAAATCAACTTTAACACCTTTACTTTCAATAACAAACAGTTTAATTTACATTGCTATTCGAAAGATTTGAACAATCAAAAAGTAGATAGTATCCACAATACAATTCACATTTACATTTACATTTATTAAGTTAATATTCATAAATTTGACGATTAGATTATACAATACAATTCAAATGAATAATATTTTTATGAAAAGATTTGTTTTTTGTTTCCTGTTGTTGATTTGGACTGTTGCTGGAAACTCCTCAATCTCCATTATTAGTTGGAATCTGAAGGATTTGGGAACAGCTAAAAATGATGCTGAGCTAGAATTCATCGCAAAAACATTTAAAGATTATGATATTGCTGTAGTGCAAGAAGTTGTGGCTGGTATTGGCGGTGCTCAAACTGTTGCAAAATTGCATTATAAGTTAAATCAAACCGGAAGCAAATGGGATTACTCCATTAGTGATCCAACCTCCAGCACTGCCTACAAATCTGAGCGTTACGCCTTTTTCTGGAAAACCAGTAAGGCGTCTCGAGTTGGCAATTCCTGGTTAGAGAAAAAGTATCACTTAGAAATTGACCGCGAACCTTATTTTACTACCTTTAAAGCTGAAGGCAAGGAATTTACCCTTGTTAATTTTCATGCTATAACTAAAGCAAGCCAACCGGAAACGGAGGTAAAATATTTTAAGTACTTACC
>Ga0163150_10007953_pt1 | contig 12219 bp, 8 predicted proteins | sample OliLakLV19P2IB_FD_148628 | JGI IMG/M metagenome (GOLD analysis project Ga0163150, IMG submission 148628) | Freshwater microbial mat bacterial communities from Lake Vanda, McMurdo Dry Valleys, Antarctica - Oligotrophic Lake LV.19.P2.IB | ecosystem: Environmental > Aquatic > Freshwater > Lake >...
GCGTGGACATGGGTGGAAAAAAGGGCGGGGCGGGGCGTCACCGGCCCGGCGCAGGCCGGACCGGCACGGACGGGCTAGGGATCGCTCAGGCCTTGAACTTGCGGATGTAAGCGACGAATTCCTTGATCTCGTCAGACGAGAGTTCGTCCTTGTAGGCCTTCATCTTCTCCTTGCCGGCCGCGTCAAAGACGCCGTCGGCGATGGCCTTGATCATGTCCTCGTCCTTCATCTCGGCCTGCGCCTTGGCGTCGGTATAGTCCTTCAGCTTGAGTTTCTTGCCGACCTTGGTCTGACCCTTGCCATCCTCGCCGTGGCACTTGGTGCAGTGGTTTTCCCAGTTTTCCGTGACAGGGGCGGCGAGGCCCAAGGTGGCGCCCGCCAGCAGGATGAGGCCGGCGGAGATGATTTTATGGGTATTTTTCATGATAAGCAGGGGACGGAGTGATGATGGATGAGGCAGGCGATGCCGCGAGATTATTGGGCCCCGGCATCTTGTCGCGCCCATATTGCCAGTAACGGACCGCATCCGCTGCGCATGGGTTGCCGAGTATCGCGCAGGGTTTGTGCTTGTGGGGCCGGCCGGAGCCGCGATTCCCGCAAGGCCCGGCTAATGGCTCGCAAGATATGCGCAGCCATGGTCGCGGTTTTTGGTCATAGTCGGGGTTCCACGATGAAATCCCCCAATTTGCCTCAACCCCGGCTGCCGCAGTTGCCAAGCGTCCGCTTATATTCTCCACTCCGCGCCATGCTCCCACGCTGGCCGGTCTTGCTGTTGGTCCTGCCGTTCGGCCTGGCCTCGTGCCGCGAGGCCCAGGTCGCCACCTACCGCATTCCCAAGGAAAACGACACGCCGCCGCCGGCTGCGGCCGCCGCTACCCCGGCGACCATGGCGGCCGACACCGGCGGCCTGGTCGTGGCTTCGACCGACGCCGGCGGCCTCACCTGGACCGCCCCGGCCACCTGGAAGGCGAAGCCGGGATCCGCCATGCGCAAGGGCAGCTACACCATCGGCACCGAGGGCGGCCCCGTCGCCGACCTCGCGATCACCGCTTTCCCGGGCGATGTCGGCGGCGATCTCGCCAACGTGAACCGCTGGCTCGGCCAGCTCGGCCGTCCGCCCATCGCCGTCGCGGAACTCGCCGGCGTCCTCACGCCGCTGTCCGGCGCTGGCGTGGCCATGCAGGTCGTCGACCTCGCCGGCGGCACCGCCGACGCCCCGCAACGGATGCTCGGGGCGATCGTGCCGCACCTGGGCGCCACTTGGTTCTTCAAGCTCACGGGGCCCGACGCGGTGGTCGCGCCGGAAAAGGCCGGCTTCCTCGAATTCCTGAAAACCGTAAAGGTCTCCGCCCAGCCGCTGGCCGCGCCCGTCGCCGCCCCGGTGGCCCCCGCCACCGCTCCTTCCGCCCCGCCGGCAAACATGGCCGGCCCACCCGTGGTCGGCACGAGCGGCCCCGGCCTCAAGTGGACCGCGCCGGCCGGCTGGCAGGAGAAGCCCGCCACCGCGATGCGCAAGGCGACCTTCGTGATCTCCGGCGCGAACGGCGCCACCGCCGAGCTCGCGGTCACGGCGTTCCCCGGCGATGTCGGCGGCGACCTCGCCAACCTCAACCGCTGGCGCGGCCAGCTCTCGCTGCCGCCCGTCTCCGAGGCGGAATTCGCCGGCGCGGTGACACGCCTCAAGGTGAACGGACTCGCGGTCACGCTCGCGGATATCACCGGCGGCGGCGACAACCCGCCGCGCCTGCTCGGCGCGATGGTTCCGCATGCGGGCGCCACCTGGTTCTTCAAGCTCACCGGTCCGGCCGCGCTGGTCGCCGCCGAACAACCCGCCTTCCTCTCGTTCGTGCACACCCTCTCCACGCCGTGAAATTCCTGACCTCCCTTCTCTACGACGCCCGCGACCTGTTCGTGTCGCTCAAGCTCACGGTCGTCCTGATCCTGTTCTCCATCATCCTCATCCTGGTCGCCACGCTGGACCAGGTGAACCTCGGCATCTGGGTGGTGCAGGCGAAATACTTCAACACCTTCATCGTGTTCTGGCACGTGGGCGACGTGTCGCTCGCCGTCTTTCCCGGCGGTTACACGCTGGGCGGCCTGCTGCTGGTGAATCTGGTCGCCGCGCACGTCTACCGCTTCCAGTTCACCTGGAAAAAGGTCGGCATCTGGCTCGCGCACATCGGCCTCATCGTCCTCCTCATCGGCCAGCTGCTCACCGCGCTCTGGCAGGACGAGTTCCAGATGCGCCTCGACCAGGGTGAGACCAAGAACTATTCGGAGAGCTACCGGAACATCGAGCTGGCGATCACCGACACCACCGACCCGAAGTTTGACGAGGTGGTCTCGATCCCCGAGGCCCCGCTCGCCCGCAAGCAGGCGGTGCAGCACCCCAAGCTGCCGTTCCGCGTCGGCGTGCACACCTACCTGCCCAACGCCGGCCTGCAGGAGGCCATGCCCGGCGCCAGCGCCGCGACCGGCCCGGCCAACCAGGGCGTCGGCCCGCGCATCCTCGTCAACCCGATGCCCCTCACCTTCAAGGAGGGCGAGCGCAACCTGCCGGCGGCTTACGTCGAGCTGACCGGCCCCGACGGCCCGATCGGCACCTGGCTCGTGGCGCCCCAGCTCGACGCGCAACCCTTCGAGTTTGGCGGGCGGAAGTGGAAGATCTCGCTGCGTTACGCGCGGCACTACAAGCCGTATTCGCTGACGCTCCTGAAGTTCAGCCACGACCGTTATGCGGGCACCGAGATCCCGAAGAATTTCTCCAGCCGCCTCCGGCTGACCACGCCCGACGGCAAGGACGACCGCGAGGTCCTCATCTACATGAACAACCCGCTGCGCTACGCGGGGCTCACGTTTTACCAGGCCGGCTTCGACAACAACGACACGACCACCGTGCTCCAGGTCGTGCGCAACCCGAGCTGGCTGATCCCCTACATCGCGTGCGGCATCATGACGCTTGGTCTCGGCTGGCAGTTCAGCCTGCACCTGGTCGGCTTCGTCGGCCGGCGCCGGCGCCCGGCCGGCGCGCCCGGCACCGCGATCCCGGCGATTTCCACCCGCCCGCGCTGGACCGCCGCCCGGCTCGTCGCGATCCTCGTGCCCGCGCTGGCGGCGCTGATCGTCGCCACCTCGCTGTTTCCCCGCGCGCCGAAGGGCGACTACGACCTTGAGGCCTTCGGCAAGCTGCCGACGCTGGTCAACGGCCGCGTCAAGCCGCTCGACACCGTGGCCCGCACCACGCTGCTGGTGCTGCAGGGCCGCCAGCGCGTCACGGCCAAGGACGGTCGCACGCTCGCGCCGGCCGAGTGGCTGCTCGAGATGCTTTTCCGCTCTACCGTGGCCAACACCTACCCGGTCATCGAGGTTGTCCATCCCGACGTGCTGACTCTGTTCAACCTCACGTCCGAGCAGGGCGCGGGCCAGAAGCGCTTCGCCTACGCCCAGCTGCAGCCCGGGTTTCCCGAGCTCGACCGCCAGGCGCGGCTTGCCGACGCCGTGGAGGCGCCGATCCGCAATCCCTTCCAGAAGGCCGTCGTGCAGCTGCGCGACAACATCTTCCTCTACCAGCGGGTGCAGGACAGCCTGCTGGCCCCCGGCGTCGCGAACTACCTCGACCGGCTGGCGAACTTCGACCACGCGCTGCCCGCCGGCGTCGCCGCCGAGCAGGCGAAGAAGGCCGGCCAGCCGCACGACACCGACGCAGCGCGCGCGCTGCTCGAGATGCGCACGACCTTCATGACCCTCGAGCAATTCGGCTACCTCCGGTTGATCCCGCCCGAGACCAACCAGGAAGACCTGACCACGTGGCTCAACACCGGCGCCGCCCTGCGCACCAGCGTGGACCGCGGCCGGCTGGATCCCGCCACGGCCAGCTACGTGCGGACCGGCCTGGCCTGGCGCGACTACCAACCGGCGGCCTTCAACTCCGCGGTGCATGACTATCGCGCGCGCCTGCAGGGCACCATCCCGGCTTTCCTGCGCAAGAGCGACCTCGAGGCGCGCTTCAACGCCGCGCAACCGTTCTACACCAGCACGGTGCTGTATGTTGCCGCCCTCCTTGTGGCCCTGTTTTCCTGGCTGAAGTGGCCCGAGGTGCTCGGCCGCATCGCCTTCCGCCTCGTGCTGCTCGCCTGGATCCTGACCACGGCCGGCATCGCCACGCGCATGTGGCTCGAGGGCCGGCCGCCGGTCACGAACCTCTATTCCTCCGCGCTCTTCATCGGGTGGGGCGCCGTGCTGCTCTGCCTCGTGCTCGAGGCGGTCTACCGCAACGCCATCGGCAGCGTTGCCGCGGGCCTCATCGGCTTCGCCACGCTGCTCATCGCGCATCACCTGTCGCTCACCGGCGACACGCTCGAGATGATGCGCGCCGTGCTCGACTCCAACTTCTGGCTGGCGACGCATGTCGTCACCGTGACGATCGGTTATTCCGCGACGTTCCTCGCGGGGTTCCTCGCCCTCATCTACCTGGCGCGCGGCATCTTCACCCGCACACTGGACAAAAAGACCGCCGACGCGCTCGCGAGCATGGTCTACGGCGTCGTCTGCTTCGCCACGATCTTCAGCTTTGTCGGCACCGTGCTTGGCGGCATCTGGGCCGACCAGTCGTGGGGTCGCTTCTGGGGCTGGGACCCGAAGGAAAACGGCGCGCTCATCATCGTCCTGTGGAACGCCGTCATCCTGCACGCCCGCTGGGGCGGCCTGGTGAAGCAACCCGGCCTCATGGCGCTCGCCATCTTCGGCAACGTCGTGACCGCGTGGAGCTGGTTCGGCGTCAACATGCTCGGCGTGGGCCTGCACAGCTACGGTTTCATGGACGCCGCCTTCTGGTGGCTCGCCGCCTTTATCCTCAGCCAACTCGTCGCCATCGCCCTGGTGGCCGTGCCGCGGGACAAGTGGCGCAGCGCGGCGCCGGTCTGAACGGGGCTCATGCAGGTGAATGCAGGGTCGCCGCTCGTCGGCGGACCGTTCCGCGTGCGAACCACGGCACGGCGGCAAGCGTCGGCCCTACATTTAACCGGGCATAGGGGCGGTGGGAGGGGCTTTATGCCCCGACAAGGTGGACGTTGGTTTCCATACCGCCGCCTATCGCGGTGTGGAAACCGTCGACCACCAGAAGGTAACAACATTTGGAGGCGGATATGCCTCCGCAAGATTTGCATGGTCTAACGCAAGGCCGGCGGAGCCGGGGCGGCACGTTCCTGCCATACTGTGGGTCCACGCAATGATCCGACCCGAACCACTCCTTTCCGCGGCGCCCGCGGCCCTCGACCTCGACCTCATCCGGAAATACTCGATTCCCGGACCGCGCTATACGTCGTATCCGCCGGCGACCAAGTTCACCGCCGACCTCGCCGCCCTTCAGCTGGAGGAGGCCATCGGGCTCGACAACCGCCCCGGCGCCGGGCCGGTGTCGCTCTATTTCCACCTGCCGTTCTGCGAGACGCGCTGCTGGTTCTGCGGCTGCAACACCGTCATTACGAAGCGCCGCGGCGCCGCGGCCGAATACCTCGATGACCTCGCCCGCGAGATGCGCCTGACGGCGGCCCGCCTGGACCGCGCCCGGCCTGTAGCGCAGATCCACCTGGGCGGCGGCACGCCGACCTTCTTCCCGCCGGACGAACTGCGCCGGCTCGGCACGCTCGTGCGCGAGATCTTCACCGTCGCCCCGGACTGCGAGTTCAGTGTCGAGATCGATCCCCGCCGCCTGACGGTCGAGCACGTGGCGGCGCTGCGCGACATCGGCGCCCGCCGCGCCTCGCTGGGCGTGCAGGACACCAACCCGCGCGTGCAGCTGGCGATCCACCGCATCCAGCCCCAGTGGCAGAACGAGGCGGCCTTCCAGTGGCTGCGCGAGGCCGGCTTCACGTCCATCAACGTCGACCTCATCTACGGCCTGCCCCTGCAGACGCCGGAATCCTTCGCGCGGACCGTCGGCGACGTGCTCACCCTCAACCCCGACCGTCTCTCGGTTTTCAGCTACGCGCACGTGCCGTGGATCAAGCCGACGCAGAAGATCTTTGATGACCGGCAGCAACTGCCCGGCCCCGAGGACAAGCTGGCGATGTCCGCCGTCGCGCACGAGATGCTGACCGGCGCCGGCTACATCGACATCGGGCTCGACCATTTCGCCAAGCCGGATGACGAGCTGGCCGTCGCGCTGCGCGAAGGCACGCTGCACCGGAATTTCCAAGGCTACAGCACGCAGGGTGGGGCCTCGCTCTACGCCTTCGGCATCTCGGCCATCTCGTCCACGCCGGACAGCTACCGGCAGAATTACAAGACCCTCGATGAATGGCGCGCGGCCCTCGACGCCGGCCGGCTGCCCGTCGAGCGCGGCCTGCGGCTCACCGCCGAGGATGCGCGCCGCCGCACGATCATCATGCGCCTGATGTGCGACCGCCGCCTCGATTTTGTGGCACTGTCCGCGGCGCTCGGGCTCGATTTTGCGGCCGTCTATGCCGCGGAGATCGCGTCGCTCGGCGACCTGGAAACGGACGGCCTGGTGCGTCGCACCGCCGCGGGGATCGAGGTCACCCGCCTCGGCGTGCCGCTGCTGCGGGTCATCGCCATGCGCTTCGACCCGACGGTCACGGCCTCCGCGCTGCAACATTCGCGGACAATCTAGGATCACGGCAGATGGTAGAGGCGCTTGCTCTCAAGCGCCCGGGCCGTTGAGGGCAACGGCCCCTACCGGGTCGGCCCGGCCGCGGCCAAGCGCTGCGCATACAATGCCAACAAACGCCGAGTGGCGGTCCGGATCCCGGTTCATAATAAGGCGGCCCCCGTCCTCATGCCCCTCGCGACCCGTTACCTCGGGCTGTATCTGCGCAGCCCCTTCATCGTCGGATCCTCGCCGCTGTGCGACGAACTCGGCCTTGCGCACCAGCTGCAGGACGCGGGCGCAGGCGCCGTCGTCATGCGCTCGCTTTTCATGGAGCAATTCGGCACCGGCCCGGTGCCGGACTGGCAGGCCGGGGGGGCGGACTATCACCACACGCCCGAGCGATATCTCCGGCACCTCGCGGCGCTGAAAAAGCGCCTCTCGATTCCGGTCATCGCCTCGCTGAACGGCTGCCGGCGGGGCGCCTGGATGGAAGTGGCGCCTCTCTTGGAAAAGGCGGGCGCCGATGCCATCGAGGTGAACTTCTACCATGTTGTCACCCGGGCCGACGTGGCGGCCGACCAGGTCGAGCTCGAGATGTTGGAGATCGTCCGCGAGTTGGCCGACGCCGTGCGGATCCCGGTGGCCGTCAAGCTCTCGCCCTATCATGCCGCGGTGGCCCAGTTGGCGGTCGCTCTCGAGTTGGAGGGCGCGTCGGGCCTGGTGATCTTCAACCGGTTCTACCAGCCCGATGTCGACATCGACACGCTGGAGGTGAGGCCGACCCTGCACCTGTCCGATTCGTCGGAGCTGCTGCTGCGTCTGCGCTGGCTGGCGATCCTGTCGCCCCAGATCAGTGGGTCGCTGGCGGTCAGTGGCGGGGTGCACGCCGCGGAGGACGTCATCAAGGCCCTGCTCACCGGCGCCCATGCCGTGCAGGTGGTGTCCGCGATCCTGCAATCCGGACCGGAGGTTTTGGCCGGCATGCACGATGGCCTTGAGACGTGGATGGGGCAGCACGGCTTCACGGGGCTACCGGAGTTCCGGGGCCGGCTGAACCTCCATCGTTGCCCTGATCCGGACGCCTTCGAGCGGGCCAACTATATCCGGGCCCTGCACACCCGGAGCTACTGAGGTGGGGGAACATGCAATTGAAACTGTAGGGCGGGATCGCTGATCCCGCCTTTGCCTTGGGGTGGAACCTGCGCTCCGCGCAGGTTAAAGCCCGCGCGGAGCACGGGCTCCACCGGCGGGGTCAGCGACTCCGCCCTACAGCCAGGCGGTGAGTGCCGATACACGGGCCCTTTGCCGGCAAGATCTGCACAGTCTATCGCAACGCCCGCCGCGCTCCCCGGGCGGCGATCTGCGATGATGTCGGCATGTCCCTGCCGGGCACATCACCCCTCGCTCCGCCGCCGGCCCCCGTCCGCCGGGATCTTTCCGATCCCCGGGCGCGTCCGCCGGTCCGGACCGCGGGGCTCGACGTGCTGGCATACAGCGTCACCGCGGCAGCTAGGCCAGCGGCCGAAAAGTCCCAATCATCCCCGGCCGCCCTCGCGGCTTCGCCGGAGAATCGTTCGGACGCCCCGGCCGGCTGGCTGCCACCCGGGCCGGTCTGGCCCCACTTTCCCGTCTGAACCCCATGCCCGCCGCGCCCGACGTCTCGTCCGGTTTCACTTGTCCCGTGCCGTTGTCGCACCGGACGGAGATCACCATGGGCCACGGCGGCGGCGGCCGGCTGACCCAGGAGCTGATCGAGCGCATCTTCCGGCCGGCGTTTGCCAATCCCTCGCTCGACGCGCAGCACGACGGCGCCCAGCTGCGCCTGCCCGGCGGCGGCCGGCTGGCCTTCACGACCGACTCGCACGTGGTCAGCCCGCTTTTTTTCCCCGGTGGAGACATCGGCACGCTCGCCGTCAACGGCACGGTCAACGACCTCGCGATGTGCGGCGCCCGGCCGCTGTGGCTGAGCGCGGGTTTCATCCTTGAGGAAGGTTTCCCGGTGGCGACCCTGGAAAAGGTCGTCGCATCCATGCAGGCGGCCGCCGCGGCCGCGGGCGTGAGCATCGTGACCGGTGACACCAAGGTCGTGGAGCGCGGCAAGGGCGACGGACTTTATGTGACGACCTCCGGGGTCGGCGTGATCGAGACCAAGCTGACGGTTGCGCCCGCGAGCATCCAGCCGGGCGATGCGATCATTCTGAGCGGCGACCTCGGCCGTCATGGCATGGCGATCATGGCGACGCGGGCCGGCCTGGAATTTGAGAGCGCGATTGAAAGCGACTGTGCGCCGCTGGCGGCGCCGGTGCTGGCGCTGCTCGCTGCCGGTCTCGAGGTCCATTGCCTGCGCGACCTGACGCGCGGCGGCCTGGCGACTTCGCTCGTCGAGCTGGCGGAGTCGGCGAAGGTCGCCATCGCCATCGACGCCGCCCAGGTGCCGGTGTCCGAGCTCGTCCAGGGCGCCTGCGAGATCCTCGGCCTGGATCCGCTCTATGTGGCCAACGAAGGCCGCTTCGTCTGCGTTCTGCCTGCGGCGCAGGTTTCCATTGCGCTGGAGATACTGCGGCAAAGCGCTCCGGGTGGCGCCCCCGTCGCCATCGGCACGGTGTCGGCCGGCCCGGCCGGGCAGGTGACCCAGCGCAGTATCATCGGCTCCGAGCGGATCGTGGACCGCCTGAGCGGCGAGCAGCTCCCGCGGATCTGTTGAGCCCGGACCCGGTCTGGTCTGCTACGCCCTAAGATATTACGGCCCCACCCTCGGGAGGTTCATAAACAAGGACCGATCGAGGAGCAGGGCGGGCTGAACCTTTATGGGTTTCTCGGCAACAATGCCGTCAACAAGATGGACTATTTGGGATATCACGAGCTATTCTTCGTGATGGAGGTTGACCTCGTTTTCGGCGGTGCGGGAGGAGAAGTTAGTGGCGGCGCCCTTCTGAGCTTTGACCGATTATACGGTTCTGGTTTATTCGCATCCGCGGTCCCGGGCGTAGGAGCAAACGCTGGAGCTGCCGCAGGTTTTGGCTCTGTTAGACGCACTGTTGAAGTGCGAGCTAAAGACGGTGCGAGCTAAAGACGTCATGTCTTGACTCTTGACAAAAGTGCGAGCTAAAGACGTCATGTCTTGACTCTTGACAAAGAGGGGCAAACGGGGTCAGGTTTTGGGGTTTGGGGTTGACCGGCGGAGCTGAGGTGATGGACTGCCGGGCATGGCCTGACCGTTGCGCTTGGAATCCGAGGACGGGGTGTATCACGTGCTGAACCGCGGTAATTACCGGGCGAACATCTTCCGGGCAGAAAAGGCCAAGCTGGCCTTCCTCAAGTGCCTCGACGAGGCCTGCCCCAAGACCGGGTGGCGGGTGCAGGCCTGGTGCATCATGCCGCACCACTACCATCTGGCCGTGGCGACGCCGCAGGCCAATCTCGTGGAAGGCATGCGGTGGTTGCAGGGCACCTTTGCCACTCGGTTCAACCGGTTGCGGCAGGAGCGCGGCCATTTGTTTCAAGGCCGCTACAAAAGCCTGTTCGTGGATCCTGCCGACGGCCTTGGGCCGCTCTGCCATTACATTCACCTCAATCCGGTCCGGGCGCGCCTCTGTCCGGTAGCCGCCTTGCCTGCGCAACGCTGGGCCAGCATCGGCTGGTTGCTGGAGCCCAGGCAGCGGCCCACGTGGTATGACCCCCCGGCGACAAGTAGACCTCGGCGCGACGACACTCAAAACCCAGCAACGGGTTGTTGCTGGCGACAGTCATAATCCAGCAGGCTTGTTGTAGGTATTGGTGTGTTGTTGGTCTGCGTGGGCGGTAACGCTCGGGCCTTTCCGCAGACCCATGATTACCGAGCACCAATACCGCAGACTAATGACAACATATTCCCAAACCGGCGTGGTCAGCCACGCCGCAATGAAGGCCGGCATGGACCGCGAGACCGCCGCCCGCTACATTCAAGCGCAAGCCGGGCCGGCACAGCTCAAGAAGGCGCATCACTGGCGTAACTGCCCCGACCCGCTGGCCGCTCTCTGGCTGCAAGCCATCCCCTGGCTGGAAAACAGTCCGGAACTGGAGGTGAAGGCGCTGTTCGAGCACCTGCTGGGCGAAGACCCGGCCTTGGCGGCGGGCCACACCCTGCGCACCTTCCAGCGTCGCGTCCGCCAGTGGCGCGCCCAGCACGGGCCGCCCCGCGAGGTGCATTTCCCGCAAGTGCGCGAGCCAGGGCAGGCCCTCCAACTGGACTGGACCCATGCCGATGAACTCGGCGTCACCATTGCTGGCGCGGCCTTCAACCATTTGCTCTGCCATGCGGTCCTGCCCTACAGCAACTGGCAGTGGGCGGTGCCGTGCCACTCCGAGTCGCTGCTGTCGTTGCGGATCGGATTGCAGGCGACGCTCTGGGCCCTCGGCGGGGTGCCGGTCCAGTTGCAGACCGACCAAAGCTCCACGGCGACGCACACCTTGGATCGCACCTCCAAAAAGCGCGGCTTCAACCTCGGGTATCTGGCGCTGTGCGCCCATTACGAAGTGGAGCCGACCACCATTCACGTGGCCTGCCCGAACGAGAACGGCGACATCGAGTCGGCCAACGGCCATCTCAAGCGCCGGCTCAAAAACCATCTGATCCTGCGCGGCTCCCGGGACTTTGCCAGCGAAGCGGCCTACGCTCAGTTCGTCGGCAAGGTCTGCACCGGCGCCAATCTCCTCCGCCAAGCCAAGGTCGCGGAGGAACGGCCGCGATTGCGGCCGTTGCCGGCGACGCGCTTCCCGGAGGCCGAGGAACTGACCGTGCGGGTGTCGAGCTACTCGACGATCCGGGCCAAGGGCTGTGCCTACTCGGTTCCGTCCAGCTACGTGGGCTACCTGGTGCAGGTGCGGATGACGGAGACCGAGCTGAGCGTGCATTTTGCTCAAGCCGAGATCGCCCGCTATCCGCGCCTGCCGGGACGCGAGGCCCGGATCGACTACCGCCACATTATCGCCTCGCTGGTGCGCAAGCCGGGAGCGTTCCAACGCTGTCTCTACCGTGAGCAACTCTTCCCGGCCTTGGTGTTCCGCCAAGCCTACGACCGGCTGGTCCAACTGGAGCCCAAGCGCGCCGACGCGCTCTATGTGCAGGTGCTCGCTTTGGCCGCCGACACCGGTGAAGACCTGGTGGCGGAGGCGCTCAGCGCACTCCTCCGCGAAACGATCGATCCTACAGCCGAGCGCATCCGCGCCCGGCTGCACACGGTCGCGGAGCCCACGATCCTCGCCGCCTTTGTCCCAGAGTTGGCCAGCTACGATCAGCTCAGCGACCCGCAGGAGGTGAGCGCATGAGTGCCGCGACCCTGCCGATGCTGCTGCGCTCACTTGGCCTCACGACCCTCGCTCGGGATTATCCCGATGCCATCACCCGGGCCGAGGCCGATAACTGGGGTTATCTGCGCTTCCTCCACCAACTCACCGAGGGTGAGCTCAACGAGCGGCTGCGCCGCCGCATCGAGCGCATGCTCAAGGAATCGGCGCTGCCCCCGGGTCAAAATCTGGCGGTCATCGAGCAGGCCAAGCTGCCCGACAAGGCCCGCCGTCAACTGCCCAGTCTGCTCTCCGGCGATTTTGTTCGTCGCGGCGACAATCTC
>Ga0163150_10007954_pt1 | contig 12218 bp, 9 predicted proteins | sample OliLakLV19P2IB_FD_148628 | JGI IMG/M metagenome (GOLD analysis project Ga0163150, IMG submission 148628) | Freshwater microbial mat bacterial communities from Lake Vanda, McMurdo Dry Valleys, Antarctica - Oligotrophic Lake LV.19.P2.IB | ecosystem: Environmental > Aquatic > Freshwater > Lake >...
CCCGAGGTGGCGGCGTTCCTGGGCGAGGTCGGCGCGCCGCCGCTGCGCCTCGAGCGCCGCGCCGACCTCGCCCAGGAACGCCGCCACCTCGGGATCGCCAGCGCCGCGCACGGGAGCCGCGCCATCGAGCACTTCCTCGAGGCTGCGCCCGAAGGCCCCGGCGCTCTCCTCGCTGCGCGTGTCGACCCACACAGCGCTGGGACGCGGCAAGGCCAGGGGGAAGCGCTGGCCCACGGCGCGGTGCGCCGCGCCCAGCTGTGCGTGGTAGGCGAGCTCGGTGGGGCCCGCGAGGTAGGCCAGCACCGGCAGGATCGCGTTCTGCAGCAGGACACGACCGCTCACGTCGGGACTGGCCAGCAGCGGCTCGGCCTCGAGACGCTGCGCCAGCTGCTCGAGGGACCCACCCCAGGGACGCCCGTCGCGCAGCGCCTGCCCGGAGGAAGGATCCACGCTCAGGCGCGAGCGCGGCCCGCCCGCTTGCGCACGGACGAACAGCGGCAGGTCGTGCGCGCGCGGCTCGAGCGGCGCGCTGAAGCCCGCCACGCGCAGCTCGGTGGCGGCCGCGCGCACCGCGGCGGTGATCGCCGGTCCACGGCGCGCGAGGTCTGCGAACGCGGGCCCCAGCCAGGGCGCGATCTCGCGCGGCTCGAGCACCACCAGGCCGGTCTCGGCCAGCACCGTGGCCAGGATGCGAGCGCTCCACGCGGCGAACGGCTCGTCCGCACGGCGTACGACGAGCTCGTAGGCCTCGCGCGCGCGCGGCGTGTCGGGCAGCAAGCTGGCGAGCTCCGCCGCCAGCGCGTCCGTGACGGTGGCCGGCGGGTTGAGATCGGCGAGGCTACGACGATCGGCCTTGAGCGGCAGGGAGAGCTGGCGCGCCTGGCCGTCGCGGTCCAGCAGCGTGGCTTGGTTGGCCTCGTCGAGGTCGTGGTCCTCCGAGGCCAGCCAGAAGACAGGCACGACCGGCGCGCCCGTCCACGCCGCCACGCGGCTGGCGAGCGCCACGGCGCCCGCGGCCTTGTGGAACGTGAGCAGCGGCCCGCCCCACAGGGCCGGCTGCTGCCCCGTCACGATCACCACGGCGCCCGCGACGGGGTCGCCGAGCAGCCGCGCGTTCTCGGCCGCCCGCAGCGAACCGCTCAACGCCAGCTGGCGCCGCGCCAGGACCTCCACGGCCGCAGCCGGCAGGCGCGGCGTACGCGCGGCCTGGGCCACGGCGGCGGCCCAGCCGGCGGCGTCAAGGGGCGGCGCGGGGAGCAGCCCGAGGGCCGCGTCGCGGCCGGCGCGCAACACCTGCCCGAGCGCTTCCATGCCGCGCGCCGATCGGCCGATGAGGCGTGCGCGCGTCATGGGCTGCGTCAGCGCCGTCCGGGCTTGCGCGCTACGCGCACGTGACGCTCGGAGAGCGGCTCGAAGGGCCGTCCGTCGAGATCGCCGGCGCGCTCGCCCTCGGGGGTCAAGCCCGCCTCCACGAGCAGAGCGTCGATCTCGCGCGGCTCATAGAGTCGCACGCGCTCTTCGAACTCGGCCTCGACGCCGCGCGCGCCCGAACGCCGTACCACCACGTGCTTGATGACGAGGGGACCGCCCGCGGCGCCCTCATCGATGCGCCGCCGGAAATCCACGCTCAGACCCGACACTTCCTGCTGCTCTTCGGCGACCAGGCTCGCGCGCACGTGGGCCGGGTTCAAGAAGTCGATCAGGAAGGCTCCGCCCGGTACGAGCGCGCGGGCGATGCCGCGCAGCACGAGCAGGTCCTCCTGGCGCGTAGGGAAGTAGCCCAGCGAGGTGAACAGCGAGACGGCGGCCTCGAACTGCGACTGGAACGGCATCGAGCGCGCGTCCCAGCGCAGGTAGAGCGGCATGCCGGGCAGGTTGGGGCTCTTGGCGCGCGCCTCCTCGAGCAGCTCGAGGCTCAGGTCGATGCCCGTGACCTTGAGGCCGCGGCTCGCAAAGGCCCGGCAATAGCGCCCCGCGCCGCAGGCCACGTCCAGCAGGCGTGCGCCGATCTTGAGCTCGAGCATGGCGAGGATGTGCGGCGCGTGCCGCTGCGCCTCAGCGTCGTCGCGGTGGGGATGGAGCTGGAGCCACAACCGGTCGAACACGGTCGTGTACCAGGGACGGTCGAGCTCCGTGGCTTCAGGCGCCGGCGCGAACGACATCCAGGTCCTCCCTCGCGGCCGCGGCCGCACGTGCGACCGCTGCGCGCCAGTCGTTCTCTGCCCCGGGCGGGTGCACGATGCTGCGCGAGGCGTTCACCACGGCGCCGCTGCCGTCGGCGCGGTAGCACACCGCCACGTCGCGCGACGTGGCGCCTTGCGCGCCGTAGCCGGGCACCAGGAACGGCGTGGACGGCAGGCGCGCGCGCAGCTCGGCGGAGGCCTTGGGTCCCGTGGCGCCCACGACGGCACCCACGGCCGAGAGGCCCGTGAGCGGGCTCGCGTGGGCCGCTCCGAGCGCTTGGACGAGGTCGGCGGCGCGCTCGAAGACGCGCGCCCCACCGTCGGCCAGCTGCAGGTCTTGCAGGTCGGCGGCGCCCGGGTTGCTCGTTCGCACCAGCACGTAGAGGCCCTTGCCGTGGGCGACGGCGCGCTTGACGAACGGTTCGAGCGCGTCGCGGCCCATCCATGGGTTGAGCGTGAGGGCGTCGGCCTCGAGATCTCCCCCGGGCGAGAGATGGCCCGCCGCATAGGCCTCGGCCGTGGTGCCGATGTCGCCACGCTTGACGTCGGCGATCACCAGCAGGCGTCTGCGGCGCGCCTCGGCCAGGATCGCGACGTAGGCACGCAAGCCCGCAAGGCCGTGCGCCTCGAAGAAGGCGATCTGCACCTTGAAGCAGGCGGCATGGGCGGCCGTGAGCTCGAGCACCTCGCAGCCGAAGCGCGTGAGCGCTCGCTCGGTATCGCCCGCCGCGGCGGCGCGGATGACCGGCGGCAGCTGCTCGAGGCGCGGGTCGATGCCCACGCACAGGGTGGTGCGCCGGGCCTGCCGGGCGGCCTCGAGGCGGTCGAAGAACGGGTCGAGTGCCATGGGGCCGGGATCCTACCCCCCCGTCCGGTCTCCCGAAGCCACGTCAGGAGACTCGGGCCCGCCGCGGCCTCAGGCCCAGCCGGCGCACGAAGCCGGCAAGCAAGCGGGGCCCGACCTCCGTGAGATAGCTCTCGGGGTGGAACTGGACCCCCTCGAGCGGGTGGCGGAGGTGACGCATGGCCATCACCTCACCGTCCGGGGAACGGGCCGTGACGCACATGCCCCGACCCGGGGCTCGCGGCGCGACCACCAGCGAGTGATAGCGCGCGGCAGGGAAGCCGTCAGGTAGGCCGGCGAGCAGGCCCTCGCCTCGGTGGCGGATGGGGGTGGTGCTGCCGTGGAGCGGGCGCCGCGCGCGTACCACCCGGCCCCCGTAGGCCAGTGCCATGGCCTGATGCCCCAAGCACACTCCGAGCATGGGCAGGCGCGGGCCCAGCGCGCGGACGAGTGACACCGAGATGCCGGCGTCCTCCGGCCGGCCCGGCCCCGGCGAGATCACGACTCCCCGTACACCGCTGTGCTCCACCTCCCTCACGCTGAGGGTGTCGTTGCGGGCCACCCACACCCGCGCGCCCAGCTGCTCGAAGGCGTCCACGAGGTTGTGGGTGAAGGAGTCGTAGTTGTCGAGCACGAGCAGGTGGGCGCGCACAGAGGCAGCCTACGCGAGCGGTGGAGTCTGCGTGGGCGCCCGCGTGCAAGCCCTTGTCCCCGCGCGACTTTGTGCGCATGGTCGCATTGTGGAGAACGTGACGTGGAGAAGTCGCCGTGAAGCGTCTGCGTAGGCCTCGAGCGGTGGGACGCAGCGGACCCAGTAAAGAGCCGGGCTGGCGCCTGGCGTTCCCAGGAGCCCCCACACAGGCGGGCCACTACGATCCAGGCCATGGGCCGGCCCCGCCTCTACCTGGACACCGCTGCCGCGGCGCCGCTGCGGCCCGAGGCGGCCGCTGCGATGGAGCGCGTGCTCGCCACGCTGCACGGCAATCCGTCCTCGCCCCACGCCGAAGGTCGCGCCGCCAAGGACGCCCTCGAGGACGCCCGCTCGCGCGCCGCCGCGGCCCTGGGCTGCCGGCCCAGGGAGGTGATCTTCACCTCGTCGGGCACCGAGGCGGCCAACCTGGGCGTGCGCGGCGCGGCGCTGGCGCGGGCGGCCGTGGGGCACCGCGTGCTGCTGAGCGCGGTCGAGCACCCCTGCGTGCTGGAAGCAGCCAAGGCGCTGGCACCTGCGGGGTTCCAGCTGGCGCTGGTGCCCGTAGACGAACAGGGCCGCGTGGACGCGCAGGTCTTCCTCGACGCGGCGACACCGGACACCGCGCTGGCCTGCCTGATGCTCGCCAACCACGAGACCGGCAACGTCTACCCTGTGGCGACCGTGGCAGAGGGCCTGCGCCGGCAGCGCATCCCGCTGCTGGTGGACGCCTCGCTGGCATTCGGGCGCCTGCCGGTACGCTTGGCCGAGCTGGGCGCCGACCTGCTGGTGCTCTCGGGCCACAAGCTCGGCGGCCCCAAGGGGTCGGGCGCGTTGATCGTGCGGCGGCCCACGCGGGTGGAGCCGCTGCTGGTGGGGGGGCTGCAAGAAGAGCGGTTGCGCGCGGGAACCGAGAACCTGGCGGCCGCCGTAGGGCTGGCTGCCGCGCTCGAAGCGTGTCAGCGTGAGCAAGCGAGCGCCGCACAGCGCCTCGAGGCCGGCGTGTCCGCCTTCCTCGACGCGCTGGCAGCGCTCGCCGGCTGGCGGCGCCTGGGCGACCCGACGCGGGCGCTTCCCGGCCTGGTCACACTTGAGCTCGACGGCGTCGAAGGCGAAGCCGTGATGATCAACATGGACCTCGCGGGCTGCGCCGTGGCCACGGGCAGCACCTGTGCGCTGGGCGGCACCGACGTCAGCCCATCGCTGCTCGCGATGGGCCTCTCTGCGCGACGCGCCGCGTCCACGATCCGCGTCAGCCCCGGCCCGGATGCGACGCAGGACGCGCTGGTCGGTGGCGCGCACGCATTGCGTGCTGCTGTGGAGCGCCTGCGCAGCTTGGCGCGGCGCTGACGCGCACAGCCGAGCGACGCCGGGAGTGGGCCGTCCGAAGCCCGATAGGTGGGCTCTGGGGTGGACGCTTTGTTCGCCCCGCACGCATACGGCACGCCGCTGTCGAGGTGGAATGCCCACGCTTGACCCCCTACCTTCTTGCTCTGCCGCTTGGCCGTCAGGCGGGACGAGCCGCGCGGAGGGCAGCCGCACGGGAGCGAGCCCGTCACGTGGTGCCGGCCACGTCGGGCCACGGGACGGGGCAGGAAGGCAGGCGCATGCAGCAGGGACGATCACCGATGCAGGACCGGAACGCACCGCTTGAGAACGGGACCACCACGAGCACGCCGACGGCGGGCGGGCAGGAGGAGCGCTTTGCGCACCTGCTCGAGGCGGTGCGTCGCCGCATCACCAAGCAGCAGTTCACCACCTGGTTCCAGCGCACCACGCTGGTTACCTGGCGTGGCGCCGACCTCGTGATCGGGGTGCCGAACCTCTTCTACCAGCAGTGGTTCCAACGTCACTTCCGCGGAATGCTCGCCGAGGTAGCCGGTGAGCTGGCGGCCTCCACCGTGCAGGTGAGCTTCAGCCTGGAGCCAGCCGGGCCACGCGCCGGCGTCTCGGACCCGGCGGCGCTCGAGCCCGTGCGCAACGTGCCGCCCGCCACGGGAGCCGAGGCCCCCGCGGCCGGCGTCCACGCCGTCGGCGCGCTGACGCCCATCGCCCCGACGCCCTTCCACGGCACGGGCAGCGGCGATCGGCCGCTGCTCCTGGGCCAGCACTACACCTTCGAGAACTTCATCGTCGGCCCCTCGAACCACATGGCCTACGCCAGCGCGCGCGCCGTGGCGCAGGAGCCGGGCCGGGCCTACAACCCGCTCTTCATCCACGGCCCGGTGGGGCTGGGCAAGACGCACCTGCTCCACGCCGTATGCCACGAGTTCCTCAGCCGCTGCCCCAGCGAGCGCGTCTGCTTCCTCTCCTGCGAAGAGTTCATCAACGAGTTCCTGCTCGCGCTCAAGCTCAACGACGTGGACCGCTTCCGCCAACGCTTCCGCGACGTGCATCTGCTCGTGATCGACGACATCCACTTCCTGGCCGGCAAGGAGCGCACCCAGGAGGAGTTCTTCCACCTCTTCAACCGGCTCTACCAGCAGCACCGACAGATCGTGATCTCGTCGGACGCCGCGCCTAGCGAGATCCCCACGCTGGAGGACCGTCTCGTCTCGCGCTTCAAGTGGGGCCTGGTGGCCAACCTCGAGCAGCCCGAGATGGAGACCCGCATGGCCATCCTGCGACGGAAAGCCGAGCTGCAGGGCGTGGAGGTCCCCGCCGACGTCGTAGAGCTCATTGCGGCGAACTTCCGCAGCAACATCCGCGAGATCGAGGGCGCGCTCCTGAGCGTGGTCGCCCGCTCGCGCATCACCCAGGCGCCCATCGATCTGGCCCTGGCCCAGCAGGCGCTGGCCCCGTCGTTGCACCGTGCTCGGCCCGCCATCACGATGGACCAGATCCTCGAGCGCGTGGCCGCGCACTACCAGGTGAAGCCCTCCGACCTGCGCTCGAAGAAACGCACCCGACTGATCAGCCTGGCGCGTCAGGTGGTCATGGTCCTGGCCCGTCGCCTGACCCCGCTGAGCCTGGGCGAGATCGGCCAGCACTTCGGCGGGCGCGATCACACCACCGTGCTTTACGGCATCTCCAAAGTCGAGACGGCCATGGAGGCCAACCCGCGCTTCCAGGCAGAGATCAACCGTCTGGCCGACCGCCTGGCCTAGGGGCGGGCGGAGAGCACGCCTCGCTCCCCCAGCCGCCGGGACCAGCAAGCCTGCAGTGCGGACCGCGGGGCAGCCCAGGCCGGCCGGGGATGTCCGTGCTGAGGGGAGCCTTCGCGCTGTGGAAAGTTCGTGCAATACGCGGCTGGAAGCGCCCCAACTCCGCCTGCTTTGTGAGGTTATGTCGTCCACATCGCAGCCGGGTCTGGGCCAGAGAGGAGACGCGGTCTGGCCCGCGGCCGCCGCTGGCCGCCGGTCGCATTCCTGGGGAGAGTCGGTCAGGCCAAGAGGAGAACCCGGGGGCCTGTTCAGGGCGAAGTTGAGGTGGGCTTGCCAGCTCCTCGATCCCCCTTTCCAAACCCTCAGTCTCTACTGCGAGTCAGTACAATGTCGGGCAGCATCCGGGCCCGTTTTCCACTCCCTGGATTTGGACGTAACGCACCACAGGAAAAGAAGTTCCGTCGGTAACTCCGGTCCGGCTAGCGAATCCGACACGAGCCACTATCACTACCACCAAGAAGACTCTTCTTCCTTGGTTGAGAGCCACCCGAGGAAGCCCCAGGGCACGCCGCCGAGGTCCTCCATCCGACAGCCTTTGGAGCAGCAGCCATGAAGGTCACTCTCCCCACCGCCGCGTTGCTCAACGCCGTGAGCCACGCCGCCGCGGTGGCCTCTACAAAGAGCCCCAACCCGATCCTGGAGTGCGTCGCACTACGGGCCCAGCGAACGAAGGGTCTGACGATTGAGGCAACCGACCTGGATGTCGGGATCTCGCTGTTGCTCCCCGATGCGCAGGTGAGCGAGGAGGGCATGCTTGTCGTGCCCGCCGCGCGCCTGCTGTCCATCCTGCGGGAGGTGGACCAAGACGAGACGACGCTTACGGAAGCCGAAGGGTCGTTGGCGATTCAGAGCGGTCGGAACCACTTCCGGGTGCGCGGGGAGGATGCCCGCAACGTCGCCGAGCTGCCCGTGTTCCCCTCCAGCGGTGGTGTCAAGCTGCCGGCGGCCGAGCTGCGGGCGATGATCCGCCGCACTGTCTTCGCCACGGCCAAGGAGGCTGGCCGGTTCGCTCTCCACGGCGTGCTGTTCCGCGTGTCCGACAAGACCCTGGAGCTCGTGGCCACGGACGGGCGACGTCTGGCGCGCGCTACGCACGCGCTCTCCACCTCCGTGGCCAAGGAGGTCAAGGTCATCGTCGGGCCCAAGGCGCTCTCCTTGCTCGAGCGGCTGGTCCCGGAGGACGTCGGCGAAGGTGCTGGCTCAGAGCGTGCCGGCACGGTGAGCGTTGCGCTGCACGAACGTCAGGTGATGTTCCGGGTCGCGGGCGCGCTGGTGATCTCGCGGCTGATCGACGGTACCTTCCCGGTCTACGAGGACGTGATCCCCAAGACTTCCGCCAAGGGCTTTCGCACGGAGGCGGGCGCGTTTGCGACCGCCCTGCGCCGCGCGGCTCTGCTGACCACGCGTGAAGCCATGAGCGTGCAGGTAGATGTGGCGCGCGACCTCATCACGCTGCGCTCACGTGCCGCCGACATCGGCGAGGCCAAAGTCGAGCTGCCCGTGACCTACGACGGACCCGCGGAGCGCTTGGGATTCAACCCCGGCTTCCTGCTGGATGCTCTGAAGGTCATGGAGCCGCAGGCCGAGGTGCGCTTCGAGTTCACCAACGGTAAGTCCCCCGGCAAGCTCAGCGACGGCGACGACTACGTCTACGTCGTGATGCCCATCGCGTTGGAGTAGGCGCGATGCGCGCACGACGTCGGGAACAGGCTGTGGGCGACCTTGTCGCCGGGGCCCTCAAGGAGCTGGGGCTGCCGCCGACCCGCGTGAGCGCGCCGCTGCAAGCAGCCTTCGACAGCGCCATCGACTCGGCGTGGCGCGGGCAGGTGCGGCTGGAGCAACTGCAGGCCGGCGTGCTCGATGTGAGCGTGTTCTCGGCGGCATTGAAGGACGAGCTCACGCAGTTTCACGGTGCACGACTGTTGGCAGTCCTGCGCGAAGCGGTTCCCTCGGTTCCCTTGACCCGGGTGCGGTTCCTGGCCGGCGGGACGAAAGGGACGCGATGAACGACGCTACGGACGAGGGCGACGTGCTGGGCGGCGATGCGGCTGAAGGGGGCGCTGCGTCCCTCGACCCGAGCTACAGCGCCGACAGCATCCAGGTGCTCGAGGGCCTGGAGGCGGTGCGCAAGCGGCCCGGCATGTACATCGGCGACACCTCCACGCGCGGCATGCACCACCTGGTCTACGAGATCGTGGACAACTCGATCGACGAGGCCTTGGCCGGGTACTGCAAGAACATCAGCGTGCGCCTCACGGCCGACAACGGCGTGATCGTCACGGATGACGGCCGCGGCATCCCGGTGGGCATCAACAAGCAGCACGGTCTGAGCGGCATCACCCTGTCCTTCACCAAGCTGCACGCCGGGGGCAAGTTCCAGAAGGGGGCCTACAAAGTCTCCGGAGGTCTGCACGGTGTGGGCGCCAGTGTCGTGAACGCGCTTTCCGAGGAGTGCGAGGTCGAGGTGCACCAAGAGGGCTACGTGCACGTGCAGTCCTATGCGCGCGGCGAGCCCCGCGGGCCGGTCGAGCGCCGGGAGCGCACCGACAAGCACGGCACGCGGGTGTACTTCCGGGCCGACCGCACGATCTTTGGTGCCCTCAAGTACGACGCCGATCTCCTGGCCACGCGGTTGCGGGAGCTGGCGTTCCTCAACCGCGGGGTCTCGATCCGGCTCGTGGACGAACGCACGGATCCGCCGCGCGATGAGCTGTTCCGCTTTGAGGGCGGCATCCGCGAGTTCGTGCAGCGGTTGAACGTGGGCGCCACGGCGTTGCACGCAGACGTGATCTACGTCGAACGCGAGCAAGACGGCGTGACGGTCGAGATCGCCGCGCAGTTCCACGACGGCTACGCCGAGAACGTGCAGGCCTTCTGCAACAACATCCACACCACGGAGGGTGGCACGCACGTCACGGGCTTCCGCAACGCCATGACGCGGGCCATGCTCTCGTACTGTCGCGCCGGCGGCTTCTTCAAGGACGATGACAAGCCCACCGGCGAGGACTTCCGCGAAGGCCTCACGGCCGTCGTGTCCGTGAAGGTGCCCGAGCCCCAGTTCGAGGGCCAGACCAAGACCAAGCTCGGTAACGGCGAGGTCGAAGGCATCGTGTTCAGCGTCTGGCACGACGCGCTCAAGAGCTACCTGGAGGAGACGCCGCGCTCGGCGCGTGCCATCGTCGAGAAGGCCGTGCAGGCCTTCCAGGCCCGTGAGGCGGCCCGCAACGCGCGCGACCTGGTGCGCCGCAAGAGCCCGTTCTCGAGCGGCGGCCTGCCGGGCAAGCTGGCCGACTGCAGCAGCCGCGATGCCGCGCGTACGGAGCTCTTCCTGGTCGAGGGCGAGTCGGCCGGCGGCTCGGCCAAGCAGGGGCGTGATCGCGAGACCCAGGCCATCTTGCCGTTGCGGGGGAAGATCCTGAACGTCGAGAAGGCGCGCGTCGACAAGATGCTGGCGCACGAGGAGATCCGCGCGCTGGTGACGGCGCTGGGGACGGGCATCGGCGTCGAGGACTTCGACGCCGCCAAGTGCCGCTACGGCAAGGTCGTGATCATGACCGATGCCGACGTGGACGGCAGCCACATCCGCACGCTGCTGCTCACCTTCTTGTTCCGGCACATGCGTCCGCTGATCGAGCTGGGCAAGGTGTACGTGGCACAGCCGCCGCTCTTCCGCCTCACGCGGCGCAAGCGCGAGGAGTACATCTTCGACGAGCAGTCGCTCAAGGACCGGCTGCAGGCGCTCGGCGCGCACAGCGCTACGCTTGAGCGGCTCGACGGGTCGGCCCCGGCCATCACGGGCGCGCGCATCGAGGCCTCGGCCGACCGGCTCGGCCGGCTCGAGGCTCTGTTGCGGCCTCTCGAGCGCCGCGGCATCCCCACGGGTGCGTACCTGGCCGCGCGGACCGACGGGGAGGGGCTGCCCATCGCGGCGCTGGCCTTCGCCGGCCGTGCCGCGGGGCCCGTGTTCGTGCATACGGACGCGCAGATCAGCGAGGCCCTGGCGGCCGAGGAGGCGCTGCGGGGCCGGCCCCTGAGCGTGGCGGAGGAGGGTGACGAGGCCGAGGCGCGGCGTGCGGCCGACGTGGTCATCGAGCATGTCTACGAGAGCGCGGAGATCGAAGCGCTGGCGCGCGAGCTGGCCGCCGGGGGCCTGGACGCCGCCGCCTGGGATCCGCCGGCCAGCGCGCCGCGCGCTTTCCGCGTGCTGGTCGAGGGCGAGGCCGCTGTCGAGGTGGCGGGGCTCAAGGACGTCCTGCGCCTGATTCGCGACGTGGGCAAGAAGGGCGTGGACCTGCAGCGCTACAAGGGGCTGGGCGAGATGAACCACGACCAGCTCTGGACCACCACCATGGATCCGGAGAAGCGCACGTTGCTGCGCGTGACCCTGAGCGACGAGGGCGAGGCCAGCCGGCTCTTCGCCCTGCTGATGGGGGAGACCGTGGAGCCGCGGCGCGACTTCATCGAGCGACACGCGCTCGACGTGACGACGCTCGACGTCTGAGCCCGGGCGGCAGCACACCGAAGACCGCATCAGGCTCCACCGCGGCGGGCAGCACCGCGGCGGACCCGACCGCCTCTTACCCCGTGGCCTGGAGGCAGCTCGAGCGCGGGCTCAGGACGCCTTGGGCTCGCCGGCGGGCGGGGTCTTGACGCTCTTGACGTTCAGGTCGGCGACATCGAAGAGCGACTGCCAGGCACTGTCGCCGGCCACGTCCATGACCTTGATGTGCTCGCGCAGCGTCCGGAGGAGCTCCTGGGCGTCGGCGACGAAGAAGAACAGCGAGTTGCCGCACACCTCGCGCAGATCCTCGATCAGCTCGCGGCTGGGGGGCTCGATGACCGCGAAGGACCGGGTGCGTCCGAAGCGACCTACCGGCAGCAGCTGGTGCTGGTGCAGGAGCGAAGGGGGCAGCCCCTCGGCCAGCTCCTTGTCGAAGCGGAACCCGATCAGCGGCAGCACCGGCATCTGGTAGTGCGTGGCCACCGTCTTGGTCAGGTCCCAGGCCGTGAGGTGTCCGGCCTCCAGGACCACGGCGCCCAAGGGCTCGTTGGTCTGGCGGGCCGAGTCGATCAGCTCATCTGCCTGCTCGTTGGAGATCACGCCCTGCGCGACGAGCACATCGCGCAAGCTGCGACGGTGGAAGCGATCGAACGGGTCCATCCCAGCCACTCCAAGAGGTCCGAGGTTCTATCGACCAGCATGGCCTGTGACTCGAACCGGGCCCATGCTGGGAGCCGTGCCGGAGCCTGTTGTGCGGCTGTAAGTGCCCTATGAGTATGGGCTTCTGCACTTGTCTGGGGGCCGCGCTGCGCCTAGACCGGGGGCTGCTCGTCGAGCC
>Ga0163150_10007955_pt1 | contig 12217 bp, 13 predicted proteins | sample OliLakLV19P2IB_FD_148628 | JGI IMG/M metagenome (GOLD analysis project Ga0163150, IMG submission 148628) | Freshwater microbial mat bacterial communities from Lake Vanda, McMurdo Dry Valleys, Antarctica - Oligotrophic Lake LV.19.P2.IB | ecosystem: Environmental > Aquatic > Freshwater > Lake >...
GGCAGACGAGCTGGGCGCTGTTGGCCTGGTCGCGGATATTGCCCTTTTCACCCGGATTCTGACTGCGCCACTGGGCGGCGGTCTGGCCGAAGAGGGCCATGTTCAGCACATCCGCTTCGCTGGCATAGACGAGGTTGGTTTGCGCCTTGTTCAGCTCTGGCGGGATGAGGTGGGTCTGGATGGCATCCGTGTGGATGCGGTAGTTGATGCGGGCCAGGTTGCGGCGGATATCCCAGCCGAGGGTCTGACGCTCGGTCTCCTTGAGGCGCTGGAATTCCTTGATGAGGTAGAGCTTGAACTCGACCGAAATCCACGAGGCGAACTCGAACGCAATGTCGGAATGGGCGTAGGTGCCGCCGTAGCGCCCGGCTTTGGACTGGATGCCGATGGCGCCCGTCCGCTCGATCCATTGTTTCGGAGTCAGGGTGAAGCTGTTGAGCCCGGCCTGCTTTCTAATCCCGTCGAATTCGACGGGATTAAAATCCGGGTTGTTGATCTGCTCCCAGATGCCGAGAAACTCGACGGTGTTGCGGTTGCGAAGCCAGTTGCGAATGAGATCGTCGCTGGCGGTCTCGTTCTTGTAACGCGCGATATCGGTCAGACAGATGCAATCCTGATTGTTGACACCAGCAACCCGGACTTCACGGGAAAGGACTTCGATCTTCTTACTCACGGTCAGCCCCTCTCACCAGCAAGGCCCGAATGTTCTCCAACACCCCCGCGCTCTCGACGTCGAGCGTCGCGATCTCGTCCATGATCGCCTGCGGGCTGCGGTGTGCCGCTTCCTCGCCACCGTTCGGATTCTTCACACTCAGATCGAAGCTGCCCGGATCGATCGTCTTGGCGCCCACGCTCCAGCTTTTGGGCGAGTCGGCCAAAGTCTTTTGCAGCTCCACGAATTCGGCGAGGTCGGCGTCGTTGAGCGGGTTGGTCTTCCCCATGTTGCGACCGGGATCGAGCTGGTAGAACCAGACCTTCCGTGTAGGCGCGCCTTTCTCGAAGAACAACACCACGGTCTTCACGCCCGCGCCCTGAAACGTTCCGCCGGGACAATCGAGCACGGTGTGGAGGTTGCAGCTTTCCAGCAGCAGCTTGCGCAGCGCCACTGAGGCGTTGTCGGTATTGGAGAGGAAGGTGTTCTTGATGACCACGCCACCGCGGCCGCCGGCCTTGAGGATCTTGATGAAGTGCTGGAGAAACAGGAACGCCGTCTCGCCGGTGCGGATGGGGAAGTTCTGCTGCACCTCGGGGCGTTCCTTGCCGCCGAAGGGCGGATTGGCCAGCACGACGTCGTAGCGGTCCTTGTCCTGGATGTCGGCGAGGTTTTCGGTGAGGGTGTTGGTGTGGATGATGTTCGGCGCTTCGATCCCGTGCAGGATCATGTTCATGATGCCGATGCATAGGCGAGGGACTTCTTTTCCTTGCCGTAGAAGCTGCGCTCCTGCAGCGCCTTGTCCTGCGCGGTGGTGCGTTTCGGGTTGGCCTGCCTCAGGTAGTCGAACGCCTCGCACAGGAACCCCGCCGAGCCGACCGCACCGTCGTAGATCCGCTCGCCAAGTTGCGGGGCGGTGACGCGCACGATGGCGCGGATCAGCGGGCGCGGGGTGTAGTACTCGCCGCCGTTGCGCCCGGCGTTGCCCATGTTCCTGATCTTGGCTTCGTAGAGGTGCGAGAGCTCGTGCTTCTCGGCCTGCGAGCGCAAGCGCAGCTCGTCGATGTGGTCGATGATCTCGCGCAGGTTGTAGCCGCTGGTGATCTTGTTCTTGATCTCCCCGAAGATCTCGCCGACCTTGTATTCGATGGTGTTCGGGCCGCTGGCCTTCTGCTTGAAGCCGTGCAGGTAGGGAAAAACTTTGGTGTTGACGAAGTCGCGCAGGTCGTCGCCCGAGAGCGCGGTGTTGTGGTCGAGCTTGCCCGCCTTGTCCTTCGGTGCGGCCCAGCTTTCCCAGCGATAGGGCTTGTCGAGGATGTAGCTGTATTTGCGGCCTTCGAGCCTGGCTTCGGTGGCGCGGTCCTCCTCAAAACCGGCGAGGTATTTCAGGAACAGCAGCCACGAGGTCTGCTCGGTGTAGTCGAGCTCCGTGGTGCAGCCGGCCTCTTTCCAGAGGATGTCGTCGATGTTGCGGAAGGCTTGTTCGAACATTGAGTAGACGGCCCTGTTCTTGTAGTTAGCGCCGTGCCACCTTCGGCGGGTGCCGGGCTAACGTTGCGCAGCTCCGCTCGAGCGCCGGGTCAGGCATTGGACTGGCACGGTCCAGGTAGATAACGCCCATTTCCACTGATCAAGTACGTGTCTTCCTCTCTGCTGCCACGGCAGTTCGACTGACCATCTCGACCAAGGCCGGAAACATTCTGCCCAATCGCCAGGCCAGTCGCGCACGACCGGGCAAGACGATGATGCTCTTGTTCTTTTCAATGGCAGCCAACGCCTCTACCGCACATCTTTCCACGGGATAGGGTGGACCTGCCAGGGCAGTGAGAAAGCGGCGCATATCAGGACCCCATGAAATTGGAATATCTTTCGGGTTTCCGGAGTCGAGCAGTGGTGTTTCAATGGCTGCTGGACACAACAGACTGACGCGCACACCGCGCGCCGCGGCTTCGATGCGAAGGCTCGTGCTCAAGCCAACGACCGCATGCTTTGTCAGCGCGTAAGGCGCAAGCAACGGAGCCGGGCCAAGACCGGCAAGTGATGCGGTATTGATGATGTGTCCCGAACGCTGTTTCAGCAGAATGGGATACGCCGCCAGCACACCGTGAAGCACCCCATATAGATTGATGTCGATAATACGCTGCCAGGCAGCCAGAGGAATTTCATCGACTTCACCGGCGATACCGATGCCTGCGTTGTTGAAAAGATAATCGAGCTTGCCATTTTCAGCGGCAAAATGTTCGATAGTCCTGCGGACTGCTTGAGCGTCGCACACATCAAGCACGACCGCTTTTGCGCGATTGCCGCATTCCGCGGCCACCTGTTCGGCTGCGGCAGCATTGATGTCGGCCACACAAACCAGCGCACCGCGAGCTGCCAAAGCTTTGGCTAAAGCGCGACCGATTCCAGAGCCCGCCCCCGTGATAAACGCCGTGCTGTTTTTCCATTGATCCATCGCTGCTCACCGTATTTTTGTTTTGTGGAAAATTCAAACCCGGCACATCACTGCCTCGTCTAAGAAGAGCCTAACCGTTCGAGTCCAGCGGCTGCCGAAGGCGGTCCGCTGCAACGAAGGCGTTAGGCAGCTGTGCCTCGCGAAAGCACAAAGTCGTCTTGCGTTTCAGAGCCAGCGCTGTACTGCCTCAGCTGTGTCAGTCGGCTTAGTGTTGAAGCACAGCTTGGCTTGAGGAGCGCGCGCGTGCACGACGTTTATCAACTTTTCAAACAACAGGAAGTTTCCCGCGATCGTTCGTACGCCCGCCCCGATGAGGATGCAATCGAACCGCTTCTGCTCCAGTCGGTCTCGCACAACTGCCTCAGCAGTTTCGCCAAAATCGGTCAAGCACATTTGCACGTCGTAGCCGAGGTCGGTCAAGCTGTGTTCAGAGGCTTTGAGGCCGGCCAATACCTTCGCCGCGTCCATGCCAGGGTATGCCGCGTAGTCGGGGTCGGAGAAATCGATGAGTGTTGGTTGCAAGCCAATCACCAGGACACTTTTCTTGTCTGTCATATCTTTCTCCAAGTAGTCTGTGTTTGACGAAAAGAAAGCACGGTAATGATTGTGTACGGTAAGCGGGTGTATGAGCGTGGCATTTGTTCAGCTGCCTGACGTCCGAACTAACCGGCTGGCGCGGCTTTATCGCGCCAGTCCGTGTTGAATGAAAAGTCAGGCATTTAATCTGACCCTGACTCCACCCGCACTCGAATGACGGACTACTTGCGGACACCGATTGTCACGAGATAATCGCGCGGCATCGCAACCCCAAGTTCGGACTTGAAGCCGTCATGGTAGGCGATGAAATCACGCTTCAAGCCCTCGCGGCGCTCTGGGTCAAGAGCCGCCGCCAATGCCTTGGTAGGGCCATAGCCACCCACAAACAACTCCCAGACGGCCAGGCCACTTGGCTCGCGCAAGACTGTGATGCCTGTCTCGAAGCGCAGATCGAAGGCCGAGCCGAGGAGTTGTTGCACGCGCTCCTTGCTACCCCATTCGAATGGCGAAGGTGGCGGTGGCGCGGCTGGTGCTGGCATGTAAGGCTTCATCACCTTGAAAAGGCCAGCAAGAGCTCCGTCGGCGGGCCACGTCGTCAATCCAACTCTGCCCCCCTTTTTGCAGACGCGAGCCAACTCGGCGGCGGCAACCTCGGGTTTGTTTACAAACATGACACCGTATGTCGAAATGACGGCGTCAAAGCTCTGATCCTCGAAGGAAAGAGCCTCGGCGTCGCCAACTTGAAAGTCGATCGTCAGCCGAGCCTCGGCGGCATAAGCCTTCGCGGCCTCGACGAGATCAGTACCCAGGTCAATGCCGATGACGCTGGCTCCTCGAGCAGAAATTCGGCGTGCGGTCCAGCCTGTGCCAGTGGCCACATCAAGTATGCGCTCGCCAGGCTTGGGAGCGAGGCGAATGACGCAATGCTCTATCGAGTCGGAAATCGTTTGACTGATCCTGTCATAGTTCAGTCCTCCGGCACCCCAGGTCGCCGCTGCCTTGATGTTATGCGGCTGGATGGTTTGTGAATCCATCATCATTATTCTCTTTGAGTAAAATTACGTCGATTTGAATGCGGCCTGACGTTCGCGCTCAGCCGCGAGCTTCAGCGCGTCGGCTGCAGCAGCTAGTCATGCCGCAATATTGATACCGAGCCATAAGCAGACACCTCTCTCAACGGCCCGCAACTGCTCTGCGGATAGCGAACCGAGGCGGTTCATGAGCCTTACGGTTGGTACGGTGACAATGCCTTGGGCGTCGAACGCGCCAGCGCGCAGGAATCGAGGAGATCCAGCAACCTCGAACCGAGATTGCCGAAGAGCGGTTGTATGAGGTACCAGTGTGACGAGAGAGCGGTCTGATGCCTCAAGCGGAACGCTTAGCACTACACATGGCCGAACCTTTGCGGCGAGCCCGAGGTCGACCATGTAGACCTCACCGCGGAGAGGAGTTTTCACCCCTTGGCTTCGCGACGATCAAGCTCTCGAAATACCTGATCTGCGGCGTGAGAAAGCTCATCGTCGGAGGGAAAGGCGTGGGGCAGGTCGGCTGCACGACGAAGCAAGGACTCCAAAACTTCACGACGATCGGCCTCGGATAAGGCTTCAAAAGACTTCAACAGATTGCGCGCTGCGTCTCCCATGGCCGACTATTCTACGCCCGTCCATCTTGCGGCCTGACGTCGTGATGAACGGCGGGCCGGAAAATTGCCCAATGGTGGAAGAGTGCTGGCGGCCCGTCCGTTCCACCTATAGTTGGGCATGCGTCGCAACTACAGTGCAAATACTTCTCGAATGACGTCGGGGCGTTTGGCCGCGATGGTAAGTAAGGCCTGGGCGGCTCCAGATGGTTTGCGCCGGCCCTGTTCCCACTCCTGAAGCGTCCTAACTGATACTCCCAAGACCTGGGCAAACTGAGATTGTGAAAGGCCGGACTTTGCTCTTGCCTGCGTCACGTCCGACAGCGAAACCCGATGAACGCGAGCGGACTTTCCGGCTTTCATTTCAAGGACCGACGCCAGTAACTCTGCGCCGATATTGCGCTTTGAATCTCGGGCTAGCAGTTTTTTTTCAGTCATGGGCATGGAGTGCCTCCTTGATCTTCAATAGGACGTTCGCCGGGACATTGTCTTTGGCGCTCTTGGCATAAATCAGCAGCAGGTAAATGCGACCATTCGCAAGCCGGTTGTAGTGAATCACTCGCACCCCGCCGCGTTTGCCGGAACCTGCGCGAGACCAACGAACCTTTCGTCAGCCACCCGAACCGGGAATCACAACACCTGACTCCGGATTTGCAGCGATCCACGACGCGAAAGCTCCGCGCTCGTCGTCGGTCCAGTAGTCGAGACATAACTTGCTGAAGATGGGCGTCTCGATGACGGTGAACATGTATAATCATACGTCTCTGACGGAGGCCCGTCAAGCGGCTGATTGCCTCTGAGAAGACGATCTACACGCATGTGATGAACAAGGGCGGTCGGGTGAGAAGTCCCCTTGATCGACAGGGCAATGTACCGGTATCGGCACAAAATAACCCGGAGAGTCGCTCTGGTAGCCAATCGTGAAAATAAAAGCCTAAGAATCCTGAACCAGGAAGGGCAGGACGTGCGTTCCGCCCCGTCAGTCGGCGCGGGTTCGCCCACCCCGCACACCGTTCACCATTTGCAAACCATATTCGCAGGCGCCGGCCCGATTCTGGTAGCGTCAGGCGGTCGAATTCTCACCTGCAAAAGAGGTCATCCGCTTGGCATACGTAGGTAAATCAATCCGGCGCCGCGAGGACGCGCGCCTGCTCATGGGCCGGGGCCAGTACGTCGCCGACCTGGAGCTTCCCGGCATGCTGCATGCCGTGTTCGTGAGGAGCCAGGTCGCACACGCGCGCCTGACCTCGGTCGAGACTTCGGAGGCATCGGCTGCGCCGGGCGTCGTCCTGGTGCTCACAGGGGCTGAGCTCGACAAGTTCCTGCCGCCGGTGCGCGACAACCAGATGCCGGTGACTTCAAAGTGGAAGAAGGCGATTCCCCACCGCATCCTCAATCCGCGCCAGCCGATGCTCTGCACGGACAAGGTGCGCCACGTCGGCGAGGCCATCGCGGTGGTCATCGCACGCTCGCGGGTCGAGGCGGAGGACGCGGCGGAGCTCGTGCAAGTCGATTACGACACGCTGCCCGCGGTCGTCGATCCTTACAAGGCGCTCGAGGCCGGGTCCACGCTTCTGCACGAGCACCTCAAGACCAACGAGATCGGCTGGTTCCACCTGCAAAAGGGCGATGCCGCGCGCGCGATCGCCGCGGCGCCGCGCCGGATCAAGCGCCGCTTCTCGCACCATCGCTATGCCGCCATGCCCATGGAATGCCGCGGAGTGGCAGCGTCGTGGGACGAACGCACTGACACGTATACGGTCTGGTGTTCCACGCAGGTGGTGCATTGGGTGCAGCGCGAGATTGCCTCGACGCTCGGCGTGCCCGAGGCGCGCATCCGCGTGATTGCGCCGGACGTCGGCGGCGGATTCGGCGTGAAGGGGCACGTGTATCCGGAGGACATGCTGCTGCCGTTCCTCGCCAGGCTGGTCGGCAAACCGGTCAGGTGGATCGAGAGCCGCGGCGAGCACATTCTTTGCTCCTGTCATTCGCGTGACCAGCACCACGAAGCCGAAATCGCTTTTGACGACGACGGCAGGATCCTCGGACTATCGGACAGCTTCGTCGTGGACTGCGGCGCGTGGAATCCGCTTGGCGTCGCGGTCGTTTACAACACGGCCGCGCATCTCTCCGGGCCGTATCGCATCGCCCATCTTTCGGTCGAGGCGCGCGTCGCTGTGACCAACAAGGTGCCAAACGCCCCTTATCGCGGTGCAGGCCGACCCGAAGCGGTCCAGGTGATGGAGCGCCTCATGGACCTCGTTGCGGTCGAGCTCGGGCTCGAGCCCGACGAAGTGCGCCGCCGCAACATGATCACGCATGCCGAGATGCCGTACTCCGTCGGGATTCCGTATCGCGACGGCGAACCGGTTGTTTACGACAGCGGCGACTACCCGAAGTCGCTCGAGCAGGCGCTGGCCGCCTTGGGGGGACTGGATGCATTCCGCAAGCGCCAGGCCGAGGCCCGCTCGAAAGGGCGCTTCCTCGGCGTCGGGCTCGGGTGCTATACGGAGGGCACGGGCGTGGGCTCCTTCGAGGGCGCCACGGTCAGGATCGATCCGACGGGCAAGGTTTATGTGTCCTCCGGCGCGTGCCCGCACGGGCAGGGCATGGAAACCGTGTTCTCGCAGGTGGCCGCCGATGCGTGGGGTGTGGAGCCCGAGCAGGTCATGGTGTCCTTCGGCGACACAGCCTCGATCCCAATGGGGTTCGGCACCATCGCGAGCCGCACGACCGTCACGGTCTCCGCCGCGATCCATCATGCGAGCAAGAAGCTGCGCGAGAAGATGTTCGCCATCGCCGGCCACAAGCTCGAATGCGCGACGGCCGACCTCGAGCTTCGCAACGGCAAGGTGGGCGTGGCCGGTGTGCCCGGCGCCGAGCTGACCTTCGCGGAGATCGCGCATGCGGCGCGTCCCGGCTGGGACAACGGCCGCCCGCCGGGCGTGGACGCCGGTTTGCAGGAGACTTTTTACTTCGAGCCGCCCACGGTGACCTGGGCCTATGCGACGCACGCGGCCATCGTGGAAGTCGACATGGAAACCGGCCGCATTGCGGTCGAGCGCTACGTGGTCGCGCACGACTGCGGGGTGCTGGTCAACCCGCTGCTCGCGGAGGCGCAGATCGTCGGCGGCGTGGTGCAGGGCCTCGGTGGCGCGACCTATGAAGCCATTGCATACGACAGCGAGGGGCAGCTGCTTTCCGGTACATTCATGGACTACATGATGCCCCTTGCGAGCGACGTGCCCGAGATCGTGCTGGCGCACCAGGAAATCGCCTCCCCGCTGAATCCGCTCGGGGTGAAGGGGCTCGGGGAGGGCGGCGCGATCTCGCCGCCCGTGGTCCTTGCCAATGCGGTCTGCGATGCCCTTTCGCATTTGGGCATCGAAATCAACGCCACGCCGGTCAACCCGGAAAAGCTTTTGTGGGAAATCCATTCGAAAAATGGCTGAAAGAAAAAGTACCTGGCGATTCACATCCGCTGCGGCGCTTTTCGTGAACGACCTCTACACGCAGGAGCGCGTGACCGAGCTCGGCATCCGGCCGGCGCGCAAGGCCGCGGTGCTCGCGTCATGAGCGCGATCGCGCGCCACCCCATGCCGCCCGAAGTGGCGAAGCTCTCGCTTGACGAGATCGCGCAGAAGTACACCGCGCGCTTTCGCGACCGCAAGGCCGACTGGGCCGCCTTCGAGGACGCGAAACTCGAGGGCTTCAAGCGCGCCCAGCACCGCTTCATCGGCGCCGGCGGTTCGGGCAAGCACGGCGACTCGGCGGCCATCCCGCCGCGCGCGTTCACGCTCAGCATCATGTTCGTCGAGCCGGGGCAGGGCAACGCGGCGCATACGCACGAAGTCGAGGAGATCTTCTTCGTGCTGCAGGGCTACCTGACGGCTTTTGTGCAGGACGAGGCCGGGCGCAGGATCGACATCAAGCTCGGACCGTGGGAATGCATCGCGTGCCCGCCAGGCGTGATCCACGGCTACATCAACGAGAGCCTGGAGCCGGTGTACTTCCAGGTGATGCTCGGCAAGGGGCGGCCCGAGGCGATGGGCTACGCCGACGACGAGCTGTACAAGCGCCGCGACGCGCACCTCGAATAAACGAGTCTCAGCCCGGCACGCCGTCGAAGAAACCCACCAGGCCGGTCTCGAGCGAATACTCCGCGCCGACGACGACCAGCCCGTTTTAGCGGATCGCCTCCTCCAGCATCGGCGAGCCGTGCCGCAGTGGTTGGCCGATACGCGGATGTTGGCGCGCACCGACGGTGCACCAGGGCCTCGTGCCCGCCTTGCGGTGCTCCGGCGCAACTGCGAGGTAGTTGACCCATCCCCGGTGGCCGTCGGGCGGATCTTCATGGTGACTGCGGAACGACGATCAGCGAATCGTCCCGATTGCCCCATTCGCCCCATGACGAGACGTAGTTCTTCACGTGAGGATAGCCCAGCGACTTGAGCGCGACGAAGGTGCTCGCCGAGCGGTAACCGCCCTGGCAGACGGGAATGATCGTCTTGTCGGGCGTGACGCCCTTCGAGGCATACAGGTCGCGGATCTCATCGGCCGGACGGAATGCGCCATCCGTCCCGAGATGCTCGCGCCAGAAGACATGGACGGCGCCCGGGATCGTGCCGACGCGACTGGCGCGCTTCTCGGTGCCGAAGTATTCCGAATCGCGCCGCACGTCGACGATGACCGAATCCTTTTTGCCGATGGCGGCGTGGACCTCGAAGCGCGAGGCGAGCAGATCGAGGTTCATCGAGCCCTTGAAAGGCGGGGCAGTCGGCGGGGCCTTGGCAGGATCCACGGGCGGCGGGGCGGATTCGAGGCGCACGAGCTTGCGGCCCGCCGAAGTCCAGGCGCGAGTACCCCCGTCGAGCATCCTCACCTCCGGGTGGCCGAGCACCGCCAGAAGCCAAACCGCGCGCGCTGCGCGCTCGCCGGATTCGTGGTCGTAGATCACCACTGCCTTGTCCGTGGTAACGCCGCGTGCGCCGAAGAGCGTCCTGAAGATGGCGAGGAACGCATTGAGCGGCGCTTCCGATGAATCGTTGAGGCTCACGCCGTAGAGGTCCAGCGGCCGTGCGCCTTCGATATGGCCGACCGCGAAGTCTTCGGCGGGGCGAAGGTCGAGGAGGGTGACCGCACCAAGGCGTTCGGAGAGGCCGGCGGCATCGACGAGGAATCTGGGATCGGGGAACATGGCGCTATTCGGCAGGCTCAAGCCCGGTCGAGCACGATACGTTCTATCGCGCGGTTATGCATCACAGCTGGGCGAAGCGACAGGTTCCAGCCTGAATACCCTCGCAAGCATTGATGCTGCCGAAATGTCCATTCTGCGCAGGGCGTCTCCAACATCGTCGAGGCGGCATGCATCAGCCACAGTGAGGTAGGGAGACCAACCGGTGTTGTCTTCGTGGACCTCGACGTCGACTTCGGCGACAAAGCTGCCTTCGTGGACATACTTGATCTGCATCCGAGTGCTCATTGGCGCCTCTCAGTGAACGATAGCTCGTCGTACTTTGCGAAAAGTTTCTCGATGCGCTAATCGAGGAAGAAAGGCGTTTCCTCTTCGCCCTGCAACACAATATCCAGCTGATACGACACCGCATCGGACGGGGCGCGCGCGAGTTTGGCCGGCCTGAGAACGATGCGTTCGCGCACGGCGGCGTCGGGAATCGCATTGAACACCGGGTCCCCGGCATTCAATGGCTCGCCTGGGAAGAAGAACGTGGTCACCACCCGGCGCATGAGGCCGGAGCTCATGATCGACACGTTGATGTGCGGCGCGCGCATCGCGCCAGTGAGCGGATCCTTGTAGGCGCCCGGCTTCACGGTGATGAAGTCGTAGTAGCCGTCGTCCTCGGTGGCGCGGCGTCCCCAGCCCATGAAATCCGGATCGGCTTTCTTGTGCCCCGGATCGTTTGGATGGGAAAAGTGTCCCGAGGCATCCGGCTGCCAGATCTCGACGATGCCGTTCCAGCGCGGCACGCGGTTGGCCTCGAACACGGTGCCGCCGATGTAGATCTTCTGGCCCATAGCCGGCTTGCCGCCAGTAGCGTGTGCCACCGTGAGGTCGTTGTCGACCGCGCCGAAGTAATGCGTGGGGAAGAACGGCCCGACGGTGCAGCTTGGGGTCGGATGAAGCTTATCCGCCACTGCTAAATCCCCATCGGCGTGGCGCGGTGTCCTCGGACCACGAGGTCGTGGCTGAAGCCCAGGACATCCGCGCGCGGCAGCTCGAGCATCGGCACCGCCTTGGCGATCATGCGCTCGCGTCCCTTGCGGTCGGGCACGCTGTTGAGAATCCGGTCTTGTGCATTCAGGTGATCCCCGGGGAAGAACATCTGCGTCACCAGCCGGCTCATGAACCCTTCGCCGAACACCGAAAGATGGATGTGCGGCGGCCGCCACCAGCGCTCCGGATGGTTCGGCACCGGGTAAGCGCCGGGCTTGATCGTCAGGTACTGGTACCGACCATCGTTGTCGGTGACGCATCTTCCCGAGCCGAAGAAATTCGGGTCCTCGGGAAACGGGCTGTTCGCATCCATCTTGTGGATGTAGCGGCCGGCCGAATTCGCATGCCAGACCTCGATGATCGAGCCGCGCACCGGCGAGCTGTCTTCATCCAGCAGGCGGCCGGTGACCCAGATGAGCTGGCCCAGCGCGCGGCCGCCTTCCTTCGTGCGCGAGAGGTCCGAGAGATCGGCATCGAGCTTCTGCGCGAGGTTCAGCGGGCCCGTGATTTCCGAGAGCGTGACCGGCCGCTTGTAGGGCGGCTGCTTCGGCACGCGCAGGAGCGTTTCCTTGTAGCCATCGACTTGCATCGCGGGCTGCGTGCGGTCGTCGTACGGTGCGAAACGATTCGCGAATTCGCGTGGCAACTTGCGGGCCGTCGGGTCCATGCAATCGAGTTTACCGCTTATCCTCGGCGCATGGG
>Ga0163150_10007957_pt1 | contig 12217 bp, 7 predicted proteins | sample OliLakLV19P2IB_FD_148628 | JGI IMG/M metagenome (GOLD analysis project Ga0163150, IMG submission 148628) | Freshwater microbial mat bacterial communities from Lake Vanda, McMurdo Dry Valleys, Antarctica - Oligotrophic Lake LV.19.P2.IB | ecosystem: Environmental > Aquatic > Freshwater > Lake >...
CATGCCGAGCCGGCTGCGACGGCGGCAACTCCCGCGGCCCCGATACAACTGGAGGAGACCGCCGGCCAGCAACAGCACGGCCAAAGTCAGCAGCCAAGGGCGCAGCGAGTCGAGTACCACGCTCAAACCGAAAGCGCCCGCGGCGCCTGCGATCCCGAGAGGCAGGCAGCAGGCCAGAGTGGCGAGGGCGCTGCCGGCGGCGGCAAGCGGAGCGATCCACTCACCGGATTTAGCTTTCCCGTCCGGCTGTGTCATTGCCTTTGCGCCTCGCTAATTGCCGCCGCGATCCATTCGGCGGGAGGCAGGCCAACCCGCTGAGCGCCGGCAACATACGTTCGGCACGTCAACCCGAAAACAGACACCGCCGGAGCTGAAGGTTCGATATCCTGCCCGTTCACCCGGATTGTCGGGGAGCCAGGAAATCCAAGCGTTTTTGCCGTTTCGGCATCCTTAACCTCAACCTCGACGAGATCCGCGGTGACGCCTTGGCCGCGCAATACTTCGCGGACGCGGTGGACAGCCGAGATATGGTTGGGACACCCGGCAAAGTAGAGGATTTCAATCTTCATCTCTGGTTCGCTTTCGGGAGGGCCGCGGTGATCTCCGCAAGAACCGGGCAGAGGTCCTGATGGCCGACGGATTTTCGAAGCGCTTTGCGGCATTGTTTTAATGCGCCATCCAGGGCAACTTCGAGCTCATGCAACTCAGCGATCTTATTTCGGACCACCACCAATTTTTGAGTAACAACATCTCGTACATGCTCGCATGCCTGATCGGGATGACGCCGAATCGTGAAGAGCTCCCGGATCTCCGCCAGCGAGAAACCAAGCTGTTGCGCTTTCTGGATGAACTCCAGATCGGCCACCTCACGTTCGTGATACTGCCGGAACCCGCCGTTCGTCCGTGATGGTCGTATCAACAGCCCGGATTTCTCGTAGAAGCGAATGGTATCTACCGTGAGGCCCGTTCTGCTCGCGACCTGACCGATTTGCAAAGCCTGCATAGATGTCCCGCTCCATAGGATACAGTCTGGAGTACGCTCCAGAGTCAAGCCATTTCCTGGTGCTGCAAAAAAGCGTAAAGAGTTCTCGCAAACCGAATCCTCAATGCCGCCCGTCGCCGCATGTTTCCGAACCACGTCAGTGCGTGAGCCTGACAGCGCCCCGCCGCGGAGGCGCGGGCGACTCATCGCGCTCGCTGTGCTATCGATTCCGTGCCGAATGCGCGACTCGTGGTTTGTTACGGATTTAGGACGGTAGTAACGAAACGTATGAACGCTCCTACTATTAGCCAGCTAAGCCAAGCCAAGGAAATTGCCATCCGGCGCAAGCGTCTGGTCCGGCAACTGCGTAAACCGCGGGCGACGCGCCCATTTCCATTGGCCTGTTATCCGCGCCATGTTTCAGTCCCCAGCGGGCCGGCCGCCAGGTTCGTTCTTCTCTCAGAGTTGACCAAGGCTCTACTCCTCGAGCCATGGAGCGAGTTGCGAGGAATCGAGGCGAGTGATCTCAGTGCTCCCTTCGACGCGGTTCGCGACAAGCACGTCTTCAGGTTGAAAGTGATCCAGCAGGAGAGACAGGGATTGGTTTTCACGGTTTTCACTTCTTCCTGGACTTTCCCGTAGACCGCGGATTTCCAGTCAGTGCCTGCAGCATCCGCTGCTCCTCGATGCGCTGCAAGCACCCTTTCAAAAAATCGATCTCCAAAGCCTGCTGGCCGACTTTGCGTTCCAGTTCCGCGATTCGGCCTTCCGACCGGCGCGGCTTCCAATTGCCCGGAAAGGCGCTGCCCGTTCCTTTCCGGAACTCCTGACGCCAGCGGTGTAGCACGTTCGCGTTGACTTCCAACGCCCTCGACGCTTCCGCCATCGAGACCCCTTGTTCCAGCCGACGCACCGCGGCCAGTTTGAATTCTTTGGTGAACTGTCTTCGGACCAAATCCCACGACTCAATTCTCCATTCGATGAATTGTGTCCCTTAATTGGTTGTCTCAATTTTGGGGGCAGTCCAAACAACCTCGCCGCACCGCCAGCCGCGGTGACCTACTGCTGCAAACGCCCTTCACGAATTGCGTGAAGAAACTAAAATGCACCAATGAAATTTGACTTGCCCCGAACCGTTTGGGCCGAGACGCGATGCCCTTGAAGCCTTGATCGTGATTGTCGTCTAGTGCATTGGACGGCATGGGACTGGGCAAACTCGCGCGACTGGCTAGGCCGCCGGATGATCCGATTCACGCGATCTCGATCGGCTTGTGAGCTTGTGAGAGTTCTCTCCTATTTAGAAGATAATGGGTGGACTGATGGGCGCCAGTTCCGTGCGTGACTATCTTCTCCCCGACGAGGCTGAACGGGACGAGGGATTTCGAAAAGACCTGCTCGGGTTGGCGCATCTCAGCCTGCGGCTCCTGGGCATCATCCAACTTCTGGTGCCGCTGGTAATGCTGGCGGCGGGCATTGGCGTGATCCCGGTGCGCACCACAGATTCCAGGCTAATGGCGCCGAATCTGGCGATCTCGGCTGTCGGCGCACTGACGGTGCTGGCCTCGTTGATGCCGTTCAGCCGGTTGCATCCCCGTCCACTGACCGCGGTCTCCGTGTGGCTCACACCCGCGATCCTGATCAGCGGCGTCTTCCTGCTGCGGCCGGATCTCGATTGGGTAGACCACTACTTGATGGGCAACCTGATCCTGGTGCAGTTCGCCGCGACCACGCTGCCGTTCAAACCGATGCAGATGCTCTCGGTAGGGGTCGCCATTGACCTGTTCTATGTGATCGCTTATACGTGGTCGCACGCCGGGGGTGAGGTTGCACTGGGCTTTGGACCGCGGCAGCACGTCTTTACCTTCGTGGTGACGGCGGCCTGCACCACGCTGACGTGCATCATTTACAGGCGTCAACTGGTGGCGTATGAGGAGCATCAGCGGGCGCTGCGAACTTCAGAGGACTTGCGGAAGACTCAATCGCGATTGCTCATCACGGAGAATGCGGCGGCGATGGGAAGGCTGGCAGCGGCGTTGAGTCATGAGTTGAACTCACCCATCGGGGTGCTGGCGTCGGCTGTGGAAACGCTGGCGAGTGCGTCAACGAAGGTCAGCGTGGATGAGGCGGGACGGGCGCGAGTCCGGCGGATCGTGGAGGAAATGCGGCACGCGGGACGCGAGTCGGCGGAGAGGCTGCGGTTGATCGTGGCGCGGATGCAGCGGTTCACCAATCTAGACCGGTCAGAAGTTCAAGCGGTGCAGGTGAACGATCTGATCGCGGATGTGATCGCGCTCATGGATCCGGAGACTCGGCGGAAATCGGAGATCGAGTTCCACGCGGCGCCGATGCTGCCACGCTTTATCGGCCGCCCCCAACAACTGAGCGCGGTGTTCTCGAACCTGATCGGAAACGCCGTTCAGGCGGCGGCGGTGGTGAACATCGAGACACGAATGGTGGAATCGCACATTGAAGTGACGGTGACCGACAACGGGTCTGGGATGGCGCCCGAGGACATGGCGAACGCGTTTAACCCGGCAACGTTCAAGCTGTCAGGTTCACGGATGGCGGCCGGGAATTGGGGCTTGTTCAACTGCCGGCAGATCGTGCAGGAGCATGGCGGGGAGATCGGCATCGAGAGCAGGATGGATGCGGGGACGACGGTCCGCGTGACGCTGCCGACTTAGTGAGTCCGGTGCATCGCGAGGATGGCCGCAGCACGGGAAACACGATCGCCGCCAGTGTGCGTACAACTCCCCGTTGTCACCAACCGCGGGCAGCGTGATCGTGAGCCGGACTTACGATGGCGCGCCGATGCCGACGAGAGCGCGCGGCGACGCATGTGGCGGCACGCGGCATCAACCGATGCACTGAGGCGATCAGTTCAGCGGCGCAGACTGCCGAGTCGGCCCCACCGGTGAGACTCCGGTGGCCGGCATGTTACTCTGCGGGCGACGGCTCAACCCAGGTGATTCATGATTTCTAACGCCAGTGCGATGGTGATCCGCGAGGCTCCGGCCCGGCATGACTGAGCCACCGCCCATCAAAGAACAGCCTAAGGGCGAAGCGTGGCACAACCGGTCCGCCGAGGAAGTGCTGAAACATCTCGGTTCATCAGCCACCGGACTGTCGGCGCAGGAGGCAGCACAACGCCACGCGGCAGACGGCCCGAACGAGTTAAAAGAGGGCAAGCGGATCAGCCCGCTGCAGATTTTTCTCGGCCAGTTCAAAAGCCTCATTATCTGGATTCTCATCGCTGCCGGTGTTATCTCCGCCGCGCTGGGCGACTCGGTGGACGCTGTCGCCATCTTCGCCATCGTCGTACTGAACGCCGTCATCGGCTTCTACCAGGAGTTCAGCGCGGAGAAATCCATCGAGGCGCTGAAGAAGATGACCGCACCCCAGGCGAAGGTGCTACGCGACGGACAAGTCAATTCGATTCCCGCCTCGGGAATCGTCGCCGGTGACGTCCTCACATTGGAAGCCGGCGACCTGGTGGCGGCGGATGCGCGGCTCCTGAAGTCGGCCTCACTGAAGTGCATCGAGTCCGCGCTAACCGGCGAATCCGAGGCGGTGACGAAGCGGCCCGAGACTTTGGAACAGGCCGACATCCCGCTGGCCGACCGCGAGAACATGGTGTTTCTTGGCACCAGCGTAGCGGCTGGCACGGGAGAGGCCATCGTCGTCGCCACGGCGATGAAAACCGAGCTGGGCCGCATCGCCGGACTCATTGAAGACGCCAACGCGGATGCGGGCACACCGCTGCAGCAGAAGCTCGACTCGGTGGGGCGCATCCTCGTCTGGGCGGCGTTGGGTGTTGTCGCGCTGCTGTTCGGGCTGGGTCTGCTTCGCGGGACAAAACTTCTCGAATTGGTCATGACGTCGATCAGCCTTGCCGTGGCCGCCGTGCCGGAAGGGCTGCCGGCGGTGGTCACTGTGGCGCTGTCGCTTGGCGTATTGCGCATGGCCCGCCGGGGCTCCCTCGTGCGCAAACTGGCCGCGGTGGAAACGCTCGGCTCAACAAACGTCATCTGCACGGACAAGACCGGCACCTTGACGGTGGGCGAGATGACTGCGCGCAGGCTCTACGTCGCGGGCCAAAGCTACGAGGTGACTGGCGAAGGTTACGGTCCGGATGGCGAAGTGCGCTTCGAGGGCAAGAAGGCGGAAGGACCGCACGGCGCGCCGCTGCTCGAACTCGCGACCGTTCTCCTGGGCTGCAACAACGCGCATCTCGTTCAGGAGGACGCGACTTGGAAAACTATCGGCGATCCCACCGAAGGCGCATTATTGGCGGTGGGCGCCAAGGCCGGTGGTGACCGGAACCGCATCGAGAAGGATCTGCCGAAGGAGCTTGAAATTCCGTTTGACTCCGACCGAAAACGCAGTGCGGTGATCCGCCGGATGCCGGACGGGAAGCTGCGGGCGCTCATCAACGGCGCGCCCGGCGGGTTGCTGCAACTCTGCACTAGCCTTTATACGAGCACCGGCATCCACCCCCTGAGTGAAGAGGATCGTGAGCGCATCCTGGCGCAAACCTCCGCGATGGCGAAGCAAGCATTGCGCGTCCTCGGCTCGGCCTATCGCGACCTGAACGACACTTCACCCGCCGGCCTAACCGCGGACGCTGTCGAGCGCGACCTCGTGTTTGTCGGTTTGACGGGAATGTATGACCCGCCCCGGCCCGAGGTGAAAGACGCCATTGCGAAGTGTCGCGGCGCAGGCATCCGAGTGGTGATGATTACCGGCGACCATCCTCACACTGCCGCTGCCATTGCGGATGAACTCGGAATCGCGTCAGCCGCCGCCGCCGTCACAGGGGCGGAGCTGGACAAGATGCCGGACGAAGAATTGCGGCGGCGCGCGCCCGAAGTCGCCCTGTACGCCCGCGTCACCGCCGAGCACAAGCTGCGTATCATTCGCGCTTTGAAAGCCAATGACGCCGTGGTGGCTATGACCGGTGACGGCGTGAACGATGCCCCGGCCATCAAGGGCGCCGACATCGGCATCGCCATGGGGATAGCGGGAACGGAAGTCACCAAGCAGGCGGCGGACATGGTGATCACCGATGACAACTTTGCCACGATCGTGGCTGCCGTGGAGCAGGGGCGGGGCATTTACGACAACATCCGCAACGCGCTCCAGTACCTGCTGGCGGGCAACACGGGTGAACTGCTGCTGATGACGGTCTGCGTCGGCGCGGGCTTGCCGGCTCCGCTTCTGCCCATTCATCTGCTTTGGATTAACCTGGTGACCGATGGCTTGCCTGCGCTCTGTCTGGCCACCGACCCCGTCGACCCCGACGTGATGAAACGGGCCCCGCGACGCCGTTCGGAAAGTATCACCGACCGCGGCTTTCTCCGCACGATGCTCTTCACGGGCTTCCTCACCGCGGGTATCGCCTTCGCGGTTTACTTCTATACCTTGAGGACGGGAACTCTGGAAACGGCCCGCGCGTCCGCCTTCACCGTATTGGTGTTTGCCGAACTATTGCGGTCGTTCGGCGCACGCAGCGAACTCAAGCCGGTCTGGCACATTTCCCTTTTCACGAACATCAACCTGGTGATTGTGGTTGCCATTTCGGTTGGCCTCCAGGTGTGGAGCCAACACAACGCGACTCTGGGCAGTTTTCTGAAGACGACATATATGCCGCTGGCCGATTGCTTCCTGCTTTTCGCCGCTGGCGCTATCCCGCTGTTCATTCTGGAAATGGTGAAGGTGGTGCGGCATGCCCGGCGGTTAACAAAGACTGAGTGATAATCGGAGATTCTTGTCGCGGGCAACGACTGCGAGAAGCGAGACGAAGGCCGCCCGGTGAGGGGTAACGCTCAGTTCTCGCAGGATTGGTGGGCGCCGCTACATCGACGATTCGCCGGACCCTTGAGCATGGGGCTTGGCTGCAACGGCTGGTGCACATCGCAGGGCGCCACCGAGCAATTCGCTAATGAGAACGCGCCGCGGTTGGGCAGCTATTCGCGTGGGCCGCGAGCGGCAACGACACGGCCGAGGCGACCGGAACTAGCTGCCCATTCTGAAAAAGCGGCGAACAGCTTCAAGACTTCGCGGCACCCGCCTTCACATGACACTTGGCGCAATTGCCTTTGGAAGCGAATGACTTTCCGCCTTCAAAGTGGCATACAGCGCAGGAAGTCTTGGCCGTTTCGGCGGTCTTGTGCATGGCCGCTTTGAAGTTAAGCGGCGCTTTGGCGTCCTGTGGCCAGACTTTGTCGTGGCAGACCTTGCAATCATTCTTCTCGCGCTTGGCATGAGCGGCGTGATCGTAGGTGACGTTGCCCGTCTTCGCGGTGAACGTGAGTTTGGGCGGGGCTTTCTTGTCTTCCGCGAGGAGGCTCAGTCCCGCGAACATCGTTATTGATGCGAACAGAGCGGTGAGATTACGCATTTGGTAGAAGTTTAGCGCGTGCCGACTTCCGCTGCAGCCCGTTTCTTAAATCCCTGGCGGAGTCGCGCGCTCCGTTGCTTCGTCGGTCGCGCGAGCCGATATCCGAAGTTGGCGTCATCGAATACCCGGCCCGAAGAGCGGTGGACGACCGCCTTCAGCGTGCAAAGGACTAACCACCGGCGCCGCCCCTGCGCGTCGCTATGATTTCGCCTCCATCGGGTTGTGAAGGGGACTTGCACCCCCAAGTTGTCGAACATGCTCGGCACATTAAAAAAGGCCGGCCCAGTGGAGTTCACCACGAGGCCGGCCCGGTTGCCGAACTCAGTTCAGATTAGAACTCGTAGCGCAGAGCGAACTGCATCTCCCGCGGCCGGTTTAGCGTGGCGGAGTACTTGCCGAACGATCCGGTGTTCCCAAGATCGAGAGTGAGTGAGTTGACGTCGAACCTGACGGAGTTGGTCAGGTTAAATGTCTCCCAGCGGAACTGAAGGCTGTGCCCTTCCGAGTACGGCATGGTGAACCGCTTATACACGCCGAGGTTGATGTTGAAGCCGCCGTCTCCACGGATGCCGTTGCGCTGTCCGGTTTCACCCGGAAGCGTGAAGTCGTAGGCATCAAGGGCAGCGCTCGGATTGGCGAACACGTTCGGCCCAGCGGCTCCTGCAACGGCCGGCGCATTCTTGGACTTGGTAGGGGTGGGAACCACACCCGTTTGAGTTGCGAACCCGGTGATGTTCCAGTTAGTCGGCCAGTTGCGGCCATTGCCGACACTCACCGGAAGTTCAGTGGACTGCTGCCATGAGGGCGCCAGTTCCCAGCCGCCGACGAAGGCGTCGACAACCTTGTTCATGTCGCTACCGAACTTCTTCCTGCGGCCCACCGGAATCTGCCAGTAAGCGTATGCGTTCCAGATCTGAGTGGTGTCGTAGTCGGACACCCCTTTCCGCTGCTCGGGGAACCACGGGTTCAGTATGAAGCCCGAGAACGAACCGGCGCGCTCGGCCGTCGAGGAGTAGTCGATCGATTTACCGTAGGTGTAGTTGAAATCGAAGAGGAGACCTTCGCTGAAGCGCTTGCGCATGGTCAACTGAAGCGCGTGATAGTTTCCCTTGCCTTCCGAGCTCCACGCCGACAGCGCGGAGAATTGACGGTTAAACATCGCACCAGGACCAAATCTGCTGCACGACGGATCGCAGCCGATGTCGAGATCGTAGAGCGCAGACGTGTAGTCGGGCGCGTAGGACGAGTAGACATCGTAGGCATTTTGGGTCGCGGTGAGTCCGCCGCCGGCAAGTCCCGGCCAGTTGTTCTCCCAGAACGGAATCTTGCCAACCTGAGCGATGGGCGTGTTGCCATTGGCGAGGACCGCCAACTGTTTCGCCGCCTGGAAGTAGGTCATACCGGAAGCCGAGTCCACCAGGTTGGTGGGCATCGCCAGGTCGCGGTTGACCAGCGAGCGGTGCGATAGGCGGCCGACGTAGCTGCCCTGAACAAACAGCCCATGCGCCAGATCACGGCCCACGGAGAAGTTCAGGTTCATGGTGTAGGGCGGTTTCAACCGATCGTCGATCGAGTTGGTGATCGCGAAGTTGTTCGGTTGATCCGTCGGGAACCCGCCCTTAGGGGCCGCTTGAAGAAGCCCGCCCGGGACGTTGTAGAAACCTGTGAAACGTGGCGCCGTGAGAGATGTAACGCTGCTCGAGGGGGTAACGAGCGATGTGGAGAATCCGAAGGCGCTCGCGTCGAAAGACCGGATCAGGCTCTGGCCGAACAGGTCGTAGAACATCCCGGCGCCGGCGCGGATCGAGGTCTGGCCTTCGCCGAACAAAAACTTCTTCCAGCCGGACTTGCCGTCAGGCACGTAGGCCAGGGAGATGCGGGGAGCGAAGTTCTTCAGGTGGAAGTCGTATAGCGGACGGCCCCCTGGAGAGTTCGCGAGAATGTAGCTGATGCGGGGCGCCGCCGATTGCGGAGCGCCAACCGAAGCGAGATTCGCGCGCTGGTAGAACCAGTCGCCGAGCGAGACGTTCTGTGAGGTTTGGATCCCGTTCGCCTCGTAGATGGGCGGCATTAAGGAGTGGCGGATGCCGTAGGTCATTGTGAGGTTGCGCCTCATCTTCCAGGTGTCCTGGATGTACCATTCGTATTCTTCGCCCTTGAATTTACGCTGGATCGGCGCCCCCGGCGGTAGCACGCTCCCATCAACGTTGAAGTTGTAGCGCGCGGTTCCCTGAGAGACGATGCCAAGGGTAGCGGTCATCGCATCGCCGTAGGCAGTCCGAAAAGTGCTTAGCAGATCAGCCGGCTGGAGGTCGCTGCCGGTGCCGCGAAGCCAGGAAACATTGGTGGTGGCGCCCGAATACGAAAGTGCGTAATTGGTACGCTGGTTGGTGATGTATCGGATCGTCCCGCCAAAGCGGATATCGTGCGAGCCCTTGGTCCAGGCGAAGTCCTGAACGAGATTGTGCACTGGAAGCTGGCGGGAGATTCCGGTGGTCAGCGCGAAGCGGTTGTCGATGTTCCGAAACGTGGTTGCCGAGGAGTTCTGGATACCTGTGGTTTCCGTACTCTGCCGTGTGAATCCATAGCGGAACGTGCTCACAAAATTGGGCGTCGCCACCCAGGTCCAACCGGCTGCGATTCCCTTGCTGTTGGTGAGACCGACACTCCGCGGCGGGTCCCCTGGAAATTGAGGTACGCCATCGGTGTGATCGTTTTGCAGTTGGCCGCGAATGAAAAGCGAGTGCTTGTCACTCAGGTTGTAGTCGAACCTGGTGATGTAGGTTCCCTGGCGGGCATGTTGAGGCGCCGTGAATCGATAACCGACGATGTTCAGCCCGTCGCCGACACTTGTATCGTTCGCTAAGGGATACGAATTGAAGAGCGCCAGCGACGCCGGATTGATACCGATGCGCGCCGGATCGATCGCTCGAATCTCGTCAGGCCCTATTTGCTTCGTCACGCCGCCCGTGGCGCGATATTGCAGGATTCCCTGACGCAAGAGCGCTGATGGAACCGTGCGAAGGATATTGGTCGCGCTGGCATCGCGGCGGCCTTCGTAGTTGCCGAAATAGAACAGCTTGTTTCTCTTGATCGGTCCACCGATGGAACCGCCGAATACGTTGATCAACAGCACGGGACGTTTGACGCGGGTGGCATTGTTGAAGAAGTCGTTCGCAGCCGTTTCAGAGCCGCGGCGATACTCATATAGCGACCCATGAAGTCCATTGGTTCCACTCTTGGTGATCAGAGAGATCTGGGCGCCGGCCGTGCGGCCCTGGTCTGCGTTCGCGTTGGTCGTGGTGGTGCGGAACTCCTGGACCGAGTCCAGGGTGACGCGAAGGACGCTCGTGAAGGCGAAGCGCTCCTGCTGATCATTGACGTCCACGCCATCGAGCGTCACGTTGCCCTGGTCGCTCTTGCCGCCGTTAACGGCGCCATTGCGTGAGTCGGTAACGTCGCTATTGAACGAGGTGACACCGGGCTGAAACGCCAGGAGTCCAGCAACATTACGCGCAAAGAAGGGGATCTGCAAGATCGCCTGAGTGCCGATCGCATTGCCGAGCGTCGCGTCCTGCGTGTTCACTTGCGTGGCTGCCGCTTCCACGGCCACGGTGGTTACGGTCTGCCCGATCTTCTCGAAGTTGACCGGCACATTCGCCGCCGAGTCAACGTTGAGACGCACGTCGTTAATGATGGTCTCCGTGAAGCCCGTCGCAGTCGCCGTGAGTTTATAGGTGCCCGGTTGCACTTGCGGAATCGAATAGCGGCCATCCTTATCGGAAGACCCTTCTCGCCGTGCGCCGGTCTGAACGTTGGTGATCGTGATGCTGGCTCCCGGAATAACCGCGCCGCTGGGATCCATAACCACGCCACTGATGGAAGACAGGCCCTGCCCGAGAGCGGACAGCGCCAAAAATAGCAGCAGAATGGCTGCGAGAATGCTTCGCCTAAACATTTGGTAAACCCTTTCCCCAATTGCCACCAAAACGAATACGGCCAAGCTTGCCGGGTGACCGGCAGACTCGGTCGGTAGCCAAGTCCGAGCACCTGGAAAAGGTCCCGTTGCATGATCGACAGCAACGCTCTCGCCGGGGCAAAACCGCGATCGCCGTGCGGGAGACTGAACTCCGGCGCAGTTCACGCAATTGGTTGCCACTCGACGATCACGGTCGCGGCACGGTCACGCTGAGACGATCAGATCACTCGGATCGTAACGCGACCGTTCAAGGAGATGAAGACCCGACCCCACATTCAAGAGCAGCTAGGCCCAGTACCACGGAAGCCCTCAGAGTTCTGCGCATTTGCAAACCCCTTCCCCAAACTACTCGAACAGCTTATGTCTATCTGGTTTACCAGACCCCGGGGGTGGTGGTCAATCTAAAAAATTAATCGGCCTGTATTCTTTCTGTGGTGAGACGGTCTAAAATTGCCGCCAACGCGATGGTTGGTTTGGTAGAACGGGTGACTTCCCGACCGATTACCAGGTAGTCTGACCCATTGCGGAGCGCTGCTTCCGGCGTGGAAACGCGTTTCTGATCGCCCGTGGCCGCGCCCGCGGAACGGACGCCCGGCGTCACCAGGATCATCTTCTGACCGACGATGGCTCGCACCGCGGTCACCTCGAGCGCACTGCACACCAGCCCGTCCACACCGGCCGCCTGCGCGTTTCGGGCGCGGATCGCGACAAGCTCATGAACGGGCACGCCGCGCACGCCGTCCCTCTCGAGATCATCCTGATCGACGCTCGTGAGCACGGTGACGCCAAGCAGTTGCAGCGACGAATCGCCTCGCCCTTCCACCGCCGCGCGCATCACGGCGTCACTCGCGTGTAC
>Ga0163150_10007961_pt1 | contig 12213 bp, 10 predicted proteins | sample OliLakLV19P2IB_FD_148628 | JGI IMG/M metagenome (GOLD analysis project Ga0163150, IMG submission 148628) | Freshwater microbial mat bacterial communities from Lake Vanda, McMurdo Dry Valleys, Antarctica - Oligotrophic Lake LV.19.P2.IB | ecosystem: Environmental > Aquatic > Freshwater > Lake >...
CCCGTGACCGCGACGATGGGGACGGGCGTCCGTTCGGCGGCGAGGTCGATCTCGCTGCGCACCGGGACGCCCCGGTCGTAGGCGGCGACGATGGCCGGGTGGGTCGCGGCGACGAGCGGGCTCGGCACCACCAGGTCGACCGAGGCCGCCAGGCTCGCGACGTCGCCCGGACTGGGCGCTTCGACGATCTCGGCGCCGAGCGCGCGAGCAGCGGCCGCACGGGCTTGGTACGCGTCGCCGCCCGGACGATCCTCGACCACGACGAGGTCGCAGCCTTCGCCGACCAGCCGCTCGACGACTGCCGCGCCCGTCGCGGCGAGCCCGACCACCAGCACCCGCCTCATCCCGACCCGCCCTGGTTCAGGAAGTCGGCGTAGAAGAGGCCGATGCCGAGTGCGACACAGATGCCGGAGAACAGCCAGAAGCGCACGAGCACCGTGAACTCGGGCCAGCCGCCGACCTCGAAGTGGTGGTGGATCGGCGCCATGCGTAGCACGCGACGCCGAAATCCACGGTACGAAATGATCTGCGCGACGACCGACAGCGTCTCGATGAGCGGCAACCCGGCAAGGATCGGCAGCAGCAACGTCGTCTGCGTGAGCAGCGCGAGCCCGGCCATGGCGCCGCCGATCGCGAGCGATCCGGTGTCGCCCATCATGATGCGCGCGGGCGCGGCGTTCCACCAGAGGAACCCGGCGCACGCGCCGAGCATGGCGGCGGCGATGATTGCGAGGTCGAGCGCATGGGCCGTGGCAACGCCATAGATCTCGTCGTGCCGGAACTCGGTGAACGCGATCACGACGAATGCGGCAAACGTGAACGCCGACGAACCGGCGGCCAGGCCGTCGAGACCATCGGTGAAGTTGACTGAATTCGCCGTCGCGTAGACAACCAAGACGGCCAGGAGAATCCATCCGGCCGTCTCGAGGTCGAAATCGAGCGGCCGCACGAACGACAGCACCGTGTCGACGTTGACCCACTCGATGGCGAGCACTGCGAACACCAGTGCCACTGCGACAATGCCGAGGGTCTTACCCCGCTTGCGCAGACCGAGGTTGCGGCGCTTGCGAATCGCGAGGTAGTCGTCGAGGAACCCGACGACTCCCAGTCCCACAATCAGCGCGAGCATCGTCCACCCCGCGCTCGTAAACGCCACGTTCCCGCGGCGGACATGCGCGAACAGGTAGCCGACGACGGTTGCGCCGACAATGGCCAGCCCGCCCATCGTCGGGGTTCCGGCCTTGGCCGCGTGCGGGTGATCGATCGGGCCGTCGTCGCGGATCTGTTGACCCATCTCGTTGCGGCGCAGCCACCGGATGAGCAGGGGAGTCCCGAGGACCACGCTCATGAACGCCGCACCCGCAGCCATGAGCGACGCGATCACGACGCGCCCTCCTGAAGCAGTGCGTGCGCGACGGTTTGCAGACCGAGCGCCCGGCTCGCCTTCACGAGCACCGCGTCGCCGGGTCCGACCAGCTTGCTCGCGAGCGCTTGCGCGTCGGCAGCCGTCGCGGCGGTGTGTCCCTCGATGCCGCCCGCGCGCGCGGCATCCGCGATGATCGCCCCCCCGTGGCCGACGCCGACGACGACGTCGACGCCCAGCTCGACGGCACGGGTTCCGACGCGCTCGTGGGCGGCGGCGCTGTACTCGCCGAGCTCGCGCATGTCGCCGAGTATCGCGATGCGGCGGCCCGGCGCCGGCAAGTGGACGAGCGCGTGCAGCGCCGCGTCCATCGAGTCGGGGTTGGCGTTGTACGCGTCGTTGAGCACAACGGCACCGTCGCGCCGCTCGGCGACTTCCATGCGCCAACGCGAGGCCCGGGCGCTCCGCAGACCGGTGGCGATGTCGACCCAGTCGACGCCGAACGCTGCGTGGGCGACCACAGCCGCGAGCGCAGCGTTCTGCACCTGATGGATACCGCGCAGCGGTAGTTCGAATCGGTGGCCGTCAAGCGTGAAGGCGGTCCGGAGATCGTCGGCGACCGTGACATCGGTGATACGGACGTTCGCGCCTTGGGCGTAACCGACGGTGACAACGGTTGCCGAAGTCTGCGGCGCGAGGAGTGCGGTGTGCTCGTCGTCCGCGTTCAACACCGCGTACCCGGTCGCGGGCAGGGCGTCGAGCAGTTCGGCAAACGCCGCGGCCGCGCCCGACAGACCACCGAGGTGCTCCGCGTGCGCGAGTCCGACGTTGGTGACGATACCGACGTGGGGTCGGGCGATCTCGGACAGCGCGGCCACGTCGCCCGGGAACCGCTCCCCCATCTCGGCGACGACGATGTCGACCGCAGGTCCGGCGTTCAACAACGCAATCGGCAATCCGAACTCGTTGTTGTACGACTCGGGGTTGGCATGTACTGCACATGACGCGAGCGCGCCGGCGAGCAAGTCCTTCGTCGAGGTCTTCCCGGTCGACCCGGCGACGCCGACGACGCGGAGCGCCGTGCGTTCCTGCCGGACACCCCGCGCAAGCGCCTGCAGGGCGGCGAGGGGATCCGCGACCCGCACGTAGGTCCCGGCGCCGTCTACAGACACTCGGCGGACGAGCGCGACCCGGGCACCCGCGCGAAACGCGTCCTCGACGAAGTCGTGGCCGTCGCGTTCGCCCATGAGCGCGACGAAGCCCGCGCCCGCGGCAAGGTCGCGTGAGTCGAACGCCCACGACGTGACGACCGCGTCCGGATCGCCGACAACTTCGCCGCCCGTGCGGTGCGCGATCTCGCGCGCGGTCATGGGCACGGGAGGCCTTCCAGTTCTTCGCGTGCGACTTCGCGGTCGTCGAATGCGATCGTGACCCCACCCGTGGTCTGCCCGGTCTCGTGGCCCTTCCCCGCGATGACGACGACGTCGCCGGCCCGGGCTTGCGCCAGCGCGACCCTGATTGCCGCGCGGCGATCGAGTTCCACAACCGGTTGCCGGTCCGGCGCGACACCGGCAAGGACGTCGTTCGCGATCGCCGCCGGGTCCTCCGAACGCGGGTTGTCCGACGTCACCACCGCGATGTCGGCACCGCGCGCGGCCGCCGCACCCATGAGCGGACGCTTGGCCCGGTCGCGGTCGCCACCGCAGCCGAATACGACCGCAATCCGCCCGCGGGGCCCGGCCACCGCTCGGGCCGCGTCGAGGACTCGCTCGAGGGCGTCGGGGGTGTGTGCATAGTCGACCAACACCGCGAAGTCCTGGCCCGCGTCGACGCGTTCGAACCGGCCCGGAACGACGACAGGTGCACTGAGGCCGTCGGCAATCGCCGCGAGCGGAAACCCGGCGGCGCGCGCGGTTGCCGCCGCCGCGAGCGCGTTCGTCACGTTGAACGGTCCGGCCAACGCGAAGTCGACCGGAACCTCGGCGTCGTCGCGTCGCGACACGAGCCGGAACTGCGCACCGCGAGTGCCGAACTCGACATCTTGCGCCGTGATGTCGGCACCGTCGTCCGACCCGAAGGTCCACACGTCGACACCGGCAGCTTGCGCCCGCGCGAGCAGGCGACGTCCGTAGGGATCGTCGAGGTTGATCGCGCCCCGCTTCGCGAACCGTGCACCGAAGAGTTGCGCCTTCGCATCGAAGTACTCGTCCATCGACGTGTGGTAGTCGAGGTGATCGTGGGACAGGTTGAGAAACGCGACCGCAGCGAACTCGGTGCCGTCGACCCGGTGCTGGTGCAGCGCGTGCGACGACACCTCCATCGCGACCGTCCCCACACCCGCATCGTGCATCGCGTGCAGCAGCGCTTGGAGATCGGTCGCCTCGGGGGTTGTGCGGGCGAGCGGAACCGATCTCGGCCCGATGCGGGCCCCGGTCGTCCCGATGAGCCCGGTGATGTCGCCCGCCGCCGCCGCAACCGCCTCGAGCAGGTACGTGGTCGTGGTCTTGCCGTTCGTCCCGGTCACGCCGAGCACACGCATCGACCGTGAGGGCGACCCGTACAGCCGCGCCGCGAGTGGGCCGAGCGCACGCCGTACCGACTCGACCCGCACCTGGGGAACGGGTAACGCCACGAATTCCTCGACCAAGAGCGCAACCGCGCCCGCGTCGACTGCAGCAGCCGCGTAGGCATGCCCGTCGGTTGACGCGCCGCGGATGCACGCGAACATCGCACCCGGCGTCACGTCGCGACTGTCGTGAACGATCGAACGCACGTCGACGTGGAGCTCCCCGCGCTGCTCGGAGCCGCCGAGGCCGCCGATCAGGTCGTGCAGGTGCACGCGCCACCTACTCGGTGAGGGTCGGGACGGGTGCGACAGTATCCGTCGGCGCCGGTGCCGGCAGTGTCGTGCTCGTCGCCGCAACGGCGGCCGCGGCCTCGTCTGCCGCTCGTTCGGCAAGGAGCTGGTCGATCGCGGCGCCGTGGGGCACCCGGCAGTCGATGCCGTCGGCCTCGGTCCGGGCCCGGGCGGCGTCGTACTGCGCGTCGGGTCCCATGTCGGTCGGTGCGACGCGGTAGCGCGTCAGCGCCCACTGCATCACCTCGGAGAACACCGGGGCCGAAGCGCGGCTGCCGTACTGCGAGTGCGGTTCGTCGAGCACGATGATCGTCGCGAGGCGCGGGTCGTCGGCCGGCGCGAAACCCACGAACGACGCGATCGTCGCACCGACGATGTACTCGCCGTTTGGTCCGATCTTGTTCGCGGTTCCCGTCTTGCCGGCGACCTCGTAACCCGGAACCGCGGCGCACACGCCCGTGCCGCCCCGCACCACTTCGGTGAGCATCTCGGTCATCGTCGCCGCGGTTTCGGGCGACACGACGACCTTGCCGTCTCCGGCCGGCACCCGGCGACGAACGCCGTCGGCGTCGATCATCGTGTCGACCAACCGCGGCGGCAACGAGACTCCGTCGTTTCCAATCGTCGCGAAGACGTCGACCATCTGCATCGCGGTGACCGCTACGCCGTAGCCGATCGCGCTCGAAGCGAGTCCCGTGGCGTAGTACTCGTCCGGATCGATCAGCAGCCCGCGCGGCTGACCGGGGAACTCGATCGCCGTCTTCTCACCGAGCCCGAAGTCGCGCAACGCCTTCGCCAGCCGTTCCTTGCCGAGCACTTCGGCGATCTTGATGGTCCCGACGTTCGACGACTCCCGCAGGATGTCGGTTACCGACCACTCCACTTCCTCGTGGAAGTGGTCGTCGCGGTACGTGTGGTCGCCGTGCACGTACATATAGGGCACCGTGAGCGGGGTCTGCGGCCCGACCTCGCCCGCCTCGACAGCGGCCGCGATCGTGATCAACTTGGTGGTCGACCCGGGCTCGAACAGCACGGTCATCGGTCGGTTGACTTCGCCGGGGAGACTCGGACGCGCCGGGCCCTGCGCGCTCGGTCCCTCGACCGATGCCATCGCGAGCACATCGCCGGTGGTGAGGTCGAGCACGATACCCATCGCGGCGACCGCGGTCGTCGCCGACGCCTGGTCGACGAGCGAGCGCTCGAGTTGGTATTGCAACGACTGGTCGAGCGTCAGCACGAGGTCGGTGCCCCGCTGCGCTTCGACCCGCGATCGTTCGGTGTCCGGGATCGCGCGCCCCTGCTGGTCGCGCTCGACGCGCACCTCGCCAGGGGTCCCCGCGAGTTTGTCCTCGTAGAGATCTTCGATGCCGTCGAGCCCATACCCCTCGCCGCCGACGCGACCGATGACGGCGCCGGCGAGATCGCCGGCCGGGTAGTGCCGCTTGGGTTCGGCCACGAACCCGACGCCCGGCAACGCCAGCGCTGCGACTTGCGCGGCAACCGGGTCGTCGACCGTGCGGGCGATGTAAACGAACCGCCGGGAGGGGTCGGAGAGCCGTTCGTAGAGCGTCGCCTGGTCGACGCCGACGACTCCTGCGAGTCGACTCGCGTACATCGCGGCGTCGGTGACCAACCGGGGGTCGGCGTACACCGACGACTGCTCGACCGAGATCGCGAGGTCACGACCGTTGCGGTCGAAGATGCTGCCGCGCTCGGCGACGAGCGGGATTTCGCGCAGGCGCTGGTCGAGCGCGAGGTTGCGATAGCGATCGCCGCTGAGTGCCTGGAGTTGCGTCACGCGGAACGCGAGCGCGCCGAAGACGAGCACGACGAGGATCGTGCACACACCCAGTCGCCGGGTGGGATTCGCCAACCGGGGCCGACGGGGACGCCGCGGCTTCGGGGCCGGCGCCGGTTCCGCCCGCCTCGATTCTGGTGGCCTCGATTCTGGTGGCCTCGATTCTGGTGGCCTCGATTCTGGTGGCATGCGCGCGCGTGGCGCGACGGGCGCGCGACGCGACACACCCGGGCGCTTCACCGGGACCGGAGCAGTTCGACTAGGGCCCAAGGCTCGGCTTCGCCTCGTGGGCTTCCGTCAACGTGTCGGACGTTTCCGCGTCGGCCGGTGCCTCGGGTGCAGCCAAAGGCGCGTACAACTGCTCGACGGGTTCGCTCGGGAACACCATGCCGCGTGCGCGCGCCGCGTCGACGATCGCCGCGGGCGACGACTGTGTCGCCACTTCGGCGCGCAGCCGCTCGTACCGCCGCGACTCGCGTGCCTGCTGCTCGGACAGGTGGTCGAGCACGAATGCCTGTTGCACCGCCATGACGTGGAACGCGACGAGCGCGAACAGCGAGCCGACGGTCACGAGTGTCGCGACCCACACTGCGAGGCGCGCTCGACGACGTCGCTTCGACGCATCGGGCGCGACCCGCAGGTGGCTCTCGGGTGCCGTGTCCTGCGCCGCGGGGGTCGGAGACGCCGAAGGGGTCACGGGAGGCGCTCGACCGCGCGCAGGCGCGCGCTTTCGGCCCGTGGGTTGAGATCGATCTCCTCGGCCCCCGGCCGGCGGGGCCGCCGGGTAAGAAGCCGCACGACGGGCCGGCGGCGCGCGGGCGTTACCGGAAGTTTCGGCGGGGTCCGTGCGTCGGCGTCCTCACCGGCCCATCGTGCGAAGGTCTGCTTGACCATTCGGTCTTCGAGCGAGTGGTACGCGAGCACGAGCACGCGGCCTTCGGGGCCGATCACATGCACCGACTCGTCGAGACCGTCGGCGAGATTCGGGAGTTCGCGGTTGACCTCCATACGAATGGCCTGGAACGTCCGGCGGGCCGGGTGCGGGCCCCGCCGGCGCGCGGGTGCCGGAATGGCATCGCGCACAATGTCGGCGAGCCGGAGCGTCGAGGTGACGGGGCGGGCGGCGACGATCGCGGCCGCGATCCGCCGCGAGAAGCGCTCTTCGCCGAATCGGTAGATCACGCCGGCCAGTTCCGCTTCGTCATATCCGTTTACGACGTCGGCGGCAGTGAGGGTCTGCTTCGAGTCCATGCGCATGTCGAGGGGCGCGTCATAGCGATACGAGAACCCGCGCTCGGGCCGGTCGAGCTGCGGACTGCTGACCCCGAGGTCCATCAGGATCCCCATGACGTGTTCCCCCTCGCCGTGCTCGGCGACCACCTCGCCGAGTGTCTCGAACCTTCCGTGCACTACCTTCACGCGCGAGCCGAAGCTCGCCAGACGAAATGTCGCGGCGCGCACGGCGGCCGGGTCACGGTCGACTCCGAGGAGTCGAATGTCGGGGCGCGCGTCGAGAAGCAGCGCTGCGTGACCGCCGCCTCCCACCGTGCAGTCCACAACCAGACCGGGCGGCACCGGTAGGAGAAGCTCCACCACCTCCCGAGCCATCACCGGGAGATGCGAGAACTCCGCCTCCACGTCGTCCTCCTCGTCCTCCTCGACCTTTCGACCACATCGTGTGACCGTGTCGTCGGAACCGTCAGCACCGCCCAGCCCGTTTGCAGCCCCCCGGTCGGACAGCGCCGCCGGGGATGTTTTGTCCCGGTCGGCTCGGCTGAAAGCGGGCGGAGTAGGGGCCAACAACCGCACCGGCCGGGGGGCTGCAAACGGGCCCGGCGAACCAGGCCCGTCTATTTCAAACGCATGCACTCATACGAAGTCGTCGATGCCTTCCCCTTCGACGATGGATGCCGTTCCCTGTCGATCTCGTTCGCGGAAGCGCGTGGTGTCCCAGATCTCGATGTGGTCGAAGTTGCCGGCGACGATCGCGTCGCGGTCGAGGGACGCGTGGTCGCGCAGATGCTGCGGAATCGCAACCCGGCCCTGCTTGTCGGGCGTGATCTCCACCGCGCCGGAGAAGAAGGCCCGGGCGGCCTGGCGTTCCATGGTTCCGCGTTCGCGCGCGTCGCGGAGCTTGGCGGCGACTCGTTCGAACTCGGACAAGGGGTACACGGCCAGACAGCCGTCCAATGCACGCGCCATCACCGCACCCCCCTCCAACTGATCCCGAAAACGAGCCGGGAGGATGACCCTCCCCTTCGCGTCGAGGGAGTGCTGGTGCTCTCCCAAGAACATGCGAGCCCACCCCTTTCCACCACCGAGCACCACCCTATGCCCCTAACCCCCACATCGTCAACCCATTGGCACCACAATGTGACAGTGCTCGACACCAGCCCCTCCCGTCGCCGGCCGACCCGCGCACGCGCGCCCACACCGCCGAAATTGCGACGTGCGACGACCGAAACGGTCGCCGTGTGGCGCAATTTCGGCTGGGGCGGGTTACGCGGGGACGCGCTCGATGCGCGACAGATAGGGCTGCCAGTCGTCGGCGATCGGCCCGGCCGACGCGATGAGCGACGTGGTCGCGTGCGGCGCGGTCGGCGAGCGGCGCAATTTCATGCCGCACTCCAACGGCAACCGGTCTTCCTTGCGGGCGTTACACGCACGGCATGACGCGACGACGTTCTCCCACGTGTGCGGGCCGCCGCGCGATCGGGGCACGACGTGATCGAGGTTCTCGGCCGAGGCGGAGCAGTACTGGCAGCGATGGTTGTCGCGGGCGAACACGGCCCGGCGCGACAGCGGTGCGGTGGCCCGGTACGGGACCCGAACGAAGTGCACGAGGCGGATCACCGACGGCACGGGTACGGACCGCCGTTCCGACCGGAACTCGGCCCCGTTGCGGTGGACGATCTCGGCCTTGTCCTTGAGCACCAGTACGACGGCGCGCCGGGACGAAACCACGCACAGCGGTTCGAAGCTCGCGTTCAGCAAGAGCGCCCGAGCCACGGTCGTCCCGTCACCTCCCACAACTCACCCAAGACTCACCCGAGACTCACCCAAAGATCTGGGCCGTTGGTCCGCCCCGCGGGCGCCCTTCGGTTGCGAAAAAGTCTATCGGTGCAACCATTCGAGGTACGCGACGAAATCGCGGGCGGTGGCAACGCCCTCGTGGCCGTACGCGGTCTCGAACCGGAATCGCAGGTATCCCGGATCGGGACGGGGCACGAACGGGCGGTGGCGCCACCACCCGGGGCGGGCCACGGCAAAGATCTGGCGCAGCGCCGTCCACCACAAGTGCGGGCGCCGAAGAACGGCGACCGAGGCATGGAACCAAAACCGGGGTTCGAGCGTCTGAACGGGCACGTCGCCGTCGGCCCGATGTTTGTTCATTGGGCGGTCGTTCGGCCGATCAGTCACCATGTCCGGCGCACGGTAGCGTTGGCGCCGCAGGTCGTCCGTCCCGGGGGCTGACAGCGCCTGCGATGGCGCGAAGCGGACCCCCGACGGAGGACAACCGCATTGCATGCTGCTCCCCGCGCCGAGTCCCACGGCCCCGAGTCGGGGTTCAAGGACCTCTTCGACGAGGCCGCGCGCCAGATCGACCGAGTGCTTCGAGGCAAGCACCGGGCGGTGCACCTCTCGCTCGTGTCGCTGTTCGCCGAAGGACACCTCCTCATCGAGGACGTGCCCGGCGTAGGCAAGACGTCGTTGGCCAAGGCCATCGCGCACACGATCGGCGGGAGCTGGCGGCGCATCCAGTTCACGCCCGACCTGCTGCCGTCCGACGTCACGGGCGCGTCGGTATGGGACCGGGGCCGCAGCGACTTCGAGTTCCGGCCCGGTGCCGTGTTCGCCAACATCGTCCTCGCCGACGAGATCAACCGGGCGTCGCCCAAGACGCAGTCGTCGCTGCTCGAGGCGATGGAGGAGCGTCAGGTCACCGTCGACACGACGACGCACATGCTGCCGTCGCCGTTCATGGTCATCGCGACGCAGAACCCGATCGAGCTGGAAGGCACCTATCCCCTGCCCGAGGCGCAGCTCGACCGGTTCCTCATGCGGCTGCGTATCGGCTACCCGGACCGCGATGCCGAGCTGGGGATACTCGAATCGCACGGCGTGGCCTCGGTTTCGGCCGAAGACCTCGAACCGGTCACCGATTCCGACACCGTTGCGATGTGGGCGAAGGAACTGGCGGGCGTGCATATGGCTCCGGAGCTCCAGGGCTACGTCGTCGACCTCGCCGACGCGACGCGCCGCCACCGCGACCTGCTGCTCGGCGTCAGCCCCCGCGGCGCGCTCGCGATGCAGCGTGCGGCGCGAGCCCTCGCCGCGAGCGTCGGGCGTGAGTACGTCATCCCCGACGACATCAAGGCCTTGGCCCCAGTGGTACTCGAACACCGGCTCGTGTTGTCGCCCGAGGCGATGATGCGGGGCGTGAGCGCGGCCGACGTGCTGACCGGTGTCCTCGAATCCGTAGCGGTCCCCGCGGCGCGGACCGTCTAGGTCGACTCGTGCTCACCCGGCGCGGTTGGTCGGTCCTCGGGGCCTCAATTGGTTTGGTCGTCGGGTCGCGAGTCCTTGGCCTCGTCCAGCTCGTGGTCCTCGCGGCATCGGGTTTGCTCGCGCTCGCCGGGGCGTGGACATGGGTCCGGCTGCATCCGCCGCAGCTCAAGGCGGAGCGACATCTGCGCGAGCGGCTCCAGGTCGGTGTCGACGGGCGCGTCGATCTCGTCGTCGAGGCGCGGGCGCCGCGCACGGTGACGACTGCGATCTCCGACGCGTTCGACCGCGGCCGCCGGTCAGCGCGCTTTCTCCTCGCGCCGCTCGAGGGTGGTGAGACGGCGCGTGCGGCGTACCGCATTCCGACCGATCGCCGGGGCCGCTACGAACTCGGCCCGCTGCGGGCAACCGTCTCCGACCCGTTCGGTCTCGCGAGCCGCACTCGCCGCCTGCTGTCGTCCGAGGAAGTCATCGTGTACCCGCGCGTGCACCACGTGCTGCCTCCACCCGAGCGCTCCGGCACCGAACTCGACCGCGACCAGCCCCGCGCCCACGGGCGGCTCGATTCGGGCGGCGAGTTCCTGACCCTACGCGAGTACGTGCCCGGCGACGACCTCCGCCGGGTGCACTGGCGTTCCACGGCCCGCCGGGACCGGTTGATGATGCGCCAGAACGAAGCTCGGCACCGGTCGCCGATGCTGCTGATGCTCGACGTGCGCCCCGGCGCCCACGATCGCCCGTCGTTCGAGCGCGCCGTCGAAGCGTGCGCGTCGATCGCGACCGCGCTGGAACGCACCGCCCGCCCGTGGGAACTGGTCCTCAGCACCGGTATCGCGGTCGGTGCGCCCGGCCGCCGCCACATCGTCAGCGTCATGGACGAACTCGCGGTCGTGGCGCCCCACGGTCCCGACCGCATCGTCGCGGCCATGACGCGGCGCCGCACCAGTGCCCTCGTCGCGGTCATGGGCCGAGTGCAGGGCGAAGACGGCGGCGCACTCGGTGTCCTCGTCCGCAACGGCGGGTCACTCACCGTTGTCGCGACCTTCGACGACTGGGCGGTCGCGCCGATGCGGACCCGGCGCCTCCGTCCCATGTTCATCCCTTTCGGTCCCAACCAGCCGTTCGTCTCGGCCTGGAACACGGCAGTACTCCGTTGGCAACGCAGCGCCCGTCACCATTCGTCGGACTCACACGCGCCGGCCTGACCGTCGCGGTCGCGGCCGGGCTGAGCCGCGTCTTCGCCGACGGCGCATGGCCGTTCGCGGCCGTGGGCGCGGCCGCGATCCCGCACGCGATCATCGGCTACGGCGACCGGCGCCGCTGGGGCGCGCTCGTGTTGTTGCTCGCGCTCGTTGTCGCGGGCTTCGGCCTGTCGCTGTACGTCGTCGAGGTCGACACGTTGCGGGGCGTGTTGCCGACTGGTGACACGTTCCGCATGTACCGCGACCACTTGGTCGATGCCCCCGAGATCTTGCGCGCCGCGGTGGTTCCCGTCGCGCCCGTCGGCAGCGCGCTGCTGCTCTCGTTGCTCTCGTTGTTCGTGGCGGGCGCGGTCGCCGAGTGGTCGGCGCGCCGGCTCGACGTCACCTTCGGTGCGGTCGGACCCAGCCTCGTCGTCTTCGTCGCCGTCGCCGCGCTCGGCGACGGTCCGTGGGCGGTCACGACCGCGGTGTACGCGCTCGCCGTAGC
>Ga0163150_10007962_pt1 | contig 12212 bp, 9 predicted proteins | sample OliLakLV19P2IB_FD_148628 | JGI IMG/M metagenome (GOLD analysis project Ga0163150, IMG submission 148628) | Freshwater microbial mat bacterial communities from Lake Vanda, McMurdo Dry Valleys, Antarctica - Oligotrophic Lake LV.19.P2.IB | ecosystem: Environmental > Aquatic > Freshwater > Lake >...
TGAGAGCACAATGCGAATCTCGCCGAAGCCCATACCTCCGGCGAGATTCGCATTGTGCTCTCACGCCAATCCATCACCGACCCCGTTGCCGCGGCGGCGGAGCAATTCGAGCGTCTCGAAATGATGACTACAGCCGACCGCAACGGCGTCCTCATTTTTGTCGCTCCCAGTTCCCATACTTTCGCCGTGATCGGCGATCAAGGCGTCCATGAGAAATGCGGCCAAGACTTCTGGCACGCGCTCACCGCCGCCATGAGTGCACACTTCAAACGCGGAGAGTTCACCGAGGGCCTCGTCCTCGGCATCAGTCGCGCCGGCGCCCTCCTCGCGGAGCATTTCCCGCGGCGCCCGGATAATCCCAACGAGCTGCCGGATCATATCGAACGCACCTGAACGTGGTTCTCTCGCGCGCCCGTACGGCCCAACCTTGGGCGCGGCCGGCCCTCACCGCCCGAACAATTTGTCGAGCGCGTTCAGGCTCTTGACGGGCGCGATCTTCTTCTGGCCAATCGGCGCGGCCACGATCGGCCGCGGACCCGGCGCAGGAGGCGACTTGGGTGCTGCGGGAATCATCGCAACCCCACTGCTGCCCTTCGATCCACCCGGAATCGCCGCGACCGCTCCTGCGCTCTTTGCCTGCAGCGAGGCCAACCCGCGATCCAGTTTCACCGCTGACACCGGCTCGGCCGTGCCGAGTTCCTGCGCAAAGAGGCTGACGCGGAATTCCTCCACCAACCACCGAAACGCCTCCGCCCCCTCCCGGCCTCGCACTTTGTTCACCGCCGCTACGTAAGGCGCCAGCTGCGCCGCCCGCTCAACATCTTTCGCCGGATTTTTGCGCGCGCGTTCCGACCGGAGTTTCATCGCTTTCAGATAACGCGGCAAATGTGCCAACTGCGCGAACGGCGTCTGCCGCAAAAAATCCGCCGGCACGAGTGATTCAAGGTCACGCGCCAAACTCGCCGGCGCATCCGGGAGCACCTGCAGTTCATTGCGCAGCACCAAAATTTCCCGCAACAACGCCACTAGCCGCGGCACCAGCCCGCGCAGGTCGGCCTTGGCGCGATCAAGCACCGTCGCAAAAACGGCCCCCGTCAGCGGCGCCACCGGGCGCTCGATCAACCAGCGTCGCACCGATTGAAACCCCTGCTCCTGCAACTGCTCCAGCGGACCCAGCATCGCCGTGAGCGCGCCCAATTCGCGCAGCGCCCGCAGATCCCGTTGAAACCAGGTGAGCTCGTGCCCGAGTTGCCGTTCGAAGAGTGCAGCCACTCCGCGGCGCGTCGCCTCCTGCGCCTCTTCCGGGGTCTTGAAGATCCTCCGCGCGACGCCGTCGCGGCCGACTTGCAAGCCAGGAAACGCATACACCGGCGCTCCGCCCTGCTCGGTCACCAGAACACGTTCCGGCAACGCATCGAAAACCCAGTCCGTGTGCTCCGCCGTGTCCCACTTCACGCGCACCGCCCGCCAGGCCGGGGGATCTTCCCGCGCCACGGCTTCACTCGCCACGCGCGATTGCGAAGCCAACGCGGCATGGAGCTCACTGAGTTCGCGACTCGCAGCAATTTCCTTCCCGGCGCCATCGAGCACGCGGACGCGCACCCGCAAGTGATCCGGCGGCGGCTTGTCCCGCCACACCACCGGATCAATCGAGAGGCGAAAACGCTCCGCGATCTGCGCGGCGAGCGCTTCCGTCAATGACTCGCGCCGCGCCGTGAGGCGGTCGCGCGCGGCCACTTGATTCGCCAGACTTTTCGCGGTTTCCGCCAATGGCACAAATCCCCGCCGCAATTCTTTCGGCAACGTGCGCAGGTAGTGCTCCACCTTGGCTTCGAGATGACCCGGGATCGCCCAGTCCAGCGCCGCCGGCGTCAGCGACTCGGCTTCGCGCACCGTAACGTCGAGCGTTACGCCATCGTCGGTCTGACCCGGCTTGTACGCATAATTCAGCGGCAACGCGCGGTTCACCAACGGCAGGGCTTCAGGAAACGCCTCCGCGTCATGCTCGATCGTTTCCGGATCGCGCAAGTTCTCCGGCTCCATGCACAGAAACCGCGGTTCGCCACCCCGTCGTTCGCGCACGAGATCCACCAGCTCCGCCACACTGCTCACGCCCGGCCACGCTTCTTCGTCGGCGTTGCGATCATTCCGACCGGAGCCGCCGCCATGGCTCCCTGTGGCGGAGCGCCGCGGGCCACCCGCGCTCGAGGAACCGGCCGACGCCGAACGCGCCGATTCCGGAATCAGTCGCGCGGCGTAGAAGCGATACGCCGCCTCGTCCAGATTCAGGTAACCACTGTCTCGCGCCCGCGTCAGCAGGTCCTCGAGTTTCTCCCGTAGCGCGCGGTTGTGCGTGATGAAATCGAGCGGGAAGGTCACGGTGTCATTCACCAGCCCTTCGCGAATGAAGATCTCCGTCGCGTGCACCGGATCGATTTTCCCGTAGCTCACGGAGCGGCTGTCCAACTCGAGTCCATACAAGCGCGTGCGTTGCTTCACCATCACGCGGCCCGCTTCGACATTCCAGAACGGCTCGCTGTGCGCCACGCGGACGAGATGCGCCCCGAGTTCGAACGCCCACGCCGGATCCAGCCGCGCACAGGTGCGGGCATAGAGGCGGGTTGTTTCCATCATCTCCGACGCCACAATCCAGCGCGGCGTCTTCGGACCTTTCTTCGGGCCTCCCCGCGCGGGCGCATCCGCCGCCGGCCGACGTTTCGGCTCCTCGCGTCGAAACAACACCGAACCGGGAAACAGATTCACCCGGCGATCCTGCGTCGCTTTATACGCGCCGGTTTCTTCATCGAGATGCGCGATGTTGCCCAGCAAGCCCGCGAGAATACTCCGATGAATTGCGCGGTACGACGGGCTGCCAAACGCGGTCGCTTGGTCGTCAATCTCGGCGATGCCGTGAAACGCAGATGTCATCCGGAAGTCCTGCCGCTCCTTCAACACATCGAGCAGTTGCGTGTGGATATCGCGCCACTCGCGCATGCGCGTGTAACTAAGAAAATGATCGCGGCAAAACCGCCGCAGCCGCGCTTGCGACATCGTTTCAAACTCGTCGTGAAACGCTTCCCAGACATTCAGCAGCGTGAGGAAATCCGAGTCCGGATGCACAAAACGCCGATGCGCCGCATCCGCCTGTTGCTGCTTGTCCATGGGCCGCTCGCGCGGGTCCTGAATCGAAAGACCGGCCGCAATCACGAGCACTTCGCGCAATGCTTTCTCCGCCCGCGCCTGAAGAATCATTCGCCCCACCGTCGGATCCACCGGCAAGCGGGCCAGCTCGCGCCCGACCGCCGTCAGCTGCCGCGTTAGACTCGAACCCGCCGGCGCAACCGAGGCCGGCGAAGCGACCGAAGCAGCCAAAGCAGGTGAAGAAGATGAAGCGGCTGACGAGGTCGAAGCGGGCGTCGCCGCTTCGGCGACGGGCGCACTCGGTTCCTCGTTCGATGGCGCATCGGTGCCAGATCGCCCGCCTTCGGCGTCCAGCGCCCCGAGTTCCTCCAACAGCCCGTAGCCCGCGCGAATCGCTTTCGCCGAAGGCATGTTGATAAACGGAAACCGTTCAATGTCGCCGAGACCGAATGCCTTCATGCGCAGGATCACGTCCGCGAGATTGGCCCGCTGGATTTCCGGCTGGGTAAACCGCGGCCTCTCCAGGAAGTCCTTTTCTGAATACAACCGGATGCACACGCCCGCGGCGACCCGACCGCTGCGGCCTTTGCGTTGATCCGCACTCGACTGCGACACCGGCTCGATCGGCAACCGGCGCGTGCGCGCTTGCGGCGAGTACCGACTGAACCGCGCGAGGCCGGTATCCACCACGAAACGGATGCCGGGGATCGTCAGCGAGGTCTCCGCGATATTGGTCGCGAGCACGACCTTGCGCCGCTGGGTCGGTGAAAACACCCGTTGCTGCTCGGCATTCGAAAGCCGGCCGAACAACGGCACGATTTCGCAGTCGCGCAGCCGCCGTCCTGTCAGCACATCGCTCACTTCGCGGATGTCGCGCTCGCTCGGCAGGAACACGAGCACGTCACCGTTCTGACTTTCGCGCACGAGTCGCTCCAGCGCCTCCACCACGCCATCGATATAATGCAGCGCCTCGGCTCGCGCGGACGCCACTGCCTGCGCATCTTCGCGGTCTTCGTTCTCGTCGTTGTCGGAGTAATCGCGGCCCAACTCGTCAAGGGGAGCATAGATCACTTCCACGGGAAACGTCCGGCCCTCGACGAGCACCACCGGCGCGCCATCAAAGGCCGCGCTGAACGCAGCGGTGTCGATCGTGGCCGACGTGATGATGACCTTTAACTCGGGCCGCTTGTAACGCAGCGTGCGCAGGTGACCGAGCAGGAAGTCAATGTTGAGCGAGCGCTCGTGGGCCTCGTCGATGATGATCGTGTCGTACTCACGCAGCATCGGATCGCCCTGCACTTCCGCGAGCAGCATGCCGTCGGTGAGAAACTTGATGACGGTCTGCGGCGTGGTCTGGTCGTTGAAACGAATCTTGCACCCGACCTCCCGGCCCCAGGCCACCCCGAGTTCCTCCGCCACGCGCCGCGAAATCGACAAAGCCGCCACCCGTCGCGGCTGCGTGCAGGCGATGCGCCCGCGTGAGCCGCGACCCGCCGCCAGGCACATCTTGGGAATCTGCGTGGTTTTTCCGGACCCGGTCTCGCCCGCCAGGATAACTACCTGATGCGCCTGAATGGCTGCGGTGATTTCCTCCGCGCGCACGCTGATCGGCAGCTCGGGCGGGAACTCGATGCGGAAGGGAAAAGGTTTTTCAGATTTCGGTGCAGACACGGCAAAGTGGCAATGAGCGCAGGCCCGGAGGCGCGGTGCAATCTTGCGTGGGACAGCCCCGGAACCCGGCTCCGGGCGTTCGTCACGCAAACAAGAGGCTTGAGCTTCGAAGCCCACAAAGGAATGACAACCCTTCCATGCAGCAACCTCCGCTATTACCCGAAGAGACCCTGGCCCGCGTCACGCGGCTGGCGAAACTGGACGGAACCAGCGTGGTGATATTGGGTAGCGTGTTCGCCCTGCTGGCGGCGGCCCGTGGCGATACGGCATTCGCCATCGTCGGGTTGCTCGCCACCGGGGCCGGCGCCTTCGAAATTCACGGCTCCGGGCTCCTCCGCAAAGGTGAAGTCAGCGGCATGCGCTGGCTTCTCGCCAGCCAGCCCGCGCTTTACCTCGTGATTCTCGGCTACTGCGCGTTGCGGCTCATGCATTTCGAGATGCCGCCAATTCCCGAGCGCTTTCAAGAAGCCTTCGAACTCAGCGCGCAACAGGTCGGCCTGTCGGTCGAGGATTACATGCGCACCCTGAATCGGGTGAGCGTGCAAATCCTCGCGATCGCCTCGACGATCTATCAGGGGATCATGACGTTTTATTACGCCAAGCGCCGGGCCGCCGTGGAAGCCGCCCTCGCGCCCGATAGCAGCATCGCGTAAGGATGCTCCCGGGAGGGCCGACCACCGCGTCGTCCCGACAGCGCCTCTGATGTACGGCATGGCCGCGGCACTTGCGCGAACGCGCCGCGCCCGTAGCGTCGCCGGATGTCGAAAGCGCGCTACATCGAAGCGAAGCAAAAATGGGCGGAAAAACAGAAGGCGCGAGGCGTCACCGCCCGGCCGACCGCATCCGGTGAGCGCCTCCCGCCCAGCCAGAAACTCACCGCCGGTTTTCCCGTGCTCGACCTCGGCGTGCAGCCCGACATCCCGCTGCCGGAATGGCGCCTGAAAATCGACGGGCTCGTCGAGAATCCCACGGAGCTCACGTGGGAGGCCTTTCACGCTCTGCCTCAGGTGGAGGATGTCAGCGACTTTCACTGCGTGACCACGTGGAGCAAATACGACTGCCGGTGGCGCGGGCTCGCTTTCACAACGCTGTATGAACACGTGCAGCCCAAGCCCGAGGCGCGGTTCGTCTACTTCACGAGTTTCGACGGTTATTCGACCAACGTACCGGTGGAAAAATGCCTCGATGACGACGTCCTGATTGCGACGTCGTTTGACGGCGCTCCCGTTCCCCGCGAACACGGTGGCCCCGCCCGGGTGATCATTCCGAAACTGTACGCCTGGAAAGGCGCGAAGTTCATCCGCGGCATCACGTTTCTCGCCGAGGACAAACTCGGATTCTGGGAAGTCCGCGGTTACTCGAACACGGCGGATCCGTGGACGGAAGACCGCTACGCGTAATACCGGTCGCTCGTAACACCCAAACGGGTCATGGCGAGAACAGGGATAAAGGAAAGCGCTTGCGGGAAGACGGCAATAAACCCCCAGCCTTGTCATGGCGAGAGCTGGACTAACGCCGCATTGGGTGGCTAGGCAATGAACCTCCTCAATTGTCATGGCGAGGAGGGAAGCGACGTGGCCATCCAACTGGATGGATTAAAGTGGGGCGGGTCTGTGACCCGCCTCCGACAGGTCACAAACCTGCCCTACGCTTCCCGCAATGACCGATGAACTATAATTTGCGGCGGGTTTGCGAGTAAGCGTGCCACGATTCGGCTTAGGGACTCGGTCAGAAATAAACGCGCAGAGCTGCGCCGGGATTGGGTCGCCAGCCAAGGCGCTGGCGACGGAGCCTATCTCCGATAGGTGACTGATCCAGCAACGCCGGATCGCGACTCAAGCCCAAGTAGATTTGAGCGTTTATTTCTGACCGAGTCCCTTAGTGCTCCCGCGGATGTGATACGCGAGCAGGCGCATTGCTCAGCGCTGCGAGCGCGGCTCATTCCAGTTCGCAAAGCGTCCCGCGTCCGCCGGAGCGATTTCGATTTCACAGAATAATCCGTCCGCAACGCCCCGCGCAATCAATCGCTGCAACGAATAGTCGCCTGCTGTAAGTGCGGCCAGCGCCGCCTCGTACGCAGTCTTCGGATACAACGCCGCCAGCGGTTCGAAATACCCCTCGCGCCGTCCCACCACGCCGACTTCGGGTTCTCCTTGCACCGCGAGTGTCGCCAGCCGGTGAAACCATGCTGCATCCATCGCGGGCAAGTCAATCGCGAGCACGGCCAGATGAGAACACGCGGCGCGTTCCAGCGCTGCCACGATTCCACCTAAAGGCCCGCAGTCTGGCTTCGCATCGCGTACGATCGCATCGAAACGCCCGACCACGGCAGGATCCTCTACCCAGAGCTGATCGGTTCGCGCCGATAAAAAAACCTCCGTCGCGCCGGCTTCGCGCAGCACGTCGCATTGTCGCTGCCACAAGGCCCGCCCCTCGACGCCAAGCAGCGCTTTGTCCGAACCCATGCGCGTGGAGCGCCCGGCGGCCAGCACGACCGCGCTGAACTTCGTCATCATCTCGAGCAGTCAAATGCGAACTCAGAGCCGGTGAACAGCAGGAAACCCCGGCAGTTCATCTGAGGCGCCAAAGCTTTCCCGTTCGACAACGCCGCTACGGGCTCTAACGCTGCGCGTCCAATATGGGAGAGACTAATCGGCCGCTGGCGAATCGCATCCTTCTCGGTCTTGTCATCGGCGTCATCGCCGGACTCGTGACCCTCGCAATCGGGTCGTTCAGTCCCCCAGTACTGGTCACGATGCGGGCCGTCGCCACCGACGTACTCGATCCGTTCGGACAGATCTTTTTGCGGATGCTGTTCTTTGTCGTGATCCCGCTGGTCTTCGCCTCGCTCGCCACCGGCGTCGTGCAACTCGGCCGCCTCGATCGGCTGGGGCCCCTCGCCGGCCGCACGTTTTTCCTCTTCTTCCTCAACATGGTCATCGGAGTCGGGCTCGGGCTCCTGATGATGAACGTGCTCCAACCGGGCAACCATCTCGATCTCGAGGCGAAGACGCGGCTGCTCGCCGAGTTCGGCGGCGCCGCCGAACGCCACATCGCGACGCGCGCGGCCTCGCCGGTCATGAGCTTCTCCACGGTGGTCGAAATGTTCATGCCGCGGAACTTGTTCGGCGCCGTCGTCGGTCAGACCCGCACCGCCCTCGGCGACGTGCTCCCGCTGATTCTCTTTGCCATCCTGGTCGGCGCCGTGGGCACGCAACTCGCGCTGGCCAAGCGTCAGAAGATTACGGATGTGCTCGAACTCGTCACCGAACTCATGACCGGCATCGTGAACTTCGCCCTGCGGCTCGCCCCGTATGCCGTTCCAGCGATGATCTACAGCGTCATCATCAAAGTCGGCGTCGAGATCGTGGTCGCCCTCGGCGTGTTCGTCCTCGGCTGTGTATTCGTTTTGTTGATTCACCTGTTCGGCACGATGTCGCTCTGGTTAAAATTCTGGGCGAAACGAAGTCCGGCCAAAGCCTGGAAAGACATGCGCGCTGTGCTCATCACTGCGTTCTCCACCAGTTCGAGCAATGCGACCCTCCCGACCGCACTCGCGTGCGCCAAAGACACGCTCAAGTTGCAGCCCAGCGTGGCCGGTTTCGTCCTGCCTCTCGGCGCCACCATGAACATGAGCGGCACCGCGCTTTACGAGGGCTGCGTCGTCCTCTTCGTCGCCCAGGTTTTCGGGATCGACTTGAGCATGGGCCAACAGCTCACGTTGCTTTTCCTGTCGGTCCTCAGCGCGGTCGCCGTTGCCGGCATTCCAGGCGGATCCCTGCCGCTCATCGCCGGACTCCTCGCGACCTTTGGCATCCCGCCGGAAGGCATTGGCATTGTCCTCGGCGCCGACCGCATCCTCGATATGACCCGGACCATGACCAACGTCGGTGCCGACCTGGTCACCGCGATGGTGGTCGATGCCCAAGTCGTGCACGACAGCGCCGCACCTCCCGTCGAAGTGGAAGCGGCGTCGCGCTGACGCCTCCCTCCGCTGGGGCAAGGTCGGGGCTGATATTAGCATCGCAAAAATTCCAGAGTCCTTGATTGACCAAACGTACTGTGGACAGGTCAAGTTTTCCAAACCGTCAGATTTTTCACCGCTGACTACTCCGATCTCGCGGATCAGACTGAGAGTACCTTCTCCTATCCGCTCCTCCCGCGAAATCTGCGGTTGATTGATGTTTTAACCGCATCGGTCTGAGGCACCGCCTTGCTAGATTCTAACCAGTGACGATACGGACGAACTCATGTCTCCGTGCCATCCGAGTGATCCGTGGTCAAAAATGCCGCGCTCGTCGGTGGCATGGCTCAGGACTTCACGAGCGATTAGTATGAGATCCGATTAAGATCTCAGATCCTCATGCTCAGTTCGCGTTCATTGCTTCAGACCGTGTTCCAAAGCCGTCACATAGTTACCGACTTCGCGCAAGTCTTCCGGGCTGCGTTCTGGAATAGCACCCGCCTCGGCGGCCAGCAGTTCGCCCAGCGTCGCCTGTGTGCCTTCGATCCGGCTGGAGTAAACGGCTTCCCGCCGGATGAAGGGCCGGATGAGCAGGTGCGGGTTGGGAAGTTGTCGCCCTTCTCCCGCCAGCCGCCCGAGCAGGCGATCAGCTTGGGACAGGATTCGGACCAACCGGGGCGTCCAGATAGTTTCCGGCGGCAGCGGATGGGGAGACCGGGCCGATGGGGTCAGCCTGTTGCACGTTGCACAACGACGGATTCTGCAACACGCAACTCTGAGAGTTCTGGGTCGCAGCAGCCGACACAGGACTCCTGTTGAACAAGCCCGTCCGAATTGAAAATCCCGCACCGACTAAATACATGGCACGAATGGTGCGTTTGATTTAATTTGTGTTTGGCTTGGGCAGCCAACGAATAGCGCGATCCACGGTTTTTGCGAGAAACTGCGACTTACGGAGCCCAAGACTTTATTTTCGCGTCCGACTTTATCATCGTCTCCGGAGAATCGCTTGTGCTCCTCGAAATGTCCAGACCCCTGCGCCGCGCAGCGGCTTCGTTCAACAGGCAGACCCCGTCCGACCGGCAGCTACTCGTCAAATCAAGTGTCACTTTCGCGCGGGAATCAATTTCCCGCGGACTGCCCTTCCTCCATCGAGGCGACCGGTCCGATGGGGCCTTCCTTTGCGACACCAACTAGGCTTTCATGGATTACGCGGTGAGCGCTCCGCGGCGGCCAATTGCATGCCGAGCGCGCGAATCAGGGTTTCAGTCCGCACGTCCTTCCGGTGGCGGGCACCGGTGATGGCGAAGAACCGCTCGGTTAGCCCGGGGACGCGGGCCACCTTGAGGTCAGCGCCCGCGACGAGTTCGCGCTCCACCACGATCTTCGGGACCAAAGCGAGGCCGGCGCCCGAGAGCGCCAGAAGGCGGAGCAGCGCCATGTCGTCTACCTCGGCGCGCACCTGGGGATGCACGTTGGCTTGGGCGACCAGCGTATCGAATTCCACCCGAACCGTGCTCCGGCGCGAGGGGAGGAATAGCGGCAGGCCGTCCAGCCAGTGGGGGAACGGCTTGCGCGGAATCCGAAAGGGCGGGCGCCCCACCAGGTAAACCGGCATCTCGCCCAGCAGCACCTGTTGAAGCGAAGGTGCCTCGGCGGCACCGGCCGGCAAGCTCGTGAGCACGACGTCGAGACGGAACTCCCGCAGGTTGGTGAGGAGTTCGTCCTGCGACCCCTGTTCGACCGTCACCCCGTCGACCGAATCCCGCAGGAGGGGCCAGACCAGGTCAAACTGCAGGTTCTTGGAAAGGGTGCTCAGCGCCCCGACCCGCAGGGGACGCCGGGCACCGCCCGTTCCACCGCGAAGCCAGTCTTCCAAGTCCCGCCCGGCCGAGAAAATTCGCTCCGCATATTCCAGCGCGCTCCGACCTGCGGCGGTCAGCACGAGGCGGCGACCGGCGCGGTCGAACAAGCGCTGGCCAAAGGTGGCCTCCAGCTGCGACACCTGCATGCTGAGGGCCGAAGGAGAGACGCGCATCGCCGCCGCCGCGCGCCCCATGCCGCCTTCGATCGCGACGTGCCAGAACGCACGAAGATGATGAAAATTCAGTTGGGAGACTGCAGCGGTCGGTTTTTTCACTGTTCAGTTTTACTGAACGATAAGAAACAAACAATCGAGTATTAACAAGAGTCAGGACCGGATATCGTGAGCGCATCCATCCCACACCTATGAATGCCACCGCTCCTGCTCCCTCGTCCGCGGTCGTCCCGCCGCCCACCGTTCGCACCGCCGTGACTGTCGCCCATGGCGACGGCATCGGTCCCGAGATCATGTCCGCCACGCTGCGCATCCTGCAGGCCGGGGGCGCCCGGCTGGACCTCGAAACCATCGAAATCGGCGAGAAGGTCTACGCCCGCGGCCATAGCGCGGGTATCGAAGCCTCCGCGTGGGAATCACTCCGGCGCACCGGCGTCTTCCTGAAGGCGCCGATCACGACGCCCCAAGGAGGCGGCGTGAAGAGCCTCAATGTAACGGTCCGCAAGGCGCTGGGCCTTTACGCCAATGTCCGGCCCAGCGTCGCCTACGCTCCTTACGTGCAGACGAAGCACCCGGGCATGAACCTCGTCATCGTGCGCGAGAACGAGGAGGATTTATATGCCGGGATCGAGCACCGGCAGTCGGCCGACGTTTACCAATGCTTGAAAATCATCACCCGGCCGGGCTGCGAGCGCATCATGCGCTATGCCTTCGACTACACGCGGGCGCAGGGCCGCAAGCGGGTCACCTGCTTCACGAAAGACAACATCATGAAGCTCACCGACGGACTCTTTCATCAGGTCTTCGATGAGATCGGAGCCGAATATCCGGAACTCGAAAAGGAGCACTGGATCGTCGACATCGGGGCGGCGAAGCTGGCGGACACGCCGGGAATCTTCGACGTGATCGTCATGCCCAATCTCTACGGGGACATCCTGTCGGACGTTGCCGCGCAAATCGCCGGATCGGTCGGGCTCGCGGGTTCGGCCAACATCGGGGAGCGCTGCGCCATGTTCGAGGCCATCCACGGCTCGGCTCCCCGCCGCGCCGGCCAGGATCTCGCCAATCCCTCCGGCCTGCTCCGGGGAGCGATCATGATGCTGGACCATCTCGGCCAGGGCGAGGTCGCGGCGCGGGTCCACAATGCGTGGCTCCGCACCCTCGAAGACGGCATCCATACCTACGATCTGTTCCACGCCGGCACCAGCCAGCACAAGGTGGGCACCCGCGCCTTTGCCGATGCGGTGATCGAGAGACTTGGGCTGGAGCCCCGGCACCTGTTGCCGATCACGCCGGCGAAGGCCGCAGCAATTCCTGTCCGCTCGGCCGCACGGATCAGACCCCCGGTGAAAAAGGTGCTCGTGGGCGTCGATGTGTTCATCGACGCCCACGAGCACC
>Ga0163150_10007964_pt1 | contig 12211 bp, 10 predicted proteins | sample OliLakLV19P2IB_FD_148628 | JGI IMG/M metagenome (GOLD analysis project Ga0163150, IMG submission 148628) | Freshwater microbial mat bacterial communities from Lake Vanda, McMurdo Dry Valleys, Antarctica - Oligotrophic Lake LV.19.P2.IB | ecosystem: Environmental > Aquatic > Freshwater > Lake >...
ACCTGGCGTGGGTGGGAGGGGACCATGATTCAGTCGCCGCGGATGCGAGGCGGGATTGAACCGCAGAAGGGGTGGGGGAGGCAATCACGGGAGCAGCGGAGCATGGTTGATGTTGCCCAGAGAAACCGCGGCGTAGCGTTTCGGTTACAGACTATTTTCGAACGCGGGTTATCGTAATTGCGGACTTTTCCGAGGGTAGGGCCTGACCTCCGGGCGGGCCGATGGGCGCACCCGAGACTCGGAAAAACCATCGCGGATAGCGCGGATAAAGCGGATGCCGGAGGTAGTCGTGAGTTCGATTCCAAGTGGGGCTTTTGATTGGATGAGTTATCTTCGTAGTCAGCGTCATTCGCGGGCAAAGGTTTTTGGGTTGTTCGGTGAGACGGCTTCAGGCCGAACCAGCGCGTTGGGGACAGCACATCGTGCCTGAATTCATTTCCGGCTCCGGGCTCATTCCTTCCCCTATCGGCCCCAGTTGATTTGCGGGTAGGAAGGTAGTACGCCGGATTTGGTTCCCTGGGAGCGCGGCCGCCCCCGGACGCAGTTTGAGGGGAAAGCAACATCCTTTCCGGTTCGGGATCGATCCCGGACGACGGAGACAGGATGAACAAGATTACAGGATGGATTTCACGGAGCGCGCACCGACTGGCTCAGCCAATCCACTCCTCGCGCACGCGCTCGCCCATCTGTCCATCGTGTCATCCTGTCCAGTTCGAGACCGATCCCGGGAAGTCGGTGACAGGATGAACAGGATTTACAGGATGGATTCCGGCATTAGCTCGCCGGTTGTTCGGCGTACGCTTCCATGCCGGCGCACGAGCAGACCAGGTTGCGATCGCCGTAAACGTTGTCCACGCGGCCAACGCTCGGCCAGAACTTGCTCGCGCGGGTGAAGCGATCGGGGAAGGCGGCGGCTTCGCGCGAGTAGGGGTGAGCCCATTCGTCGCCGCAAACCACGTGCGCGGTGTGGGGAGCGTGTTTCAACGGGTTGTTCGTCTTATCGGACTCGCCGTTCGCCACGGCCTGCATTTCACCGTGGATGGAAATCATGACATCACAGAAGCGATCCAGCTCGGCCTTCGACTCGCTCTCGGTCGGCTCGATCATGAGCGTGCCGGGAACCGGGAATGACATCGTGGGGGCGTGGTAGCCATAATCGATGAGCCGTTTGGCCGCGTCTTCCACTTCGAGGCCGTGTTTCTTCCACTGACGGAAATCGACGATACACTCGTGTGCGATCAGTCCGGCGTTGCCCCGGTAGAGCACGGGGAAAAATTGCTCCAGGCGTTTCGCCACGTAATTGGCATTGAGGATCGCAATTTGGGTGGCGCGGGTGAGTCCGTCTCCGCCCATCATCCGGATGTACATCCAGGAGATGACGAGGATCGAAGGTGAGCCGTAGGGGGCGGCGGAGATGGCGCCGATGGGTTGGGACGGACGTTGCGGGCTCGCGGCGGAAAGCTGCGCCCCACCGATCGGATGGCCGGGAAGGAACGGCGCGAGGTGCGCGGCAACGCCGATCGGGCCCATGCCGGGGCCGCCCCCGCCGTGCGGAATGCAGAACGTTTTGTGGAGATTAAGATGGCACACATCCGCGCCGATGTGACCGGGCGAGGTCAGGCCGACCTGCGCATTCATGTTGGCGCCGTCCATGTAAACCTGGCCACCGTGCTGGTGCGTGATCGCGCAGATTTCCTGGATGCTCGCTTCAAAAACGCCATGGGTTGATGGATACGTGACCATCAGCGCCGCGAGATCGTGCGCGTGCGCCTGCGCCTTGGTGCGCAGGTCGCCGACGTCGATGTTGCCATTCGCATCGCAGGCGACCGGAACCACTTTGAATCCACACATCGCCGCGCTCGCCGGATTCGTGCCGTGGGCGCTGGTCGGAATCAGGCATATCTGCCGGTGGGCGTCGCCGCGGGATTCGTGATACGCGCGAATGACGAGGAGTCCGGCGTACTCACCTTGGGAGCCGGCGTTAGGCTGCAGCGACATCGCGGCAAAGCCGGTGATCTCGGACAACCACGTCTCAAGGTCACGGAAAACACGTTGATAGCCGCGGGTCTGCTCGCTCGGGGCAAACGGATGCAGCTTGCTGAATTCCGGCCACGAGACGGGAAACATCTCGCTGGTGGCATTCAGTTTCATCGTGCACGAGCCGAGCGGAATCATGGAGTGCACCAGCGAGAGATCCTTCGTCTCGAGCCGCTTGATGTAACGCAGCATCTCGTGCTCCGTGTGGTAGGCGCTGAACGTGGGGTATTCGAGGAACGTCGAACGGCGCGTAAAGGCAGCCGGGAACTCCGCCAGGTTTGGGCTCAGGGTCGACACCTGGGCGGCAAAGCTGCTCGAGATGGACTCACTGAAGAACGTCAGCAGCGTTTCAACTTCCTCGAGCGTCGTCGCCTCGTCGAGCGAGAGGCCAACGGTGTAGTCGTCAACTCGACGGAGGTTGATCTTCTTCGCCTCGGCGGCGGCGTGTACGCGAGCTGCGGATACGCGGCCCACGGTGAGAGTGTCGAACACCGGCTCGACATTGACGGTCGCGCCGGCTTGGCGGAGGCCGGCGGCGAGTACTTCCGTCAGCAGCTTGACCCGCCGCGCGATGCGTTTCAGGCCCGAGGGGCCATGATAAACGGCGTACATCGAAGCCATGACGGCGAGCAACACCTGCGCTGTGCAAATGTTCGACGTGGCTTTGTCGCGGCGGATATGTTGCTCGCGCGTGCCGAGGGCGAGGCGCATGGCGGGATTGCCCTGCGCGTCTTTCGAAACACCGACGAGGCGGCCGGGCATCTGCCGTTTGAAGGTATCCTTGGTGGCGAGGAAACCGGCGTGCGGCCCGCCAAATCCCAAGGGCACGCCGAACCGCTGGGAGGAACCCACGGCAACATCGGCGCCGAATTCGCCGGGCGGGCGGAGGAGCGTCAACGCTAGTAGATCCGTCGCCACGATCGCGAATGCCCCGGCGGCATGGGCCGCAGCGAAAAATGCCTGGAAATCGTGGATCGAGCCGGTCGTGTCCGGGTACTGCACCAGGACCCCGAAGCAGTCACCAGTAACCTGATACGTGCGGTGGTCGCCGGTCACGACCTTGATGCCGAGCGGCGTCGCGCGCGTCATGACGATGTCGATCGTCTGAGGGTGGCACTTGTCGGACACGAAGAAAACGCGGTGCGCAGCGGCGTCGCCCTCTTTGAGGCGGTGGCACATCATCATGGCCTCAGCCGCGGCGGTGCCTTCGTCGAGCATGGACGCGTTGGCGATCTCGAGGGCGGTCAGCTCGGTGACCAGCGTCTGAAAGTTAAGGAGCGCTTCAAGTCGCCCCTGCGAAATCTCAGCTTGGTAAGGCGTGTAGGCGGTGTACCAAGCCGGATTTTCCAGAATGTTTCGCTGGATGACCGGAGGCGTGAGGGTGTCGTAATACCCGGTGCCGATGAAGCTGCGAAACACCCGGTTATCGCTCGCGATACTGCGCAACTCAGCTAACGCCGCGCTTTCACCCAAGGCGCCCGGGAGGTTGAGCGGGCGGGGGAGTCGGATCGAGGGAGGCACGGCAGCAGCCACCAGCGCGTCGACGGAGGGATAGCCCAGCAGGCCGTGCATGGCAGCCGTGTCGGCATTGGCGTCACCGAAATGACGGCGAGAGAACGTGTCGGTGGGGGCGAGCAGGTCCCGGAGCGAAGACATAAAGACGGACGCTAGAGGGTGGACGCAACCGCGCAACCGCGATTTGCCTTAACAGTTTGGAGTGGTGCGGCTATAAGTTTGGCGAGGACTGGCGGCCAGGGTTGCTGAAGGAGGGCGAGGAGCCGGGAATGGGAGCGAGGCCCACGACGGGTTGCGCTTGCTCTCAAGGCGGGCCATAGGAACCGGATGGCGGATGTCTTACCTTATGCAACCCGGGCGGCCCGGGCGGCCTATGTGGATCGCCGATTGGCGGAGTTGTACCCTTCGCCCGCGATCCCGCTCGATCACACCAACGCCTTCACGTTGATGGTGGCGGTGCTGCTATCGGCGCAGTGTACGGACAAGCGGGTTAATCAGATCACGCCGCGGCTCTTCGCGTTGGCGGATACGCCCGAGAAGATGGCCAAGCTTAGTGTCGCCCAGATCGATGCGATGGTGCGACCGTGCGGGTTGGCGCCACGGAAGGCGGAGGCGATCCACGGATTATCAGAAATTTTGGTCGCGACGCATGGTGGCAGGGTGCCGCAGACGTTCGAGGAACTGGAGGAGCTGCCAGGGATCGGGCACAAGTCCGCCAGCGTGGTGATGACGCAGGCGTTCGGGGTGCCGTCGTTTCCGGTGGATACGCACATTCACCGGTTGGCGCAGCGTTGGAAGCTGACCTCAGGGCGAAGTGTGACGCAGACCGAGCGGGATCTGAAGAAACTGTTCCCGCGTGAGCATTGGAATCCGCTTCACCTCCGGATCATCTACTACGGTCGGGAGCACTGTTCGGCTTGGGGCTGTGACGGGACGGGGTGTGAGATCTGCCGCGAACTGTTCCCCGGTCGGAAGCGCGCGGTGAAAACCCTGAAGGCGTAAACGAGAGCGGATCCCGTGTCGTGATGGTGCCCTTATCGCCCATTGCGCTGGTTAAAACCAAGGGTTTGGCGGCAAAGTTGAAATCGGGATTGATTCGAGACGGAGCGCGCTCCACGTTCTCGCCCTCACGTCGGACGCTTAGCTCAGTTGGTTAGAGCACGTGCTTCACACGCACGGGGTCACAGGTTCGAGTCCTGTAGCGTCCACCATCCGGATGGGGCAAGTGCCTACCTTTGGCCGGTTGCGCGCACTTTACGGGCGGTTTCCTGTCGGCGCTAGCATGCCCATCATTACCCCGGGGTTGTTATCGCGATTACCACCGCCCGTGCTTCCGAAGGAGATCGCCACGGTACCGCACGGTGAGGACTGGATTTACGAGTTCCTTTGGGGCGGCGAGCGGGTGCGGGCAATCAAAGGCGATGTCGGAGTCTGGTTGATGACGCGGGACGGTCGTAATCTTAGTAACCGCTTCCCGGCCGTGGCTGCGGCCGTCGCCAAGCTGCGTCCAGCGAGCGCGGTGATCGATGGCGAAATTCTGTTGTTGGACCGATGTTCGCCGCTGGCGCTGCGGTTTTTGAGCGAGTTGTGCGACGATCAGAGTGACGTGAAGGTCGTATTGATTGCCTACGACGTCTTGGAACGTTCGGGGGAGGATTTGCGCCATTTTCCGCTCTTGGGTCGTCGCCTGCTGCTCGCTTCCCTGGTGCAGGGCACTCCCATCGTGTTGTCGCCCTTCTATAAGGGAGACTCGCGCGCAGCGTTGCGCGAGGCCGCGAAATTGGGCGTCGCCGGCGTGGTGGCGAAACGCGCCGGTTCGACATACCAGCCCAGTGCATTGCTGCATCGTTGGGTAAAGGTAACACTTCCTGTGGCGAAGCGCGCCGATGCGGGGATAAATTCTTTGTCAGAAGCTTCGACGCCGACGCGCCCCCGCACCACCCGCTGACTCTCGTATTTTGTTGTTTCTTGGCACCGAGTGAGCTCCCCGGGGTCCGTCACCTGCCTATCATGTCGATTGAGAAAGAGAGTTCAGGAATTCCCGAGGTGAATGTGAGCAAGCGCACGACCAAGGTAAACCTGGGCGTTATTATTGCCGTCGTGTTATTTTTAGGGGTGATGGCGGGCTTCGTGATCTGGCTTTCGAATAACAACTAGAGAGCGCCGCGGGGCGGATTTGTTTGGCCGCTTAGAGTCGGCCGAGGAACCGGTAAACAGCAAAGTAAGAGTTGTCCTCAAATTCCGGAGATTGTCCGGGACACACCCTCGGGATTAGCCGTAGGGAGATACTCTGAGGCGGCCTGATTTCCACCCGCGACAGCGGGAGTTACACTGGGGAGTTCACTTTTGGAAACTTCAGTCCTCCAGCGTAAATGAAACTTCTTCTGATTGGCGACGAACGAAAGAACCGGCGTATGTTTTCGTGGGGTTTCGCGAGCGACCCGTATCGGGTGCGGATGGCTCATTCCCGACCGATGGTCGATGCAGCCATTACGGCGGAATCGTTTCAGGCGGCGTGCATCGATCTTAAGATGCAGGACGATAATCCGGCTGCCATCCTGGAGATTCTGCGCCGTCGTGTCGCCGAGTTGCCGGTGGTCGCACTGGTTGGACCTGATGATCTCGATGGCATGGCAGCGGTGAAACGTCTCGGCGTTTCCGCCCACCTCGTTACGCCTTTCTCGATCGAGAGCCTGCAGGAAACTCTGAAGGCGCATGCGTTGCCGGAGAGTCCCAGCGTGTTACTGCCGGAGCGCAGCGTCGCGGAGACGGTGGACGCTGGCGAAGTCCCCGCGGCGCCAACGAAGGTTTCAACGGAAGATGACGCTTCCCGTCGGATGCTTGAGCTGGCGATGCGGGCGGCAAATTCGCAGGCCGCGATTCTCATTTTGGGCGAGACCGGCACCGGCAAGACGCAGCTGGCGCAGATGATTCACCAGCACAGCGCGCTGCGGAACAAGTCATTGGTCACGGTTAATTGCCCGTGTCTCAGTCACGAGCTGCTTGAGAGCGATCTCTTTGGGCACGTCCGCGGGGCGTTCACCGGTGCGGTGCAGGATACCTGGGGAAAGGTCGCCGCCGCTGAAGGTGGTACGCTGTTCTTGGACGAAATTGGCGATTTGCCGATGGCACTGCAGCCAAAGTTGCTGCGGTTGTTGCAGGACAAACAGTATGAACGCGTGGGCGAGACAAACCCGCGGCGGGCTCACGTGCGGATCGTGGCGGCGACCAATCGCAATTTGAAACGCGAAGTCGCGGCCGGTCGTTTTCGCGAGGATCTCTATTACCGTCTCAACGTCATTTCCGTCGAAGTGCCAGCCTTACGCAGCCGGCCGGCGCAGATCTTGGGTGCGGCTCAGAGTTTTCTCGACGGCATTTGTCGGCAGCTCGGCAAACCCATTCCCGAGCTGACTGAGGCAGCGCGACGCGGGCTGACGGCTCATTCGTGGCCCGGCAATCTTCGGGAATTGCGCAACGTGATCGAGCGCGCGGCGATTCTTTCGTCGGCAACCGAGCTCGGGCCCGACGACTTCCCCGGCGTCCTGGCCGCTGGATCAGCGCCGCAACCCCAAGTTGGTGCGCCCGTCAGCCTGCATGCCTTGGAAACGGCCCATATTCAAATGGTCGTCGCCAGTAGCTCATCGTTGGAGGAAGCAGCGCGGATCCTTGAGATCGACAAATCCACGCTCTATCGGAAACGAAAGCAGATGGGGACCAGCGGGACGACCGGGCGGGAGACTGCGGTTCGGATCGCTTAGCCCGGGCGTTGAGCGCGGCGGGCGGCGGCTCACCGCGTTATACCTGCGACTGAGGTGATTTTGGCGCGGCAGCCCTACCCTCGGGAAAGCCCAAATCTCATGGGCGATTGGTATTACATGCTACCTTCGTTACGTGCCCATTGGATGGCGTGTCGCACGAGCTCAGCGCCGGAATCGAGGTTCAATTTCAACTTCAAGTGTTCGCGGTACGAATCGATCGTCTTCGAACTGAGGTTCAGCTTCTGTGCGATCTGCCGCGTGCTGTAGCCATTCCCGATCAGCTGGAAGACTTCCATTTCGCGGTCACTGAGCGTATCGATCGAGAATACCATGTTGTCACCTTTCCTGTTCACGAAGCGGTGAAGCATCTTCTCCTTCATCTTGTCGCTGAGATAAATCTCCCCTTGGAGGAGCCGTTGGATCGCCTGGATGATCTTTTCGCCGGCCTCCTGCTTCATCAGGTAACCCATCGCTCCGGCTCGCAACGCCCGCTCGGCGTACAGGCCTTCGTCATGCATCGAAACAATCAATACGGGCAAATTGGGCGCCTGTACCTTGATGTTCTTGGTGAGCTCGATGCCGTTCGTCGTCTTAAGAGCGATGTCGACGATGGCGAGATCAGGTTGGAGTTTCCCGACCAGCTCGATGGCGTAGGGGGCGTTGTCGGCCTCGCCACACACTTCCAGATTCGGCTGCTGGTTGACCAGGGCCTTCATGCCTTGGCGCGTGATGGGATGATCGTCGACCAGCAAAACTTTGAGCTTGGCTGGCGCTTGAGTGGTTGCGGGCTCGAGGACCGCACTTGAGGTATTACCGGTCCCGTTCGAGGTGAGAGAGACCGGTTTTTTCTTCGCGATGGCTTTCATGGTTTCACAGAGGAGATTTCACAAAGGGTACATGAAGCGGCACTCCACTTTGGTGCCCGCATCAGGTTGAGAGGTCACCGTGAGGGTCCCGCCGATCAATGCTGCCCGGTATGGCATGAGGCTCATACCTGAACTCACGCCATGCTCGTTAGCTGGGTCGAAACCGCAACCATCATCTTCGATGGAAAGGAGCTTACTATCCTTCGAAAAATCAGCGACGACCGTGATGCGTTTGGCCCCCGAATGCTTCACGGCATTATTGATCGCTTCCTGCGTGATGCGGTAGAGGTGAATTGCCGCCGTCGTCTCCACCTCGACGGTGCCGTGAGGTTCGAAATGGCATTCGAGACCATGCAGCCGCTGCACTTGGAAGGTAAGATCCTCGAGGGCGGATTCGAGTCCGCTGGTTTCCAGTTGCACCGGGCAGAGTCCGCGAGCCAGCGCTCGCGTCTGCGCAATGGCTTCCTGCACCAACGTTGAGATGGTCGCAGCGTCCTCCGCTTCGCTGCGCTTTTGCGCCTGCAGCTTGTCCCGCAGCGCAGCGCTGAGACAGGAGATCCCGGTCAGATACTGCCCCAAGCCGTCGTGGAGATCGCTGCCGATCCGGTCTTTCTCCGCATCGCTGACGCGCAGCAGTTCCCGTTCGATCAGCTTCCGTTGAGTAATGTCGGAGCCGAAGAAGAGTGCGCCCTTGCCGGTTTCGTGGTCGAAGAAGATGAAGACATCGGCGAACCATTCCACGCCCCCGTGACGCGCGGTCAGCACGGATGTCGCCGCGCCCCCGCGTAATGCTTCCGCCACCACGGGTTTCAACTGGGGATAAAGCGAAGCGAGGTTCTTCCCCACCATCGAGGCGGGCGACATGCCGTACTTGGTGAGCTTTTCGCCCTCCGCTTCGACAATCACGCCGCGCGGGTTGAGCCGGCCGACGATCATCGGCAGGTTGGTGAGGAGCCCGTTGAGAAGCTGGCTCTTTTGTTTGATGAGCAATTCGGCTTCCACCCGTGCGGTCACATCAATTGAAAAGCCCATTGCGCCCGAGCCGCGCGTACGGTCGAAACGGTAGTAGTTGTCGAAATGATACGTTTTGTCCGCGTGCCTGATTTCAGCGAGGAAGTTGACGGATTCTCCGCCGAGCGCCTTGCGAATCGGTTCGTTTGCATTCGGGAACATCGACGCGACGTTTCGGCCCGAGAGCTCGTTGTCGCGCAGCCCGAGCGCGGACAGTGCCTGCCCGCGCGATTCGCGGATCACGCCGTGCTCGTCAATGCGGGCGACGGCTACGGGCAGCGTGGCGAGGACGCCGTTGAGGAACTCGGAGGTCTTGCGCAGCGCCTCCTCCGTTTCGATGCGCGTCGTAATATCAAGGGCGGCGATGCCCTGGAGATTACGGCCGCTGCGCTCGACCATCGGAAACTCCGAAATCAGCCAGTGACGCGAGCCGTGCGTGTACTGCGTGGGACCGCCTCCGTTGTTGTTGTGACGGGCGGTGATGACGGACTTGACCGAGAAGTGTTTCCGAAAAAGCTCGTTCTGAAAAAGGACGGATCCGCTTTCGTCGTAGATACAAACGGCGCAGGGCACGCTGCGCATGAACAGTTGCAGCTGGGCCTGGCTCTCGCGCAAAGCAGAGAGCATTTGGGCGTGACTGATGGAGTACCGGATCGCCCGCTCCAGGCGCGTTGTATCCAACGAGCCCTTACAAAGGTAATCCGCCGCTCCGGCGTCCAGCGCCGCCAGATCCACGTCGGGGTTTTCGGAACCCGTCAGGAGGATGATCGGGACCTCGCATTGCTGTTGTTGCAACGTGCGGAGAATCTCGAGCCCCGTGGTGCCGCCCAATTTGTAGTCAAACAGCGCCACGTCGATCCCGCCGCGCTGCAGAGCCGCGACAGCCGTCAACTCGGTCGGGGCCCATTCAAGCGCGTAGGTAAACGCGATGCTCTTCCCCAGCAGAATCTTTACGAATGTAAAATCGTCCTCGTTATCATCGAGCACGAGCACGCGCAGAGCTTTTGTGCCTACCCGGCGATTTCTGGGCAGGTGAGCGAGATGGTCGCGAGGCAGGGTGCCGACCGGCGGGATGTCATCCGTGATTTTCATGAGGCTCCAAGGGTTGCTTGACCGGTGGCGGATCAGACTAGCCCGCACCAACAGTCGGGGTCAATTAGGGCGGCCTGTAGAAATTGTCCAACATCCGGAGAGCTTGGCGGATTAGTCTCTCGCTTGATTCGTAAACGGAACAGTCGCGCCGTCAGGCAATCGATTCGGAGTCGGGGAGCAAAAACGTGATTTTGGTACCGCAAAAGATTAAAGGCGCGCAGCGCGATCAGAAGTGAAGTCGCTCCGGAAAAGCCGCTGGAAACGCGAGACCCGGAGACGCCGTCCCACTTAAAAGGGTATCACGCTAATAACCTCAGGGACAATCAGGTGCGGCCCTTCAAGCGGCATAGGAAATGTCCCTACCATTCGCACTCCCGAATGGCGGAGACCGAAGCAGATTGCCGGTGTCTAGGAGGGAGAAATGAGGACGAACCATCTCAAACGAGTTGCTGCCGAGTGGAGGCGCGGAGCGCTGCTCCTTGCCATGACGCTGAGTGTCAGTGCAGGATGGGCGCAAGCCGACAGCCAGCGGCGTGAGCCCGAAAATCAAAACGCCGCGAATGCTGCGGTGGCGCCAGCCCCGGACAACTTGCGGCCCGCCGACCGTGCTTTTATTGAGCAAGCCCGTACGCTGCTCGGCGAACAGCGGCGCATCGGTGAGCTCGGAGTGGGGAATGCCTCCAGCAGCGAAGTTCGAGCTCACGCCCAGCAGATTGCAGCGGATAGTCGCCGGCTGTCGGAGGCAATCGAGGGACTGGTGCGCAAAAAAGGTATCGCGGTTAACGCTTCCTCAAAAACGGTATCGGAAGCCTATCAGGCCATCGCGGGAAAAACCGGCTCGGATTTCGATCGGACGTTCGTGCTACGATTGATGGAGCTTCACGAGGTAACGAGCGCCTTGTTTGAATCGACCACCGCGGAATCCAAGGACACCGACCTCCGCGAGTTTGCTTCGGCCCAGCTCCCCATGTTGCGAGGCCATCGGAATCGGATCATTCGCTTGCGGGCGATGTTCGAGTGAGCCTTCGCTCGCCACAACTCGGCAGCCAGCGCAGGGCATAACAAGCGGCGCGGGGGGCCGCCGCGGTCCCACGGCTGTCCGCGTTTCAGCGGTCCGATCAGTTGAGGCTACCCGCGCGAATTGAATTAGGAGGAGCTTGCACGTAATCGATCAACCCTGCTCGGTCGCTGACGAGTTTCGTTTCGCCAAATCCAAAGTTGGAGTTCCGCTTCCCGCCAGTGGAGGTCTGACCTTTCCGGTGGATCGCCCTCGGCGGCGGAAATAATTCGCGCGTACGTTTCAATCTCGTGGCGGGAGGGACGGAAAGTTGGTGACAACCAACTGAATTCGGGCGGCAGCGGAGCGGAGCAGGCCATGGCACTGGGGAGTTACAGGGGCAATAAGACGGGCAAGGGCAGCAAGGACGAGAAGCGCACGGGGAATTCGACCGTTAGCACTAAAGCAGGAATCGCGTCGGGCCGCGATCCGGCCAACTCCGTCGATTTAACGAAGGGATTTTCTGAAGACGGGTAAATTGAAAGCCTTCCTCGCTGTTTTCAGTAGGTAAAGAGCTGGAGTGCCCAGTAACGAAAGACTTCAAGGATGTGCGAGACGGAGCGGCTTGTCCCAAAGCCGCTGGGTTGAGGATTTCGCCGGTGAGGCATCGCGAGGCGTCGAATCCATCCGGTAAATCGAGTTTATCCTTTTTCCGTCTTCAGCGATCGATCTCAATCATGACAGGATGACAGGATGACAAGATGACAGGATGAACGTCGTCTCGGACCCAAGCGGGCGAACCACGGATCTTCACTGCCGGAACGGGGCGTGGCTTCCATTTCGGATCCCGGAGGCGGCCGGGGGCGGCCGCGGTCCCAGGTTGCCGGAGGTGGGGTAGGTGGAGCGGCTTGTCCCTAAGCCGCTGGGTTGAGGAT
>Ga0163150_10007968_pt1 | contig 12207 bp, 10 predicted proteins | sample OliLakLV19P2IB_FD_148628 | JGI IMG/M metagenome (GOLD analysis project Ga0163150, IMG submission 148628) | Freshwater microbial mat bacterial communities from Lake Vanda, McMurdo Dry Valleys, Antarctica - Oligotrophic Lake LV.19.P2.IB | ecosystem: Environmental > Aquatic > Freshwater > Lake >...
CCTCCGATGTGGTGCTCACCATGCTCCCCTCCGCATCCGTGCCGCCCTCCACGACCTCGCCGTTGACCCACCTCAAGCGGGCCTTCACGTGGAACCTTGGCCGGATCATGCCCTCGACGAGCGAAGCGGCCGCCCTGGCTGGTGCGGGGCTGATCGATCCGGTCGTGCAGCGCTATGCCGTCTGGCGTCGCAGCCTGCTGCGGGTCGCGCTCGTACCGACCCTGCTTGTGTTCCTGCTGGCCGTGCTCGACGCCATCGACGGCGGCATGGACGAGCTGACGATCCTCGGCCTTGTTCTGGAGGGGGCCTGGCTGCTGGCGATGGCGGGGCTCACCCTGGCCTGCCTCCAGGGCAGTCGCTCTTGGACGCGTCCCGGTAGCGCCTCGACCCTGCTACGGGGCGCCTGGCTGGCGGCCTTCCTCTTCCCGATCCTCTCCGCCCTGCTGCCAGAGAGTCTGCTGTACGACGTCCAGGCGCTCTCGAAGGCCACTGGCGCGGACGAGATGGACAAGTTCGACACGCTGCTTGACATCGCCTTCGGGCTCGCCCAGTCCGGTGGCACGTTCCTGCTCCTGCTGCCGGCGGTGCTGTCGGTCATCCCCGGCGCGGTGAACGGCTGCTTGCGGATCAAGTCGCTGCTGCCGGCGTCCCAGCTGCCCGGCTGGCTCCTGGTGTGCTCGGCCCCGGTGTTCCTGCTGTCTTGGCTCGTCATCCTGGCGGTCGCCAACCACGTCTTCCAGAGCCCGCTCCTCGTGCTCGGGGTCACGCTATGGGCGGGCAGCCCGATCTGGTATGCGCTCCGCGGCCGGGTGTTCGTGCAGTCGCAGCTCTCGCAGGACGACGCCAGGAAGATCGCCGGGGTCAAGCGCGTCGTCGCCCTCCTCGCGCTCACCGGCATCGCCAGCATCCTGACGTTTTCGCTGACGTCGAAGGTGGCAGGCCTGACCGTGCTGGGGACGGACCCCGACGCGGCCGTGAGCACGAAGATCGATGAGCTCAGCGAGGCTTCCGACGACGTGAGCCTGGACGCGGTGGGCAAGGCCCTCGACGATTCGAAGTCGTTCGCGTACGCCTACGATCTCTCCTCGTGGCAGCTGATCATCGACTTCCTGGCCAAGTTGCTCTTGGCCACGGCGGTCTTCGCGGACCTGGTGCTGCGCGCGACGCTCGCCGGCTGGCGCAACGAGCGCTCCCTGAGAGCTCGCGCCGAGGCCAGCGGCTACGACGCCAGCGCCGCGGCTGCGTCGAGCGCCCTCTGGCCGGCGACGCCCGCACCCTAGTTGCGAAGCAGAGGTTTGTGGCGAATCGACGCGCGGCGCGCTGGGCTGCGGGCGCTCGGGCCACCGCGTCGTCCTACTGTAGAAAGACTACACGGCGTCCTCCGCGGCGGCCCTCCGCACCGCATCCAGCGTGCCGGTGGGGGAGATAGGCCTCCCAGGCAGATGGGACTGAGCCGGGAGTGCGGCTCTCTGCGACGGACTTCAGACTCAGGACACTAGCGGGGCGATTGCAGGTCGGGCCGCTCCACCTCCTGTGGCAGACCGTCCCGCTTGGGCGGGGGCGCTCTCCCGGTCAGCGTCGTTGGCAGTAGCGCAGGACGAGCTCCTGGGAGCTGGACCCTTCGCCTGACCACCGTCCCACGAGCGTGACGCGGCTGCCGGGCGTCAGCGACGCGGCCTGACCGGCGTCCGACTCCGCGAACCAGCATGCGACCTCGAGGCTGTCGGGCCCGCGCAGGCGGACGACGCGGATCGTGCCGCCGCCGTACGCAGCTTCAACCGCCTCCACGCTGGCAACCTCACCTTCGATGGCGAGCGCACGGCCCTTGGTTCGGGCGTCGAAGCCTTTTGCGTCCGCCCGCCACGCTTTCACGAGGCTCTCGACGCTCATGACCGGGGCCGCCGCGTACTCCGCTTGCTCCCGCGCCAGCCGCTCCGTCTTCCCCTGCTGCAGCAGCAGGAAGCCGCCGACGGCGAGGCCGGCGAGGGCGAGCCCGCCGCCGACCCACCAGGCGATCCTGCGGCGCTTGGAAGCCGGGGGGCGCGGCGGCCGCGCTGTGGGGTTGGACGGCCGTCGCGACGTGCTCTCAGGACTGGGCATGCGGCACTCCTCTCAGGCGGCGGAAGCGGCGTCAATGAACGGGCCGAGCACCCTACCCCCGCAGAATGCCGCACACCATCCGGTTGTCCGCCCGTGGACGCCCAAGCAGCGCGGGCACGCTGTCGCGCGGCCTCGTGCACGTGGCATTCCTGAGCCTGACGGGAGCTCGTTCACGGGCGCGCGCGCCGGGCCCAGCGGAGCCTGGCGGAGGCCGCGCGCGGGTTGCGGCCCACCTCGGCGGCCGTGGCGCGAACCTCCTCGTCGGCCACGGCTTCGTAGAAGCCCGCCTCGAAGCCTTCACGGAACGCGCGCTCGACGCGGCGGGTCTCTCCGCTGTGGAAGGAGAGGACGGCGACGCGCCCTCCGGGACGCAGGCACCAGGGCAGCCCGCGCAGGAGCCGCTCGAGCCCGGCCATCTCGTCGTTGACCAGGATCCTGAGCGCTTGGAAGGTGCGTGCGGCGGGGTGCGTCTCGCGTGGGTTGGCGCGCACGTGAGCCTTCCAGCGGGGGAGGGTCCACCCCTTGACCGTGAGCACGACCTCGGCGAGCCGGGAGGTCGTCTTGATCGGGGTCAGCGCGCGCGCGGCCACGATCGCTCTCGCGAGAAGCGCCGCGTCGGGCTCGTCAGCGTTCTCCTTGAGCGCCGCGGCGAGGTCCGTCTCCGAGATGGCTGCCAGGCACGCTGCGGCGTCCCTCGACCTCCGGCGATCCATGCGCATGTCGAGGGGACCCTCGTGGCGGTAGGAGAACCCGCGCGCGGGGTCGTCGATCTGCATCGACGAGAGCCCGAGATCGGCGAGCACGACGTCGCAGCCGTCGAGGCCTTCGCGGGCCAGCACGTCGGCCAGCGCTCCGTAGTGGACGGCATGGAAGGACGTCGGCGTCGCGAGCCCCTCCGCCTCCAGGCGCGCACGCGTCGCGTGAAGCGTCGGCTCGTCGTGGTCGACGGCCAGAAGCCGTCCCGTCGGGCCGAGCCGGGCCAGCAGGGTTCGCGCGTGGCCGCCATAGCCGAGCGTCAGATCCGCCGCCACGTCGCCGCTCTCGGGTGCGAGGGCCTCGAGCACCTCGGCGACCAGGATCGGCACGTGCGACCCGGCTGGCGTGCGGCCCTGCGCCCGCACGTGCGCCTCCATCTCGGGGTAGGTCGCCGGATCCTGCTCCTTGTAGCGCTCCGCGAACCGACGCGGGTGCGTGCCGCGGTAGCGCGGCCGACGCTTGTGCGGACCGCCCGGCGCCGGCGTCTCGCCGTCTCGAGGGTCGTGGGGGTCGCCGGGCATGCTGCGACTCTAGCGCCGCGGCGGTCGATCGGATCGACGGAGCGTTCGCCCTCGGAATGTGGGCGTCGCCTCGGGGCTCCGTGGTGGGTCAGCGCGCCGCCGGATCCCTCTCCGGGTCTGCCGGCGTGCCGATCAAAGCGCGGCGAGCTCTGCGTCGACCCGCTCGAGGATCTCCAGCAGCTTCGCGGCGGCGGCGTACGGGGGCTGCTCCTGCGTGTGAGGTAGCAGCGTCTTGCGCGCCGTCGCCAGTCTGGCCCTGGCCGTCGAACGGTCGCGTTCGATGGCCAGCTTGTCGGTGGACGCGAGCGTGCGCAGCCGGCTTAGCTCCGCGATCACCTCGGGCAGGACCTCGGCGTGGATGGGGCGCAGGGTGTCCCACATCTCGGCGGCGGCTGCCGGCAGACGACCGCTGTCGGGGATCTGGATCTGGGCCAGGCCCAGCGAGAGGGAGTGGTCGCCGCGCAGCCGGTCGAGCGCGGAGGCCGTGCTGCGTCCCGGCAGCGGTTGGCCAAGCGCACCGGGAGCCGTCGAATCCAATTCGGGGAGGACCACCCGCGCGGGCTCCTTGCGGCGGAAGATCCCACCCAGATCACCGGTGAAGTCGCTGAGGATCCCCCACACGTCGGGGCGCTCCCCCGGGGGGTAGTGCAGCAGGCCGTAGGCGACGGCGCCCAGCCCGTAGAGCAGGATCAACGTCACGATCAGCCGCCGCCCGAGGTGTTTCATCGTGTGCTCATGCTAGCGGGTCTGCGTAGCCGTCGTGCGTCCAAACGCATCGTAGACTCGGCACGTGCAGATCTACGTTGACGGTGACGGCTGTCCGGTCAGGCCGGAGATCTTTCGCGTAGCCAAGCGCTACGGCTTGACCGTGCACGTCGTCGCCAACGGCTGGATGCAGACGCCGGATGCTCCGCGGGTCCAGATGGTGGTCGTGGGCCAGGGGCTCGACGCCGCGGACGACTGGATCGTCGAGCACGCCGGGGCCGACGACGTCGTCGTGACGACCGACATCCCGCTCGCAGCGCGCTGCGTCGCCAGGCAGGCCGCGGTGCTCCACCCCACCGGCAAGCGCTTCACGGAGAACGACGTCGGTTCCGCGCTCGCCATGCGCGACCTCCTGACAAGCCTGCGTGAAGCCGGCGGGCAAACCAGCGGCCCGGCGCCCTTCGAGGAGCGCGACCGCTCCCAGTTCCTCCAGGCGCTCAATGCCGCGATCCAGCGGGGCTCCCGCAAGCACTGACGAGCGGCCCCGCCTTGCGGTCCTGTACCGGCTCCGGCGGCGGCCGGTACAGTCGTGTCCCAGCATGCAGCAAGCAACGCACCCTCTCCGCCAGGCCGGAGCGCGCTGGTTCACGGCGGCGCTGCTCATGATCCTCGGTGGCGCACGCGCCGCCGGCACCGAGCCGGAGCGCGTGGTGAACGTGGCCAGCGTGGCTGATCTGCAGCGGGCCGCCGCTGCGGCGAAGCCCGGCACGCGCATCCGGATCGCAGCGGGCACCTATGCGGGCGGTGTCCACCTGGTCGGGCTCAGCGGGACGCCGGGGCGGCCCGTGGTGCTCGAGGCGGCCGATCCCGCAGAGCCTCCGGTGTTCGAGGGCGGCGGCTCGGGGCTGCAGCTCTCCGATCCGGTGTACGTGGAGGTGGTGGGCCTCACGTTCCGTGGGCAGCGCGGCAACGGCGTGAACATCGACGACGGCGCCACGCCCGCCACGCCCGCGCACCACGTGACCTTGCGCCGGCTCACCGTCCAGGACATCGGTCCGGACGGAAACTGCGACGGCATCAAGCTCTCCGGCCTCAACGACCTGCGTGTGGAGGGCTGCGTGGTGGAGCGCTGGGGGCGCGGGGGCTCGGCGGTAGACCTCGTGGGCTGTCACCGCGGAACGATCGAGGACTGCACCTTGCGCCACAGCCCTGACGCAGCGGGCGCCTCGGGCGTGCAGCTCAAGGGCGGCACGGCAGAGGTCCATGTGCGCCGCAATCGCTTCGAGCACGCCGGCGGACGCGCTGTCAATGCGGGGGGCAGCACCGGGCTGGCCTACTTCCGACCCCCGCTCGACGCCTGGAAGGGGTCCAAGCACGAGGCGCGGGCCCTGACCATCGAGGGCAACACCTTCGTGGGCAGCCAGGCTCCGGTAGCCTTCGTGGGGGTGGACGGCGCCGTGTTCCGCTTCAACACCGTCTACCTGCCCGGGCGCTGGGCCCTGCGCATCTTGCAGGAGACGCGGGCCGAAGGCTTCGTACCCTGCCGCAACGTGGAAGTGAGCGACAATTTGATCGTCTTCCACGCCGACCGCTGGGCGGAGGGTGGCGTGAACACCGGCTCGGGCACCGAGCCCGCGTCGTTCCGCTTTGCACGCAACGTGTGGTACGCCGCCGACGCGCCGGCGCGAACTCGGGCGAGCGTGCGCCTGCCCACCGCGGAGGCGGACGGCGTCTACGGCGAGGACCCGCGGCTCGTGGACCCCGAGGCCGGCGACTACGGCGTGAAGCCCGGCAGCCCCGCCGCCCGTGCTGGCGCCCACGCCCTGCCGCGCTAGTGTCGCGAATGAGAAGCTCATAGCGAATCGACGCGCGACGCGCTGGGCTGCGGCCGCTCGGGCCACCGCGTCGTCCTACTGTAGGAGGACTCGTGTGGGCAGGCTGCAGGGCGTCCTCCGCGGCGGCCCTCCGCACCGCATCCAGCGTGCCGGTGCGTGGAGGCAGGCCTCCCATGCAAATGGAACTGATCGGGGAGCCGGCGTCGCATCCGCCGCACCCCGCGGAGTCCCGTCAGCGGGCCGGCGCGGCTTCGAGCTCCTTGATCAGCGCTTCGAGCTCGCTGACGCCCCGTGGGTTGTTGACCGAGCGGTACAGCCCGAGCGCATCGCGCGCGGTCATGAGCGCCTCCTCGTGCAGGCCCTGGTCCCGGCGGATGCGCGCGCCCACGAGCCCGGCGTAGGCCGCGACACCCCGGTCTCGCAGCGCTTCGGACTCCTTGGCGGCGCGATCGGCGTGCTCGCGGGCCTGGGGGAGGTCCCCCTGCAGGCGCAGCGCTTCGGCGGCTCCCGCCACGCAGCGTGCGGCCTCAAGGCGGTCGCCGGCGACATCAAAGCGCGCCAGCGCGGCCCTGTAGGCCGCGAGCGCCTGCTCCGGCTTCTTCTGTCGTTCGGCGAGCTCACCCAGCAGCTGCTGGCCTCGGCCCTCCATCCACGCGTTGACGAGCTCGCGGGCAAGGGCCACGACGCGCTCGGCCTGCTCCTGGGCCACGTCGTCGCGGCCCAGGCGGAGGTTGCTGTCGGCCGCGTTCGTGAGAGCCGCTCCAACGGCCTGACGGTTTCCCAGCTTCCCGAATAGCTCCACCGCCCGCAGGTGGTGAGTGAGCGCCTTCTCCTGGTCTCCCCCTCCATCCCGGGCGCCGTACGACCTCCCCAGCTCGAAGACCAACGCGGCGATGCGCGGCGCCTCGTCGGTCTTCTCGGCTGCCGCGAGGGCCTCTTCGTAGGAACTGATCGCAAGCGTCGGCCAGGTGGGTCCCTTCTTCTGCGTCCGGTAGAGCTGACCCATGAGAGCGTGGCTCCGCGCCACCTCGGGCCACAGCCTCAACAGCTCGACCCTGCCTAGCGCGCCGAGGATCTCGCGTTCTGCGCGCGCGTAGTCGCGCTGCTTGAGGAGCACCTCGGCGAGGTCGTTGCGCGTCTGGCCCACGCCCGCGGCGTCGGCGAGGTCGTCGTACATGGCGACGGCCTGCTCGAGGGCGGCGATGGCGGCGTCATTCGCCCCACCCGCAGCCGCCGCATGCCCGACCATCCGAAGCGCATCTGCTGTGCGAGAGCGGTTGCCGCGTGCGGTCTCCAGGGAGACGCGCCTCCGGGCGGCGGCAACCGCCGCCTCCGGACGCTTCGCGGTCACCTCCGCCCATGCCAGGTTGTCGAGGACGGCAGCCGCCCGTGCGAGCCAGCCGAGCCCTTCGGCCAGGGTCACCACTTCCTCGAAGCGGCTCGCAGCGTCCGCCGCCCGGTCGAGACGCATCAGGGCGAGTCCTTGCCCATGCAATAGGCGTACGGTGACCACCGGCGTGGCCACGCCTTTGGCCGCCTCGGCGGCGAGCAACGCGTCGGCGGGCTTCTGCGCTTCGAGCGCGGCGTTGACGGTGCGGATGGCCAGACGTGCCTCCGCATCGCCGTCCAGCGCCTTCCAACCCGCTACGAGCTCGGGCAGGCGCTCCACGTCCTTGCGCGGCGCCGCCTTCGCGAACGCCTCCGCGGCCTCGTGCGCACCCGAGGCGAGCAGGGCATCCGCCACGAGCCAAGGGTCGGGCGCGTCCTTCGACGCCCACTCCGCGATCTTTGCCGCCTCCCCCGCCGCGTGCGCCGCCTTGACCTGGGTGGCGACCTCCTCCGGTGAGAGCGGCGCATCGGCGGCCCCAGCGTTCCGACCTCCGACCGCCCCAAGGGAGAGCAGGACCAGTATCGCGACGAGTGCACGCATCACGGCTCACCTCCAGGCACGCGCCAAGGGAGATGGATTCTCCCCGGCCCGTCGGGAGCCGGTCAAGGTGCCAGCTTCAGAGGAGCGACCGCAATCCTGTTCCGCGGGCGCGCGCCGCGCTGGGGAACTGCGTTTCGGGCCCCCTCCTCCTCCCCAGCCTGGGCGTGCGCCCCCATGACCCGCGGCCCGCCGTCCGCTATGCTCGCGGTCCATGACGACCCTGCGCCCGTTCTTCGAGGACGTCCGAGCGCACTACGACCTGTCCAACGAGTTCTTCTTCACGTTCCTCGATCCTTCCCGCGTGTACAGCTGCGCGTACTTCGAGCGTGCCGGCATGACGCTCGAGGAGGCGCAGACGGCCAAGCTCGACCTGACCTTGGGCAAGTGCGATCTGCGTGCGGGGCAACGGGTGTTGGACATCGGCTGTGGGTGGGGGGCGGGGGTTCGCCGGGCGGCGGAGCGCTACGGCGTCCATGCCATCGGGCTGACGTTGAGCAGGAACCAGCATGCCTATGCGCTGCGGCAGCTTGAGGAGCGGCCCGTGCGCGCCGGCAGCGTGGAGTTCCGGCTGCAGGGGTGGGAGGAGTTCGACGAGCCCGTGGACCGCATCTTCTCCATCGGGGCCTTCGAGCATTTCGGGCGTGCGCGTCACACCCCCTTCTTCGCCCGTTGCCGACGGATGCTGCCTCCCGACGGACGGATGCTGCTGCACACGATCGTGTACCTCACCGGGCGTGAGCTGAAGAGCAAGGGCATCGCGGTCGAGCACGAGCACGTGCTGTTCTTCAAGTTCATCGCCGAGGAGATCTTCCCGGGCGGCTACCTGTGCCCGGCTGCCGACATCCTCGAGCACGCGCGTGTGGCCGGCTTCTCCGTCACCCAGGTCCAGTCCCTCCAGCCTCACTACGCCGAGACGCTCGAGAGGTGGGCCGCCAACCTTGAGGCCGCAAGCGAGCAGGCCATCGCGGCCAAGTCACGCGAGGAGTACGAGCGCTACCTGCGCTATCTGACCGGCTGTGCCGCCTGCTTCCGCTCCGGGCATATCGACGTCGTGCAGTTCACACTGCGCCTGGGCGCCTAGCCCGCGGGACGCGCTGGCCCCGACAGCTCCGCGGCCGTGGCCGCAGGCCTCCAACCCGTGGACGCTGGACTCCCCCACGCCGGGCAAAATGGGGCCCTTCTCACGGTCTGGCGCATGATTCCACCTGCAGATCCAAACCCGCCGGGAGCTCCTCGATGTCCGAAACCCACGAGAAGCGTGCACGGGCGCAGAGCAAGAAGATGAAGCAGAAGGACAAGGCCGTTCGCAAGGAGCAGCGGAGAGAACAGGGCGTCGTTCCGCCGGCCCCCGACGTCGTGGAGGCGCGCTACTACTCCGAGCGCGATCGCGACGTCCCCTAGCGGTTTTGGGAGCCTGCCTGCGGTGATGTGCGGCGCGCTGGACTGGGGGCGCTCGGGCCACCGCGTCGTTCTCCGCGGCGGCCCTCCGCACCCCAGTCGACGCGCCGGTGCGTCAGGGGCTGCCACTCCGGGCCTGATCACAACCGGCTTGCGCGCATCCGCTCGCCGGAGCCTGGAGTCGCGCTCAGGTACTGCAGCGGTCCTTCTCACACCTCTCGGCCCTTGCCCGAGTCGAGCAGCGAGACGAGCTCGACCGGGTAGGGCTGGAACAGCACCTGGTCGGCCAGGTAGGGCACATCGAAGCGCTCCACCCAGGAGCGCAGCAGCGTGGTGACCGCGCCGACGGGCACGCGCGCCTCGCGGTAGGAGCCGAGCAGGGTCGCGAAGTGGCGTTTCTCGCGCGGGCCGAGGCGCTCCGACACGAAGCCGAAGGCATGCTCGAAGACGTTGATCAGGGCCGGCTTCCTCGCCGGGCGGGCGAGGACCCCCGCGACCCCCGAGGCGTAAAGAGCACGCACCTCTTCCCAGGGGCGGTGCTCTGCGTTGGCCACCACGCGCCCGAGCTCGCGCATCCCTGCCTGACCGTGGCCGAGGAGCAGCAGCTTGTGCGTGGCCTGGAAGTGGACGAGCTCGCGCTGGGACTTGACCTGTCGGAAGCGCGCGCTGGCGAAGATGCGCGTGAGGAAGTGGTCGCGGATCACGAAGTCGCCTAGACGCCCTTCTTCCTCCACGGCGAGGTGGGGATGGCGGTCGATCACCGCCTGCGCGAAGATCCCGTGACCCCGGCGCAACACGGGCCCGCCTTGGGCGGCGCGGATCTTCACCTGGGAGATGCCGCAGGTGGGGGAGCGGCCCTTCAACACGAAGCCGTCCACGACCCCGAGCCCCTCAAGGTAGCGCTGCGAGAAGCCACGCATCTCGGTCGTGACGTCGCGCCCGGTGGCGGGCTGGAGCAGGGCCACACCTTCGCCGCGCGCCACCAGCTGGATGGGGGCGCGCGGGACGCCCAGGCCGATCGCCACCTCGGGGCACACCGGCCGGAAGGTTACGTGCCGGCTCAGCGCCGCCACGACGGGGTCGCGCAGGGCCTCGCCGTTGTAGCGGCAGGCCTCGCTCGCCAGGCAGTGGCTCAGGACCACGATCGGCTTCGTCACGGGTTCAACCTCACGATCGCGGCGTTGAGTGTGGCGGCGAGAGTCACCCAGAGCAGATAGGGAACCATGAGCCGGCCCGCCGTGCGACTGCGCGCGTAGAAGAGCACGGTGGTCGCCAGCACGAGCAGCGTCAGGACGACGATCTCGATCAGCGCCGCGAGCGGTGCCCGCGCCCCGAAGAAGATCCACGACCAGGCGCCGTTCAGGAGCAGCTGGACTCCGAAGGCGAGCAGCGGCAGGCGCGCCTCGAGCAGGCCGTCGCGCGCCACCACGCGCCACGCCGCCAGGGCCATCAGCACGTAGAGGACGCCCCAGACGGGTCCGAACACGGCGGCGGGCGGGGTCCAGGCGGGCTTGGCGAGGGAGGCATACCACGGGCGGGTCGCGTCCATGTTCGCCAGCCCGCCGAGGGCGCCGACCACGAGGCAGATCAGCAGCAGCACCACGCAGGCGACGGCCGAGCGTGCGCCAGAGAGCGCGGGGGGAGGGGTCGGCGTCTCGGCCAGCGCCCGGCGGACAGCCTCGGCGATGCCCAGGGGGCGCACGCGGAAGACCCGCAGCGCTTTAGGATCGCGCACGATCGTCTCGTTCTTCACGCCCTCGATCAGGGACCGCCCGATGCGCGCCTCGCGAGGCGAGACGAGCGAGAGCCAGCGGCTCGAGAGCCCAGGGGTGAGCGCCGGGACGGGGAGCATCCAGCGCCGGTAGCCGCGCTGCCGCGCGATCTCGCGCATGAGCCCGCCGTACGAGACCGCTTCCGCTCCTCCGATCTCGAACACCCCGCCCCGCGGGAGGTCGGCAGCGAGCGCCTCGACCAGGTACGCGACCACGTCGTCCACAGCGATCGGCTGCGTCAGCGTCCGCACCCAGCGCGGGGTCAGCATCACGGGCAGCTTCTCCACCAGCCGACGCGCCATCTCGAACGGTAGGCTCCCGCCGCCCACCACCACCGAGGCTCGCAGCTCCACCACGGGCACGCCGGCCGCCGCCAACGCTCGCCCCACCTCCTGGCGGCTCGCGAGGTGCTTCGATAGACCCGGCTCGCGTCCCAGCCCACCGAGGTAGACGATGCGCGCCACCCCCGCCTCGCGCGCGGCTTCTCCAAAGAGCAGCGCGGCGCGCCGGTCGCGCTCGGCGTAGTCGCCGTCGTCCGCCATCGAGTGGATGAGGTAGTAGGCCGCCTCGACGCCCTGCAGCGCGCGCCGCAGGGCGCTCGGGTCGAGTACGTCGCCCTCGACCAGCTCCACCCCGGCCTGGCTCTCGGTTGCGCCGGGCCGACGCACGAGGCAGCGCACACGCCGGCCTGTGAGCGCCCGAAGCAGGCGGCGCCCGACGTAGCCCGTGACCCCGGTGAGCAGGATCACCAGCGGCGCCCGCTGCGCCAGACGGCGGCGAGGGGGGGGATCCACACGAGGTCGTTGACCAGCGTCAGCCCCCACGAGGACGCGGACAGGTAGCCCACGTTCACCGCGACGAGGAACAGCGGTGTGCCGAGGGCCTTTCCCGCGATGGAGAGCGCCAGGATCCACGGGATGCGGCGTACCGCACAGACGGCGAAGCACAGGCCCTCGGCGGCGACGAGCGCGGCGAGCACGCCCGAGAACGGCGGCACGACGGAGAACACGCGTTCGGGAGCCGTGGCGATCAGCACTGCCCAAGCCGAGTTGAACAGCGCGGCACCGGCGAGGAACCAACGCTCCCAGGTCACAGTGCGCTCCGGAGGAAGGTTGGTCCCGGCGCGCGCAGACGGCTTCGCGCTGGCTTGCGCATGGGCCGGGGGGGGGCGCGGTGCGGGCTGAGAAGCG
>Ga0163150_10007969_pt1 | contig 12207 bp, 10 predicted proteins | sample OliLakLV19P2IB_FD_148628 | JGI IMG/M metagenome (GOLD analysis project Ga0163150, IMG submission 148628) | Freshwater microbial mat bacterial communities from Lake Vanda, McMurdo Dry Valleys, Antarctica - Oligotrophic Lake LV.19.P2.IB | ecosystem: Environmental > Aquatic > Freshwater > Lake >...
ACAGCGGTCGCCGCGGGTTCGACCGGGGTCGCAAGCTCGATGTCGATTTCCTGACGATGACGGAGTACTGGGAGGAGCTGAAGTCGTATGTCAAGCCGGTGTTCGTGCGTCCACCGCGGATGGTGAACATCGCGGGGGAGCATCTGTCCAACCTCGGGCTGCGGCAGTTTCGGTGCGCCGAAACGGAGAAGTACCCCCACGTCACGTTCTTTTTCAACGATTACCAGGATGAACCGTTCGAGGGTGAGACGCGCGAGAACCCGCAGTCGCCCGGGGTGGCGACCTATGACCTGAAGCCGGAAATGGCCGCGGAGGAGGTTTGCGCGGCGGTTCTGCGGCGGCTGAGCGCACCCGACTGCGAGGACTTCATCGTCGTCAACTTTGCCAATGCCGACATGGTCGGGCATACGGGAGTGCTCGCGGCCGCAATCAAAGCCTGCGAAAAGGTGGACGAGTGCGTGGGGCGGGTCGTGCAGGCCGCATTGGCAAGAGGCGGCTCGCTCATCGTCGCGGCCGACCACGGGAACGCCGAGCAAATGTGGAATCCGGAAACGAAGGCACCACACACCTCGCACACGACCTACGACGTGCCGCTGTATGTGGTCGGAGAGGCGTTTCGCGGCCGCTCGCTGCGGGAGGGCGGGAGGCTGGCGGATATTCTGCCGACCGCGCTGGCGATGATGGGATTGGGCAAACCGGCAGAAATGACGGGAAACTCGCTGCTGATATGAGCGACTCCTTGACGCGGGCCGGTTTATGCGGCACATTCTCTGCCGTTGCGAGTGTCCGCCCCCGGGGGATAGGGGAGGCTGGAGACGATGATGCCCGTTTTGTTTGGCCGATTGTCGATCGCGGCCTTGGTGGCCGCGGCGTGCGTTGCCGATTCGGCCGGGGGTCAGCCGATCAACTGGGCGGTGGCGTCGGATTTCAGGATCGATCGGGTGGCAACGGGGCTTCGGATGCCCGTCAACATCGCGTTCGTGCCCAACGCCGGACCGAACCCGGCCGATCCGTTGTATTACATCGTGGAGCTTTACGGGAGCATCCAGGTGGTGCGGCGGGATGGCACCCGCTCCACGTTCGCGTCGGGACTCCTCGATTACAACCCGCAGGGACCGATCTCCGGGACGGGCGAGCAAGGGCTGGCTGGGGCGGTGGTCGAGCGTGCGCCCGGCGATGTGTACAGGCTGTACGTCACCATGTTTTGGGATAATGGCTCGCCCCCCGGCGCGACGCGGCACTATCCGAAGGTCGAGCTGATGACCAGCGCCGCGGGCGGACTCTCGCTGGCGAGCCGCGTGGTGCTGCTCAACATGCAGCCCGAGACGCAGGGGCAGTCGCACCAGATCTCGAACATCACGATCGGCACCGATGACAAGCTGTATGTTCATCTGGGCGATGGGTTCGACAGCTCGACCGCGCTGAATCTGAATCAGTACCGCGGCAAGGTGCTGCGGATGAACAAGAACGGCACGCCGGTGGCATCCGGAGATCCGGCGGGTGCAAACCCGTTTTACAACGCGGCGAACGGGATCGGGGCGCAGGATTATGTGTTCACCTATGGCCACCGCAACCCGTTCGGCGGCGCGTGGCAGCGCAGCACCGGCAAGCACTTCATCGTGGAAAACGGCAACGCGCTGGACCGAATGGTCAGTTTGGTTTCGGGCGCGAGCTATGGTTGGGCGGGTAACGACACGGCCCTGAACATGCTCTCGCTGTACGTCTGGAATCCGGCGGTGGCGCCGGTGAACATCGACTTTATTCAGTTGAGCTCGTTCGGGGGGTCGCGCTTCCCTTCGACCTATCACAACCGCGCGTACGTCAGCCAGTCGGGACCGACCTACTTCAACGGCGCAGGCACCGCGACGATCAAATGCATCACCGAGTTCAGCGATCTGGTCACGCTGGGGACGAACGGCAAGCTGGCGGTTCCGCCGCGCACCATCGCACGCTACAACGGGACGGGTCGGTCCACCGCGGTGGCGCTCGCGTCCGGGCCGGACGGTTTGTATTTTTCGGATTTCTATGAGGAGACGGGGTCGGGTGGCGCGACGGGCGCCGGGGCGAGCATCTTCAGGCTGCGGCATTTCTGCCCGGCCGATTTCAATGGTTTGGGGGGCTTGAGCGTGCAGGACGTGTTCGACTTTCTGGCTGCGTACTTCGCCGCATCCGCGCAGGCCGACTTCAACGCCAGCGGCGAGCTGACCGTGCAGGACATTTTCGACTTCCTGGCGGCTTACTTTGGCGGATGCGTCTGAACAGGCGGGTCGCCGGGATGAACGATCTTCTCGATCCGCTCGGTCACGCCGCCGAGTTTTCCATCGATCGCATCGAGCCGCTTGGCCAGATCGTGCATCCGCTGGTTGAGGAGTCGCACCTCGAGCGAAAGTTCCTCGACGGTCCGCTCGGAGTATCCCGCGTGCTCTTCCAGACGGGTCAGCCGCGAATCGACCGTGTCCGCGGGGTTTGGCGCGGGGTGTGAAGTGGGGTGTGGATTGTTTTCGGCGGACATGCGCGGTATTCGCAAACACGGTACCCTGTTCGGCGATGATCAGAATTTTTCTACTCGTTGGGCTGCTTGCGGTGTATGGCTTTGCACCGGCTTCGGGTGCCGAGCCCAGTCCACTCACGCTCGATTTCGGGAGCGCGTTCCGGCAACCCGAACCTGGCTCGAAAGAGTCGCAGACCGCCGCGGCCGATTCGGAAAGCACGGCCGCGCCGGTATCCACCCGAGAGACGCGCTTCGGACGCGCGGGCTCGCGCTGGTGGAGCGTCGGAGGTGCAATCGCCAACAACTTCAACGATGCCACCGACGCCAACATCCACGGGATGTACAGCACCTTTCTGGCCGACAGCATCGAGTTCGGCGTCGAGCTTGGCGGCTGGTATTTCGATCAGCCGGGCCAGGACACCGGCGGCGTGTCCGGCTCGATGCTCTTTCGCTGGCACTTCTGGCACTGGGACACAGATTGCGCGCCGTGCGATTTCGGCGACGGTGGATACCGAAATACGTTCTTCTTCGATGTGGGCATCGGGCTGCTGGGTGCGTTCGATGAGGTTCCCGCCGGCGGCACCGCGTTCAGCTTCCTGCCGCGCGCGGGTGCGGGATACACGCGGGCCTTCACCGACGACGAATCTGGGCCGCGGCTGACGATCGGCGTGCGGTGGCACCACATCTCCAACGCCCGGATCAGCGGCGAAGAGCGGAACCCGGGGCGCGATGCGCTGCTGGGCTACGTCGAGATTCAGTGGGGATTCTGACCCGGCCGGCCTATCCCCCGTTACGCGGCCTTCGCCACCGGCATTTCCTGGATCGCCGGAGCGGCACTCGCGGCCGGGGAGACCGGCAACGTCACCGGCCCGACGCGCTGCCCGCTCACCATGTCGGTGGCGACGACCTTGTTGCGCCCGCTGTGCTTGGCGGTGTAGAGGTTCTTGTCGGCCGCCTCCAGCCATTGCTCGGCGGTGAAGTCGGCCATGTTCGAGTCGGTGCCCACCAGGCCGATGGAAATGGTTACCTGGTGCTCGGCGTGCCGCGGCCAAACCACGTTCATCAGCGATTCGCGGATCCGCTCGGCCACGATGGCCGCATCGGCGGGACCGGTCGAAGGCATCACCAGCACGAACTCCTCGCCGCCGTAGCGGCAGGGAACATCCGGCGTGCGGCATTCGGCCTGCAGAAGTTTGGCGATTCCCTGCAGGACTTCGTCTCCGGCGGGGTGGCCGTAGGTGTCGTTGATGCGCTTGAAGAAATCGGCATCCATGATCGCCAGAGAGAGCGGGTTGGGATACCGCTTGCACTCGGCGTACTTCTCGTTCCACCGCTTGTTGAAGTGGGCCCGGTTGCCCAGCCCGGTCAGGCCGTCGACGTCGGCGCGCTCCGCGAGCAGGTGCAGCAGTTGATCCAGCCGGAGCGCCGCCCGCAGCCGTGCCCGCAGTTCGGCCAGGTCGAAGGGCTTGGTGACATAGTCGGTCGCCCCCAGGTCAAACGCCGTGACCTTGTCCTCGCTGCTGGAGAGGGCGCTCAGCACGATCACGGGAATGTTGTTGAGCGCCGAATCGTCCTTGATTCGGCGGAGCATCTCGAATCCGTCGGTGTCGGGCATATCGAGATCGAGCAGGATGGCCGCGGGGCGATCCTTGCGGGCCATGTCGAGCGCCTCGGTGGCCTTGGTGGCCCCGACGAGCTTGATCTGCTCGTGGCGCAGGCGCATTTGCAGCAGGCGATGCACGTCGACGGAGTCATCGACGAGCAGGACGAGGGGTTTGTCGGAGTTTGAGAGCACCGGTTGAAAATCCCGTTGAGCAGATGGATGTTCGTCCAGCGCCGCGGCGATGGCGACGACCCGATACACAAACTGTTCCGACGAGGGCGGAACCATGGAACGCGGAACTAGGACGCGTTCTTGACCCTCTGGCAGAGGCTGATGAGCGAGTCGACTTCCGCACGGATGGCGGCGAGGTGAGTTTCCGGAGTTGGGGCGGATGCTCGGACGGCCTTGACGGAGTCTTCGAGCCTGCCCGCGGCGGTGCTGACGACGGAGAATCCGTAGCCTCCGCCCGCACCTTTGAGCTGGTGCGCGACGCGCTGAAGATCGGCGAGCTCGCGCGACTGAAAGTGCGTTTGCAATAACCGGACCTTGTCCGGCATTTCCTCGACGAACATGGCGATGAGCTCGGTCATGTCGGGGTCGGATGCAAACTCGCTGACGACGGGTGCCGAAGGGGCGGGTTGGTTCGTCGCGGGACGGGAAGCGGACGCGGTGACCGTTCGTGGGTCGGGGTGTGGCATCATGGCCGGGTACCTCCAACAGCAGGGATCGGCGATACGGAAGGATGGGTTGACTCGGGAACGGTCAGAGCGGCCACATTCCGCGCAATCGGCTCGGTTCGGGCAGCGCACCAGTGCGAGAGTCCGAAAACCGCGCGAGCAGGACGCCAGCGCAAAGAACCGGCCCGAGCGGAAGCCCGGGCCGGTTCGAGGGGATTTGACCGCACCTCCTCGATGCGGGTCATAAATCGGATGTATTCATGGGCAACGGGCGCAATAGGCCGCGAGGAAGTTGGTCGCGGCGATCAAGAGGTTTGCTGAATGGCGTGGTGTTCGAGCTTGGCGGAAGAACATGATGGGTTGCTTTCTGAGATGGTGCGTCCGGTGAGCGCGGCGTTCTCGCTCCCGCATCCATCAGGAAGTGCGGACCAACCAACCGGTTCTCCTCGCAGAGAGGCAAAATCTTTCACTTGAAGTTGCGGATTGGGCAAAAAACAAAGACGCACGCCGTCGAGGGCGACGGCGTGCGGGCGGAAACAGGAAATCGAGCTTTGGAACGGAGGATGAGGGACCGGCTACGGATTCAGCAGCCGGTGAAGTATTGTTCGAGGAAATCGAAGATGTCCTGCACCGTCAGTCCGCCCGCACCGTTGATGTTGGTGTTCGGGTTGCCCGCGAAGTAGTTGGCCAGGAAATCGAAGATGTCCTGAACCGTTACCGCGCCGGAGTGGTTGTAATCCGCGAAGCAGCAGGGAGCGTTCCAGATGCCCGGCGGATTGCACCGCGTGCCGTTCCCGGCATATCCCGCGTTCGCGCCTCCGCATTCGTTGCGTGAGGTCAGTCGGCAGATCGCGCCGTCGCAGCACGCGCCCACGCCGCAGTCGATGCACACGATGCCGATGCCGGCGAAGATGCCGCCGATGCTGGCGCACTGGTTGGGCGTCGTGAGCAGGCATCCCGGCGAGACAGGGTCGCAGCACGCGCCCATGCCGCAAGGGTTGGGCGTGCAGCTTCCCGGGCCGAGAATGGCCGTTGCGCCGCTCGGGCAGTCGGTGACATTCGCCGAGGTGGAGCACATGCCGTCGGCCGTGCAGCAGACACCGGGGTTGGAACCACAGACCTGCACGTCGAAGTTCTGCGCGTTGAGCCCGGCGGCCCCGGCCCCGGCCACGCGAATGATGTACGATGTTCCGGCGCTGAGCGCGACGGCGGCGATGCGGGAGCGCAGGCCGCAGGAATCGTCGTTGCAGGCGAGTTGATTGGAAGCGGTCGCCGGGCAGCCGACGTGAATGGACAACACCGAATCCCAGTTGGTCTGGGTGTTGCAGAGCGTGATGGTGTGCTGTCCCGCGCTCGCGGGGACGAATCGGAAGAAAACGTCGCGACTGGATGCATCACACGAGGTCGAGCCTTCGGTTCCAGCGCCCACGTTCGTGCCTGAGGTGGTGGTGCAGGGAGCGAGATTTGCCGCATTGCTGCAGAGGTTGTTGGCCGGTTGCGCGCCCGCCGGAATCGAAAGCGCGGCGACGGCTGCGACCGCGAGCGCGACGAATGCACGGAAGCCGAGCGGACGGAAGTTCGAGAGCGGCATACAAGTTCCTTTCGGCAACCATCGGACGAGGCCTCGCAGCCGTCGGGGTAGCGGACGGTAGATTACCAGGGAGTGCGGCCGCGGGAACCGCTTCTAGCCGCAAGAATCGAACAATTTCAGTCTGAGAGCATATTGTTCGTCAGACGTATGGGCGAGCCAGTAGCTTTGGTGGAGCAGCGCGGCCGTGGAGCAGATCCAAAACAGCCGGACGACCAGCCAACTGCTCTCGAGTCTGCACGACACCAGCGACCGGGCGGCATGGGGCCAGTTCGATGCGCGGTATCGGCCGATCGTGCAGGCGGTTGCGCTCCGGCTGGGGCTGAACCAGGAGGATGCCGCCGATGTCGCCCAGCAGACGATGCTGGAGTTTGTGCGCGACTACCGGCTCGGCAAGTACGACCGCACCAAGGGGCGCTTGAAGTCGTGGATCTCGGGCATCGCGCACCACCGCGCCATCGATCTGGTGAGGGCGGATCGGCAGGAGCGGGTCCGACGCGGCGAATCCGCGATGGTCGCGCTTCCCGAGCAGCGCGAGATCGAAGGGGCGTGGGATCTCGAGGAGCGCCGCGTCATCTGGCGCGAGGCGATGCGCGAGTTGCGGCAATCCAGCAAGCTCGGCGAGGTCAGCATCCGCGCTTTCGAGCTGGTCGTCGAGCACAAGTTCTCGCCCGAGGCCGCGGCCGCGGAATGCGGCATCGGGGTGCATTCGGTCTATCAGGCCAAGTCGCGGATCACGGTGAAGCTGCGCGAGATTGTGGAGCGGCTATCGGCGGAATATTCCCAGGAGCCATGAGGCATCTTCGACGGTGGGCGAACCAGCACATGGCGCAGCAGGAAGCACGAGGTCGCGTGGATGAGGTCGCCGACAGCCAGGCCGGGTGCTTGGACATCGAGCTGATCGAGATCATCGCGGCCGGCGGACCGGTGTCGAGCGGCGCGCGTGCCCATGTGGAGGCGTGCCCGACTTGTCAGGCTCGCGCCCGCGCGATCGCGGACGATGCGTTGTTTCTCGAGGAGTTTGTGCTGCCCCTCGCGTCGGAATCGCGCTCGCGTTTCGACGGCGAAGAGCCTTCGCCGGAAGCCTTGACCCGCGACGGCCCGATGGCCGATCGCATCGGGGGACTGGAAATCTCGCCCGATCTGGTACCGGGATACCGCATCGAGTCGGCGATTCACGCGGGCGGTCAAGGGGTGGTGTACAAGGCCGTCGATGTGCAGACGCAGCGGGTCGTCGCCATCAAGATGCTGCTCAGCGGGCGCTTTGCGACCGCCGAGCAGCAGCGACGATTCGAGCGCGAGGCCGAGATTTCCGCCGCCCTGAAGCATCCCAACATCGTGACGATTTACCACACGCTGCAGGTTCGCGGCGGACGCTACGCGATCGTCATGGAGCACATCGACGGCGTGTCGCTCGACAAGTGGCAGCCGCCGGCTGGAGACGAAGGCCGCGCCCCGGCACAGCAGCGCCGCAGGTTGGCCGCGCTGGCGCGGCTGTTCATCGGCATCTGCGATGGTGTCCACCACGCGCACAACCACGGCGTGCTGCATCAGGATCTGAAGCCGTCGAACATCCTGGTCGAGCGCGGTGCGGAAGGGCAGCAGGCACCTCGTGCTCGCGTGGTCGATTTTGGAATGGCCCGACCGCTCAGGACCGACATCACCCAGATTACTCAACCGGGGCACTTCGGCGGAACGATCCAGTATGCTTCGCCCGAGCGGATCAGGGAAACCTGGGACTCGTCGGTTCGGGCAGACGTGCGCAGCGATGTGTATTCGCTTGGCGTCATTCTCTACGAAATGGCCTGCGGCCGGCCGCCCTACGAGTACGACGGGTCCATCGTCTCGCTGCTTCGCGCGATCACCGATGCGCCGCCGGTGCGACCGACCTCGCCGGTGCGCGCGATCGACAAGGACTTCGAGACGATCCTGTTCAGGGCGCTCCACAAAGAGCCGGTTCGGCGGTATGGATCGGCGGCGGCGCTCGGGCGCGACCTCGAGCACTGGCTTGCCGGCGATGCCATCGAGGCCCGCCGCGACAGCAACGTCTATCAACTGCGCAAGGCGGCGAAGCGGTACCGCGTTCACCTTGTCATCGCCGCGCTCGTGCTGCTCTCGCCGTCGGCGATCATCGTGGGCATCCTGCGCGCAAGGAACGCCGACACGAAAAAGGCCCTCGCGGAAGTCTGGATGAACAACGTGGCCAACGCGGGCAGCGTGGTGACGGCACGGCTCGCCGTGGCCGCGCGACACCGGCCCGAGGGCGAGCGGCTGCTGTGGAATGCGCTGCTGGGCACCTTCGCCCCGGCACCCGATGGCACCCCGAGGAATGAACAGAACGATCAGATCACGCGGCGGGTGCTCAAGTGGTCGCTGCGTGAAGCGTATTCGCTGGATCCGTGCCTGGCCTCGGCGAGTCTCCCCACGGAACTCGCGGCGGGTGTCGTCGTCGGTGGCGAGCATCCGAGGCTGCGCTGGGTGGATACGGCGGGAGTGGTGTCGGCGCTGAACCTGCCGTCGCTGGATGGTCTGACGATCCGGCGCGTCGATCCCGGCGATGCGCGCCGATGGTGCTTCAGCCCATCGGGCCGGACCATCGCCGCCGTGAGCGGAAACAGCATCCGCTGCTTCGACGCAGAGAGCGGCGAATCGCGATCGGAGATCGCCGAGGCCGTGGCGGACTGGAGCGTGCCGGTGTTTTCTGACGACGATGGCGCGGTGGCGTGGGTGAATGCCGAAGGCCGCATCAGAGCCGAGTCGATGCTGAGCGGTGGCGAAGGGCGTGCGGTTGGGCAAGCCATCGGGCTTCCGGGCGACCAACTGGCCGCGTGCTGGATCGCTGATGGATTGCTCGCATTGGATCGTGGCGGTCAGTTGCGAGCGATCGATTCGCATGGGACGGTCGATACGGCCAACCTGCCGCGTCTGGACGGCGCGGCCGCGGCGGTGCCGCGCGGCCGTTCTCCCCGCAAGGTTTCCATGATGGCGGGCCAAGGCGGTGCAATGGTGGTCGTCGCGGTAGACGCGAGAATGTGGGTATGGGAACGCTCGGGCTCCGATCCGCCGCGCGAGGTTGCCGCGGGAGTGGGGAGCGACGGCGGGGAAAGGTTGGGCGGACCGTGCCCGCCGGTGTTCGGCCTCGATGCGACCGGCGCGCACCTGATCGTTTCGGGATCATCGAGTCGTCTGCGGTGGCGTGCCGAAGGCGAAGTTCGCGGCGCGCGGGAACTCATGGGCCACCTCGCATCGGTCACGTTCGTGTCATCTGCAAGACGCCCGAAGTTCGCGATCCCCGCCGATCATACCGACAATGCGGTTGCCATCGACGAGCACTGGATCGTCTCGGTGGACGATTCATCGGTCGCCAAGGTCTGGTGCGTGGACCGACCGACATGGGGCTCTCGAACGCCGGCGCACGCCACCGCGGTGACAACGGTGCGGAGCGCGGGCACTCACGCGTTTCAATCTACCGCGGCCGATGGGTCGGAACGGATGTGGCGGGTGACCGATGCGGGCCTCGGAGAGGTCGCGCGCAACGCCGATGATCCGCAGACCAAACCCGGAGATGCCAGTGAAGGCGCAGGCCTCACCGCGTCGCATCCCGCCAGCGGAGCGGTCGCGGCGTTGACGCAGGGCGGGCGAGTGCGCTGGTGGCAAGGCGCGGGTCCGGCGCTCGGCCCGAAACAGCCCGACGCGATCGCCCGTGCCGGGCCGACCGCGCTGGGCTTCAGCCACGATTCGCAGCACGTTCTGGTCGGCACGCGGCGTGGCGAACTGCACCGCCTGTGGCGATCCAGCGGCGAGCTGGCCTACACCATCGCCATCGGCGATGCGCCGATCCACGCCCTGTGCGCTTCGGCCGATGGCGAGTTCTTCGCGGCCGCGACCGCGGGTGCGGTCGCCATTGCGGATGCCGTCGTCAACGGGCGCACGCTCCTCTGGCTCGCGTCGGATGATGCATCGATCTTCACCTCCGTCGCGGTTTCGACCGACTCGCGTTTCGTTGTGGCGGGAGATCATCGCGGGCGGCTCCACCTCTGGGATCTCCTCTCGCACGATCGGCACATCCTGGGCAACCTCGAGTTCCGAGCACGGGGATTCACGCCTCTGGCCCGGCGCAGCGCTTCTGCGACCGGCGCACCCGCCCTCGATCTCGAGGCTCTGCGGCTATGGTCGCGGCGCACGCTCGACCATGACGGCCAGAGGAAGTGACCGGCTTCCGATCCACCGCTGCTAACATGCTGACCCGTCCGGCCGCCATCTTGCAATGCCCCCAACCGAACTCCACGCCATCCCGGGATTTGCCGATCCGTTCAGCAGCCTGTCGCACCTGATCGGTGCGGCGGTTTTCGCGGCGCTGACCGTTCCGCTGCTCCGCCGCCGCGTGCGTGAAGTCGGCTGCGGCCGCGGCGGTGTCGCGGCCCTCGGGGTCTTCGCGGGCGCGACCATCCTGCAACTCTCGCTGAGCGGCGTCTACCACATGCTCGGGCGCGGCGGCCAGGCCCGCGACGTGATGCAGCGCCTCGACCACGCCGCCATCTTCGTCCTCATCGCCGCGACCTTCACGCCCGTTCACGCCATCCTCTTCCGCGGGCTGCGGCAATGGGGCATGATCGCGATGGTCTGGGTTCTGGCGGCGCTGGGCGTGACGCTCAAGTCGGTCTACTTCCTGCAGATGCCCGCGGCCATCGGCATGGCGCTGTACCTGGGCATGGGCTGGGTCGGCGCGTTCTCGATGCGGGCCATCTGGCGGCGTTATGACCTGCGGCTGGCCATGCCGCTCGTGCTCGGCGGAGTCGCCTACACCATCGGTGCGGTGATCGAGTGGGTGCATGTGATGGGTCCCATCGTCGGCGTGTTCGGCGCGCACGAGATGTTCCACGTCGCCGCGCTCACCGGGCTCGCGCTGCACTGGCGGATGATGTGGGTGATCGCAACGATGAAAGGTCCGGAACCGCCGTCGAAGCAGACCGAGCCGCGCGGGCCTGTCACGCCCATCATCGCGGCAATCGAAACCTGATCAAGAGGCTCGTCCGGCTCCCGCCAAACTTGGTCGAGAGCTCGTGGTCGCCCGGAATCATCATGCGCCGCATCAACCGGCAGCACGAGGCCAGCCCTTTCGAGCCGGCCTTGGGCCCGCTCACGGCCGTCGAGAGCGCTTTGGAAGTCACATCCAGAAAGCTTTCGCCGGCGGCGTTGGCAACCTCGAGCATCGACTCGAGCGCGGCCTCAAAATCGGCGGTGGTAGGCGTGGGCGCGGGAAGCGCCGGAGTCGCGGTCGCAGAGGCGGGGGAGGCCGCGGGCGCGGATTCCGAACCGGACATCGCGGTGGCCCCGCGCGGCTTGGGGCTAGATGGGCTCGAAGGCATTGCGGGATAGTAGGAGAGCGGCGTTTGCCGAGGACAAATGAAAAACGGCGCGGGTGGAGTGCGGCAACGGTGGTGGTTGGAGCTGGCGTTGAGGGAAGGGACCGTCACGGGAATTGGATACCAGCCCTTGCGGGATGACAAAGCGCTCACCAGAGCTTTGATTCAACGGTTGTGAGGGGCGGCACGAACTCGCCGAGGTGGTGCGCGCGTGCGCATGGTGCCGTGGGAAAAGGCGCGATCGGGGGCCGCGCGAACTTTTCGCCCAAACCCGCGCCCTCCGGGAAGGGGAGGCGCATGTACGGGATGAATGGATGGAGCTGTGCCGCATACCGATCGGAGGTGATGGGCAGGGCCTGGGGAATTGAGCCGCGTGAGGGATTGGTGGGCAGGAGGGCCGCTTGGAACGTTGGTTGCACCGAGGGAAGGAGCCGCTTTGGAGAGCGGCTGCACCAGAGGCGGCAGGACCATGAGGTGGCGGT
>Ga0163150_10007970_pt1 | contig 12207 bp, 11 predicted proteins | sample OliLakLV19P2IB_FD_148628 | JGI IMG/M metagenome (GOLD analysis project Ga0163150, IMG submission 148628) | Freshwater microbial mat bacterial communities from Lake Vanda, McMurdo Dry Valleys, Antarctica - Oligotrophic Lake LV.19.P2.IB | ecosystem: Environmental > Aquatic > Freshwater > Lake >...
CCAGTGGTCAGCCGATTCTGTCGGCCGGTAGTTACTCGGTCGATCACAGCACGCCGCTGGAGCAACGTTGGGGCGGTTGGTATGTGACCGGCACGCACGGCCCACAAACGCACTTGGGCAATCTGATCATTCGCGGGCAAGACGTGCGCCAGCCCGTGGACAATGCCCAGGGCCAGAATGTTACTCAATTAGCCGATCGCTTGGCTGTCGAGAAGTATCTCACGCCACACAGTGACCTCATCGCGCTGATGATCCTCGAACATCAGACGTTGGTCCACAATCACTTGACCAAGGCCAACTTCGCCGCGCGGCAGGCGCTGCAATATGAGACGGAAATAAATCGAGCGTTGGGCGAGCCAGAAGGCAAGCGCATGGAGAGCACGACCAGCCGCATCCAGAGCGCCGGAAATGATCTTGTGGACGTCCTCCTGCTGGTCGACGAAGCACAGTTGAACGCACCGATTCATGGCACATCCGACTATGCGAGCAAGTTTTCTCAACGAGGGCCTCGCGATGGCCAAGGTCGGTCGCTACGAGACCTGGATCTCCAGCGGCGACTGTTCAAGTATCCGTGCAGTTACTTGATTTACTCGCCGGCCTTCAAGGCACTCCCTCGCGAGATGCAGGATTACGTTTGGCAGCGTCTCTGGGACGTGCTCTCCAATCCCAACGAAACCAAGTTCAAGCACCTCTCCCCCGAGGACCGACGTGCGATCGTCGAAATTCTTCGGGAAACGAAACCAGATTTACCTATGTATTGGACCGCAGCCGTCGGCCATTGACCGGCGCTACTCGGGCTTTTTGCCAAGCACGAAAACCTTAGGGCCATCTACTAATGTCAGCGAACACGAGCATGAAGCGACTGTGGTTGTTCTTCGCCCTCGTGATGGTGGTGTCGTTTGCCGTACTGGGCTGGATTGGCAAGCGCATTTACGAGGAAGCGCCTCCAATCGCCGATCGCGTGGTGACGACCGATGGCACGGTGGTGATTGCCGACGGCGAGATCCAGGCCGGCCAGAATGTCTGGCAATCGTTAGGTGGCATGGAAGTCGGCTCCATCTGGGGGCACGGCAGCTATGTCGCTCCCGACTGGTCTGCGGATTGGTTGCACCGCGAGGCGGTCTTCATCCTGGATCGTTGGGCGAATGACGAATTCAAGCTCGACTACAACGAACTCGGCGGCGAACAGCAAGCCCAACTGAGCGGCCGGCTAGCGATTTTTTTACGGACCAATACTTTTGACTCCAGCACGCACACGATCACCATCGATCCCCTGCGAGCTGAAGCATTCCAAGCCAACCTTGCGCATTACTCGAATGTCTTTGCACAGGGCGAGGTCAACTACGCGATTCCCGCCGGCGCCGTGACCGATGAGTCCCGCCTACGCCAGTTGTCAGCCTTTTTCTTCTGGACCTCATGGGCTGCATCGACCAATCGGCCAAGCGATCAAATCAGCTACACCAACAACTGGCCCTACGAGCCGTTGGTAGCCAATCGGCCGACGGGTGAAGCCGTCGTCTGGACCGGCGTCAGCATCATCATGCTACTGGCCGGAATCTCGGCCATGGCCTGGTGGTATGCGTCTCGCCGGGCTGAAGAAGGAGAATCGCTTGCACCAGCAACCGATCCCCTGGGAAGTTGGGCCGCTACGCCCTCGCAGCGAGCTACAGTCAAGTACTTCTGGGTTGTCTCCGCTTTGCTTCTATTGCAGATGCTGTTGGGCGTCATCACGGCGCACTACGGCGTCGAAGGAGACGCCTTCTATGGGTTTCCACTTTCCGAGTGGTTGCCTTACTCCGTAACGCGCACCTGGCACGTTCAATTGGGCTTGTTCTGGATTGCCACGGCCTGGCTGGCAGCGGGATTGTTCATCGGACCGCTGGTTAGCGAGCACGAGCCGAAAGGGCAACGACTGGGCGTCAACATCTTGTTCCTCGCCCTATTGGTTGTGGTCGTCGGTTCGTTGAGCGGGGAATGGCTGAGCATTCACAACAAAATGTCCGATACGGTGTCGTTTTATTTCGGTCATCAAGGTTACGAATATGTTGACCTGGGCCGCGCGTGGCAGGCTGCGCTGTTCATTGGCTTGCTATTGTGGCTGTTCTTGATGATTCGCGTGCTGCGCCCCGCTTTGCGAAAACAAGGTGAACAGAGACAGCTCGTGGCTTTGCTAGCTGTCGCCACGACCGCGATCGCTCTGTTTTATGGTGCCGGCTTGACGTGGGGCCAGCACACGCATCTTTCCCAAGTCGAGTATTGGCGCTGGTGGGTGGTTCATCTGTGGGTGGAGGGATTCTTCGAAGTCTTCGCCACGACCGTGATCGCCTTTATCTTCATGCGGTTGAATTTGATTAAGCCGGGCGTTGCGGCCGCAGCGGCGTTGCTCTCCGCCACGATCTTTCTGTCGGGTGGAATTATCGGCACCTGCCATCACCTGTACTTTTCGGGGACGCCGAGTGTTGCCCTCGCGTGGGGATCAGTCTTCAGCGCGTTGGAGGTCGTCCCGTTGGTGCTCGTCGCCTTTGACGCCACTGAAGACTTGCGACGATCGAGAACGTCTCCCTGGGTGCAGCGCTACAAGTGGCCCATCTATTTCTTTATCGCCGTTGCTTTTTGGAATATGGTCGGAGCCGGCTTGTTTGGCTTCATGATCAATCCACCGATTGCGTTGTATTACATGCAGGGCCTCAACACGACGCCACTGCACGGGCATGCCGCACTGTTCGGCGTCTATGGAATGCTGGGAATTGGCTTGATGCTGCTCTGCCTCCGCGTCTTGATTTCGGGCGTCGAATGGAAAGACGGCTTGCTGCGATTTTCGTTCTGGTCGTTAAACGGCGGGCTGATGGCGATGTGCGTCCTGAGCTTGTTGCCCGTAGGCCTCATGCAAACCTGGGCTTCCGTGGATCACGGATATTGGTACGCCCGCAGTCCGGAATTCCTCCAAACGCCTCTCATGCAGAATCTGCGCTGGATGCGAGTTCCTGGCGACACGGTGTTTTTTCTGGGTGCAGTCGCACTCGTCCTGTTTGTGGCGGGACTCAAGACTGGCCATTCTTTTCGGAGGACAAGTTGATGGCGATACCCCACGCGAAAGCGGGACAACTAATCGATGTGCGACCATTGGGTGCGGCGATGGTCAATGCAAGGACGCAAACGATTGTCAAAACTGAGACACTTGAAGTGATACGGATCGTGATGGCAGCTGGCAAGGACATCGCACGGCACCATGTCGCAGGAGAAATCACGGTCCAGTGTCTCGAAGGCAGGGTTGGGTTCCGTATTGGCGAAGCAGAGCATGAACTAACGGCAGGGACGTTACTCTACTTGGAGGGAGCGGACGAGCATTCGCTTCACGCGACGGAGGATTCCTCACTTCTCGTCACGATTGTGCTTATGCATAAGGGTTCGACAGCCAAATAGCGGCGTGGACCATGTGCCTTTTGCGCATGCCGTCTGGAGCACCAATATTGGCTCCGCCTTGGTGGGCTATTTGAGTAGTGCAATGTGCTGTTGTTGATGCGGAGACAGCCGAAGGACTCTGAGATGATTGAAAACCGCTTTTTGTCCGGTTCACTCCAGCAAGTGAACTGGAAGGAGACTACGGGTGTATTACCTTTACGGATCGAAAAGCGGCGTGCCGCGCCGCCTCGCAGCGACATTTGGCGGAGCTCGCGAAACCTGGGAAGGTGCGAAGTGAAGCAGTGAAAGTGGGCGCAGATCTTCTCTGCTCTTGCTATCCGTAATGCCCCGGAGACCACTGCCCTCGAGATCACTGCCGACCCAATGACGCCGAACGCGGTTAGGGCGGGGGGCTCGGGACGGCGGAAACGCTGACTGCCGTCTCTATCATGGCCAATTGTTAGAGACCGTTTTCTTGGACTCCCAGACAACGCCCGGGTCGCGGCTTGTCTGGTGCATCGTGAGATTTCATGCATGTGGCGCCATGGGGCCAGCTAGAATGCGGCCATCGGAGATCCGTTCACTGGGGTGCCCCGAACGACACGAGCAATAACATGTCTTTGAAGCCAGGTTGGTTATTCGCCCTAGGTGCCGCGTGGAACCTTGTGATTGGCCTCTCGGTGCTTCTTGCACCCTTGATTTCCCTGCGGCTATTGTATGGCCACGAGCCAAGCGCGGACGATCCGCTTTTGGCCATGCTGAATCGTGACTTTGCTGTCTGCGTGTTGCTCTTCGGGATTGGATACGGAATTGTAGCGATCGATCCGAGCCAGAATCATGGGCTGATATGGCTAGGCATCATCGGAAAACTTGCCGTGGTGGCGACGCTTGGACAGCGATGGCTGACCGATATAGCATCGGCTTGGGTATTGCCCGCTGCGGCCGGTGATTTTGTATTTGCGGCGCTGTTTGCCTGCTTCCTGTGGCGCAGCAATTCGACCCATTCTTGACGACGACATCGATCTAGAATGACTTGGAGAAAAGACGTGGTGAAAAATGTGCAACCTCGGAATCCGTCGCCCCATGCCGTCGCGCATACTCAAACGCATCGCCGCGAGTTCTTGAAGAGTTCCGCCTTGCAAGCGATCGTGGTCGGCACCTCACCGGCAATACTCGCGTTCGGTGAGCGGGCCCTTGCGGGCGCGGACTCCCATCGAGTGGTCATCGATGCCCACATGCACGTTTGGGCCAACGATCAGCAGCGATACCCTTTTGCTCATCCTTACATCAAGGACTATCAAGGGATGCCGCACGAGGGTACCGTCGAAATGCTGATTGAAGACATGGATCGGCACGGCTGCACCCACTGCGTGCTGATTCAGACGATCTGCCACGGATGGGATAATGCCTACCTGGCCGACTGTCTGAAGCGATATCCCGCGCGTTTCAAGGGACACGGGCTCATCGATCCGACTGATGCCAAAGTGGTGGACAAGTTGGAGTACTGGACGAAGGAGCATGGGCTGGTGGGGATGCGTTTCAGCCCCATGTACTATCAAAACGGCAACCAAGGCGGCGACAGTTGGATCGACGCCAACGAAACACATCCTTTGTGGCGCAAAGCCGAACAACTGGGCTCCGTGTTCAACTTCTTCATCGCCCCCCAGCAGTTGCCCAGGCTCGCGAAGATGGCCCAGGCGCATCCGGGCGTGCGCGTCATCGTCGACCATCTTTCCCAGGTGGACCTGAGCGCCGACGACCCCGAACCGGATATTCAATTGCTGTTGGGATTGGCACGGCATCGGAACATTTGGGTCAAGGTCTCCGAGCTTAGTTCCGTTTCGAAGTCCCACATGTACCCGTTTCCCGACGCGTATCCTTACGTGAAGCGAGTCTACGAAGCTTTTGGCCCCGATCGCCTTCTCTTCGGAACCGGTTACCCGGGCGCCGCTCGCCGAGCTTATCAACGCCCGACGCTCGCAGAGGAGATCGATCTTGTCGAAAGGCAAATTCCGTTTTTCAGCCCGCAAGACCGTGCGAAGATTCTAGGACTTAACGCCGCCAAGCTGTGGGCCGTCAAAAGTTGATCCGTCGTGCTCTCCGCTTTTTTGAACCGTGCCTCAGAGATTCACCATTTGACACGCCAATATGCGAATCGTTGTGGCGTCCGGAATCCTTGCCGTCCTTGAAACGACCGTGGATATCACCGATATTCAGTGAATCGATGGTTCGGACGGCAACTTAACTGGCGAGTATTCAGGAAAGGGCAATTCATGAGCCGTATGCTACTGCACTTCATCGTTCTGACGTTATGCATCTCGGGCGTTTCCGTCGCCGCTGACAATCAGCTTACCGATGCCGAGAAGGATGCAGGATGGCAGTTGTTATTCAACGGCAAAGACCTGACGGGCTGGCGGTGCAACAACGGCAAGCCGATTGCCACAAAAATCGAGGACGGCTGCCTCGTTCCATATCAATCCGGCGGCTATCTTATTCTTCACGACGGCCAATTTGGCGATTTTGTTCTCAAGTGCGATGTTCGTTGGGAAGACCCGCAGTGCAACTCTGGCATTTTCTTCCGTGTCGAGAACCCGCGTGATCCGGTCAATACGAGCTTCGAAGTTCAAGTCATGGCCGGTGGCGGCACCGGAAAACATGACATGGGCGCGATCTACGACCTGGCGGGCCGCTCGAAATCCGCCAGTTTCGGCACCGGTAAGTGGAATACCGTTGAAATCAGATGCGACGGGCCCGACATTAGTGTCAAGCTGAACGGCGAGTTGGTTAACAGCATCAACTGTGAAGCGTTTAATAAGCCAGGGTTCTGCCCGGACGGTCAGGCCCACAAATTCAAACTGGACGGCAAGCCGCGCGCCGTAAAGGATTTTGCTCGTCTGGGCTACCTAGGTTTTCAGGATCATGGGCACAAGGTCTGGTACAAGAACGTCAAATTGCAGGCGTTGACGAAGTGATATCAATACCACAACTTGTCCGCGATGTACCGCTGCGTTGTCAATCACTAGTCATGGGTGCCGAAAACCCTTGCGGAGTAATGCAAACCGTAACCACATTTTTTTACGGTTTCTGAAACAAGTTAGAAGATTCGGCCGCGACAACGGCGACGCTCGGTGCATTTGAGTCGCGAAGTTTCGACGTTGAGGCGGCAGCGTAACCAGGGAGAATGAGCTGATGGGAATGCTGGAAGGAAAGGTCGCGCTGGTCACCGGCGCGGGGCGCGGCGTCGGCCGCGGTGTCGCAATGCTGATGGCCGCCGAGGGCGCCAAGGTCGTTGTAAACGACCTCGGCGGTGACACCGGTGGCGAAGGACACGACGCGGGCCCCGGCCAGGAGGTGGTCGACGCGATTCAAGCCGCAGGTGGGCAGGCGGTGCTGAACTCGGACTCCGTTGCCGACTGGGCCGCGGCGCACGGCATGGTTCAGCAAGCGATCGATACCTTCGGCCGAATCGACACGGTGGTCAACAACGCTGGCATCCTCCGCGATCGCATCTTCCACAAGATGAGCGAGGCGGAGTGGGACGCGGTGATCAATGTGCACCTCAAGGGCTCGTTCAACGTTGCCCGCGCAGCGGCGCCCCATTTCCGCTCGCAGTCGTCCGGCACCTACGTGCACATGACATCGACTTCGGGTATTGTCGGCAACTTCGGCCAGGCCAACTATGGGGCGGCGAAGCTCGGCATTGTCGCGCTGTCAAAATGTATTGCACTCGACATGTCGCGTTTTGGCGTGCGCTCGAACTGTGTCGCACCCTTTGCTTGGAGCCGGCTGATCGGCACCATTCCGACCGACACGCCGGAAGAAGTGGCTCGAGTCGAAAAGATGAAGCGGATGACGCCAGAGAAGATCGCGCCCTTGGTGGCCTACCTTTGCAGTGACGCGTCTCAAGACGTGACGGGCCAGATATTCGGCGTACGGTCTAACGAAATATTCCTGTTTGGCCACCCGCGGCCGGTACGCTCAGTCCAGCGCAGCGAAGGTTGGACGCCGGCGACCATCGGCGAGCACGCCATCCCGGCGCTCAAACCCAGTTTCGCTCCGCTCGACCGATCTGGCGATGTGTTTTCCTGGGATCCCGTCTGACTACCACGGACGAAGCCGGCTGCCATGGCAATTGATTACGTCCAGTTGATGAACTACGAGGTTCCGGCGCGAGAGCAGACGTACACCCCGCGCGACGTGATGCTCTACGCGCTTGGACTCGGTTTAGGCATGGACCCTGTCAATCGAGCGGAATTGCCGTTCGTTTACGAGAAGGATTTGAAGGTGCTGCCTACGATCTGCTGTGTGCTAGGTACCCCGGGCATGTGGCTGGCCAAGCCCGACACAGGCGTCGACTACGTCAAGGTCGTCCACGGAGAGATGGGATTCAAGATCCATCAGCCGATCCCGAGCGCTGCGTGCGTCCGTGCCAAGACTCGAGTTACCGACATCTTTGACAAGGGCGAGGGGGTAGGCGCGCTGATCGTCACACAAAACGAGATTTGCGATCGAGAGTCGGGCGAAAAGCTTGCGACCACGACCAGTACGATCTTCGCGCGCGGCAACGGCGGGTTCGGCGGTGAGCGGGGCCCATCGAGCGTCAGAGTCATTCCGGAAGACCGCCAGCCGGACGCGATTTGCGACCTGCCAACGATGCCGCAATCGGCACTGATCTATCGGCTGTCGGGTGATTACAACCCGCTGCACTGCGATCCGGACGTTGCTGAGCAGGCCGGCTTTCCCAGGCCCATTCTGCATGGGCTTTGCACGTACGGCACGGCCGGGCACGCAATCCTGCGTACGCTTTGCGACTACGACCCGTTACGTTTCACCGAGATGAAGGCGAGGTTCTCCGCGCCGGTTTTCCCCGGCGAGACCATTCGCACCGAAATGTGGCGCAACCCCGGCGGCGTAACGGCGTTTCGTTCGCGGGTCGTCGAACGCGACGTGATCGTGCTCGACCAAGGCACGGCGGTGGTCTGCGGGTGACGATGTAGCTGTCGTTGGCGAATCGACTCCGAGGGCCTCACGGCCAAGGCGGTCTTACGCGGCCGTCAAGTGATCACCGAGCGCCTGTCGGCAGTTGATTGAACGGCAGTTCTTTGTCCACACGAATGTCGCCCGGCAGCCCCAAGACCCGCTCGGCGATAATGTTTCGCAGGATCTCGTCGCTGCCGCCGGCAATTCGATAGCCCGGCGACGCCAGAAACGAGAGCTGAAACGCGCCATTGGCCGGTGACAGGCGTGGATCGTCGATGATTCCAGCAACACCCATCAGTTCCATGGCAAAACTCGCCACGTGTTGTACCTGGGCGGCGCTGACAACCTTCGTGATCGAGGCTTCCGGACCGGGCATTTCGCCCCGTGAAAGCTTAGTCAGCATGCGGTACTGACCGTACTCGAGACCTTTGTCTCGCACGTACCAATCCGCCAGTTTGTCGCGGACCAACGAATCTTTGATGGCGGGTCCGCTGTCCAGCTCAAGTTTCCTGGCTAGCGCGAAGATCTCGTCAAAATTCGCGCCGCTCGCCTGACCGACCGCGAGCCGCTCGTGCATGAGCGTCGTGACGGCGACTTGCCATCCTTGCCCTATGTCACCCAGACGGTTTGAATCGGGAATCCGCAGATCACTAAAGAACACTTCGCAAAAATTCGACCGGCCGGGAATCGACTTGATGCGGCGCACCTCAATCCCCGGCAACTTCATGTCGAAGAAGAAGAAAGTCAGGCCCTTATGCTTTGGCAGAGTGGCATCGTGGCGCGCGACCAGAATACCGTAGTCGGACAAGTGCGCTCCAGAAGTCCAGACCTTTTGTCCGTTGATCACCCACTCGTCACCGTCACGGCGTGCTGACGTTTGGATCCCGGCCACGTCCGAGCCAGCGGACGGCTCAGAGAAGAGTTGACACCAGACATTCTTGCCGCGCATCATGTTTGGCAGGTATTGCTTGACCTGGTCAGTGGTCGCATACGACATCATGACCGGCGCGCACATACCGAGGCCAATTTCAAAATAGCCTCGCGGAACGAGATAGTTTGACTCCTCCATCTGGTAAATCACGGTGTAGAGCGGCGGAAGTTCGCGCCCGCCAAACGCCTTGGGCCAATGAATGCCCACCCAACCGGCGTCCGCCTTTTTCGCTTGCCAATGCTTGGCATCGCGAAGTGCTTCGGTCTCGTTGCCTCCACCGACCTTGAACTTATTGGTCGTGTCGGCGCCGCGTGGGGCGTTGGCATCCAGCCAGTCGCGCGCTTCCTGACGAAACTGTGCTTCCTGCGGCGTATCGGTAAAGTCCATTATTTGACTCCAGCGAGTTCGGATGTGACGGAAGCCTGGCGTTCCAACTGATCGATCAAACGATTCTTCCAGCTCCGGATTCCGCCCAATGCCAGCGCGAGCAGTTTCGAGCGCCGGTAAAACAACTGGCAGTCGCTTTCCCACGTGAACCCAATGCCGCCGTGCGTCTGGATATTCTCGGCCGCGATGTATTCGAACGCCTCGGTCGCCGCAATGCGCGCACTCGCCGCCGCGATGGAAAGCTCCGCGGCATCGGCGGACAAAGCCCAGGCCGCGAAATAGCAGTTTGAGCGGGCAAGCTCGTTGCGGATGTAGGCATCCGCCAGCTTGTGTTTGATCGCTTGAAACGAGCCAATCGGCCGACCAAAGGCATATCGATTTTTGGCATACTCGGTCGCCATTTCGAGTGCGGCATCCGCGCCCCCCAACTGCTCGAACGCGAGCAGCACGGCAGCCCCGTCTCTGAGCCTTTCAATCGTTGGCCAATGAGATTCTCCCGATCCAAGCGGCTGAGCCACGGCGCCCTCGAATGTCAGGCTGGCATGCGATCGCGTGGGATCGATAACCTGAATCGGTTCGCGCTTGACGCGCTCGTCGGGCAACTCGACGAGATACAACCTCACATCGCGCGGCGACGCAGAGGCTCTTGCCGCAACGATCAACAGATCGGCGGCGATGCCGTCCGCCACGGGAACTTTTGTGCCGTACAGCTTTCCCTCGCGCACGCTGGCCTCGATATTGGATTCCGTGGGCGCCTGAGGACCTTCGGCGAGTGCAAACGTGCCGATAACTTCGCCCGCCGACAGTCGCGGAAGGAATTGTCGCCGTTGCTGTTCGCTACCAGCTATTTGTAGCGCCTCGCTGGCCAGATACACGGACGATGAGAACGGTACTGGGGCGACTGCCCGTCCCAGCTCTTCGGCCAGGACGCACAATTCCAGATAACCGTAGCCGATACCGCCGTAGTCCTCGGGGATCGCAGTCCCTGGCCACTCGAGTTCAGCGATTCCGTGCCACAGATTTTGATCATAGGGTTCACCGCTGTCCAACACGCGCCGCACAACACCTGGACTGCAGTGTTCCTTGAGAAACTTGCGGGCGATTCCGCGGAGCATTTTTTGTTCGTCGGAAAAATCGAAGTTCATATGGCTTCTCCCCGCGCACGCGGTCAACGCGACTCGTTACATGGCAACTTGAGGTCTCGCGGCAAGCTCAGCTACAGCTGACCGACGATGGCGATGGCGGCGACGTTCTGAAAAGGAAAGCCACCCAGGTTGTGGCTCAGCCCGAGCACCGGATCGGCAAGTTGGCGCTGGCCGGCTCGATGCTGAAATTGAAGATACAGCTCGTAGATCATTCGCAAACCGGAGGCGCCGATGGGGTGTCCGAAACATTTTAGCCCGCCGTCGATCTGGCAGGGGACCTTGCCGTCGGCATCGAACGAACCATCGAGAACATCGATTACGCCACGACCCTCGGGCGCGATTCCCAGATCTTCCATGGTCACCAGCTCAGTAATTGAGAAGCAGTCGTGCACTTCAGTCATGCTGAGCTCTTCACGAGGATTCTTGATGCCGGCCTCGTCGTAGGCGCGTCGGGCCGCGATCCGCGTTGTCACCAGATGCGAACCGTCCCATGAATTGTGTCCGACCTCAGCGCCATTCGAGACGCAAACTTGCAGAGCCTTGATCGACACTAGAGTTCCTTTGCCCAGACTGCGGGCGATCTCAGGAGTGGTCACGATCGCACAGGCAGCACCGTCGCTCACGCCGCAGCAATCGTACAAACCGATAGGCTCAGCGATCATCGGCGCGCCAATCGCCTGGTCCTCGGTAATCTCGCGGCGCAAATGGGCCTTGGGGTTCTTTGCACCGTTGGCGTGACTTTTGACGGACACGTGGGCCATCGCCCGTTTCAAGTCTCCCTTGTCAATACGATGTGCCGCTCGATAGCCGGCGGCGAGCTGGGCAAAACTGCCTGGTGCCGAAAGATTCGGAAAGTACAAATCATTGGTGACTCCGCGCGACCGTTGTGGCAGTCCGCCGTAGCCGGTGTCCTTCAGCTTCTCACAGCCGAGCGCCAAAGCGATGTCAACAGCGCCGGAAGCGACGGCATAAGCGGCTCCGCGCAGGGCCTCGGTGCCACTGGCACACATGTTCTCGACTCGCGTGACCGGGATGTTCGGCAATCGCAGCGCCAGCGATAGTGGCAATGCGCTGGGTCCGACGTTGACGGAGTCGATGGCGGATGCGAACCAGGCTGCCTCGATGTCATTCTTGGAAATACCGGCGTCAGCGATACATTCTTCGAACGCTTCGGACATCAGTTGAGCGGATTCGGCATCCCACCGCTCGCCGAATCTGGAGCAGCCCATTCCCAAGATGACGACTTTGTCTTTGATGCCCGATGCCATGTCGTTGCCTCGCAAAAAAAGAACTATGCCGGAGAAGCCTTCCAAAAGTATCTGCGAAAGCCCCGTTGTTTGTCGAATTGTTTGATCCGAAATT